>ERZ842401.6563-NODE-6563-length-12388-cov-4.128922_pt1 | contig 12388 bp, 8 predicted proteins | sample MGYA00521270_ERZ842401 | MGnify/ENA primary metagenome ERZ842401 (study PRJEB31892, sample SAMEA3878208) | bioreactor metagenome | biome: Moose rumen | place: Sweden | collected 2011-10 | study: EMG produced TPA metagenomics assembly of the PRJEB12797 data set... | reverse complement strand
TGTACAGGGTTGACCTCATCAGCAGACGGCATGACAGCAAGCAGAACATCCAGAGTTTCTGTAATGCATTTATCTTCTGTAGCAGAAGTTACAAGTACCGGGAATGCTTTCCTCTCCGTGACACGGATCCTGATGCCGTTTGCTATTTCATCATAGGTGAGTTCGGGAAAGTTTGCCACAGCCTCATCATAGAAATTATGGAGCGCTTTTGTCTTGCTGATATCTCCGGTGATATAGTCTGCAAACGCCGCCTTGAACGCATCACAGCAGCCCTGATCATAGAGGCTTATCACGGTCTTTATCTTTGGTGCCGCCTCCACAAACATCGCGATATGGTTCTGCCCGCCCAAAAATGCCGAGCTGTAGTCGGAATGCGCTATCTCCTCCATACCGGACATGGTATTGGTATAGTCCTCGGTGCCCTTTGTGATAGCGACCATGTTTTCCTTGTCGCAGGTAAATTTTCTCATAATGTCGGCCACAAGTGAAGCGTTGTCCGTACCGCGTGCCCCGGCGATCCATGTACCACCCCAGTACCATGAGGCAGGTCCCTCGCAGACCGCCCAGTCACCGAAACCTTCCTCTCCCGCGTTTTCCAAAAGGGTGAAATTTATGCCCCAGGTGGAATAGAAAAATCCAAACACCTTTCCCTCGGCACTCTGGTCATGCGCCCACTCATCACTCCACAGCGCGGTGCTTCCCATCCAGCCGTTTTCATAGTATTTTCTGCACCTGTCAGCCCACTCCAAAAGACCGTCGTCGATCTGGATATGCGGTGACGGACTCGCAGGATCATCCACCCATGGCATTGTGATATTGTTTGAAAATACCCTAAACCAGTCCTCACTGCCGGAGAGCATCTTATAGCCTTTATCTGCAGCCTTTGCCGCAGTCGCTTCAAATTTGTCCCAGTCAGAGAGATTTTTCTGCACCTCCTCGGGATCATCCGTACCGAGCACATCACGGGCAATGGAACGCCGATATGCAAAAAGCCCAGGCGTAGCCTGCCAGCTCGTACCCTTTAGCTTCCCATCCTGCGAGGTCGCGATCTCCTTTGTGTAGGCATACTGATCCGAAAGCTCGTCCTCGGTGATGCCGAGATCGTTTATAATATCAAGTGTATAGTCGGAGTCCACATACTTTAATATATAGTCTGCCTCCATCAAAAAGAGGTCTATCTTTTCATCGGCCGGTGCGTCCATATTTAAAAGCAGCGCCTCATCGACGGCATTCTGATACGCGAAATCGTCATAGGGATTCATCGTCCATACGACCTTAATATCCCCGATGGAGCCCGTGCCGTCACCATTGTCTGTATAGTTCGGATAGTACTCTGTCATACGCTCCTCAAACTCGCTGTTCCAGCAATAGATATTGAGTACCTTACCATCATCTGAATACAGGGTCTCATTTTCAGTGTTGGTCTGCTTCGCATTATTGTCGGGCTTTTGTCCGGCACAGCCTGAAAGTGTCATCGCAGTAAGACAAAATAAAAGCAGCGCAGAAAGAAATCTATTTTTAAACATAACTACAACCTCCCTAAATGCTGATCTCTTCGACATTTGTCTCAAGAGTACCGGCGATGCCGTTTAACCGGTCTATACCGTCTGCCATGGTCTGAAGTGCCCGAAGTATATCTGCCAGCGTATTTGATGTATCCTGCGAGCTTTCCGCATTCTGGGATGCGATGGTGGAGAGGCTGCCCACAGTCTCGATAATACTCTCTCTCGCCTCGTCAAGCTGGTTCGTATGCTCGCGAATATTTGTGGCATTTGAAAGAGACCTGTTGATACCATCTCGCACGATACGGAATGCCTCCTCCGTCTGCTCTACCATCGTGCTCTGTGTCTGCATGACCTCACGAACCTCGTCCATGATCTCGACAGCCTTGCCGGAGTTTTCCACGAGATCGGCGATGATCACAGTGATGTCATTTGCCGATGAGCTTGAAGCCTCCGCGAGATTCTGGACTCCCTCCGCGACGACCGCAAAGCCCCTGCCGGATTCTCCGGCGCGTGAGGACTCGATACGCGCATTGAGTGAAAGCAGGTTTGTCTGATTTGCGATATCCTCTATGAGTGCCGCGACCTCCTTTATCTTTACAGCCGCCTCGTTTGTCTCGTTTGTCTGCTCATATATCCGGTCTATCGCGGCAGCAGTCTGTTCATTTATCTTTACTAGATTTGCGAGAGTCTCAAAAGCCTCCTCACTGGTTTCCCGCATCATGTTTGCGGTCTCCATAAGCCCCGAAACCTGCTCGGTGGTCTCAACTATCATATCACCGATTAGACTGACATCGGCATTGGCACGCTGTGTCTCCGATGCACCGGTTGCGATATCCCTGACCGCAGAGTCAATATGCGAGGCATTGTCCTTTGTCTCTTTTGCATTGTCGGATAGCTCATTTGATGTCCCATAGAGGAGCATACTCTGGGTCTTTATCTCCTCTATGATACCCACGAGCTTTTTCCTCATATTTTTGACCGAATTTGCTATGATACCGGTCTCGTCCTTTCTTCCTGCGAGCTTTTCAACCCTCGGGTCATCCGTCAGGTCGAGAGCACCTATCCTATCTACCACATCAGAGACCGCCTCTATGGGACGTGTGATGCGAAGCGACTGATACAGTCCGAATACAAGCATCGCAATAAAGATGACTACACCCGTCAGGACTGCGATCCGTGTCATCCTATTTATCGTGGAAAAGAAGTCTGCTCGATCCACTGCTATCACGAGCACAAAGCCTTTGCCGCTCGCATAGTATGAGGCTATCTTTTCTGTCCCGTTCTCGTCATAAGTCACTATGCCTGGCTCTGCCACATTTCCGTTTCCGACATCAGTGGCTATGGATTTTATCTGCTCCACCTCAGTCTGCCGTCCGACCTTTGAGTGATCAGGGTGCATGAGCACGATACCATCATCCCTGACGAGAAAACAGTAGCTGCTCTCACAGCTGTCAATCCTCGCCCCCTGTAAAAAAGCCTCAAGACGGAAAGGCACCTGTCTGATGTCCGTGTGATAATGTGTCAGATTGACCGCCGTCTCAAGCTTTTGTCCGTATAGCAAGGTCTGATTGTAAAGATATGATGTGTTGACCGAGTCGAGCTCGCCGCGGACAGGTATCGTCACGACCAAAAGTACTGAAAGTACGGCGATAAAGACCGCTATCCCGATAGTAAACATTATGCGAAACCGGATGGATGAAAAGATTGGAACCCGGCGATGTTTTCTTTCCATATAAAGTGTACCTCCTTATGATTTTCGTACCCCTACGGATTTTACCGACAAAATAATTATAGCCTGTCCATCTATGGACACCTCAAGAAAAAAATAAAAAAGCTCACAAAAAAGAGGGCTTGCTATCGCCCTCTTTCTATGTTAATCCGCGCCGGTGAGTATCGCCTCGCGGAGTACATTCCCGAGTCCTAAGGTGCCAAGCTTTGCGCCCTCTAAGTCCACTGCGCGGATGATGTCGTCCCAGTCTACCGCATGTCCTCTCGCGGCAGCCAGATATGCCGCAGATACAGCCGCAGACTTTATGGATGAGCCGTTTAGGTTCTCCACCTTTGCGAGCACACGGAAATCCACCTCGGGATCCAGGGATACACCCTCAGGGAATACAGACTCCCATAACCGGATACGGGTCTTTTTGTCAGGCGGCTCTACAGGGATCAAAAATGTCATACGTCGCTTAAATGCAGCGTCGAAGTTTTGCATATTATTTGTAGCGAGCACCGACAGCCCGCTATATTCCTCGATCTTTTGCAGCAGATACGAGGTCTCGGCATTGGCATATTTATCGTTTGAGGTATTTACATCCGTCCTCTTTGAGAAAAGGGAATCTGCCTCGTCGAAGAATAAAATGGCATTGGAATTTTTGGCAGCATCAAAGACCGCGCCGAGATTTTTCTCGGTCTCACCGATATACTTGCTTGAGATACGGGACAGGTCGATGCGGTATATATCGAGTCCGAGTTCCTTTGCCAAAACCTGCGCCGCCATAGTCTTTCCTGTGCCCGGAGGTCCGTAGAGCACTATGGCTACACCCCTGCCGTAGGGCAACTTTTTCCCAAAACCATAGTCCTCATTTACGACGGCACGGAATCTCACACGGTCAGCCACGATGTGTAAAATATCCTCGCTCTCCTTTGAGACCATCAGATCATCCCAGGTAAATGGCGATGACAGTCTGGTGGCGTTTTCTCCAAACTGTACCGAGCAGCTCCGGCGTATCTGCTCCTCCAAGATCTTTTCATCAATGACACTGCCCTCACTTACGGCAGCCACATTTTTCATTACCTCAAATATACGCCCCGGGGACATGACATATTTTGACACAAGGACACGGAGGGAATAGCCCTCAGGAAAGCCGAGTCCCTCCTTTTTCACAGCCTCCTGCCATAAAAGCATCTGGTGATGCGCGGATATCTCCGGTACTGTGATCCTGTATATGCTCTTTACTATGCCGCCCGTGGTATCATCGGAAAGCGGCTTGTCCGTACCTATGCAAAAGACCGGAAGTGCTTCGGACAGACCAGATATAAAAAGCCTCAGTGCCCTGCCATAAGCTTCCGTCTCGCCCTGGCACATAAGATACGGGATGCATCCACAGCAGCTGCAGAGGAAGATAAGCTCTCCTATGCAGTCAACCATGACGCTGTCATCCATAGAATCTATAAACTGCACCATATCCACACAGATGACGGCTCGCTCCCCTGCCGCAGCCGAAAACAAAAACCGTCTGCCGCTATGCTTGTCACCGCAGAGCTCTATGATACCCGTGGAGGCTATCACCCTCTTTATCTCGTCACGGATATCCGTAAGGCAGACCGGCTCACTCTCCGGTATACGAGGCAGGATGGATGCAAAAGGCTGCAGGGCACAAAGTGAGGGCTTTTTCCCTTCCATATAGCTTATGACCGCATCCTTTAAGATCAGCCTGCGGGATGCCCCGTCTACCTTTGACAGATCATCGGCTCGCTCAAATAGCACACAATTTATATATGAATCCGGCGCATAGAGCTCTGATACATCGGGATCTTTAAAGACCAGCTTTGCCATATCCACGCAAAGCCCCACCGTAAGCGGCGAGAAGGATCGCTCGCTGCCCGGGATCAGATCGGAATAAAGATGTCCGTATCTATGATCCCTGCCGCCGGCATAGGAAAGCATCACCGCAAGCACCCCTATCTCCGAGAGGTCATGTCCTATGACCGTCTGAAACGACACACAGCTTTCATTTGAACCTCCCCTTTCTATTAAAGCGTGAAAGAGATCGTTCAGTTCCGGTGCATATCCGTCGCTGTCAGCGGTCTCCACCTCCATGTAATCCTCCCTGATACGGCATAGAAGCTCTGCAAACAAAAGCCAGTGCATGCGCAGCTCCTCCATGGAAGTATATGGCTCATCGGACAACTTTGGAAAAACTTCATCTATATAATCATAAACGTCCATAAATCTTCACCTCACTATGGATTATTATACAAAAAAAGAAAGTGGCTTTCCACCCTCTTTTCATCATCAAAAAGCATCAAAAAGGGGATCACCATAGGCAATCCCCTTTTAAAACATTTTCTACAGCTTCAGCTTCTTTTTATTACTCCATGACGAGTACATGGTCTTTCCGTTTACCTTTACATAGGTGCGCACCCTGACATAGTAGGTCTTGCCCTGTTTTAAGCCGCTTATCTTTTTCACCTTTTTATTGGCAGAAGCCTTTACCTTTTTCGTGGTCTTGTCGGTCATGCTCTTTGTCGTGGAATAGGCGATCTGGTATCCGTCCACCTCATCCTTTGTCTTGCTCCACTTTACGGTCAGGGTGCTGCCGTCGGATGTCAGCTTTTTGAGCTTGCAGCCGAGAGGATTTCCTACCTTGTACTTTGTCTCCGTGGGTGCAGGCTTTATGGTGACATCGCCGCGGCTACTCGCATATCTCTTTGCGGAAAGCACTCCGTTTAACTCGTCTGAGATGTAGCTTGAAACGATCTCATCTATCGGAGTACCGGTATCAAATTTGGTGCCCGCAGCCTTTATCTTATAGTAGGTGTCGCCTCCGTCAAGGATAAAGTCATTGGTGACAAGCGCATAGGTCGCTGTCTTTTTAAAAGCCTTGCCGTTTATGCTCTTTATGGTGACTCTGTTTATTGACTTCGGAGCATAGTAGGTAGTATTCGGATATACATCTCCCTTGTCATATTCCTTTGTAGTATCGACAGTAAACTTGATACCCTTTGTCTGGGGATATCCACCCTCTGTATCGGGAAGCGCAAATGTCGAAGCCTCTAGCGCCTCTAAAAGAACACTACCCTTTACATACGCCACACAAAGTGTGTTCCCGAAAGGAAGTATGGTCTGGATATCCTTTTTGGTGATCTTTCCGACATTAAGTCCGGCTCTGATACCGCCGCCGTTTATGACTGCAACCACCTTGTCTGAAGATACCTTAAGCTGATCCTTGTCCTTTAAGATCTCCCACATCATGGCATCCGTAATGAGGTCTCCGGTATTGGTCTCATAGCATCTGTTTTCTGTCTTTTCGGAGGCAAACTGCACGCGGGATCTGCCGAGAGTCGCACCATACTGTGCATCTATCTCATCGATCATCTTCTGGGCTTTCTTCTGGACTGTGGCATCCTTTTCGAGACCCTCTGTATCTATGAGGTAGTGATCACTGATTTTTTTGGATGAGTCATCTATGACCACCACGCCGATATTGTCAAACTTGGTACCTGTGGATTGGATGGGCTCCTTTGAAGGTCCTTCCGTCATCACATCATGGGAATGTCCGTCCAAAATGATATCTATGCCGGACACATCTTTATACAGATCCGCGGAGCGGTGTCCGTCTGCGGCAGACTCATTGTCCATACCCAGATGTGTGATCGCCACTACCACATCTGCATTTTTCTTTTCAAGAGCTGCGACCTGCGCCTTACCGCAATCATAGAGATCGGTGGTGCCGTTTGTGTTGTTTAGGAAGGTAAGACCCTTTATCAATGAGGGCTTCGCCTTACTGGCGGTCTCAGGAGTCTCCATGCCAAATAGTCCGATCTTTACACCGCCCTTTGTGGTGTAGATGGTATTAGCATCGTAGATGGTCTTATTACTCTTTAAAACATCGGCACAGAGCACTGTAAACTTTGCGCTTTTCAGATTTGTCTTAAGCTGCGAATAGCCATAGTCAAATTCATGATTGCCAAGGGTGACGTAGTCATAGCCGGCTGCATCCATGAGTGTGACTGCATTTGCCCCCTTTGAAAAGCTGACATTGGGATCGCCCTGTGAAAAGTCACCGGCATCTATCGTAATGACCTCGGCACCGGCATTTACAAAGTCCTCTTCCAACTCCTTGACATAAGCATATCCGTCGATCTGACCATGCACATCATTGGTGTGAAGTATCACCGTCTTGCCGGAATACTGGTCACTCTTTCCGTTAAAAACAGTGGCGTGCGTCTTGATGGTCGCCTTAAAGGTGTCCCCTACATCATTTGCCGATACCGGAAATGAAAAGACCGCTGTCAGCGCGACAGACGCAGACAATAAAGCCGCATAGAATCTCTTTTTCATAATGATCCTCCTTCGATGAATTTTTGGTTATTATAACAAAAAATTCACCGTATGCTGTGTGACGAATTGACACATCTTTTGATCAGCCCCGATAAGTATCCCTCGCAAAGCACGATCCCTGCATAGGTCTATCTTTCACCTCTATTTCCCTCAGAAACCGGCTCTCCCTTGCAGGCTGCAAAAAACCTGTCCGTAAGCTTTTTCACCGGTTCATTGTGACGACGGATCACCACCCTTACATCCGCAGGCTCGTTTTCTATGATCTTTTCTGTGGTGTATGCCATCATAAGTCTGAGTTTATTCTGATATTCGACGCCGAAGGCGGCAAAAAGCATGATATATAATATTCCGGAGGGAGCCTTTTTTACGAGCAGTCCACCATCTACCTTATCATCTACCACACAGCAGGAGGAAAGCTCCCTGTCAAACCAGCTCGTCGGCAGATATGCGAGATCATCCACAAGCCCGCGATGGTCATGGAAAAGACACATCTTTGCAAAGCCCCTGTACTGAAGCACCGAGACATCCGACAGATCCACTATATCAGACGGGAAATCCGTGACCTTTAGCTCTGGGCCGATACCTTTAAGCTCATCTATGGTAAGGAAAATGTCTAAGGACTCCGACTTCTCTCTGGAAAAACCGAAGGTCTGGAGTGCCTCTGCCATCTCCCTGTCAGCCGTCTCATAAAAGCTCTCTGCCACATCATCATCTGCTATGGCGGTGGTATATTCCTTTATCAGTGCTTCCTTTGCGGCTCCGTCATCCCCACCAAAGATGAGGATACGGCTCTTCGTATCCTCATCACTCTCGGAGTTTATAAGCTCATAGACAAGTGCCCCTCTGACGCTTCCGTCATCATCGAGAGCTCCTATACCCCTGTAAAACACACGCTCTAAGCTTTCGGCTGTATCCTCATCTATGAAGCCCGAAAACTCCTCCGCGTTTTCAGTTGTAATCTCAACTATTTCCATCAAACCATCCCTCAATCGCCTATACGATCAGGCTCTTCCGGTAGCCCGGGGTATAATCTCCGTTAAGGCTCTCCAAAACGGCGTCGATCTTTTTATATACCTCATCCGGTATCTCCGGCAGGTCGCCGTCTCTCCAGAAGCCCATGGTGGTAAGCTCCGCAGAGCTTCCGAAACGGGCTTCCCCGATCTCTATATTCACGAGTCCATAGGTATCATCCTCGAAATGTAAAAGATAGGCGGGTCCGAAATCATTATCCTCTATAGTGTATTTTTTCATTTTACATTACCTCCTATTTAAAAATCGACTTTAAATCATTGTAGGTAAGCATATTGCCCTTAAGATCCCATACGGTAAGCTTAAGCTCAGGCTTTCCTTCCCTTTTATAAGTGCTGGGATTTGCATTTATGATCTTGACATTCTCATAAAGCTCCACAAAATCTTTATTATCACGCAGACTCATCACATCATCCATATTCGTAAGATCGAGCTGTCTCGTAAGCTCTTTCGGAGCGATCCATGTCACCTCCGCGATCTGCGCCGCATTTATAGTACCATGATAGTGCGCCTCAAAATAAGGATAATCACCATGATCCCGAATAGCATATCCTGCCTCCTGCTCGGAGGATTTCATGCCTTCCCAGTTTTTCTCCTGCAGCTCTCTCGCCCGCTTATAGATAGAGACCAGATTGGTACCACACATGGTGATATCAGGCGCAATACCGTTTTCTTCATCTATAAATGCGGACCGTCCGTATTTCTCATCATAGTGATGGAGACTGTTGCCGGACACAAATGAGACATTGCCCTTCATGGCCTCCTTGTCCAGCCTGACAGACACATTTCCGTAGATCATACAGGGATCCTCACTGGAGCCGTAACCGATAAATTCCTTTGCGGTCAGACCGCCCAAAGATCCAAAAGAAATAATCTCGGAAGCCCTGCATTCTGCTCTGTCACAGTACTGCTTTTGGACAAGCTCATTGTAATTCTCGTTTCCGTCCTTGCAGTGATAACGGGAATTTAAAACCTTTCCCGCCACACCCATATTCATACGGATCCTAAACTCCGCATTCTCTGCAATACGCTTTAAGTATTCGTTTACCGTGCTTTCCACCTGGTCTGCCGTGGTATCCGGGAAAAGCTTTAAGACTTCTTTCATTTGCTCCTTCAGTACCTGCTTCACGGAGGGAGCCACGCCGTCGGATCCGTCATCGCTGTCCCAGTTGACCTTCTTTTTCTTCATACGCTCCTTATAATCATCTGCATAGAAGAGATCAGCCTCCACCTGGGCTCTTTCATACTTATACGCCCCTACCTGCTGAGCTTCCTTTTCCTTATCGATGGTAACATCATAGACTAAAGCTTTCTCTGCCATCTCCTTCACATGCTCCCATTCGTGCTCTGCCTGACGGAAGGATTCAAGCGCGAAGTTATAAAGCTCGGGATACCTCTCCCTCTCCTTACCTAAAGCCATCAGGGCATGTGAAAGCTTAAGTCCGCGCTCAAATACAGCGGGTGCTGTCTTCTTGATAGCTTTCATCTCAGGAGTCAGCTTGCCTTTGTACTTTTGTATCTTTGACAATGTAAAATTCTTATCGACGATGGCATTGTAGTCCGTACCGTCATCCGAAAGCTTCATCAGCTGCTTATGCATCTTCATGGCAGACTCTCCCCTGTCAGCCGCCTGTTTCCTGAGCGCCTTTTTCTGGCGGTCGGTCTGCGCATTCTGATTTTGCCTTAGCCCCTCCTCGTAGCGGTTGGTATAGGCGCTTCGCATCTCATTATCAGTCATCTTCTGGGTATGGAGCGAAGTCAAAACCGCATCCGACTGGATGGTCTGATTCATATTCTGCGCGATCTCGCGCTGCTTATCCGTAAGGGTATAGTCCTCCTTCTTCGTGGCAAAGTTGGACATCTGCACCTCTTTTTTTAATTTGCTATATTCATCCATAATATTTCCTCCTAAATGTAATAAGTATAGATACGGGTCTTCCCACCTGTGGGATCCGGCACAAAGCCAAACCTCTCCACGAGCTGTGCGACCTCTCTCTGGTAAGGGCAGATCACTACCTCTGCGGAGGTGTCATAAGCATCACATGCCTCCGAAATAAGATAAAAGAGCATGTCCATAAGCTCTGTCCTGCTGCTTGTGCCGGTATTCATCCATGCAAATTCAAGTGTATTGTCTTCCCCTAATATGACCTCTATGCCTGCCTCCGGCAGATCATCCTTTATCATAAAGCATGAAAGCTCTTCCGTTTCAGGACGCTTCTCGTAGCGTGTGAGCGGAAAAAGCCTGTTATAATGATCAAGCTGCTTCGCAGTCAGCTCCTTACCCTTAAGATATGTCTCCTTATTTTTTCTCTCTTTATACCGCTCTAAATTTTCCCCCTGCAGCTTTACGATATCCCGCAGAGTCGTGTGGTATCGCATCACATCACCGGTCGACGGAGCGTATCCGATATCGAGCATCACGTAGTCATAATGACCGAGGACTTCCTCATCACCGCTTGTGACATATAATATCCTGTAGATATCCCATTTCTGCCTTAGGATAAAATCGGTGATCTCCTGCTCTACCTTTCCCTCCTCTATGTCATCATTGTAGGACAGGGAGAGTATCTCTGCCGTGCCATCATACACATACACCACGGCTGCCGAGACCGCGCGGACATCGTCGCCCTCGCCCTCATAAAGTCCGAATACCCTGTGATCATTTTTCATATTCACGGCGCCCGCATAGCGGCTTGGAATATACATGGAAAAAAGATCAAGATTTTTTTCTGTCACCTCACAAATCTTCATATAAATATTACCTCCTTTTATTCAGATCCGAGTGCATCTGTGACATCATCTACGCTGCCCTCTCCCTCGGCTATGCGAAGTACCATATCTGCCCACTGGTCTGCCATGGTAACGGCATTACCGGTGACTATATTTACAAAATCATAGAGCTCGTCCTTTCCCATCGAAAGCGGGTAGGGTACGCAGAGCTTATATGACAAAAACTTTCTGTCTGCGCTCACGCCAAATGATCCCGAAAGTATGTGGAAATTTAAGACCGAAAGCGCTTCATAAAGCTTGTCCAAATGCTCTGTCTGAAGCTCCTCGGACAGAGTGATCACACAGGATAAAAATCCGGTCACATCCTCATCTGTCCCTATGGGATAGAAATAAAACTCTCCAAGTGCATCATCATGACTCAGCCCTATCTCATCAAAGATCACGGTCAGCATCTCGGGCGCGCCCTCCACGCCGATATCCTCCGCTGTCCTGATGGCAGACGCCACCAGATCCTCATTCAAATCGTCACAGATCTGCTGCAGCACCTCATGCCGCATAGCCTCGATCTTTTTAATATCAAGCTTCTTTTCCTTTGCCATAGTAAACCTCCTAAAATATCTCCTACCTTCCCGAAAGTGCCTTTGCCAGTGCGAGCCTCTGCGGACGCCGTTTATTTGGATCATCCGATGGCTTGTACTTTACGCCGAGTCCCTTTAGTACATTTACATATGCCTGCTTTTCCTCATCGGATGTGCCCTCGCCAAAGAGCTTGTCTAAGATATAGTCTGCGACCTGCTTTGCTATCTGGTCACAGGCACTGCCCACATCCGCAAAGCCGAGTGCGGTCACAGCCTTACGCCGCAGCTGCTTGATAAAAGCATCCTCCGGTCCTATGGGTCTGCCCTGCTGCTTCATCTTTGCCTTTACCTTTTTAGCGATCTCGGGCAGATTTACAAAGGCATCGAAGAAGCCATTTTGCGCTTTGCCCATCTGTACTGCATCTATGATGCTCGCCACGATACCGACTCCTATCGCGGCGATACTCACCACGATACCCGCC
>ERZ842401.6562-NODE-6562-length-12389-cov-3.431733_pt1 | contig 12389 bp, 4 predicted proteins | sample MGYA00521270_ERZ842401 | MGnify/ENA primary metagenome ERZ842401 (study PRJEB31892, sample SAMEA3878208) | bioreactor metagenome | biome: Moose rumen | place: Sweden | collected 2011-10 | study: EMG produced TPA metagenomics assembly of the PRJEB12797 data set... | reverse complement strand
CGGCGAAGTCCCAGGCCGCCGAAATCCTGAAGACGCTCACTCGGCCGGACGGCAAGATCGACATCCCCGCGCTCGCCCGCTCGCTCAACGTCTTCGCGTTCATGGCGGAGCGCTCTGCGGCCGCCTACAAGACGGAGGGCGCGCCAGACGCCGAAAAGCGCTTCGCGGCCGCCTTCGCGCAGGCGCTCGACTCGCTCGACAACGGCACGCTTTCGCAGGTCTACCAGGGGCTCATCTCGCGCGACGCGGACGGCCTCAAGAACGAGCTTTCGCGGCGCCTCGCGAAGTTCGACCTCACGGCGGAACAGGCCGGCGTGTGCTGCCGCATGGCTTTTGCCCTCGGTCACCTAGAGGCGCTCGTCCTCGGCGAAATCTCCCACCGCATCGCGCTCGGCAAGGCGGAGACGCCCGAAGCGCGCCAGGCGCTCACGGCGCAGGCGCCGGTCTTCCGGCATTGCGGGAACGACGTGCAGCGCGATCTCTCGAAGCGCGGCGGCGCCGGCGAGATGACGAGCGTCAACCTCGAAATCCTCACGAACCGCGCCGCCTACGGCAGCATCCACGGAGGAGAACTCACGGGGAAGGCCGACAAGGAGATGCGCGACGCGGGCTTCACGGAGGCCGACGCGCACGACATCGGCGACATGATCCGCAAGAGCGAGCTGACGGTCAACGCCCACCTTTCGAACCTCCTCGGCTGGCGCAAGGGGCAGGATCCGAAGAACCCGCCGCTCTTCCAGCCGGGCTATTCGCTCGTCAACACCTTCGTCTCCAAGGAGCAGAAGAACATCGCCAAGGACGCCAACTCCTACCTCGTGCGGCGCAACCAGATCGAGAAGCACTTCTTCCCCGAATACGGCAGCATGCCGCAGTTCGAGGGCAGGGACCGCCCGAACTACGCGGCGTTCAACCTGGCCAACGGCGTCCAGGGCGCCGCGCCGAACTACGGCGGCGTCGTGTTCGTGATGAAGGAGCACGTCAAGCAGCAGGCCACCTACACGCTCAGCGACACCTTCTTCGCCATCAAGTTCGATTTCACCAAGCCGGAGGAGTGCAAGGCCAGATTCCTCGAAAGCGCCGGAAAGTATCTCTCCAAGTTCGTGAAGCCCGAGGTCGTCGCGCAGCTCGCCGACCCTTCCACGGCGGCCGGGGCCGCCCTCGAATACTTCTTCCGGCTGTATGCCGCGAGCGGGGTCATCACTGGCAAGGGGCTCGAGACAGACAATAGATTAGTGCAGATCGAGGATTCCCTGAACGCCAACCGCATCGAAGGCGCGCGGAAGATCGACAAGGACGACCTCATGGCCGTCCTGTTCGACGCGATCGGCGTGAAGGAGGACGGGGCCTCGCGCGTGGCCGGCTACGACAACATCGAGAATCTCCTGGTCGGCATGGAGGAGCTGGACCCCGTCCTCATGGGGCTTTCCACCGTCCGCCGCGCGGAGAATCCCGGCGAATCCATCCAAGTCGCCGGAGGCGAATACATCGAGGCGCAGCTGCACGGGCCGATCGTCGTCTCGCGCGACGTGGCGGAAATGCGCGTCGACGTCGGCGAAATCGACGAGCACTATCGAAATCTGGCGGACGACGACCCCTCCGTCACCGGCGGCATGGACAAGGACAAGTGGATCGCCGCCCAGATCGCCGCCGACAGGGAGAAGCTCCTCCGATTCGGCAAGGACAACGGCTTCAAGGTGACGTTCTGGGAGAAACCCGACGGACACGCGATCGACGTCGCGAAGGCGAATCTCGTGTCCGACACGCGCACGGTCAAGCGGATGATGCAGGAGAAGAACGAAGCCTATTTCCACGATTTGCTGGACAATCATTCGAACGAGCTTTTCGACATGGCGTTCAAGGGGCTCTCGAATGGCTCCATCGTTTTGGCGCGGTCGCTTTTCGGCGAGGGACTGGCCAACGCCCCGGAATGGCTTGGCGACGTCCTGCGCGCCGCCGCCGGGCGTTCCCTGGAAATGATCGACAACCTCGAAACCGACGACAACTACCGCAAATCGGATATCCGGGAAAGCGTCGTTTCGAACATGAGCGAAGCGCTGGGCCAAATTCTGGACGCCGTGTCGGCCGGCCGGAAGCTCGGCGAGACCGACGACAGAAGGCTTCTCGCCTTGATCGGCGAAGGTCTCGACTCCGGCATGAAGGCCCACAACGTCATGAATTTCGTCGCGGCCAAGATCGTCCGGGAGCGCATCGCCGCCGACCCGCAGGCCCTGATCCGGGAGACGCTGGAGAAGGAGCTTGCCGACCGCAAGGACGAAATCGTGGCGCTCGGGCTCCCCGGCGGCTTCGTTCCCGGCGGTGCGGCCCTCAAGCGAATCCTCGGCAAAATCGAGGAACACCTTGCGAAGTTCGCCTCGAAAGGCGGCGCAGCGGCATCTCTGACGAACTGCCGGAAGCTTGTCGACGAAATCCGCCGGAAAGTCATCGCGCCGGAAATCTCCTCGCGCCTCGACCACCTCAAGGCCGTTGCGGGGAAGCCGTTTCCCGACGAAGCGCTGAAGGACTCGTATTACGGCTGGGCGCTCAACGCCGGAAAGATCAAGTCCGGCGAGGAGGCCACGGGCGTGAAGGCCGGCGCGGAGACTCTCTACGCCTCCCTTTCGGCGCTGCTCTCGGCAAAGCGGGACTTCGGCGCGCCCGCCTTCATGGTCGCGCTTCAGAACGTCGTCCGGATCATCGACGAGGTCTGCGAAGCGGACGCCGCCGCCAACTATCAGGGCGAAGACGCGCGCCTCGGCCCCGATGACCGCAACGGATACGTCTCGCGAGCGGTGTCCGTCGGACTGGCCGCGATCGAGGCGAAAATGGGCCGCCAGGCCCTGGAGAAGCTCGCCCGCATCCTCTCCTCGCCCGCCGTCACCGACCTGCGCCAAGCCATGGGCTCGGTGTCGGATGCCGAAGGCAACCCGCTCACCACCGGCGCGACGATCGGCTTCGCCATTGCCGAACGGCTGCAGAACAAATACGGCTTCGCCTCCATGCCGCTCAAGCTCCCGATCATCCCGTATTCCCAGATCCCGCCGAACATCCGTTCGCTCCTGTCGGCGATCGACCCCGAGACCATCGCCGCGCTCGACGCCAAGACGCCCTACGCGCCGCAGACGACCAAGACGATGCCGCCTGCCGTCAATCCGGCGGCCGCGCCCACGACCCTCGCACAGCGCAGGAAGGCGCTCATGGGCGCTCTCCCCGCCTACGGCAGGCACGAGAAGACCTTCGAAGACGGCCGCAACATCCACGGCCGCGGCCACGCCACGCGCGTGTTCGTCTTCGCGAACGTCCTCGGCAACATCATGCGCGAGCGCGGCGTCAGCGTGGACATGGGTTCGCTCTCCATCTCCGCCGCCGGCCACGACATGGGCCGCAAGGGCGGCGGCACCGACCACTGGGAGAAGGAATCCGGTCAGCTCGTCGCGAATCTCGCCGAAGAGACCTATCCAGGCGCCTACGGAGACGAGTGGAAGACGCAGACCAATCTCAACGTCTCCGCCGGCCACGGCGCGGATGCCGACGCCCAGCGCACGGTCGAGGGTCTTCTCATGAAGGCCGCCGACTCGCTCGACTACACGCGCGTCGCGCCGCTTGAGGCGAATCGCTTCCACTTCCTCGAGAAGACGCTAAACGTCGGAGGCGTCCACGTCATGCAGGACGACGCTCTCCGCAAGGCGCTCATGCACGAGGCGGAGCTCCTCACCAAGGCGACCTCCCCCCTCGCCGCCAAACGCGCGGAGATCCATCGCCTCAAGGAGAGCGCCAACGAGCAGGACAACATACGGGGCCAGGCGCTGGACAACGAAGTCGTAGCCGAGGAAAGAAAGCTCGCACAGCTCTCCGACGAGGAGGTCGTGGACCGGATCGAAGCGGAAATCCGCGACAACCCCGCCAAATACCCGCTCCTCAACAAATACTACTTCTACGACCAAGAGTAGCCCCCGATTTTCAACCTTTCAACCTTTCAACTTTTCAAGGAGTCACACAAAGTTATGGCAATCAATCTCGCGAACCTCAATATCTCGCTCGACCAGTTCCAGAAGATGGCGACTGGCGACTACAACGCCGGCGAAGTGGCGCTCAAGAGCGAATCCAAGCTCACCAAGATCAACAACCACGTCCACCGCCTGAGCGCGAACACGAAGTCGATTTCCCATGAGGAAGTCCTGGCGATCAAGAACGCCTTCATGAAGGCGCTTTCCGCGAACGGCGTGGACATGGCCGAAATCAACAAGATCCGCAAGGAGCTGGGGCTGGCGCCCGACGAGACGGCGCCGAAGGCGCTTGCCGGGCGTTCGATCAAGCCGCTGTCGCGCCAGCAGATCCGCGACATCATCGACCGCAACGCCAATGCCATCAACGCCGCCCGCGCCGAACGCGGGCAGAAGGCGTTCAAGACGTCGGCGCAGCTCTACGGGACCAACCAGACCACGCTGCACAACCTCGAACAACACCGCCGCGCGGCGAGCGACTCCGTCCGCCGCACCATGACGGAGTCGGAGGAAATCGCGAATTTCCAGAAAATCATCGAGGGCGATGCGTCGGAGATCGCCGACGAGGACCGCCGCGAGATGCTGAAAACGATCCTCGCGCAGCGCGATGCGATCGTCGCGAAGGCGAAGGGCAACCCCGAGGCCGAGGGGAACTGCGTTCTGGAATACACGACCGAAACCGGGCAGAAGATCCAGTTCGCGAGCTCCAAGAGCGAGCGCGAGACCATCCGGATGCTCGACGAGGCGTATCTCCTCCTGGCCGGCGGCACGAATCTCAAAAAGCGCAACGCCGCGATTGCGTTCTGCCTGACCACCTCGGTCGGGAAACCGATTCCGTTCGAGATCAAAGAGATGGCCGATTCCGTCCGGGCGGAGGCGACGGCGGTTTTCGGCAAGGGGGCGGTGGCGCAGGCGGACAAGCCCGTCTCCCGCCTGGTGAAAGACTCCACTTTGCGCGAGGATGTGGAGAAGATGACGGAGGAAGGAAAGGCCGTGACGGCCGACAACCTCCGCGAGGCCTACCGCGCGAACTGCTTCAGGCAAAGCGCGTTGAACCTGGTCGAGACGACCGTCGAAGGATTGCTGCGCGAAATGGGCCGGAAGACCTACGGCTGCGCAAGCATAAGGTCGGACTTGGAAAAAATCATGCCGGAGACGTTCCGCGCCCTCGCGGAGGCGAAGACGGCGGACGAGGCCAAGGCGATCCTCGACGGCGCGATGGGCACGATCCGCGAGACGACCGCCAAGGCGGCGGCAGCGATCGATGCCAAAGCAAAGCTCAAAGACTTCATGAACGAGGCGTTCGCCAGGGAAATCGGGGTGAAGTGGAATCCGGCGAACGGGGAACTCGCCTCCTTCGAGTACCTGGCAACCAAGCAGGGCGATGCGCTCAAGACCGACATCCTCACGGGAAAGGTCAAGGCCGGCACGCCCGAAGAAATCACGGCGGAGTTCAAGAAACTGGCGCAGAAGACGGCGCATGCGCACGCGGAATTCCTGCGCGGCGCCGACGCCCTCGGGCTTTCCGGCGATGCCGTCGACCGCGTAAAGCAGCATTTGCTGGGCATCAACAGCTTCAAGCGCCTCGACCTGGCCAAGGCCAAGGCGCTTGCCGGGGAAATCGACGTCAAGCCGCTGGCGGACGCATTCGCCGCCAAGGCGCCGATGGCGAAGATTTTCGAGGAAATCGGCAAATTGAACGCAAGCGCGGAGTCGAAGATCCCGGCACTCTACGCGGGTGCCCGCGAAATCGGCGCGGACGAAACGATCAAGGGCGTGCCGCTGCTGCTTTTCATGGCGATGGACAAGGCTCCGAATCTCGCGGTGGATCTGGAGAAGTTCCTTGCGGGCGGCGACGTCCGGAACGCGATCGGCCACGCGAACGAAGGGAAGCTCCCGGACGGCGTGACCCAGGTGGACACGTACATGGGCAGGCCGACCACCACCCCCGCCCAGCTCGCCGACACCCTCGGCAAGCCGGACATGCAGCCGCTCTTCGCGCAGGCGCTCATGAAGGCGGCGGACGAAGCCGGCCTCGCGCAGCTGCCGCCGGAGAAGAAGCTCGCCGCCTTCGGCGCCGGCACGGCCGCCGGACGCATCCTGCGGGAAGCCCTCGCCGCGATGCCGAAGGACATGTCGCCCACGCCGAATTTCCTCTACGGCATCGCGCGCGGCGCGGCCAGGGGAATCGACGCCGCAGGGCTTCGGTCCATCAACGAGACGGCGAAGCGCTTCGCGCAGGATGCGGCCATGCAGGGGAAGGTCCTCGCGGCCGGCTACCACAAGAGCGAGCTCCCGATGCTCGCGGAGGCCTTCGCGTTCATCAAGTCCGCGACCGGCTGCAGCGACGCGGACGCGCTCAAGAAGACGCTGGACCCGGCAAGCTCCGAGCGCCGCCTTTTCCAATACGGCGGGCGCTTCACCGCTTCAGCGGACAATTTCAAGGCGGGCCTGAAACTCATGGATTCCTTCAAGACGTGGTTCGAGAACACCGCCGCCAACGTCAAGTCCAAGAATTGCAACACGCTCACCGAAAAGAACGCCGGCAGCACGTTCCTCGCGAAAGAGGGTCTCATGGGCTTCGAGAAGTTCGTCTTCGAGGACATCGCGCTCGCCCCGACGTTCAACCTCGCCGCGCCGGACCCGGAGAAGGCGTTTGGCATCGAAAACAACAATGCGATGAACTTCTTCGCGCGCGGCAACGGCTCCGGCTGCACGGGCACCGTCGCGCAGCTCTCCCCCGAAAAGCGCCAGGTCGTCTATGCCGTGTTCGCCGCGCTCGAACCGCCATCCCCCCAGCCGAAAGGCGCCACGAACGTCGCCGCCAACTCCGAAACGCTCTCGAGAATCCTGCGGCATTTCGACGAAATCACGGAGCTCAAGAACTCCGGCAAGCTCGACCGCACGCACATCAACGCCGTGCTCGTGCCGGACCTCGAAATTCCGCCGGACGCCTCCTCGCACGACGTCAACGACGTCTTCATGAACAAACTCTACAAGAAGTACAGCACGAACCAGGGCAAGCTCATGGAGGTCTCGAACTACATCGAGCGGAGCGGTTGCACCCTCGCGGAGGCGCTGGCCGCCGCCGAGGGCAAAGGCCCCAAACCCAAGACGCTGCCCGACTACTCGCCCACCACGATGAAGATCGAGGAAATCGACGGCTCGACCAAGGGCGGACGCCGCCGCATTCTGGGCGACTTCGTGCGTCCGGAAAACCCGAAATACCTCGACGGGACGCGCATCCTCGGCGAGGAACAGAACCACTTCACCGTCAAAATCGGACAGGAGACGTTCACCGCCGACGGGAAAAACGGCGGCGCGGGCAACGCCGTCATCGCCGGCAGGATCGAGACCCTCTGCGGCAAGGTCCACGTGAGCCAGGCGTCCAGCGTGATGCGCGCGCTTTCGCAGGCCGCGCACCAGCCGCTCCTGCCGCTGTTGCCGGAGCAGGGCATCCAGGGCGGCATCGGCAACGAGCACATCCCGCTCACCTACACCCTCTCGCGCAACGACGAAACCGGCGCCATCACCATCCGTTACTCCGAGCCCGAGGGCATGCCCGTCAAGTTCCACTGGGAGACCACCGTCGCCCTCGACGGCTCTTCCACATCGACCCCCATCCAATTCACCGAAACCCTCGAGGAGTCCGGCAACAAGGCGCTCGCCAAGACGGCCGGCGGCACCAGCCCCGCCGCCAAGACGATGCAGAACTTCATCCTCGACGCCTCGGGAGCCCAGGAAAACGCCCCCGTCATGGAGAAACTCGGCCGCTTCAACGCCAAACTCCAGGAAGAGACCCGCAAGGACCTCGTCAACACCTTCGCGTTCCTCGTCAACAAGCACCTCGTCAAGAAAGACGGAGGCGGCAACCGCACCGAGGACTTCGACTGCGTGCACTACCAGTTCAACCGCGACGTGGTGTCCGGCGGAATGACCGTCAACCTGCCGGGCGGCGGCACCCTCACGACCAAGAACTACGCCGCCGCGCGCGACCAGCTCGTCCAATTCATCACGGGCGACGACAAGGCCACCTACAAGGCCGCCTCGGCCAACGTGAAGAAGCAGACGGGCCTTCTGATGTCGATCGTCACGCAATACGCTCCGAGCATGGTCAAGAACGGGTTCATTTCCACCCTGCAAAAGGCCGGGCATGAATACAATCTCACGGGCGGACGCAAGGAAGCCCCAAACCCCTTCCAAAAACCCCTGACCTGGACGCTCGGCAAGGCGGAGGACGGCTCGATCAAGGCTTCGGTGACCATCACCGAAGGCATCGGCTTCCTCTTCACCGCCCAGGGCCAAACGAAACTGGACGACACCGCCAGCTACGAAGAAACCACCCTCGACATCACCATCCCCGCCGGCAACCTCTCCACCCTCGCCGACCAGGACTGGTCGACGTTCGACGAGGGGGCGGTCAACGCCGCCGGCAAAGACGCCGACGCCCAGCTGGCGGCCATCCCGCAGCAATTCCGCCTCGAAGCGACCGTCAACGCCTCCTACAACCTTCACTTCGACGCCCCGGCCGCCTAGCCAACCCTTCAACCCTTCAACTTTTCAACTAGGGGCAAACATCCATGGAACTGAAAGAACTGATGACCGCTTTTGCGGAAACGCTGGGAATCGAGGGGATCGAGGTCAAGGAGGGCATCTGCTCCATGACGATCGACGACATCCCGATGGAATTCACGGAGTAGCCGGACGGTCTGGCAGTGGTGGGGGTCGCCGTCATCGGCGAACCGCCGCCGGACAAGCGCGAGGCGTTCTACGAGATGCTTCTGAATGCGAATACGCAGCTCTACGGGACGCAGGGCATCGCCCTGGGGATCTCGCCGGACACCGGCGAGATCATCATGATCGGCGGCCTCCCGTTCAAGGGCCTGGAGATTGAGGAGTTCTGCAAGGACCTAGACGAGTTCGTCGGCAAGGCCGAGGAATGGCGCGAGACGGTTGAGAACTTCCGCCCCGCCGCGGAGGAAGCAGCCGTCCGTGACGAGGAGGCGGCCCGGTTCTCCAAGTTCGGCGCGAACGGCCCCGGCTTCATGAGCGTATAGACGTCGAAAAGTTGAAAGGTTGAAAAGTTGAGAGTCGAAAAGTTGTTTTTGGTCCTTCTTCTGCTCGCCGCTTCCGCGTTTGCGGAGGGTGGTTACACCAACCACGCCGGGAACGTCGTCGCAGGGTGGCCTGTCAAGCTCACGCAGAAGGAGGTCGCCTTGGCCGAGGGCGTTGTCACGAACGACTGTCAACTAACGACTAACGGCTATAACTTTTCAACTACAAACACCTATCCGCTCTCGATCTTTCCGGAGTCCGAGCAGCGGCGAATTGCCGCCGATTTTGGCCAGCCGCGGGTTCCGGTTGCAGTGAAGCGGGCGATTACGGGTGCGGAGAAGGCGATGGCGCGTTCGCGAAAGCGCGCGGAGAAGGGTCTCTGCACGAAAGAGGAGAGCGACGACTTCTGCGCAAAGTCCGCGGCCGCGCTCAAGAGCTATCTCGACAAGCAGGTCAAGGAGGGCGTGATCACGCCCGCCGAGCGAAAGGCGCTTGGACGCAGAACCTTTTCAAACCATCCAATCAAAGTGTAAAAATGGTATAATGTCATCCGCAATCCTAAGGAAGGAGAGTTGAACATGCTAGACGGTATTTCGCAGAGTCTCGTCAACATGACGAGCAAATTCGGCAAGGGCGACCTCGACAAGGGGGTTGTATTCGACATGCAGACCGGCAAGTTCGCGGTCAATCGCAATGCGGACCAGATGGGTCTCGGCGACCACAACTTCTTCCAGAACGAGACGCCGACGGAGCTGGGGAGGCAGAACGCCATCATCAGGAGCGCGCTCGCGAACTCCCTCAAGAAGATTCTGTCCGAAGGCGGCGGATTGATCGGCCAGGCCCAGCAGAAGGCCCTGGACGAGATTTTTACGACGCTGTTCGGTGCGGCGGACGCAACCGGCAACTTCGGGAAGGACATGGAAATCTACCGTCCGATTACGGCGCGGACGGTGAAGCAGCTCGTCACAAAGGCCCAGAAGGCGCATGCGCAGGCTGCGCTCGAGGCGCTCCCGGCCGGGAGCGCGAAGATCGACAACGCCGAAAAGCTCATCGCCAAACTCTGCGCCAACGCCTCCCTCCACGGGAAGACGAACACCGTCCAGAAGATGGTGGAGAAGCTCGAGATCGACCTCGCCAAGTGCGGCGCCAAGCTCGAGGCGGCGACGACGGAGAGGGCGCGCGCCAAGGTGGAGGCGTCGATCGTCGCGACGGTCGACAAGTTCATCCGCGAGGCTTCGCAGCTCGATGCTGAGATGCCGGGGGCGGATTTTGCGATCGAGCTGGCTATCGAGGAATATACGGACTCGACGGGGAAGTTCCTCGGTCCCGGATTCTGCGCGCAGTTCCACAAGCGCGCCATGGGCATGATCGAGCCGGGGATGACCTTCGATGCATTCAAGGCGAAAATCGCCGAGGCACTGCCCGGAATCGTCAATGAGGCACGGACGAACGCCTCCTCTCCGCTCGTCTTCAGCTCCAGGCAGCCCGGCGTCCCGCAGCCCGCCGCCGTGGGCCTTTCGCAGGAGAAGATGGACGCCGTCCGCGTCGAGTTCCAGGCTTCCATCGCGAACGGACAGACGCTCGTCCAGAACGGGACGAACCTCACGTCCGTGCCGGGGTTCTCGATCGGCGCGGACAAGTTCGACACGACCGTGTTCCTCAAGGGCCAGCCGAAGCCGTCGGACAACAGCAGGAGCATGGACGAGAGTTTCACCGCGAACATGCGTTCCCGCGGCGAAGCGAGGCCCCTCGTCAAGGTGGTCAATCCAGACGGATCGGTCATTTCGCTTCAACGCTGCGTCGCCTCCCATGTCGACACGGTCTGCGGAGGGGCCGGCGTGCAGTCCACCGCCGTCAAGGCCGCGATGATGCTCGACCTCGGCCGGCTCGTGGGCGGTATCGCGGAGGATCTGCATCTCGACGGCAAGCTCCGTGAGGGCCTCAAGCAGGGATGCGACTGCACCCTGACGCTCAACGACGACGGATCGATCGACGTCACGCTATCGACCAAGCCGGAGAGCAGCGTGGAATGCTCGCTGACGCTCAGGATCTCGACGGAGGGCGAGCGCTCGCTCGTCTCGTTCTCTGGCGTGAAGACGAGCGACGCCTTCGCCGACAAGGTCGAGCAGGCCGAACGTCGCTCCGCCTTCGTCGCCAGGATGAATCCTGATACCGGCTCCATCGTCAAGATGGCCGCCGCCAAGCTCGCCGAGATCAAGCAGTATGTCGAAGCGCCGAACGTGTCCGCACGCATCGGCGAAGAGAACATGAACTCCCTCCAGGTGTCCGTCACCGCGCTTTTCAACGGACTCATCGGCGAACTGCGCCACCTCGCGGACGATCCCGCGGCGCGTCTCGAGAAGATGCCCGACCAGTACGAAAGGGACTTCGCCACGCAGATTGAAAACCTGCGCCAGCGCACGCTCGCGCGCATCCAGTCGAACCTCTTCCTGGCGGTCGACTTCAAGAAGTCCTTCAATGACATCGCGGCGAAGTGCAACGCAGCTGCCGGCAGGCTGGACGCGGCGGGAATGAACGGGCTCGCGTACGTCGTGAGGGATTTCATGGTGCGGACCAACACCTACCTCGCGGACCTGCGGTCCAACTTCATCCTCTCGGGGGAGGTGTCCGAAAGGGCGGCCAAGGAGCTTACGACGGCGGTGAAGGCCTTTGCCCGGCGCGCCATCGACGTCCTGACCTCGCTCAATGACAAGCCGACGGCGGAGGACGCCGTGGCGTTCGCGACAGGACTGAAGTCGCTGCGCTTCCCGGTGCTGGCGTTCAGGACGTTCTCCGAGGGCGCCCGCACCGCGATGCTTTCCGCGAGCGGACTCCTCTCAACCGAGGCCGTCGACCGGGCGGCGATCGGAAAGCCCGGGTACGGTCCCGTGGCCAAGGCGGTTTCCGATTTCGCGGATGTCGTCAACAATCTGCTCTCGCAGGCGCGCGGATGGGGGGACAACGCTCAGGCGCTGGAGTTCAGGAGCCTCGCCGAGGGCAGGCTCCGTCGCATAATCCAGACGGTCGTAAGCGGCATCGACAGCGGGGCGGACCTGAGCCAGGGCATCGGCGGGGTCCTCGCCGAAGAGCTTGCGCCCATCTTCGGCACCTTCGCGAACTACGAGCGCCAGAACATCCAGGACACGTTCTCCCGGAAGGCCGACGCGCACATCGCCACGCTCCAGGACATCCGGAACAACGGCGTGTCGGTCAACGGCGTCCGCGTTCCGCTGAGCGAAGCCCAGCGCGCCGACGTGGACGACGCGATCGCCAGGATAGGCGCCCTCAAGGATGGCCTCCAGAACGTGCAGGGCGACAGCCGTCCGATCACCC
>ERZ842401.6561-NODE-6561-length-12389-cov-4.502676_pt1 | contig 12389 bp, 9 predicted proteins | sample MGYA00521270_ERZ842401 | MGnify/ENA primary metagenome ERZ842401 (study PRJEB31892, sample SAMEA3878208) | bioreactor metagenome | biome: Moose rumen | place: Sweden | collected 2011-10 | study: EMG produced TPA metagenomics assembly of the PRJEB12797 data set... | reverse complement strand
CAACAGTTGCCACCACTGGTTTTTGAGGGTGTGTAACAAGAGAAATACTTTTTGCCCTTGGCGTAACAAGGGAACTACTGTTTTTAAGGATTTCGGTGGGTGTGAAACAAGGGAACTATTGTCAGCGTCATAGCTGTGATAAAAAATGTTCTATCAAGTTTAGTAATGACGATTCGTGTAGATACTTGAAAAAACATGAAAAGTGTGATAGAATAGAAACCTGAATATCCCTTTAAAAGTGAGAACGGAGGATCAGTATCATGCCTCATATTTCTGAGTACGATGTTGAGACCAAATTTATAGATAGGCTGGAGTCTATCGGCTATGAATATGTCGATTTGAAAAATTACGAGGATGTTCTTGCCAACTTCCGCACTCAGCTTGCCGCGTTCAATGCAGCCAAGTTGACGGAAGCAAAAGGTACTGCGTCTTTTTCTGATGCCGAGTTTAACCGAGTCATGATTCACTTGGACAACCACTCGGTGTATGAATCGGCAAAACTCCTGCGAGATAAGTACATTTTGTCCCTGGATAATGGCAAGACCGTTTATCTGGATTTCTTTTCATTTGACACAGACAGGAACATCTATCAGGTGGCTCACCAGATCACGATGGACCCGGCTCACAAGGACGATGTGTCCTATAAGAACCGCTACGATGTGACAGTCCTCATCAATGGGCTACCGCTGATTCAGGTTGAGCTGAAGCGTCCCGGCGTTGAGATTAATGAAGCTATCAACCAGATTAACAGATACCGCAAATTTTCCTTCAAGGGCCTGTTCCGGTATCTTCAGCTGTTCGTTGTCTCCAATTCCGTGCAGACGAAGTATTTCTGCAACGAGAATGAGATGGAGAATGGCATGTATAATCCCATCCTGAAAAGTCTTGTATTTTTCTGGACAGATGAGAAAAACAAACGAATAAACACACTGGAAGAATTTACTTCTGAGTTCTTCAGAAAAGCCGCCATCACCGAGATGATCGATAAGTTCATGGTCATTAAGTCCACGGAGTCGATCCTTATGGTGATGCGTCCCTATCAGATATTCGCTGTGAAGGCGGCGAAGAAGCGCATTCTTGAGGCGAATCACAACGGATACGTCTTTGCCTGCACCGGTTCCGGCAAAACACTGACCTCTTTCAAACTGGCACAGCTTCTTCGTGATGAACCACGCATCGACAAGGTTGTGTTCCTCATCGACCGAAAAGATCTGGATGACCAGACGGTCGATGAATATAACTCCTTCGAGAAGGACTGCGTGGATAATTCCGACAGCACCCATGTATTGGTGAAGCAACTGAAGGATTCCGACCGTAAGCTGATCGTCACCACCATACAGAAGATGGCGAATGCCGTGAAGTCCAAACGCTATGAAAAGCTAATGGATGCATATCACGACAAGAAGGTCGTTTTCATCATCGATGAATGCCATCGCAGCCAGTTCGGTAAGATGCACGGCGACATCGAGCGGCACTTTGCAAACGCCAATTATATCGGCTTTACAGGTACGCCTATCTTTGAAGCAAACAAGGGCGCAGACGGACGCACGACCGCCGATGTCTTTAACGCCGGGCTTCTTCCCAACGGAGAGAAAAGGGATTCCTGCCTCCATCGGTACATGATCAAGGATGCGATTGCAGATGGAAATGTGCTGCGTTTCTCCGTAGAGTATCAGCGCACTCTGTTTGCCCACAACATTGCCATGAAGGGCATTGATCCGGAGCAACTGGACGATCCGGAATACTGCAAACGCCATAATATCGATATTGACGGTCTGTATCACGATGAGGAGCGCATTCGGAAGATTGCGACACACATCTTTGACCACCATGAGCAGCATATTCATCCGCAGGGTAAGGATATCTACACGGCTCTTTTTGCCGTGGATTCCATCAAGACCTTGGGGCGATACTATGACATATTCAAAGAACTAAACGCAGCCCGTGATGAGGCTGACCGCTATAAGGTTGCTGCCATCTTCAGCTATGGTGCGAATGAGGATATGGACGGTAAGGGCGATGAACATTCGGCGGAGCTTCTGTCCCGTATCATAGGTGATTATAACGGCATTTTCGGGACTTCCTATTCCATAGAGACTTTCGATGCCTATCGGAAAGACATCACGAAGCGCATGAAGCAGAAAGACCTGCCGCAGGTCGATATCCTTCTGGTAGTCAATATGATGCTGACCGGTTTTGACGCCAAGCCACTGAACACGCTGTACTTGGATAAGAACCTCGTATGGCATACGCTGGTGCAGGCATACAGTCGGACGAACCGTGTGGACAAGGTCACAAAGCAGTTCGGGCAGATCGTTACCTACCGCAACATCAAGCAGTGGCAGGATGACGCCCTGCGGCTTTTCTCTGGAGACGGTGATCCGAATGAGTATCTGCTGGAGAATTACGAGTATTACATCCAGAAGTGGATCAATCAGGACCCGGTGCTGCGTAAAGTCGTACCGACTGTTGATGACGCCGGGCAGCTAACCAATGAAGATGAGATCCGTATGTTTATCATTGCATTCCGCACTATGGTTGGAACGCTGGCTACGCTGAAGACCTTCTCAAAGTTCGATTGGGCAGATCTGGCAGTGGTCATGGATGAGGATGAATACGAGGGTTATAAGTCCTGGTATCTGTACTACAAGGATCAGACGAGCAATCCAAATCCGAAAGTGCCGGTGCCTGTGGACATTGACTTCGATGTGGAGCTTGTCCGCACCGACCGCATCAATGTGGTCTATATCCTGAACCTGCTAAAATCCGTCAACAAGGCAGGTAAGACGCCGGAGGAACGGGAGGCAGACCTTGATCTGATTCTGCGTGAAATCGAGCGTTCCGACAACGAGTCGCTGCGGGCGAAAAAGGATATCATGGCGGAGTTTGTGCGGACACGGTTCTATGACCTGTCTGATGATGCTGATATCATGGCGGCTTTTGAGGAGTTTACCAGGGAGCATGAGAAAGCAGAGACAGAGTCCTTTGCCTATGAGCATGGCATCGACTACGCTGTAGTCCATGACATCATGGTGGAGTACATATTCAACGGGAGCGTTTCTGATGAAGCCATCCGCAAACGGCTGATGGCATATCATCTGGGATTGCTGAAGATAACAAAGCTGACGAATGACATCAAATCCTTTGTCAGCACAACCTATATGAAATACAAAGCGGAGGGCGAATAAACTATGGCGATTGATTCAAATAAGCTGCAGCAGCAGGCGTCCGACCTCTCTTCCCAGTTGTGGGCGATTGCGAACGATCTGCGCGGTGGTATGGATGCAAACGAGTTTAGGAATTATATCCTGGGAACGATTTTCTATCGTTACCTTTCCGAGCGCACTGAGATGTATATGCAGGACATTCTGCAGGAGGACGGTCTTACCTATGAGCAGGCATTCTCCGATGCCGATTTCAAGCCTATCGTAGAACAGTGGTCGATAGAACATTTGGGATACATCATCCGTCCGGAGAATCTGTTCCGTGAACTGAATCGGAAGATTATCAAGCCAAATGGCGATGCCGATAAGTTCTCCGTGGAGGACTACGAACGCGCCGTAAACGAACTGACCGGCTCTACGCTGGGGCATAAGTCCGAGAAGGCATTCGAAGGGCTGTTCAATGATATGCGTCTGCAGGACACCCGTCTTGGCGATACCGTATCGGAGCGCACAGAGAAAATCGGAAAAGTCATCGCCAAGATTGGCGAAATCGATATGAACCTGCAGGATCAGCAGTTTGATGTGCTGGGTACGGCATACATGATTCTGATCGGTCTGTTCCAGTCCGGCGCAGGCAAAAAGGGCGGCGAGTTCTTTACGCCGACCGGTCCCTCCAAACTGTGTGCCACACTTGCAACGCTGGGGCTGGATGAAGCCAAGACCGTCGGCGATTGCACGTGCGGTTCCGGTTCCATGCTCCTGGAGACGCAGAAACATCTTACCAAGCAGAAAGTCGGACACTTTTATGGGCAGGAGAACAATCCTACGACCTACAACCTTGCCAGGATGAATATGCTCATGCACGGCGTGGACTATCAGAACTTTGATATTTATAAGGGCGACACGCTGACCAACGATATGTACGGAGATGATCTGAAGTTGACAGTACAGGTCTGCAATCCTCCCTATTCACTGAAATGGGGTGCAGAAAGCAAGTATCTGGACGATCCCCGCTACTCCGGCGTAGGCAAACTGGCTCCGAAGAGTCATGCGGATTTCGCTTTCGTGCAACACATGGTTTATCACATGGATGAGGCAGACGGACGTATTGCTGTTTTATTACCTCACGGTGTACTGTTCCGCGGTGGCGCTGAAGAAGAGATTCGAAAGTACCTGATAAAAGATTTGAATCGGCTGGATGCTGTCATAGGTCTTCCTGCCAATCTTTTTCATGGGACTAACATACCTGTAGTAATTCTTGTGTTGAAAAGCAAAAGAAACGGAAATGGCGGCAATATTTTGTTTGTTGATGCCAGCAAAGAATACAAAGCAGGTAAAGTACAAAATGAACTTACGGATGAGAATATTCGGAAGATTGTTGAGACATATGAAAAACGCGTTGATGTGGAACGCTATGCTCATGTTGCCACGATGGATGAAGTCGTCGAAAACGGATATAACCTTAATATGCCACGATATGTTGATACATCTGAAGCGGAGGAAGAGATTGACATCGAGCAGTTAAAAGAAGAACTTGCCGAAATCTCTGCTAAGAAACAGGTGGCCATTGAGAAAGTCAGCAGTATGATGAAGTTGCTGGGACTGTGAGGTGGTGTATATGGCGAATCCTAAGATGAGGTTTACACGCCCTGATGGCGGTGCATTTCCAAATTGGAGCATTAGAAGAATGGGTACTCTGACTCAGGAGTATAAAAAACGCAATAAATCCAAGCTGCCATTGGATATTTACTCTGTAAATAACGAGGTAGGTTTTTTACCACAGTCTGAGCAATTTGAAGATGCAGGGTATCTAAATGATACCGATACATCCATCTATATGATTGTTCCGCCAAATTATTTTGCTTATAACCCAGCAAGAATAAATGTAGGGTCTATTGGCTATCAGAATGTTGGTCATGATGTCCAAGTTAGTTCTTTGTATGAAGTATTTAAAACTACGGACGAACTTGATGATAGTTTTTTGTGGCATTGGTTTCATACTCCGATTTTTAACAAGGCAGTGAAGCGCCTTCAGGAAGGTGGTGTACGGCAATATTATTACTATGAGAAGCTGAAAGAAACTTCTATTTCACTCCCTTGTCTTGAAGAACAACGGATTGTTGCAGGCTTTCTGTCCAATGTAGATGAAGTCATTGCTAAGTGCTCTCAAGAAGTTGCAAATTTTGAGACTCAGAAAAAGGCTGTGATGAAGAAGATATTTTCAAGAGCTGTACGATTTGCGCGACCGGACGGAAGTGATTTTCCTGAATGGGAGGATGTTCGTTTTGGAGATGTGTTTACTGAGATTGTAAGAAAGACATCGGATACGGAGACATATCCCTTGTTCAGCCTAACAATAGAGGATGGGGTTACTGCGAAAACAGAACGATATGAGCGTAGCTATCTTGTAAAAAAAGCAGAAGACAATTACAAAATCGTACCGCCTAATGCCTTCGTTTATAATCCGATGAACCTTCGCTTTGGCGCACTTGCACCAAGTCATGAAGATAAGGAAGTGTGCGTTTCGCAGTATTACAATGTCTTTGCGCTAAATGATGAGACAACGCTTGGATTTTGGGAGAGTTATTTGGTTACAGATGAAATGCTGAAATTTTATTTCAGTATCGCTACAGGGTCTCTCGTGGAAAAGCTCCGAGTCCATTACTCCAACTTTGTAAATATAGTGAAGCCTATACCATGTGTGGAAGAGCAACGCCTTATTGCTAATTTTCTCTCTGATTTCGATGAGGCTATCGCAGCGGCGAAGCGTGAACTTGAACTGTGGAAAGAACTGAAGAAAGGTCTGCTTCAGCAGATGTTCGTATAGAGGGAGGTGGTCTGAAATGTCACGAGAAAAGAAAGACGCTAAAAATTTTGCCTGCAAATTCGACCGGGAGATTTTTGAGAAATTGGAGGAATTTTGCAAGCTCTCCGGACAGAACAAGACTGCCGTGGTCGAGCGCGCCGTGGAGAAATACATCGAAGAAAACCTTGAGATGATCAAGGAAGTGGCAAAGAAGCTGTAAGGAGGGATTGGCAATGGCTGATTCAGATAAAAGACTGTGGGGCATTCATACCCAGGATGAGGCACTGTTCCTCAAACAGGATAAGATAGCCATCGGCTGGAAAGGCATGGGCGATCTGCGTCTTATTCCCGCCAGCCGGGAGGATTTCAAGACGAAGTATTTTGAAACCTATCCGGATGCAAAGAAGGGGTCGGTTCCGACCAGTTCCGGTATGCTGTACCGTTTCTGCCACGAAGTGCAGATCGGTGATTATGTCGTATATCCCTCCAAGAGCGACCGCATGATTAATATCGGTGAAGTGACCGGAGATTACGTGTATGACGCGGAGCAGCCTGAATATGTTCAGATGAGATCCGTAAAGTGGCTTAAGCATATTCCGAGGACAGCATTCTCTCAAGGCGCGCTCTATGAAATTGGCTCCGCGATGTCGTTCTTCATGGTAAAAAATTATGCGGATGAATATCTTGCCGCATTGGACAAGGGGTTCAAAAGCAAGACCGCTGCCGACGATGAAGATGAAACGATAGGTGCTACGGCCGAAGACATCATTGAAAGCACCAAGGACTTTATTCTGAAGGAACTTAGCCGTAGCCTAAAGGGCTACAACCTGGAGGAATTTGTTGCAAATCTTCTACAGGCAATGGGTTATCGGACAACGATTTCTCCACATGGCGGAGACAGCGGCATAGATATTACGGCTTATAAGGATGAGTTGCCACCTCGTATTCTGGTGCAGGTCAAGAGCCAAGACAGTGATATCAAGGAGACAACTATACAGTCCCTGAAAGGTGCAATGCGCGAAGGTGATTACGGTCTGTTCGTTACCCTGTCCAACTATACGAAGAATGCCCAGAAGTATCTGGATAGCACACCAATCATCCGCGGCATTAACGGCACTGAACTGGTCGACCTCGTGTTGAAGTATTATGACCTGCTGGATGATAAATATAAAAAGATGATTCCTTTGAAGATGGTGTATATTCCTGTGCCAAAACAGGATTGAATAGTCGATATGAAATGCTACGGAGGCCGAGGCGTTGGTGTCTCGGCCATTTTTGTAAAATGCACAAAAATAGTTATCAATACTACGATATAACGGTTGAACGCTCCGAATAACGCACAAACGCTCCGAAAAACATTGACATCGCTCCGATTTTCTGCTATACTAATAATAGCTGAAAGGAGGGGCCTCTATGTTTTATACGGAGATCACCAAGATCATAGAAGCCGGTATGCGAAAAGATCCGACAAAAGTTGCCAGTTATTCCCGCCTCCTCGCAAGGAAGCTGAGTAGTGATGGAGATGAGCGCGCAGGCAACCGTATTCTGTCAGTCCTCGATAAGATGGGAAACGGTCACGCTGTTATGGATGCGCTGACGGCAATGCCGGTGGATCAGGAGAGCCGGCTTGATATTGCAGATATTGATTATGCCCCTGGCGTAGATAATCTTATTTTAAGTGATTCTGTCCAGGAAATGCTAAACGACTTCAGAGATACAGTCAAAAGCAAAAATAAAATGCTGTCTCTCGGACTTGAGTTCCGAAATACACTTCTGTTGTATGGTCCTCCGGGGTGTGGTAAAACAAGCGCTGCGAAGTATCTTGCATCTGAATTGAATCTGCCGCTTATAACAGCGAGATTCGACACACTTATCTCGTCACTGCTCGGAAACACTGCGAAGAACATTCATCGTATCTTTGACTTTGCAAAACAGCAACCGTGCATCCTGTTCTTGGATGAGTTCGATGCTATTGCGAAGGCAAGAGATGATGCGCATGAACTCGGTGAGTTGAAAAGAGTGGTCAACAGTCTGCTTCAGAATATTGATGACTTCTCGCAGGAAGGGATTCTGATTGCAGCTACAAACCATGCACAGATGCTTGATTCGGCTGTCTGGCGGAGATTCCAGACTGTTATCGAACTGCCAAAGCCTGGAAATGATGAGATCCGCAGGTTTATCAACCAGTTCCCGAAGGTGGTTAGTGAAAGCGGAATCAATGAACCGCAATGGAAAAAAATCACGGAATCGATGTCAGGGCTGACGTATTCCGATATCAGGGATATTGTTCAGAATGTTCTTAAGAAGGCCGTTCTGAAAGAAAAATCCGAAGTGGAATGTGCAGACTATCTTGTTGAAGTATTCCTCTTTAATAACCACGGAAATTATAATCAGGAGGATGTTGTTAAATTCCTGTATGAAAACGGTGTCGCTCAAAAGCAGATTGCCAGGTACTACTCTATATCCGAAAGACAGGTACGAAATCTTCTTGGGAAAGGAGATGGTAAGTAATGGATAAACTGCTCCCTATCAAATTCTTTGAAAAAAGGAAAATCGATGAACAGCTTACGGAAGCCGGCGGGAACAGCGATCTGCCTAAATGGGTAAAGCAGGATGCTGATCTTGCACAGCATGCGCAGCATCTTTCTGCAGGTGTGTCAAGAGTTACAGAGGGATTTGAGGCTTACAGGCAGGAAGAGCATACTCTTCCCATGGTAATGACAACTACCTTGACAGAAGAGGCACTTGCAAAGTCGCACCGGAAAGCAGTTGTGGATATTCTCAACAGCGACAATAATCCCAACGTCATCGGCATTGAGCCGATAAGGAAAAGAAAAACGGAAACTGCTGATTCTGCCGACAAGACAGATTCTGGGAAAGAGGAGCCTGCAGAAACACGCCGACTGATTTCTGTCGTCACAACTGATGAGCTGATTTCAAATATCAACAAAGCCTTAAATGACACGCAGGGTTCTGCAAAGCTTATTTCCTCAATCGCAGACTTTGAGCCCTTTGAAGCCTGGAGTGATGATTATAACCCAGATAACAAAGCGTACAGGGTTGTTTTGCATAATTATCACAATGTACACCAGAATCAGCTTGCACAGACACTGTTCAAAAACCAGTGCGCCGCACACGGAATCACTATAGCCCGTGAAGCAAGGTATTCAGTTGATATGAGGCTGTACAGAGTGACCATCGACAGTCTGGAACAGCTGGAAACTGTGCGCGGATTTGAAGGTGTCCGTTCAATTGAAGAAGCCATACCAATCCGTGCTGACCTGGACTCCTTTGACGACATGTCAATTCCTGCAGCAAAAGCTCCAGTTGAGGGTGAAAAATATCCAGTAGTCGGTGTCCTTGACAGCGGTATTCAGAAAAACAGATATCTCTCCCCATGGCTCCTTGAGGCTTCCGAGGAATACTACGAGCCGCAGATGCAGGATAAAAGCCACGGCTCTATGGTTGCGTCTGTCCTTGAGTACAGCGATGAGCTCAACGGAACCGGATTCTGTTCAACCGATGGAGTAATGATGCTTGAAGCTGTTATTGCTCCGGATTTACGGAAGGAAGCTGTTTATCCTGAGGATATTATCGATAATGTCCGCGATGCAATTGAAAGGCACAGAGATATTAAAGTGTGGACCATGTCCGCTGGCACCAATGAGGAGTGCGAAAGGGATTCATTTTCCGAATATGGCATGGCACTGGACAACATAGCCGATGAGAATAATGTGCTTATTATTAAATCCGCAGGCAACAGTACAGCATTTTTGAGCGGTGGAAGCGAAAGAATTGCAAAGATGGCGGACTCCGTGAGATCACTTGTTGTCGGCTCTGTCGCCAATGTGAAAGGTCAGTATGATCTTGCCGAGATTGACATGCCGTCCCCGTTTACAAGAAGCGGTCCGGGGCCTTCGTATATTATCAAGCCGGATCTTGTGGCTTATGGAGGTAATGCAGGTATCCGGCCGGACGGGAGAATGTCCGTAAGCGGAGTAAGAACATTTGATGCTGCGGGAAATCCCGCAAGTGCACCTGGAACCAGTTTTTCGACTCCTTGGATCGCAAGGATTGCCGCTGAACTCGGATTTCTCCTTGACGGCGATTTTGACCCTCTTCTGATAAAAGCACTTATGGTGCATAATGCGAGTTATCCGGCTGGCGAGAAGCTGAAAATGGAAGACAAGAAAAAATTCATGGGCTTCGGTATGCCGGGCGGAACTGGTGATATCCTGTATAACTCGGAGAATGAGATCACGCTTGTACTCAGAGATACCCTGCAAAAAGGAACCTTTATTGATATACTGGATTTTCCGTTTTCGCAAAGTCTTATCGGTTCTGACGGCAGATATCACGGACAAATTACTGTTACGATGGTCAGTTCGCCGATCCTCAGGTCATCTGAAGCTTCTGAGTATTGCCAGTCCAACATTAATGTTGCTTTCGGAACTATGGAGGACATTCAGGAAAGGGATACGACAAAGCGTACTGTGAGAAACCCATACGGGGCGAAAGATGCTAAAAATCTTATGCAGAACAGTCTTTACAGCAGCAAGGTATTTGATGTTCTTGAAAGCGAGATATTCGGAAGAGAGCGGACCCTTGTGAAATATGGAGACAAGTATTATCCCGTAAAAAAGTATGCTGTCAACCTTGATGAAATAACCAAAGCGAATCGTGAAAAATATCTCGATGGAAGCAGAAAATGGTACATGAAAGTGGAGGGGCTTTTCAGAGATGCTATTGAACGTGAAGCAAGAGACACCGGTGAAGTCCTTGAACAGGAATTCTGTATCCTGCTTACTATCAAGGATCCCGAGGGCAAGGCTCCAGTTTATAACGAGGTTACACAGCAACTACAGCAACGAGGTTTCGTATATTCGAACGTGAGACTCAGAAACGAGATCAGAGAACATGTACAGATTGAGGAGGATGGTGCTGTTTGATTTCAGAATCCGTAAACAGTACCCGTTCAGACGGGATAAAATATGAACTAACAGAGGCTGAGGTTCTGAATCTTTATTATTCAGAACCCCGGCTTGCTGCGCTTATTGATCTTGACATTATAAAGCTGATAGACCGTCATCTTGTCGTAAACCTGAAGCAGTTCATCACTCCCAAGACGTATCATTTAACGGCCAATGCCCGAAGGCATCTTCCATCGTGCTGTGTGGGCATTCAATATGTAAGCGAGGAATCGAAAGCTGAAAAACGGCAGCACATATTGAGTACTCTCGATATTTTAATTCAGTCATCCGGTTTTCTCGAAAACAGTGCCGCAGCTGACGGAAATCAGTCGGAAGATGAACAGAATAAAGAATCTGCAATAATCAGCCGCGAGATCAACAGGCTGAACAGAATCATCAATGAGCTTCCGGGCAGTTTTTCCGGATCATTGAAAAGCCATATGGAGAGAAAAGGATATACAGAAGAACTATTAGCGCAAGAGTCCTGGGTTAGCCTCAGTACCATAAAGCAGTACAGGCAAAAGGAAGAAAAGGAAAAAACGCTTAAAACAGTGACAGCCTTATGCATAGGAATGCATCTGCATCCATGGCTGACTGAAGATCTTTTGAGAAAGGCGGGAATAGTTCCCAAGGCAACGAAGCAGGACAGCGCATACAGATACCTGTATACTGTTCTTTACAAAGGGACGATTGAAGAGTGCAATGTTTATTTACGGTCACAAAAATTACAGGAGTTTAAATTACGTGAGAAATCGGCATAGAAAGTATAAGCGAAAACCATATAAGGAATTGGCACAGGCCAGGGATAAAAAGTCCCTGGCCTATTTTTTTGCTTTTAGGGACATTTTTAATGTCCCTTGAGAAAGTGAGCTACCAAGCGGCAGATCGCGAAATTGTGATGAGAACTAAAACAAGAAAATGCCTGATTTATGGGCATTTTGGAAAGCCGAAGGGACATTTTGAATGTCTGTTGATTCAACGCTCTGCCAGGTATTCTTAATTCCAGAAGCGATTCAACGGAGGTGATTCAAATGACCAGAACAGACTGGGAAATCAACATAGAAAATCTTGCGGCAAGAGTAGCGGAGAAATACGGCGAGGCAACCGCAAGAGGTGCTTTCCAAAGAGTAGGAGCAACCTGCTTCGAGGATTTAAGTCCCTGCTATTACGATGAGGTGTTCGGGGACCTGCAGCAGATGGACGAAGACTGAGGTGGGACTCCCCCACTTTCAGTCCGGTTGAACATCGAGTTAGCACCACAGGTCAATGTGATGCTACCTGGGTGTTCAACACCGGAATCATATCTATGTCTCCCCAGGGGTTGATTTTTTCGCCAGGTAGTAGGGGGAGATACACCAACCACGGTATCAGGCGCTTCGGCGCTTATACAAAAATATAAATCTCATTAGTCCGAGATGGCCATTAGGACGATGGGATGCATAGAGAGTT
>ERZ842401.6560-NODE-6560-length-12390-cov-4.689096_pt1 | contig 12390 bp, 9 predicted proteins | sample MGYA00521270_ERZ842401 | MGnify/ENA primary metagenome ERZ842401 (study PRJEB31892, sample SAMEA3878208) | bioreactor metagenome | biome: Moose rumen | place: Sweden | collected 2011-10 | study: EMG produced TPA metagenomics assembly of the PRJEB12797 data set... | reverse complement strand
GGGCATATGCCTCACTGATCACATTGCACTGGATCTTCATGTTCATCATGATGAAATCAGCACGATAGAGTGAGTTAGCCATGATACCGCCTACAAAGGCTGCTGCCAGCACAACGGCATCAGGACACTCTGCATCGAAGAATCTCTTGACAGCCAGTTGGTCTGTCAGGTCCAATTCCTTATGGCTTCGACCGATGAGATTGGTATATCCTCGCTGCTGCAGGTTGTTCCAGATGGCGGAGCCTACCAGTCCGTGGTGTCCCGCTACATATATCTTACTGTTTTTCTCCAACATACTTATTCAGGTAATTGAGCCTTCAGGAATAATTTCCTGACGAACTTCATATCGTGTTGTACCATGATCTTCACCAAGTCGGGGAAAGAGGTCTTCTGAGGATTCCAGCCTAACTTGGCCTTGGCCTTGGCGGGATTGCCGAGAAGCTGGTCTACTTCGGCAGGACGGAAATACTTCGGGTCCACTTCTACGAGGACCTTGCCTGTAGCCTTGTCGATACCTTTTTCATCAACACCGTCACCACGCCATTCCAAATCAATGCCCACTTCCTTGAATGCAAGGGAAGCAAACTCCCGGACAGTGTGGTACTCCCCTGTTGCGATGACAAAGTCATCTGGCTCTGGCTGTTGCAGGATAAGCCACATGCACTCGATGTAGTCCTTGGCATAGCCCCAGTCACGGAGTGAGTTCAGATTACCCAGATAGAGTTTGTCCTGGTATCCTTGGGCTATTCGAGCGGCAGCAAGGGTAATCTTGCGAGTTACGAAATTCTCACCCCGGCGCTCACTCTCATGGTTGAAAAGGATACCGTTGCAGCAGTACATACCATATGACTCACGGTAGTTCTTCATAATCCAGAAGCCATAGAGTTTGGCGACGGAGTAGGGGGAGCGAGGGTAGAACGGCGTGGTCTCGCTCTGTGGTACCTCCTGGACTTTTCCATAGAGTTCGGAGGTAGAGGCCTGATAGATGCGGCATGACTTCTCCAAGCCACAGATACGTACTGCTTCCAGCAAACGAAGTACACCGGTAGCATCTACGTCAGCCGTGTATTCTGGCACGTCGAATGATACCTTCACATGGCTTTGTGCTGCCAGATTGTAGATTTCCGAGGGCTTCACCTCGCCGATGATACGGATCAGCGAGGATGAGTCTGTCATGTCTGCCCAATGCAGATTGACCAGTCGCTTCTTCTTCATGTCACGTACCCATTCGTCGAGATACAGATGCTCTATACGTCCTGTGTTGAATGAAGACGAGCGGCGCAGCAGGCCATGTACTTCGTAACCTTTTTCTATAAGGAATTCTGCCAGGTAGGAACCGTCTTGTCCTGTAATACCTGTAATAAGGGCTACTTTCTGATCCATGTTTTTTATTTTTCTTCAGAGAACTGCTTGATACGCTGTTCTTCTGATAGTTTACATATTAAAAGCATATCGTTCTTCTCTGCCACGATGTAGCCGTCGAGTCCCTGTACCACAACCCGTTTTTCCTGTGTGGTGTGAATGATACAATTATGGCTTTCCACCAGTTTGATGTCCTGACCGATACTGGCGTTTCCGTAAAGGTCCTTCTTACTCTGACCATACAGGGAACCCCATGTTCCAAGATCACTCCACCCAAAATCGGCAGGGCAAACAAAGATTTCTTCGGCTTTCTCCATGATGGCATAGTCTACGGATATACTCTCACATTCCGGGAACCTCTCGTCAATAAAGGCCTGTTCCTGTTCCGTGCCATAGATAGGAAGCATGGATTCGAAAATCTTAGCCATTGTCGGCTGGTAGATGCGGAATGCATTCACGATGGTGTTGACATTCCAGATGAAGATGCCAGCATTCCAGAAGTAGTTGTTTTTCTGGATATATTTGACGGCCGTCGCTTCATCGGGCTTTTCCCGGAACGAGTCTACCCGATAAATCTCCTTGTTGCGGAGGGAGGATGTACTCAAGTCAGCTTGGATGTAACCATAGCCGGTCTCAGGACGATTGGGCTTCATGCCCAGGGTTACTATAGCGTCCGTCTCGCTGGTGAATCGCATACTTTCCTTTATCACACGCTGAAATTCCACGGTGTCAGTGATAATATGGTCGCTTGGCGTAACAACGATGTTCGCTTTCGGGTCTTTTGACTTGATTCGCCAGCTGACGTAAGCAATACAGGGGGCTGTGTTCCTGCGGCATGGCTCACAGAGAATATTGCTCTTTGGCATATCGGGTAGCTGTTCTTGCACAATCGCCGCATAACTCCTGTTGGTAACAACCCAGATGTTTTCTGGTGCTACCAGGTCGCCGAACCGTTCTACCGTCAGCTGCAATAGTGTCTTGCCCACTCCGAGAACATCGATGAATTGCTTAGGGGTCTCAGCCGTACTCATCGGCCAGAAACGGCTTCCTACGCCGCCTGCCATGATGACCAGATGGTTATTCATTCTTGCCATAGTAACTATACTTTTGATAATAATCTGCAAAAATATACTATTTTTCCCAGATTGCCAAATTTTCTGGGCAGAAATATTTGATTAGGCCTCTTTTCTTTTCTTTTTCAGATATGACTTGAGGGCAAAATAGGCACAGGCAATGAAAAGAAGGAGCAGGATAACGATCTTGATGTATTCCGCGTACTCGGCAATCTTGTCGTTGAGCTGGTCCTCCGGAACGATGGCATGCAGGTACCATCCTAAGACCGCTAAGACCGAGTGCCAGCCACCAGCTCCAATAGTCGTGAAAAGGATGAACTTACCATAGTTCATCCGGGCAAGGCCAGCAGGAATAGAAATCAGGTGACGGATGACGGGCACGAAACGTCCGGTAAGTGTCGCAGCCACACCGTGGTCGTCAAAATACTTCTCGCTTTTCTCGACTTTCTCCTGATTGAGCAGACATAGGTGTCCTATACGGCTGTTAGCAAAACGGTAGACAACAGGGCGTCCTACATAGAGGGCTACAAAATAGTTGATGGAGGCTCCGACGTCAGCTCCTAATGTCGCAAACAGGATGATGAGGAAAACATTGAGTGACCCACTGGCAGCATGGTAGGCGGCAGGGGTGACGACAAACTCCGAGGGAACGGGAACAACGGTACTCTCAAGGAGCATCAGTATGAAGATGGTGGGATAGTTGAGGTTGCTGAGGAGTGATGTAATAATATTCATTTGTGATTCATTTTGTCTTTGATGTAGTCGAGATAGTCGGCTGGTTTCATGTCTGTCGGGAAGAGATGTCCCAGTACCAGTCGGGTTTCCTTAGGATTCTTTTCGGCAGCGATTTCCAGGTATTTCAGGAATTCATCCAGATAACGCAGCTCCCAGCAGCATAGTGCCATATAGGCGTAACCGTCTTTCCAGTCACTGCTGACGTATGCAAAGAATGCTTTAAACAGATTGTAGGCAGCATTGACAAGACGATTGTCATAGAGTGATACCATGATACGAAGCATTGTCTTGAGGGAGTTGCCGGAGTGCGCGATGGCATCCTTGAACACGGCCTCCGCCTCGTCTGTTCGCTTGTTTGCCAGCAGGATATGCCCTCTGATAACTTCCATGTCGATGTGGTCACAGTCCAGTTCCTTGGTCTTGTCAAGATAGTAGATAGCAGTCTCAGGCAACTTCTTCTCGCTGTATGAGAATGCCAGTTCCTGATAGATTTCCGGCAGATAAAGAGAGTCTTTCGGAGCTACATCTTCAGCTTGCTCCAGACGGACAATTGCTTCGTCGAACCGGCCAAGGTTTACAAGGCACGTGCCCTGATGGAGATAGCCGAACTCGTCGTAGCTTGCTTTTTCCGAGTAGCGTTCAAAGTAGTTCAGGGCTTCTTCATAATTTTCCAGGCTATACAGTCCGTTGGCCTTTGCCAGAATACTTTCAGGATCATTCGGGTCAATGGCGATGGCATATTCGCTACTGGTCACTGAGGCACTGTAGTCTTCATTCATGAACTGTGCACTGGCCAGTGCGTTCCAGTATTGTTTGGAATAGGGGTGATGGTCTATCAGTTCATTAAATAGTCGGCTACTGTCCTCATACTTCCCCAGTCCAAAGAGTGTTCTTGCCATCAGCTCCTTGAAATCGTCTGAGTTGTCACCCTGTGAACGAGCAACCCATTCAAAGGCTTTCTCGTGCTGATTGTATTCTGAAAAGAGATTGGCCACATCGTATACGTAGTCCATCAACTCGTCGGGTGGGGTCTCCTTGAAGCGTTGGCGAAACAGGTTGTCGGCTTCTTTCAACTTGCCTTCACAGATGAGTATTTCCCCTTCGAGATACAGACTCTCCATATCGTCCAAAGCTCTGACTCTCTTAGCAAAGCTTCTGGCTGTTTCATAGTCGTTGCGGCTCAGGGCCTCCCTGGCTTTGTAGAGCAGAGGACCAACGGCCTCCGGATTGATTTGGAGTGCTAACTCAATGGCCTGATTGGCATCATCAAGCATCCCCTGATAATGGTAGTAATCAGCGATATCAGCCAGGTCATCGGCATCCACGTATGCAGAATGCCCTGACCTGACCGAATCCTCGTATCGTTTCAGGATTTCCTGAAACTCTTCTGTGTCGAAATACTCAGTATCGTCTGTCATCCATTATTGTTTCTTAGCCCAGGAGTCCTTTAGACCGACCGTCTTGTTGAATACGGGATGTCCGTCTGTCGTGTCGGTGTCTGGCGTAAAGTATCCGATGCGCTGGAACTGCAGATAGGTGAGCGGCTTCATTGTGGCTGCAAAAGGTTCCACATAGCAGTCCTTGATCACGTTTAGTGAGTCGGGATTGATGATCTGCTTCATGGCTGTCACGGCGTCGCAGTTCTGTTCTTCGCGGATGGCGGCCATGTCGTCGCGGGGGTTCTCTACCTTCCACAAGCGATCATACAGACGTACTTCCGCCTTGACGGCATGCTGACAACTTACCCAGTGGAGGGTCTTGCCTTTGATTTTGCGGTTGGCACCAGGCAGTCCGCTGCGAGGCTCCGGGTCGTAGGTACAGTAGATGGTCGTCACCTGTCCGTTCTCGTCTTCATCACAGGGATGCTCCTCGTCGCACTTGATGATATAGGCGTTCTTCAGGCGTACTTCCTTGCCGGGAGCCAGTCGCATGAATTTCTTCTCAGCCTCTTTCATGAAGTCGTCACGCTCAATCCATAGTTCGCGGCTGAACTCGATTGTGTGTGTGCCGTCGGCCTCATTCTCAGGATTATTTACGGCTGTCAGTTGTTCAATCTGACCTTCTGGATAGTTGGTGATGACCACCTTCACAGGATCCAGTACGGCACTGACACGGATGGCACGGGCGTTCAGGTCATCACGTACGGCACTCTCCAACAGGGCCATATCGTTCAGGGCATCAATCTTCGTATAGCCAATCTTGTCGATGAATTTCACGATGCTCTCAGGTGAATAGCCGCGTCGGCGGAATCCGCAGATGGTTGGCATGCGGGGGTCGTCCCAGCCATTCACGAGCTTCTCGTTGACCAGTGCCAGCAGATTGCGCTTCGACATCAGCGTGTAGTTCAGGTTCAGCTTGTTGAACTCTGTCTGGCGGGGGCGGTTGTCTTCTATGTTGGCTGTCTCCCCCTTCCATTCCTTCATCCAGGTGACGAACAGGTCGTAGAGGGGACGGTGTTCCACAAACTCCAGGGTGCACCAGGAGTGGGTCACTCCCTCCAGATAGTCACTCTGTCCGTGGGTGAAGTCATACATCGGATAGGCGTTCCACTTATTACCAGTACGGATATGGGGAATATTCAGCACCCGATAGATGAGTGGGTCGCGGAACAGCATATTCGGGTGAGCCATGTCGATCTTGGCACGTAGAACAAGGGTACCAGGTTCACATTTGCCGCTATTCATAAACTCAAAGAGTCTCAGGTTTTCCTCAATGGGGCGGTCGCGGAAGGGACTGTTGGTGCCAGGGCTGGTGGTCGTGCCTTTCTGCTGTGCTATCACCTCGGCACTCTGCTCGTCGACGTATGCTCGTCCCTGCTGGATAAGCCATACGGCAAAGTCCCACAATTCCTGGAAATAATCACTGGCATAGTAGACGTTAGCCCACTCGAAACCGAGCCACTTGATATCGTTCTCAATGCTCTCGATATATTCTGTGTCCTCCTTGATAGGGTTAGTGTCGTCAAATCGCAGGTTGCAGGTGCCGCCATATTTTTTTGCCAGTCCGAAGTCTATGGCAATGGCTTTGGCATGCCCAATGTGTAGGTAACCGTTGGGCTCTGGTGGAAAACGGGTCTGCATTCTACCGCCGTTCTTGCCTGCTGCCAGGTCGTCAATCACCTTTTGCTCGATGAAGCTCACCGATTTTTTCTCTTCATTAACATTAAAATTCTTCTCTTCCATATTTCTTGATTCTTAATTTTCAATTTACTTGATACCACGTTCGTTAAGTGCCTTGGAGTATCTGGCAGCGTTTTTTAGGTGCTCGCTGTAGGTACGGGCAAAGTTATGGGTACCCGAAAAGTCCTCCTTGGCACACATATATAGGTAGTCATGCTCCACTCTGTCCAGAACGGCATCGATACCCTTGATGGAGGCAATCTTGATAGGTCCTGGTGGAAGTCCCGGATTCTGGTATGTGTTGTAGGGACTGTCGTAATAGAGCATGTCGTGGTAGATGCGCTTCAACTCAAACTGTTTCATCGCGAATTTGATGGTCGGGTCTGCCTGGAGGGGCATTCCCATTTTCAGTCGGTTCAAATACATCCCCGCAATCATGGGTTTCTCGTCATTGTTGGCTGTCTCCTCATCGATGATGCTGGCTACGGTACATACCTCATTGGGTGTCAGTCCCAGTGCATCGGCCTTGGCCAGACGGTCGTCGTTCCAGAATCGGTTGTGCTCTTTCTGCATGCGTTCCATCAGGGCATCAAGACCGATGTTCCAGTAGACCTCATAGGTGTTGGGAACAAACAGGCTGGTGATGGTTGCTGTGTCATAGCCCCATCGTCCGCAGAAGTCGTTGTCTGTCAGCGAGGCAGCTATCGTCAGGCTGTCGAGCATCAGTTTCCTGGCGAGAGAGCCAGCCAGTCGTTCCATTGTTCTTGACTCGGGGATGGTCAGCATCTCAGCCTCCTGATGTCCGTTCTTCAGGTTACGGAAAATGGTGATGACATTCTCATCTGGCTGGATGGCGTATCGACCCGTACGCACATGGTCCTGATAGCCCCATTGGCGTGCAAGACACTTCAGGCCTGTCAACCCGTGGCCGGTAGCTATAGGTTCCAGCTTCACGTATACTGAGTCGGCCGTATCATCGTCGTCAATATAAAGATAGGTCACGGCCTCTTCCTTGGAAAAGTCCTGGAAGAAATAATAGTAGACCAGCCCTGCTATTCCCAGCAGACAGACAGCGATGGGAACCAGATAATATGGCGCTTTTATAGTCTTCATATCCTTTATTATTGAAAAATCGCTGCAAAGATACAAAAAAATCGTAAATCGTAAATCGTAAATCGCAAATTTATTGTATCTTTGCAGGAAAAACTTAGAATTATGAAACTGAAGTTCTCCATAAACTATGCAACACAGTGGGGTGAGAGCCTTCATGTGGTCATCTCTTATCAGAGTGCAGATGGAACGGTCCGCACCACTAATCAGTTGATGCAGACCGAAGATGGTATGCTGTGGACACTTGAGACGGCAGTTGTTGCCTCGCGTCAGCATCCAGTCAGTACCTTTTCCTATTTCTATCAGGTAGAGGATGCTGAGGGACAGGTTCTGCGCCGTGAGTGGACGGGTGTGCCTCGCGCCTATTATTTCGATCCGTCGAAGAGCTATGTAATGCCTGACCTCTGGCATGACATTCCTCTTCAGTATCATCTCTACAGCAGTGCTTATGCCACTACGGCCGGTCTGCCCCGTAATGAACAGGCCCAGACGCTCAGAGTACCGCTTTATCGTAAGACCATCCTTTTCCGAGTGTCAGCTCCCCAGTTGCAGAAAGGACAGTCCCTGGCCCTGCTTGGCAGTCATCCGGCACTGGGGGACTGGAATGCGGCTCGTTTCCTCCGAATGGAATATGTCGGACAGTTCGACTGGCTTCTTTCCGTCAATGTTGATGCCGTCATGCTTCCTTTGGAGTATAAGTATGTAATCATCGACGATGCCACCAATACCCTGGTGGCTTGGGAGGAAGGTGACAACCGTTCCACAGCCGGCTTACTTCCTCCTGATCGCCCAGTATTGGCCGACGGTACTGTGCTGGTGGTCTATGGTGAGGCTCTCCGTGTCAAGGAAAACACATGGCGGGCTGCAGGTGTCGTCATTCCCGTGTTCTCCCTGCGTAGCGAGTATTCCTATGGTGTAGGTGACTTCGGTGACCTGCGGAGGATGGTTGACTGGGCTGAGTCTACTGGCATGAAGGTTATCCAGACGTTGCCCGTCAACGATACAACCACCGATGGTTGCTGGCACGATTCCTATCCCTACAACATTGTGTCGGCATTCGCCCTCCATCCCCACTACCTTGACCTGGAGGCTCTTGGTCAGTTGAAGAATAAGTCGCGCATGACGGCCTATCATCGTCAACGCCGTGAACTGAATGCCCTTCCCTACAGCGATTATGAGGCTGTCGGACGGGTGAAGTCTGAATACGTGGCAGAGTTCTTCGCCGAACGTGGACAGCAGACACTCGACTCCAAGGAGTTCCGTCATTGGTTCCAGGATAATAAGGATTGGCTGGAACCTTATGCCCAGTGGCTGCTCAGTCATCATGATTCCTCTGATACAAAAGACCAGGGCGGAGTGCTACAGGTATATTTCATACAATATCATCTCCACCTCCAGCTTCTGGCTGTAGCTGATTATGCCCGTTCTAAGGGCATCGTCCTGAAGGGAGATATTCCTATCGGTGTCAATCGCGACAGTGTGGAGACCTTTACCCATCCCGAACTCTTCTGTCTCGACAGCAGTACGGGTGCTCCTCCCGATGCCTTCTCACCTTACGGACAGAACTGGGGCTTCCCCACTTATCAGTGGCGTCAGACAGGCACTAACCACTTGTCACTTTCAGATTGGTTCCATCGTCGACTGCGCTGGATGTCTCAGTATTTCGATGCCTTCCGCATCGACCATGTGCTGGGCTTCTTCCGTATCTGGGAGATTCCCGCTGATGCCCTGTTTGGTGTTCTCGGCCATTTCTCTCCGGCATTGCCTTTCGCTGTCAGTGAGATTGAGTACTTTGGCCTGCCATTCCGTAAAGACCTGATGACACGACCCTTCATCAATGATCGCGTCATCGATCGTCTATTCGGCATCCATGCCCAGTTTGTACGCGACAACTATCTCATCCCTCGTAGTTACGGTCTCTATGACTTGAAGGCAGAGTACGACACCCAGCAGAAGGTTCGGACGGCCTTCGAAGGACGAGGCGATGAAAACAGCCTTTGGATACGCGATGGGCTCTACCATCTGGTCAGCGATGTGCTATTCCTTGAAGATCCTCATCATCCTGAGATGTACCATCCCCGTATCGGGGCCTGCAATGAACCCGTCTACGATGCTCTTAGCAGTGAGGAGAAGGAGGCTTTCATGCGCCTCTACAACAACTATTTCTTCCAGCGCCACAACTTCTTCTGGGGCAATGAGGCAACTCATCGTCTTTCCGACATCTTCGGAGAGACGCGTATGCTCTGCTGTGCCGAGGATTTGGGCATGCTGCCCGACTGTGTGTCTCCAGTGCTTGACGCCCAGCGCATCCTGACGCTCGAGATTCAGTCTATGCCTAAGCAGAATGGTTTCGAATTCTCCCATCTCGACGGCAATCCCTATCGTTCGGTGGCCACTTTCTCTACCCATGATATGTCGCCCCTTCGCCTATGGTGGGAGGAAAGTCCTGAACGTACCCAACGCTACTATGTCACCATGCTCCAGAAACAGGGGCGTGCCCCAGAACACCTGCCCGCTCATCTGGCAGAGGAGATTATTGCTCGCCACCTCTATTGTCCCTCTATGCTCTGTCTGCTCTCCCTGCAAGACTGGCTGGCAATGGATGGTGAACTCCGTTCAAAGCATCCCCGAGAGGAGCGCATCAATGTGCCCTGCGACCCCTATAACCGTTGGAAGTACCGTATGCATCTCACCATCGATGAGCTGCTGAAAGCCTCTAAATATAATAATAAGGTACGCACGATGATAACTCGCTCCAAACGATGACTTATAGAACCTATATCTTCGACCTCGACGGCACCCTGCTTGACACTCTTGCCGATCTTGCTGCTTCTGTGAATTATGCACTGCATACTCACGGTATGCCTGCACGCTCGATTGACGATGTCCGTCGTTTCGTGGGTAATGGTGTCCGACTGCTTATGGAACGGGCCGTTCCTAATGGAGCTGCTAATCCCCAGTTTGACGATGCCTTTACCACCTTCCGCCAGCATTATATGCAGCATTCTCTTGATACAACCCGTCCATATCCAGGCATTCCTGAGTCGCTGGCGGCTCTTCGTGCCCGAGATTGTCGCATTGCCGTGGTCAGCAATAAGATGATGGCCGCTACTCAAGAACTTTGTCACCATTTCTTCCCCGATGTCGTTGAGGTGGCCATTGGTGAACATGAGGCCGAGGGAATTCGTAAGAAACCAGCCCCCGACACTGTGTTTGCTGCGCTTAAATCCCTTGGAGTAGGTAAGGAGGGGGCCGTCTATGTAGGCGACAGCGATGTGGATATATCGACGGCCCGCAACGCCGGGATTCCTTGCATCTCCGTTCTCTGGGGCTTCCGCAATCGTGATTTCCTGCTCCACCACGGTGCTACGACATTCGTCGCTGCACCCGAGGAGTTGTTATGATTTATCCCTACGGCATTACAACGTTTATAATTGTTGCAATCTGGCAATGTATTTGCCGAGGATGTCGAACTCGATGTTGACGACAGTGTCGATGCGGATGTCGCAAAAATTGGTGTGCTCGAAGGTGTAGGGAATAATAGCCACCTGGAAGGTGTTGGCGGTAGGATTGCAGACAGTGAGCGACACGCCGTTGACGGTGACAGAGCCTTTGTCGACGGTGAAATAACCCTTGCGGGCCATCTCGCGGTTGTCGGGGTACTCAAAAGTGAAATAGGTGCTTCCATCGGCATCTTCCATGCCGATACAGCGGGCAGTCTCATCGACATGTCCCTGCACGATATGACCATCGAGACGACCATTCATCAGCATGGAGCGCTCTACGTTGACCTTGTCGCCTAATTGTAGCAGGCCTAGGTTCGTGCGGTCGAGCGTCTCCTTCATGGCGGTGACGGTGTAGTTGTTTCCCTCAATGGATACAACGGTGAGGCAGACACCATTATGGGCGACGCTCTGGTCAATCTTCAGCTCGCTGACAAACGAGCAGGTCAGTGTGAAGTCAATATTCTCGCGGTCTTTCCTGATAGCCACGACGGTGGCAAATTCTTCGATGATTCCAGAAAACATATCTCTTAATTCTATATTTTTATTAAAAAAGCGGGTGCGTGCCGATGATTTGGTGAAAACTCCTATTTCACACGATGTGGGTGCTCTCCGTCGTTGTAATCCACCGGCATCACGATGCTCTCCCGAAGGATGTGGCCCGCCATTGGCAAGAGAAGCTGGCCCGATTGATTTTTTTTAATGTAGAGTATCCCGATCTATGCGGCACGACCCGTTTATCTGGGTGCAAAGATAAGGCTTATTGTTGAATATGCCAAACCTTTTAATAATTTTTTTAGTTTTCTTCTATGTCGGAGGCATCAATGACCTCATAGTCATCGGTGGTAATCTCCTCGTTAACGGTCTCTTTTGCCTTTTCCTGTTTCTTACCTGCAATGTTGAACCTGGTCTTCAGCTTGTCACGGAAATAGTAGGCCAGGATGATGGCAGCAACTATCAGCAGGATGAGGTAGATCCAGATGGCAGTGGCCGAAAGGAGTGGGTGGGAAGGCACGATGACCGTGATGGTTCGCATATCGAACTTGTCAGGCGACTCCAGCAGGAAAGCCTTAACCTTGAACTTGTAAGTGCCGCCTGAGAGACCCGAGAAGGTGGCAATACGGTCTTTGCCCACATTCTGCCAGTCGTCGTCATAACCTTCAAGCATGTATTGGTAGTGGACGCGGTGCTGTAGCTGGTAGTTCATGGACGAGAACCTGAAGGCGAAGTTAGTGTTGTGGCTGGGCAGGGTCACCTCCTTGGCGTCGGGCACGTAGTAGTCGTACAGGTTGTCTAACTGCGGGCTGACGCGCTCGCTGTCGATATAGAAGTCGGTGATGCGCAGCTTCAGCATAGAAGCATTGTTGGTTATCAGCTTTTTGCGGTCGATGGTGTAATAGCCGTTGAGCGTGCCGAAGAGAATGTTGCCGTTTGGCAGGGTAATGGCAGCCCCTTCAGAGCACATGGTTTCGTCGACGCCGTCGAGGC
>ERZ842401.6559-NODE-6559-length-12391-cov-4.410749_pt1 | contig 12391 bp, 8 predicted proteins | sample MGYA00521270_ERZ842401 | MGnify/ENA primary metagenome ERZ842401 (study PRJEB31892, sample SAMEA3878208) | bioreactor metagenome | biome: Moose rumen | place: Sweden | collected 2011-10 | study: EMG produced TPA metagenomics assembly of the PRJEB12797 data set... | reverse complement strand
GCCTTCCCTGTAGCTCCCAACCGAAAGTCGAATCGTTGCACGGGAAGAACGGACAGTAGCAGAAGGAACAGTCCTGGCCTGTGAAATGCGCTGGATGGTACGGACAGTTGTGGTCCGGGCCCAACCAACCCCTCTTAATCTCCTCGTTGACCTTCTTTACGATCTTCTCCATGCCGATCGGTGGATGTATCTGCAAATACGCTTATAACGTATCGGTTGGACCGAAAGTGGGCGCTTTATAAACAGGGAAATGTCTGGCCTTGAATTGAAAGTTGGTTGCACTTTCGGTCACCCCCTGATTTCGTTCTTATACTCTTCCGCGAATCCTACTCTGATGGGAAAACAATTCAGATTCATTCACTGCGCGGACCTGCATCTCGGGTCGCGTTTCAAGGGTCTCGACACTCAGAATCCGTCCCTGGCTGAGAGGATGAGGCAGTCCGTTTTCGAATCGTTCTCGCGCATCATCGATGCGGCTTTGGAGAATCACGTCGATGCTCTGGTCATATCCGGTGACCTGTACGATGACGACAATGAACTCCCCTCCACAAGGATGTGGTTGTCTGATCAGCTGGCGAGACTGGACGTACCCGTGTTCATCTGCAGAGGGAACCACGACAGCAGGACAAGCTGGGATTCGGCCATTCCTTATCCAGCGAACGTACACGAGTTCGGCACATCCCCCGAAAGGGTCGAGCTGTCTGAGGACGTGGAGATAGTTGGGATAAGCTATGCGGTCCCCCACGAGACAAGGAACCTGGCCAGCATCCTCGAGGGAAGTTTCGACAGATTCACGATAGCATGCCTTCATGCGGATCTCGATACAGTCACCGAAGGGTACTCGTACGCTCCGTGCTCGATGTCCGATATGCAGTCCGGAAACATCGATTACTGGGCCCTGGGCCACATACACAAGAGGGAGGTCGTCTCCACCAGCCCGTATGTGGTGTATCCGGGCAACATACAGGGAAGGAGTTTCAAGGAGACCGGTCCCAAAGGCGCCTATCTGGTGACGGTGGATTCTCACAGGGTATCATCCATTGATTTCATCCAGACCTCTGTCTATCATTGGGAGGACATGACGGTCGACATCACGGGCTGTACGTTCAACGATGTCATGAACATCATCGGCAACAAGGCCGATTCCAATGCTATATGCAGAATAACCTTCACAGGTTCCGGAGAATTGGACACTCTTCTCCGTACCAACATCGATAATGTCTCGCACACGATCACTCAGACTGCAGGATGCTTGGTATCTTCACTCACTGTCAGGACATCTCCGCCCATCGATATCGAAGCGAGGTCCCACGAGAGGGACATGGGTGCAGCGGTGATCAGGGCAGGAAAGGACCTTTCCAATATGACCAAGGAGGAACTGGTTGATCTCATCTGTCAGAACAAGAATGCCTCTAAACACCGTGATTTCTTCATGGCGATGTCCGACGAGGATGTACATTCTCTCGTCGACGATGCCACCAGATCCATACTCGCAAGGATGGTGGTGTCCAGATGAGGATCCGCTCGCTCCATATCGGTTCATTCGGTAAGATCAGGGAGAAGGATTTCCAACTGGATCCCGGATTAACCGTGTTCTACGGCCCCAACGAGTCCGGTAAGAGCACCACGATGGAATTCATCCGCAGTACCCTTAGTCCGTCAAGGAAGAGTTCGTACCCGCAGCGCAGTACGACCGATTCTGGAACGATAGTATATGAAGAGGGAGGATCGGAGAAGAGGATTATGATGCAGGGCAAGACCGGGAACACCGGCGATGTGCCCAAATGCATGGCCGACATGGATCCGACGACCTACCGCAATATCTTTGCAATGACCAGGGAGGGTCTAGATGAGATGGCCCCGCTCACCGGTGGCGACATCAGGACCAGATTCCTGACGATACCCGGAGGAGAATCGGTTCCCGACGTCATCAAGAGCATAGACGACGACAAGGACAGGCTCATCGGAAAGACCGCCAGTTCCCCTTCGGAGATCAATGCCCTTGGTAACAGGGAAACAGCTCTTCAGTCGAGGATCCACGAGATGCGTTCCCACGCGGAGACATACTCGGAACTCAGCACCCGGAAGGATGAACTGGATAGAAGGCTCTCAGAGATCCGCGAGTCGAACAAAACAGCTGAGAGCAACAATGCTCTGTATGTCAGGGTCGAATCCCAGAGGGCAGCATTCAACGAACTCAATGAATTGAGGAAGAAGAAGTTGGAACTGTCCTCTAAGCACATGGCCGGCAAGGATGTACAGGATACCTACCGCAATTTATCGAGTGAGAAATCACAGGCGGATGCCGCTTACAGGGCTGTGAACGAAGGTAGAAGGATGCAGGTATCCTCTCTACCTGGAGGGGACGAAACGAAACTGTTAGGTTTCCGCCCCCGCATCCAGTCGATACTAGACAGGCAGTCCAGATATCAGTCTGAGATAGCCAAACCGCAGTCCCGTTCCGTTGAGAAGAGCAACGGTAAGGTCCGCATCGGTGTTGCCGCGATATTGCTTGTCATCGCTGCTGCAGCGTGGATCGTGACCGGTCTGGACATGATGGTGAAGATTGGAGTCAGTGCTGTCATGGCAGCAGGTGCCGTAGCAGCCTTCCTGCTGATCAAGGACAAACAGGTCTATGAGAACAACCGTGACGAGAATTGGATCCAATCATTCGAATCGGAGATACATTCGCTGATGAATGACATCGGAGTAGCGCCTGGAAATCCCCAATCGGATCTCAGAAGACTTGTGGAGATAAACAGCACCCTGACCAATCTGGATACCGCCCGTAACAACAGTGCCGAGCTCAGGATGGCCTATATGGGCGCAGATAACCGTCTGATGGGATTCCTTTCCAAATATGGAGGTCTTGAAGGATATCAGCAGGCCGTGAGGGATTACGAGACATTCACCGGATACGGTGCGAAGATCGAGGCCCTTGAAGGAAGCATAAGGAAGTCAGGATTCGATCCCGATCAGCCTCTGCCGGTCGTCGAGAGGATCGACATTGATACAACAGAGCAGGACGAGATCAGCAACGAGATAGGACGCTTGACATCGGATATGAGGAACGTACTGGACACCAAGGAGCTGGATTCTCTGATCGACCAGACATATTCCCTCAACGCTCAGAGGAACAAGGTCCTGACCGACGGAGCGAAAGCAATCCTGGAATCCGCCATCATACAGAAGGCATGTTCGGATATCTACGAGACCGTGCATCCAGATGTCATAAGTACGGCGGACCGCTATCTGTTAATGATGACCATGGGCACATGCCATTTCGACCTCGACCCGAGGAACACCGATCTCACGGTCATATCGAAGGGAGAACCCAAGAATCCGAAGCAGTGGAGCACGGGATTGCGTGCACAGATTCTCCTTTCCATCAAACTCGCGGTAGCGAAGGAGATGGGCAACGGGGAAGTTCCGGTCATACTCGACGATGTACTGCTCCCGTTCGACAACGACAGGAAGAACGGTGCTTGTCAGGCACTTTCAATGCTCTCGAACGAGATGCAGGTGCTGCTCTTCACATGCGACGATGACGTCGAGGATGTGTGCAAAGACCTACCAAATGTGTCGATCATCACCATGTGACCGACCTAAACCCCCTTTTCTTTATATATATGATTTAAATTGTCCTTAGCAGGGAGAAACCAATCCCTGTTCACTCACACAATATCACGATCATCACTCGCCTATGTATGGCGAATACTGAAGGATCCGGGCAACGGAGCGCCGACCCGACAATCGCAAGATCCGAAGTTTGGTTTAAATTGGGCGTGCACGCCGAATGAGCGGTCACGAGAAGGGATGCAGAGCAGGGACCAGATAATTCTCCCATGAACACCCTGGAGGGTGCAAATGAACATTGATCCCAATGCAACAAAATACATGGTAAAGGCAAAGATCACCGCTGACGGAATCATCGACAGGCCCGATGTCGTCGGCGCAATTTTCGGACAGACGGAAGGACTCCTCGGAGACGAACTCGATCTCAGGGACCTGCAGAAGTCCGGAAGGATTGGAAGGATTGAGGTCGAGACTGTCACCAAAGGCGGCAAGTCCGAGGGAATCATCTACATGTCATCGAGTCTCGACCAGGTCGAGACCGTAATCCTGGCCTCCGCCCTTGAGACGGTCGACCGCGTCGGACCCTGCAAGGCATCGGTCCATGTTCTCGGAATCGAGGATGTCCGTGTCACCAAGAGGGAGAAGGTCGTGGAGCGTGCCAAGGAGCTGCTCAACGAACTCATGAAGCAGTCCGAAGGCTCCAGCTCCAACCTCATGAACAGCGTCAAGCAGAGCGTCCAGATCGAGGAGATCACAACATACGGTCCCGACAGATGCCCTGCCGGACCCAACGTGAAGGATTCCGAGGCCATCATCATCGTGGAGGGTAGATCCGATGTCCTCAACCTGCTCAAGGCAGGAATCAAGAACGCCATCGCAGTCGAGGGAACGAACATCCCCAAGACAGTTCAGGAACTCTCCAAGGAGAGGGTCGTCACAGCATTCACCGACGGTGACAGGGGAGGAGAGCTCATCCTCAGGGAACTCTTCCAGGTGGCAGAGGTCGACTTCGTCGCCCGTGCACCCCGTGCACACGAGGTCGAGGAGCTTTCCGCCAAGCAGATCGTCAAGTGTCTCCGCAACAAGGTCCCCGGCGACCAGTATATGGAGATGAACAACCTCAACTTCGAGGAGAGGAACTTCGAGGAGCTCGACAGCTTCGAGCCTGAGGGAGACTACAGGCGTGACAGGAAGGACCGCCACGACCGTGACAAGCGCGACAGGAGGGACCGCGAGGACCGCCATGGACGCGACGAGAGGCGCGAGGAGCGCAGGGACCGCGATGAGCACCGCAAGGAGAGGTTCAACAACGAGGCCCTGGACAAGTACAGGAAGAAGCGCGAGGAGCGCCAGGAGAGGGAAGAGAGGCTCGAGAAGGAGATGGATGCCATCCCCGAGACCGATGACGAGATCCCCGCAGTGAAAGAGGAACCTGTCGTCGAGGAGCACTACGAGGAACCTGCAGAAGAGGTCAAGGACTTCGAAGAGGAGGAGAAACCCAAGAAGTCCACCAAGAGGAAGAAGGACGCCGAGGACAAGCCCAAGAAGTCCACCAAGAGGAAGAAGGACGAGGAACCGGAGGAGCACTTCGAGGAACCCGCAGAAGAGGCCCCTGTAGAGGAATCCGCTGCGGAACCAGCTGAGGAACCCGTCGCAGAGCCTGAGGAGCCTGCAGTCGAGGAGAAGCCCAAGGAGACCAAGAAGGCAAGGTCCCTCAAGGGAAAGAAGCTGATCACCGACAAGGTGCTCACACCCGAGCAGGAAGCACTCCGTGATATGCTCCTGGAGCTGTCCACTACACACAACGCAAAGGTCCTCGATTCTGAGAACAATGTCATCAGGCAGGTCGCAGTCAAGAGCCTCGTCAACTCCCTGAAGGAGGATGAGGACGAGGTCGCAGCGATCGTCTTCGACGGAGTCATCTCTCAGAGGATCATCGATGTCTCTTCCGAAAAGGGAATCAAGACAGTGGTGGGAACCCGTAAGGGTAACATCTCCAAGATGCCCGCCGAAGTGACCATCTGGACCAAAGAAGATCTCGTATGATACCCATGGCTAAGCAGAAGCATGTTGAGACCTGGGAAGATTTCCAGGAAATGAAATCGACGGCCGATATCCTGATCCCCTCGGACCCTCTCGACAGGGTCCTCGGACAGGAAGAGGCTATCGAACTGGCGAAGATCGCTGCCAAGCAGCGCAGGCACCTGCTGCTCGTCGGACCTCCGGGGACCGGAAAGTCGATGATCGCACGTGCACTTTCCATGAACCTTCCTGCACCCACGCAGGAGATCCGTGTCGTGAAGAACCCGGAGAACCCCGAGAGGCCCCTCCTGTCCGTCATGGACGCAGAGGAGGTACTCAGGGAGGAGGAGATCAAGGCCGCGTCCATTGGTGTGCTCTTATCACCGGAGGAGGCCCCCGCGAACGTAGCCGAGCACCTTGGATACAAGTGCAAGAACTGCGGCGGATACTCCCTTCCTACGGACATCACATGTCCCCACTGCAACCAGAGCAAGCTGGATTCAACAGCTAACAAGAGCAACCCGTTCCAGGACATCTTGAGTAACCTCGGAGGAATGCTGGATGTTGCAATCCCTGAGATGACCGCCGGAAAGGAGAAGGTCACTACCCGTGACAGGAACGACGAGCAGGTCATATTCGAGCGCGCTGGCGACAAGATCCGCAAGCTCGACCAGGCAGCCATCAACAAGAGGGCGGAGCTCCAGAGCACCAGCAACGAGAAGACGCTGGTCAAGCTCAGGAGGAATCCCTTCGTACTGGCAACCGGAGCATCCGAGACCGAACTGCTGGGAGACGTGCGCCACGACCCCTACGGAGGACACGAGAAGCTCGGTTCCCCCGCATACGAGAGGATCGTCGCAGGTTCAATCCATGAGGCACATGAGGGAGTCCTGTTCATCGACGAGATATCACATCTGAAGGACCTCCAGAGGTACATCCTCACTGCCATGCAGGACAAGGTCTTCCCCATCACCGGAAGGAATCCCCAGTCCGCTGGTGCTAGTGTAAAGGTGGAATCCGTCCCCTGTGACTTCATCCTGGTAGCGGCATGTAACATCCAGGATCTCGAGAACATCCTCTCCCCTCTCAGGTCGAGGATCATCGGAAACGGATACGAGGTCCTTGTGGACATCGCCATGCCCGACACTCCCCACAACCGTGCAAGATACGCACAGTTCGTTGCGCAGGAGGTCCAGTTCGACGGACACATCCCCCATGCGACCGTTGAAGCGGTCGAGAAGATCATCGCAGAGGGTAAGAGGCGTGCTAAGCTGGACAACCAGAACAATGCCCTCACCCTGAGGCTGAGGGAACTGGGAGGACTCATAAGGTCCGCCGGTGACATCGCCGTCATGGAGAAATCCAAATACATAACCGGAGACCACATCGACCGTGCGCTGAGGAGATCCCGCAGCGTAGAGGAACAGATCAAGGAGCGCTACGGTTCCTACAATAAGGGTCTGTCCAAGGATGTATCCTCTGCTCAGAAGGAACGCTCCAGCTACTACTTCGAGACCGAACACCTTGATGACTCGATGTTCTCCTGAAACCTTTCAAAGGGGGCTTTAGCCCCTCATAATTTATGTTTTTACTGACAATAAGTTGCTAAGAGTCTTATATTGACAGCAGGTTCTTTCGATCAATGGGCTTGAACAAGACCGTCCTGTTGATGATTTCGATACTGATAGCATCAGCGATAGCGGTCTCCATCCCATCCGTCGACGGTGCCGAGAAGCAACCGGAAGGACCTCTTCCCGAGGAACTCTATCCGGATGCCGATGTCATCCTGACAACCGATGCCAAAGGCAACACGCTCATGACCTTCAAGGCCTATGGCGATTATGAAGTGAATGACAAACACCCTTCCATCTGGTTCACCGAGATCATTACCGGAAAGGACCTGACCATCCGCGACCTAAGTCTGGTCAAGGATTCCATAAGCATCGTCGTCGATGACGTGAAGCTCAACAAGCTTACACTTTTCAACATAGATTCCAAAGCAGCGATGAATTCAGCGATCAGCGTTGATTTCACCATGGTCAAAGGAGAGATACAGACGTTCTCCCTGATGTCCATACCTAACAACATGAAGCAGTATCTGGGAACATCCTACGATGCCCTTCCCACACCCATACGCACCGCAGAACTCGATTTCAAGTCCGGTACGGTGAATTTGATCAATCCTACATCGCTGATGCTCTCGATCACCTACTTCTATCTCAACCTCGACTATGGGATGAGCGTCAACAAGCTCTACACCACTGGAGAGAACGGCAAGTATTCCAACGTCTACGTGACTGTCAACGGTGCGCACGTCGGTTACATGACCAACATCGCATCAAAGATCGGTTACCTTCGGTATGACATCAGATCGGGAATCATCGACTACTTCTGCATCGGAGCCAACACTGAACATTCCATCAACAGGAACCTGTCCAGCATGGCTACTTCTTACGTAAGCGGTGATGTTGACCTCCATGTCGGTGAATTCGCATCCATCGGCAGCTGCATCATGGGAGCCGGTATCCTGAACATGCCCCAGAGGCTGTGCAACGGTTCCGCACTCACATCGAGTACTGTCCACATGGTGGTCATCGATGCCCAGGGCGTCACGATATGCAACGACACCGCCTTCCTGAACGACAGGAGGACATCCGCATATCATTTCAACAACTACAAGATCGGACAGAACCCCAGTATCAGCTCCATCACGGATTCCTTCAACATGGACGGAAACCCTGTGAAGCTCTATTCTGAATCTGGAGTTTGGTCGTCCATCTCCTCAACGGTTCTGACGACAGGATCCATTCTGTCCCTGAATACCGATTTCGTCATCCAGCCCGACAGCCAGTTCATCATCCCAAAGGGAGCGATAGTGTACAACTCGGACAACATCGTCCTCTGCGGTACCCTGGATGTCAAGGGAGCATTGGTGAACAACTCGGTCATACAGTGCAGGCCCTCTTCCGAGATGATCGGAGAGACAGAAGGGATCGGTTATCTGGCGGATTACGTCTATTACGCCACAGCGACCAATTCCCTCAAGGTCATGTCGCAGAGGGACGCGGTGGTCATCACCCTGAAGGAGGAATGCGCCATCGAAGACATCTCTGCAACATTCGCCGACGGGGATGCAACTGTCATCGTCACTGTGAGCGGATCCTCCCGCATCTACGGTAACCAGTTCATGATCGCCCTTACGGATCTTCCAGGAGTGGAGGAGTTCGATAAGAGGTACAGACTGGACATCAAGGGAATCGACAGGAATACACTGGCCAACAGCACAGTGGACATCTATCTGTCCGTGGATTCCCAGGTGTGCAATGCGATCTACGTCGAGGATGCCGAGACCGGAGAATTCAAAGTCCTTTCCACAGCTGAATACGCTTCTCAGATCAAGGTGTCTGCAGGAACCTACATGGACTTCTATCTGTACACTTACGTCACAGAAAGGCCCGAGCTGCCCCAGGAGCCCAAATTGGACACCAGCATGTCCAACATCGACTATGTCCTGATAGCAGCGATCGTCGCAGTTCTGGTCGTCACTCTGTACGCACTGGTCACGATGAAGCGTGATTGAGCTCTGCGACCATCCTGTAGCCGTTCTCTCCGGGCCCATAGAGGTCGAAGACCTTCTCAGTAATCACGAACCCTCTCTTGCTGTAGAATCTGTATGCTGAGGAGTTCGTCGTACGCAGTTCGAGCTGCATCGCAGAGAAACCTTCCATATGGCATTCCCTCCTGAATGTCTCGAACAGCTTGTTCCCGATGCCCTGTCCCCTCATGGGGGCATCTACCGCGAACAATGTGATGGAGGCCTTCCCGTTGTTCAGTTTCGCACCGCAGATCACTCCGACCATGTTGCCGAACAGATCCACTGCAACGAACTGCCCTCTTGGCCAGAACGAAAGGAAGTACTCGATGACCTCGATGGAGAAGTCCCCGTCGAGGTTCGAGTTCAGCAACATATGGGCGGCAGGTACGTCCTCCGCCCGCATGTTGCGGTAGATCATCATCTCTTCTTGCCTCCCGACTTCTTTCCTTTGGATTTCTTGCTGCCTGAGGCCCTCATAGCGGCGACGAGGATAGCAAAGAGGATGATCAGTATGGGTGCGATATATGGTTTGATCTTCTCGAAGAGTCCGTCTGCAGGATTCTCCTTCTCATTCACGGTGAACGAATAGGATGCTTTTCCGGTGGAACCGCTCGTATCGGTGACCGTTACGGTTAGGATGTGGTCACCCTTCTGCAGGTCCAGTATCGTGCGTGATGCAGTAGTCTGCTTCACAGTTCCATCCAGGTCCCACGAATATGTGAAAGAACCGCTCTGTTTGACCTCTACGGCCACAGTGTACTCTCCGGGGGAGTCGTAGGTCGACTGGATCTCCGTGAAGGTCACAGTGAGCCCGGAATCCTTGTAATTCCTGTCGAAGTCCCCCTCGTATGCCTTGGCGAAGTAATCTGTGACGTCCTTGTCATGGATGACGATCAATGATTCCCTGTTGTTGTTGAACGAGGTTGTCGTCCAGTTGACCGATGCGATAATCACCGTATCATCGCAGATGATGCCTTTGTTGTGGACGTAGGGTGCGAGCATCTGTGCCGTCTTAATCTGAGATGTGGCGTTGATCTCGTCGACAATAGATAGGGACACGTTCTTACTGAAGATCAATCTGACATCAAGGCCGATCGAGGCCTTCTGAGATAGGTACTTCATAGGGGATTCTACCGTGTAATCTGTGTAAGATGCGGTGAGACTCTGCTGTTCGGAGAATATCCTGTCTGTTGCGTTGGACATGTAGTAGACCTCGGCATCGTACGAACTGTCCGGTGAAAGACCGGGCGTGATCTGTGTACTGTAAGTCTTGACTGGATAGGTATCGGTCGGAGAAGTGTATGTGAGGGTGGCGGGTTTCAGACCGGAAGTGACTTCGTCGAAGTCCACCACATCGCCATAGGACATATCTGAATCATTGGTGAAGACATTCATCATGAATGATGCATACTCGATGCTCTCCACGATCGCTCCCCATCCGCGGTTACCTGCTCCTTGAGTGGGGTCTGTGACGACCTTACCGTTCATGTTGTTCGTGACCCAATTCTCGGAGGTTATAATCACCTTGCTACCATCTATGATACAGTATTTTGCATGTACATAGTCGAATCTGTCGCCAGAAACGTCACCAATGAGTTTTATGTCAGCTCCAGCTTCAGCGAGGGTCTTCAGTCTTCCGTCCGTCACGGGTTTGGCGATGTCCAACGGAGCGGCCTCGAGAAGAAGATTGACTGATACTCCGTTCTTCAGCAACTGTTCGAGCAGTCCAAGGACATTAGCGGAAGACAGGGTGTAGATGGTGATGTAAACCGATTCCTTCGCATCCTCCAGCGCCCTGTATACAGGTATACCTCCGGATTCAGGGAATAGGAACGGTGTGACATCTGCATCTATCTTTAGGTCGGGATCGAACGGGATGTTCGTTCCGCCGGGCATGTACTTGTACCAACAGGATGAATCGAATCCGTCGGCTGAGATCCTAATTGCGAAATTCCCTTTCTTGATAGCGAAGGGATCGCCTGTCCACAGGCCTTCCTTCTGGACCGTTGCGTTACCATAGACGAACGTATCGATGATGATCTCTCCTTTGAAGAGATATACATCGTCTCCCGAATTGGAAAGGGCGAACTTGCTCGAGAATGTCACGTCACCTTTGCCGTCGACATATGTGGTATAACGATCGGAGAAGAAGGATTTCGTACCGTCCTTGACGAACGTAAGGGTCTCTCCGGGGCCGATTGTAAGGGATTCATCGAAGGTCACGATACCTTCCGAGGAAGTCTTGGACGGGTTGTCCGTGACGCTGTAATCAGATAGGTACACCGATGATGAACCATAGTTGTGAAGTGATATGCCTTCGTCGTCGGTAAAAGGATTGACTTCGAACAGCATAATGTCCGAGCTGGCAGCATCCGAATCCCCGGAAGCGATGGTCGTAAAGGAGAGCGCCAGTATGACCAGCGCTGCTACCGTTATCTTTCTCATACCCGGTTGAAACAGGTTCGTGTAAAAGATACTGTTGCTCAGATGTCACGGATAAGGTCCCTTATGACTGATTCGGGATCCTTGGCCTTGACTACTCCGGATGCCAGGAGGACTCCCTCGGCACCGAGATCTATGGCCGCTTTGACATCCCCGCCGTTCTTGACTCCGGCACCGCAGAGGACCTTGATGTCCTTGTCCACGGCCTTCACTGCATCCACTGTGCCCGAGACGACAGCAGGATTGGCGGATGTCACGGAGATGTCCCCTCCGATGAGCTCGGGGGGCTCGACGGCTATGTAATAGGGTGAGAATCTGGCAAGGTCCGCAGCAATCTCCACGGTGTCCGCACAGACGCATGCGGTGAGACCGAGGTCCTTGCACATCTGGACACAAGTGCCCACGTCGTCCGCGGGCTGCTTGTGCTCCGAATGGTTTATGAGGGTGCCTAACGCACCCGAAGCCTTCACCAAAGAGGGTGTAGTGAATCCTGTACCCGATCCGGGCTTGCGCGGGTCGACATTCTGCGAGAACACAGGGATATCAATCTGGTCAGCGACATAAGAGAGCTCCACCATGGGCGGGCAAACCACTATGTTAGAACCGGTCTCCTCAGCTATCCTGTCGCAGATCTGGGCCAGCTCCAGGGAGCGGGTCCCCTCGATCTCCGAGTATACCTTGTAGTTGATTATGATGGCAGGATTCGAACCGGATATCGGTTTCCCTCTACTTCAGCGGCTTTCTTCTTCTAGGAAC
>ERZ842401.6558-NODE-6558-length-12391-cov-5.007863_pt1 | contig 12391 bp, 5 predicted proteins | sample MGYA00521270_ERZ842401 | MGnify/ENA primary metagenome ERZ842401 (study PRJEB31892, sample SAMEA3878208) | bioreactor metagenome | biome: Moose rumen | place: Sweden | collected 2011-10 | study: EMG produced TPA metagenomics assembly of the PRJEB12797 data set... | reverse complement strand
CCTACGAGAACTACCTGGAGCAGCCCGTCGAAAAAATGTATGAAGGCTATTCCTTCGTAAACCGGGTGGTTACCCACGGCACCTACTCAGACTTGTGGTACAAGCAGCATGGAATGAAAAAAGCTCCCTTCCAAAGCACACAGATAAAGCGTAACTTTATCTGGTTCAGTCTCTTCAAGATGGTGCCGCCGGTTCTGAGGCAGGTCGTATACCACAACGAATACTGGCTGGCCTGGAACGAGATCGACAACACGGCAAAGTTCATCGACAATTATTCCGAGATTGACTAGCTGCCGGAACTCACCGATTTTTCAAGCGACAAAAACGCCTTCCTGCTCCTGGACAACGAGGCGACCCATGAGCCCATGTTCCTGCAGGCGCCGGACTACGTTCCCGTCCCCAACATCACGAATTACGGGGACGGAAAATATGCCGACTATGACCAGTACCACACGATTGCTGGCGTCTTCAAGCGGCTTCCGGACTTCTTCGACTATCTAAAAGAAAACGGCGTCTACGACAACACAAAAATCATCATCGTCTCTGACCATGGAAAAGGCTTCCGCACCGGCGTATTCGGCGACACGCCTGGCGTAAACATTCTTAAAGATAATTACACGGCCACGCTTATGGTCAAAGATTTCGGCTCCCACGGTGAGCTCAAAACCGACCATGCTTTTATGACAAATGCCGACACGCCTTATCTTGCCACAAAAGATGTGATTTCAGACGCAAAAAATCCGTTCACGCACTCGCCTTTTGCGGTTACGCTCGCGGAGAAAAACGCCTACATGAAAATCGTTACCGCGCCCGCCGAAAGCACGAGAATCCGCCACAGGACACAGTTCACCGTGGCGGCAGATGAATGGTATACGGTAAAAGACGACATCTATGTGAATGAGAACTGGGGAAGATATGATATGAAAAACGGAGGAAACTCAAAATGATATACAACTTGTTTATTGCGCCGATTGAACTTATCGTCGATTGGATATTTCTCTTTATGTACAGGCAGTTCCCGTTCATCGGCGTGCTCGGTGCGATTATCGGCGTGAGCCTTGCAATCAATTTTCTTGCGCTTCCGATTTACAATGTGGCGGATTCAATCCAAGAAAAAGAGCGGCTTTTGCAACGAAAGATGAAAAGCGGAATTGAGCGCATAAAAGCGGTTTTTCATGGCGACGAGCGCTTTATGATTCTGCAGGCATTTTACCGCGAAAACCATTATCACCCAGCCTTTGCACTCCGAAGTTCGCTTTCAATCCTCATTGAGATTCCGTTTTTTATCGCAGCGTATCATTACCTTTCACACTGCGAAATCTTAAAAGAATCACTATTTATAATTACCCCCCCCCACTCTCTAAAGGTATAGTATTACATCTTTCCGAGCCAGATTCATTTTTTACGCTCGCGCTCGGCTCTCTTTCCGTTCCGATTCACATTCTGCCGATTTTAATGACGGTCATCAATGTTTTTTCCGCGCTGTCATATCTTAAAGATTCCACTTTACGCGAAAAAATCCAGACATTCGCCCTTCCACTGATTTTCCTTGTTCTTTTGTACAATTCTCCGTCGGGGCTTGTCATCTACTGGATTTTCAACAATCTGTTTTCTCTCGCAAAAAATGTCGTCAAAAAGCAGAAAAATCCTGCGAAAATTTTATTTTTTGCGCTTTTTGGGATTCTCGCCGCCTTCTGCGCATTGTTCTGGATTTTCAAGCCGAACGCAAGCATAGCCAAAAAACTGATTCTCACGCTTGCCGTCGTCATTTTCGCATTTTCACCCAAAGCAATTTCTTTCTTCAAGTCAAAAGTACATAAAAAAAACATTGCGCAACAAGAAGATTTTCCTCTTTTCATTTTGAGTGCGGCGGGGCTTGCTTTGCTCTTCGGGCTTGTGCTTCCTGCGAGCACGGTTTCTTCCGATCCGATTGCGTTCTCTTTTCTTGGGAATACCGAAAATCCGCTTTCGTACATCAAAAACGCGCTTTCGCTTTACACAGGGCTTTTTGTTGTGTGGGGAATTCTGATTTACAAGATGTTCGGGGAAAAAGTAAGAATCGCGGAAACAAAGATTTTTGCTTTTCTGCTTGCCGCCTCGCTTTTAAATTCTTTTGTGTTCAAATTTGACTACGGAACGATAAATATTCTGTTCAATATCGAAGAAGAGATTTTGCAGGCATCGTATCCGATTTTGAATCTGTTTGCCGTGCTTGCGGGCGCGGCGGTCGTTTCTGCTCTTATTTTTGTGAAAAAACGCAATTTTCTTTCTTCCGCTGTGCTGATTCTGTGCATTGCCGAACTTGCGCTTTCTGCAAACGATATTCGGAACATCAGCGCGGAATTCAAAGCGTACAAGGCGAACATTGCAGGAAAAACAAAGGACGATATGCAAAGCGACATCGCACCCGTGTATCATTTGAGCCGTGAAAAGAAAAATGTCATCGTGATTTTTATTGATCAGGCAATCGGTGCGTTTTTCCCTGTTTTGCAGACAGAACATCCCGAAATCACCGAAAAATTCACGGGCTTCACATTCTTCCCGAACACCGCGAGTTTCGGCGGCGCAACGCTGTACGGCTCGCCCGCAATGATGGGCGGCTACGACTACACACCCGAAAACGCAAACAAACGCGCCGATGTTCCGCTACGGCAGAAGCACAACGAAGCCACGCTTATGCTTCCGCGCCTTTTCCTTGACAGCGGATTCGATGTTACTGTAACCGACCCGCCGCTTCCCAATTTTACCGAAGCAGGCGACCTTTCCGCGTTCAAAGATTATCCCCAAATGCACGCAAGCGAACTCAAAGGCGTGTACACCGCGCGCTATCAAGCGGAATTCTCGCAGGATACGAGTTTTGACGAAATCTGCAAAAAGGGAATCGTCAATTTTTCCGTGCTGCAAACGCTTATGCCCGCGCTCAGAAACAGTTTTTACCGCGTTATGAAAAACATGGATTCGGACGCGGACGATTTTTTTGCCTCATTTCCGAGCCTGTACTATATGCGCAATCTCACGGCATTTGACGGCGATGAAAATACTTACAGTTTTATTTGTAACGAAACGCCGCATTTTGCGACTTTTCTGAATACCGAAAATTTCGTTGAAGTCAGTTTTGAAAAAGACGAAAGCTCCAAAATCCTTGATACGGGCGATGACGAATTGATTATGAAATATCATGTTTTCACGGCGGCAATAAAGCAGCTCGCTCTTTGGCTCGACTTTTTGAAAGCGAACGACTGTTACGACAACACGAGAATCGTCATTGTTTCCGACCACGGGCATGGCTACGACATTCCGAATGATTTTAACGATGAAAAATCACTTCCGAACGAAGCCGTGCTGCCGTTTAATCCGATTTTGCTGTTCAAGGATTTCGATTCTGTCGGCGGAATCATGCGCGACGAGCGTTTTATGACGAACGCCGACACCGTTTTTCTTGCGGCGGACGGCATCGTTTCCAACTTGCGAAATCCGTTTTTGGGAACGCCGCTCGTGCAGGAAAAATCAAAGGGAATCCGCGTCTGGAACACGACAAAAGGCGAGCATAACCCAATGCCAATTCGCAACGGAAAAACACTGACACTGAAAAGCGGCTATTTTATCCCGACGGATTTGTTCCATACGGAAGAATGGCAGAAAATCGAATAGTTTATGCTATCACCCATTCCGTGAGATTTTTCGTTTCGCTTGAAAAATTCGCGCCGATTTTGACGATTTTTCGCCCGTCGTTCTCGTAGGAAATCGCGTAATTCTTTGAGTTTATCTGCGCCATCGCATCTTCTGCCGAGCCGTCCAATTTGAACTCAAAGATGTAAATCGCGTCGCGCGTCCACACAACCGCGTCGCTTCTGCCCTCGCCCGTCTGCACTTCGCATTGGATGAACTGCCCGATAAGGCGGAAGATAAGCCAGAAGAATGCCTGCGCGTCAAGCTCGTAGTATTTTTGGCTCGTTTTTTTGGGCGAGGCGGCGAAAATGCCCTGAATGCGCTTCATAAACTTTTCGACCGCGCCGCTCCTGATTTCCTTGATGAAGTTGACGATTTCGATTTTGTCCGTGCCGTTCTCAAAGCCCGCGTAATGCGGAATGAGGCACTTCAAAAAGCCGTATCGCACCTCGTTGTTCGGAAATCCCAGCGTAAACGCCTGAATGTCCGCCTCGTAGCCCTGAATCGTGAGGTAGCCCGTCTGATAAAGCATAGGAACGGGCTGCTCGCTGTTCAACCGATAGCCTTCGAGCGAAGTGCCGTCCACATCAATGCCGTCCTCAAGCGTTTCGAGCGGGAAAGAGGTCTTTTGCATCATCTTGACGAGGAAAGTCGGCGTCCCCGTTGCGAACCAGTAGCTGCCAAGCTTATTGTTCACAAACGCGCTCATCGTGCTGAAGGGATTGTAGACATCAAGCATTTCTTCGGTAAAATGATATCCGTCGTACATTTCTTTGAGCGCAGAAAGACATTCAGTTTTCGTCATTTTCACGCGCTCGGCAAGTCTTTCGATTTCAGGAGCAAAAACGCTTTCAAGCTCTTCCTGCGTGTAGCCGCAAAGGCCTGCAAACTCATTTGTCATCGAAATATCGACGAGATTGTTCAAGTCGCTGAAAATCGAAACTTTGTCGAACCGCGTGACACCTGTGAGAAACACGAAGCGAAGGTAGCGGTCGGAACTTTTTATAACGCCGTAAAATGACTTTAGGAGCGCACGGAACTTATCGAGGAGCGGCGCGTCGTCAACCACATTCAAAAGCGGCTTGTCGTATTCGTCAACAAGAACGACGACCTGTTTCCCTGTTTTCTCTGCGGCGTTCTTTATGACATCTGAAAAACGGTCGGCGTGCGTATATTTCGCATTTTCTTCAGGAATCCCGTACAACGATTCCCATTCAGATAGCTTTTTATCAAGGCTTATCTTCAAATCTTCAAAAGTCGTGAAATTTCCCGTATTGAAATCCAAATACAGCACGGGATAGGCTGTCCACGGCTCAGCCTTTTGTGCCGCCGCTATTTCCAGCTCGTGGGCCTCGATATAAAGACCGTAGAACAGATCCTTTCGCCCCTCAAAATAGGCGCGGAGCGTGGAAAGAAAAAGGCTCTTGCCGAACCTTCGCGGACGGCTTAAAAAATAGGGCTTTCCCGTCTTTGCAAGTTCGTACACATAGCGTGTCTTGTCAACATAGACAAAATCCTTGTTGCGAATATCCTCAAAGGACTGAATGCCCAGCGGCAGCTTTCTGATCTGTTCCATATAGTCATTATAGCACAAGCCGCTAGCACGATAAAGGCTTTTGAAAATAAGCCAAAGTAATGACTTTTTTTCTGTAATTGCCTATAATCAGACTTATGTTGCACGCGCTTTATCTCATAATTATCTATCCTTTATATCAAATCGTTGAATTTTCTTATGAAGTTTTTGACAGCGTTTTTGGGAATACAGGCATTGCCGTCATTGGCGTGAGCATTGCAATTACGCTTCTCTGCCTCCCTTTGTATGCAGTTGCTGAAAAATGGCAGCAGCTTGAGCGGGCAACACAAGTTCGGCTTAAAAGCGGCATTGAGCGCATAAAAACCACCTTCAAGGGCGATGAGCAGTACATGATGCTTACGATCTTCTACAAAGAAAACCACTACCACCCCATGATGGCCCTGAGAAGTTCCTTCGGACTTTTGATTCAGATTCCTTTCTTTATTGCGGCATACAATTTTCTTTCGAGCAACCCGGCACTTTCAGAAAAATCTTTTCTCTTCCTGAAAGACATGGGAAAAGCTGACAGTCTTTTTACCATTGCAGGCTTTTCCGTGAATGTGCTTCCCATCGCGATGACGCTTATCAACATCATTGCGGGGGCAATTTACACGAAAGGTTTTTCCTTCAAGGAAAAAGCGCAGATTTACGGAATGGCCCTTATCTTCCTTGTGATTCTGTACAATTCTCCCTGCGGTCTGGTCCTCTATTGGACGATGAACAATGTCTTTTCGCTTATAAAGAATATTTTCTACAAGCTCAAAAATCCGCTCAAAGTCTTCTACATATTCTGCTGCTGTGCACTCACGCTCTGCATCGTGTATCTGTTTATAAGGAGATTCGACAGGATTACGATTTTCATTCTGCTTGACGCCCTTCTGATTGCCTTGCCTTTCATCATCAGATACTCACACACATTCGCGGCGGATTTGTTCAGGCCCTATGTCCAGAATCAAAGACAGGCGACTGTTTTATTTTTCGCAAGCACCAGTTCCCTTGCATTTTTGTGCGGCATCGTCATTCCCTCTCTTCTGATGACGTCATCAACGGCAGAATTCTGCTATGTTGACTCATATACAACGCCGCTTCCTTTCCTGCTCAACAGTTTTTTGCAGGCGCTCGGGCTTTTCCTCTTTTGGCCTCTCTGCCTGTATTATCTTTTCGGCAGGAAAACAAAAGCAGTTTTTGCAGTCGGCGCATTTACCCTGCTTATTTTAGGGCTGGTCAACAATTTTGGCTTCCAGGGAAACTACGGAACCGTTCTGCCCGAAATTGAATTCATCGAGCACAAGACTTTTTTCCCCGCAAAAAAAGAATTCATCATAAATATGCTTGCCCTTCTTGCAGCGCTTGTATTCATCTTCTTACTTCTAAAAAAAGGGCTGGGCAAAATCGCACAGGGGCTTTCTTTTGTGGTGCTGATCAGCATGGCATCTCTTTCTTTGGTAAATGTCGCGCAGATTCAGCATTTTTTCTCGAATTATGAGCAGCCGAGCGCACAGCTTACATCGACTGACAAGTGCATAAATCTCTCAAAAACCAAGAAAAATGTCATGGTCATAATGATGGACAGGTCAACAGGCTACATCATAAAGCCTGTTTTTGACGCTCACCCCGAACTTTACGAGAAATTCGCAGGATTCACGCTCTACCCGAACACCGTTTCGTTCGGAAGCTGGACGATTCAGGGCGCGGACTGTCTTTACGGTGGCTACGAGTACATTCCCTGGGAGATGAATCATCGCCGCGACCTTCCCATGGTTGAAAAGCACAACGAGGCGATTTCTTTGCAGGCAAAGATTTTCTCGGAAAGCGGCTACAAAGTCACGGTCCTGGATCCGCCCTATCCCAATTACGATGCGCCGCCGATTTTCAAGGCCTTTGAGAACCTGGAAAACACAAGCGCCTATCAGAAAATAGGAAAATACAGCCGCTTGTGGTATGAAGAGAACGGCATTACCCCTGCCCCGATTCAGAGTAACCTGATAAAGCGGAATCACATTTGGTTCAGCATTTTTAAGATTTCCCCGCTGATTCTGCGCCCGGTCATCCATTTCCACGATTTCTGGATGCCGAAGGCAGGTAACGGGCAGCAGAGTATTTCCACCTTCATAGACAATTACTCCCTTTTGGATTATCTGCCTGACCTCACCGATGTTGAGAACGATGAGAACTGTTTTGTCATAATGGACAATGAAATTCCCCATACCCAGGTTTTCACACAGTATCCTGATTATACGCCCTCCCTCAATGTCACTGAGACCGGTCCCGGCTTTTGGAATTCACAGAAAGAGTTTCATGTAAATATGGCCGGCTACACGCTTTTGGGAAAGTATTTTGATTACCTCCGCGAAAACGGCGTTTACGACAACACGCGCATTATCATCGTAGCAGACCATGGGGCCTCCACCCGTTGCCCTGATATTTTTGACGAGAGCATAGGCCCCCGCTCTTTCGAGCATTTCAACCCAGTCCTTATGGTCAAGGATTTTGGGGAGGATGCCGAATTCGATTTCGATTATGACTTTATGACTCATGCGGATGTTCCTGCAATAGCAATGGACGGCGTGATTGAGAATCCTGTTAATCCTTACACGAAGAAGCCGATTAAAAAACTCTCGGCAGAAGAAAAGAATGAACGGTGCGTCATATCCTTTAGCGGAGCAAATGCGGTGAACACGACCGTGAACAACGGCTTCAAGATCAATGACTCCGACTGGTACACTGTCCACGACAATATTTTTAAAGCTGAAAATTGGAAACATGAAATGCCTGAATATGTATCGCATTAGACATGAGGATGTTTTCTATAAGCATGAAGAAGGCATACCAGTCAGTGCAAGAGTAACATAATTGTAAAACATTACTCTTTGCACTATACTGGCATCTCAAAGATTTTTGGAGCTTTTCTTATGGGAACTATTTTTTTCACGCTTATTATTTATCCGCTTACCCAGATAATTGAACTTGTATTCCGCTTTTGTGACAAGCTTTTTGACAATACCGGGATAGCGGTCCTTGGAGTAAGCTTCGCAGTCAGCATGCTCACCCTTCCCCTCTATATAGTTTCTGAGCACTGGCAGCAGGTTGAACGGGACATTCAGTTCAAGATGAAACCTGCCGTGGACAGGATCAAGGCCGTCTTTAAGGGCAATGAGCAGTACATGATTCTTTCGACCTACTATGCGGAGAATCACTACCACCCTATCATGTCCCTCCGCTCCGCTTTCGGTCTTCTGATTCAGATACCATTCTTTACGGCGGCATACACCTGTCTTTCCCACCTTACCGCCCTGCAGGGGCAGTCTTTCCTCTTCATCCGGGACATGGGCGCCCCGGATGCCTTGTTTACCATCGGGGGCTTTGACATAAATGTGCTGCCCATAGCAATGACCCTTATAAACTGTCTTGCCGGTGCGATTTACACAAAAGGCCTTTCCTTGCGGGACAAGCTGCAGGTCTACGGCCTTGCCCTGCTTTTTGTCGTAATCCTCTACAATTCCCCGGCAGGTCTTGTCCTTTACTGGACTATGAACAATGTATTCTCCCTTGTTAAGAACGTGTTCTATAAGCTCAAGCACCCGGTAAAAACCTTATACTACATTGTCTGTGCAGCGGTTACCCTGCTTATTATCTGGCTTTTTGCCGGTAACATTCTCTCAACAAAAAGAGCCCTGCTTGTCAGCGCTGTTTTTGCCCTCCTTTACTTTTCCCCGCTCTATGTCAGGTTCTTCAACTTCCTGATTGGGAATGTCCTTTCGGAGCTGGCCGCCGACAAAAAGAAGCGCCTGGTGCTCTTCTCTGTCAGTACCATAGGCCTTACCGTCCTGCTGGGCCTGCTCATCCCCACACTCTTAATTTCATCTTCTCCCATGGAGTTCTCAGGGATTGATTCCTATGCAAGCCCCATGTTCTTTGTCTGGAATACCTTCCTGCAGGCCCTGGGCTTCTGTGTCCTATGGCCTTTCCTGATTTACTTTCTCTACAAGGAGCGCATCCAGGCCCTGTCCCCCTACCAGGTGACGGCGAAGATCATGGAGAACGCCGGTCGGCTCGACATGCAGGGCGAGCTACGTGCGCTGATGAAGATGACTCCGGAGTTGATGGCGCTCGCGGAGGCGAAACCGTCCTACGACTTGCGCGCTCCGCTCGCGGAGGCATTGCAGCTCTTCACGGAATGGCGCGACAAGGACGAGACGTCCCGCGTGGAGAAAGGAAAGACCCGCCACGACTGGCGCGAAATGAAGGACGGGCGCCGCGTGCGCGGGCTCTCGTGGGATGCGTTCATGTCGCAGGGCGACATGTTCCGCCAGCCGTCGGACGAGGCGAAGATCCTGGGCGACTTGTTCGCCAAGGCCGAACAGCTGCGCTCGTTCGACCGCGAGGACGTGGAGAGCGCAGCGGGCAAGAAGCGCGTCATCGACCTCATTTCCGACTACCTGACGGACTACATCGGGAACGCGCGCGCCGTCAACACCGAGACATCCGACATGTTCGGAGGATCGCCCGCCACCCGCGCCGAGGTCATGGCCGCACAGCGCGCGCTGGACGGCGAGGGCGGCCCAAGGTTCTCGATCGCCGCGCAACCCGCAGGACGAAACAAGGCGGCGAACGTCAACTATCCCGACGCTGGAGAGGAAATATCCTCGATGCGATTCTCCATCGGAACGAAGCGCAGGGAGGAGTATTCGCGCCTTCTCGCAAAGCACCGGCCGGACCTCAGAGCAGACGCCATCCTCGACGAGCTGGACAAGTACAACAACCCGAAGAAGGAGAAGCTTGCGCTGCACTGGATCGTCCGGGGGACGATATGGCTGCCGAACGACGAGAGCAAGGTGGACCAGGCAATCGCGGTCGCGGAGAAGGCGAAGGTCGATCCGTTCAAGTACGCGTCGCCGCTCGCGCTCATCGACGCCCATTCCGACATCCGGCCAACGGAGAAGCGGATAGACCCGGCGACCGTTCCGGAGCTGACGGACGCGCGCGACGAGGGGAGCGGCGTCGTCTCGTACGCCGTGCAGGACGACAAGGCTGGCCAGGCCGCCATGCGCCGCATCATCGACACGCACTGGGGCGAGGACGCCAACCCGTGGTGCCTGCTGGCGAGGAGTGGCGGCGAAGAACGCGGAACGGACGCTTTTCACGATTGGCTGTTCTCGCACTTCCCGGGCGGCGCGTTCACTTTGGAAGACATGCGCCGTAAGGCTCCGGCGTTTGAGAAGGAAACTGGGAAAAAGGCGTTTCGTAAAGTCGACGCAAACCTCGACCAGGCCTGGTCATACTGGAACCACTACAACGCCTTGCCGAAGCGCGTTGCGTTCAAAGACGGCAAGCTGCTCGCGTTCATGGCCACCGAAGGAATGGACGAGGATCAGGCGTTCGACGATGCCGCCTATGGCAACGGAAGCGAGCTTGCACGGCGTCTGCCAGATCTCTACGCCGAATACGAGGAGTGGGCTTTTGACTCGGTGGAGGGCCAGATCGAAGAGGCGAACTTCTACCAATGGCTGGAACATGAGCACTATGACGAACTTCGGGAAGTCCTTGACAATCCATCGGAAGAGTGGTGGGACCGACAGGACGAGTCGCACATCGGCCACGACGGTCTGATGGAGATCGCCGGCGCGAAAGGCGGCATTCGCTACTCGATCGCGGGCAACGTCGCCGCGTCGAACATGGGCATCAAGGGCGCGGGCGACGCCGAGGCCATGGAGAAGGCCGGCAAGGACCGCGAGGAGATATGGCGCACGACCGGCTGGTGGCGCGGCAAGGACGGCAAGTGGCGCGTGGAGATCCCGGACTTCACGCTAAAGATGGACACGATTGACAGGGAAGCCAACGAAAGCGACCCAGATTACTTCGTGCGCAAGCGCAAACTGACGGACATCATTTCGGACACGCGGATTTTCAATGCCTATCCAGAGTTGAAGAAGGTCGTGGTCGTGACACCACATCATGACACATTTGGAGGCATGGAGACATTCGGGGATTTCGACGGAAAGAAAACAATCCGTTTGAACATGTCGGCAATGGAATTCGATCCGGTGAAGGTGCGTTCAACCCTCGCGCACGAAATCCAGCACAAGATCCAGGAGATTGAGGGATTCGCAAAGGGAGGATCATGGGAGCAAATTGACGAAGAGCAACGAAGCGCAAGAGCCCTCAACGAAGCACTGAATAGTGATGTGCACAAGATGGTGGACAAAAGGGGGTACACGAAATGGCTTGAGGAGGTTAAGCGATCGGGCAAGTCTGCACTTGATCGAAAGTGGAAAGAGGCGGTGCGGAGATTCCCGGACGCGACTTTCCAGTTGCAACGGCTATTCGCCGAAGAGCTCGGAGGCGAAGATGGAGCTTTTCTGTCCGAAAGGCTTGACCGTGCGGAGGAAATGTGGAAACAGAATACCGAAGCGGCATACGGTAATCGTAGTCCGTTCGAGGCGTACAGATCGCTCGCGGGCGAGACCGAATCACGGAATGTGGAGAAGCGCATGTCCATGACGCCGGAGGAGCGCGCGGTCACGCCGCCCTGGGAAACCGAGGACGTGGCGCGCAAGAGCCAGATCGTCCGCTTCTCCATAGCCTCGCTTCTCGACGAGGAACGGCAGCGGCTGGAGGCGAACGGCGGAAAGCTGCTGCTCGCGTTCCACGGGACGGAGAATGGACGGTTCACAGTCTTTGACCAGTCGAAGAACGACTTCGGGCAGCCCGGATTCTACTTCGCCAAGGACCGCGACACGGCCATGACCTATTCGTCGTCCGTCAGATATGACGATGACTTAGGGAACTACCGCGAAGCGTTCCACGAGGAAAACGCGCTCTACAACGACAGCGGGCTGTACAACGTCGCCCTGCGCATGGAAAGGCCGCTCGAAGTCGACGCGAACGGAGCTGCATGGTCCGCCGTGCCATACGGCGACGGCACGAAGAAGACGCGGGAGATCGTCGAGGAGGCCTTTGCGAACGGCTACGACGGCGTGATATTCCGCAACGTCCGCGACAACGGCCCTGGCGGCATGAGCGGATGGCTGGCACCGACGGACGTGTACGCGGTGAAGGAGTCGAGCCAGATCAAGGTCGTCGATGAAATGACATACTCGGACGACGGCTCGATCATTCCGGCCGAGGCGAGATTGAACTGGTCGAACG
>ERZ842401.6557-NODE-6557-length-12391-cov-7.527562_pt1 | contig 12391 bp, 11 predicted proteins | sample MGYA00521270_ERZ842401 | MGnify/ENA primary metagenome ERZ842401 (study PRJEB31892, sample SAMEA3878208) | bioreactor metagenome | biome: Moose rumen | place: Sweden | collected 2011-10 | study: EMG produced TPA metagenomics assembly of the PRJEB12797 data set... | reverse complement strand
TTCACATTCCATATATCTGTAAAATTTCATCCGTATAGGAGCCGTCCTCTTTATGGACGATTAAGGGCGGCAGGACTTTAAGCCCGCCGGGACTTGCCCCCACGACAGCTTCTATAAGCATCATATTCGGAGCTTTGCCCGCTTTGGGCTGCACCATTTGCAAACGTTTTATCTCCATCTGTTTGTCGTGGAGTGCCACGATGATTTCTCCTAAGCGTTCCGGCAGATGCACCATGCCAAAATGGCCGCCAAAGCGCAGGGCAAAACGAGCCGCACTTACAACATCCCGCAAGGTCGCGGTGAACTCATGGCGAGCCCGCGCTACACCACTTAATTTATTGGCCTGACCTTCCCCTACCGGACGATAGGGCGGATTGGCGAGCACCACGTCAAAGGATTCCGGCTTGTATTGTTCCTTGATGAAACGATAATCCCCTTCCTTGACGAAAATCTTATCTTCCAGTTCATTAAGCCAGACATTACGCGCTGCCAGTTCAGCCATGACCGGATTTAATTCCACAGCATCAACCCGCGCCACCTCATCTGCGATAATCAGCGGGATGACACCAGTCCCCGTGCCTAATTCCAAAACCTTCTGTCTGGACTTCAAGGACAAAAAATGAGCGAGCAGCACGGCATCCAGTGAGAAGCAAAACTCCTGCGTATTCTGAATGATATGCCGCCCGCTCTTCATCAAGTCGTCCAGCCGCTCATGTTCGCCCAAACGTACTTCTCTCATCAGCGGCGCTCCCGATTTTCACGGCTCCGCTTATCATTGCGCTTATTATTTTTTGTCCGGTTGTCCTTATTGCGGCGATGCCCCGCCTCCCGGTTATCACGGCTGCGATTATGGCCACTATGCGCACGATGCCCCTCACGGTGATTATCACGATTTTCCCGTGGACGGCGCTCCCGCCTGTCATTGCGTTCTTCCCGTCCGAAACGATTATCCCCTTTATCGCCAAAATCCTCAGCTAAAATTTCTCTTGCTTCAGACTCCTGTTCTTCATAAGCTGCCATAAGGGATGCCGCCATGCTGGTGTCATCCTCGTCCTTTTCGATAACGTCCTCCCAGGAAGCCACAATTGTGCGGCCTGAATCCAAGAGAATGGTCGCCGAACGACGCTGCTGATTCAACGAGATAACCTTGCCTTCACCTTCCACCGACACCACTTTAGCCCCTTGCGCAGGCGGCAGGATTTTCTTTTGCTTATGGGGACAATTTTCCCCGCAGTAACAATCGTTTTCATATTTCAAGCAACACATCAGACGCCCGCAGATACCGGAAATCTTCGTGGGATTGAGGGAAAGATTCTGGTCTTTGGCCATGCGGATGGACACCGGCTCAAAATCCCCCAGAAAAGTCGCACAGCATAAAGACCGTCCGCAACAGCCAATTCCGCCCATAAATTTAGCTTCATCGCGAACACCAATCTGCCGCAGTTCGATACGCGTGCGGAATACTGCCGCCAAATCCTTAACCAGTTCCCGGAAGTCAATACGGCCATCAGCGGTGAAATAAAAAATGATTTTGTTCATGTCGAAGGTGTACTCCACCTCCACCAGATTCATGGGCAGTCCATGAGCGGCAATCTTCTCCTCACAGATGCCAAAGGCTTCCTTTTCTTTCTCTTTATTCTCCGCAATGCGGCGAATATCCGATTCGTTTGCGATGCGATGCACCACTTTAAGCGGGGGAATAATCTTGTCTTCCGACTCCTCCCGCGGGCCAATAACGGTCTCACCGCACTCCATGCCGCGAGCCGTCTCCACAATAACCATGTCGCCCAGCTTTATATCCAAATTGCCCGGCGCAAAATAATAAATCTTGCCCGCCTTTTTAAAGCGGACACCGATAATTGTCTGCATAAAAATCTCCTAAATCTATATTTAATCTGCGCTAACGGCAGTCCATTAACCGAATAAAAAAACCTTCCATTTGCAGGCGCAGATTGACATTGGCCTGCAAACGGCGCAAAAGTTCCCTTGTTTCCCTGTGCATAGCAAAAAGACTGCCCTTGGAAAAACCAGGCAGGAGCATGACGAGCCTATCCCGCAAATCTCCATTATACAGCAAGGTGCTTGCCCCATCTTCATAAAGGAGCAGCATATCCCGGAGCAGCATATTAAAGTAGCCTGCCCATTCGGCCAGCCGTTCTCTGTCCAGCTCGCCTTTTTGAGCCGCTTCTTCCCATAGTTTGGGCAAAGTCAGCCGGGGCAGGGCGGCCAAAAAGTTCAATGCATCATCCCGCAGTGTTAAACCGCCTTGCTGTGCAAGCTGCAGAGCCTGTCCCAGACTGCCGTCTGCCAAATACGCCAGCTTTTCGGCCTCACTTTCTGACAGCTGCCGTGCCAGAAGCTGCTCTTTGACCTCCGCATGCATAAGCGGGCCAAAAGCCAACGGCATACAGCGGGATACGATAGTATCCAGAAGCCCGCTTCTATCCCGCGCTATGAGGATAAACGTTACCTGTCCTTCAGGTTCTTCCAGCGTCTTTAACAAGCTGTTGGCGGCAGGTTCATTCATGGTATCGGCATCATCTATGAGCACTACCCGCTTGCCGGCCAGTACGGCTGAACGAGATACCACCGTCTGCATTTCCCGAATGGCCTCAATACGGATAATCCGCGTAGATTTACCGCGCACCTCAGGCGTGAGTTCATAGTAATCAGGATGAGTGCCCGCTGCCATAGCCCGGCAGTTATCACAAATGCCGCACGGCGCATGGTCATGGTTACAGAGAATCGCTGCCGCCAGAATTTGTGCGCAGAGTTTTTTGCCAATCCCTGTTTTGCCGGTAAAGAGCAGCGCATGCGGAAGCCTGCCCTCTTTTAACAGCGTATCCAGCTCCCTGACCTGCGCTTTATGCCCGGTCAAACTGTCCCAACGAATTTCCACAATGCTCCACTCACTAAAATATTACATGTACAAGTCCACCAGCATTCCTCTGATGGCATCATGGCTGGCCACAATATCCAGCTGGTCCGACTGGCCCAAACGAATCTTTTCCGCCATTTCTTCCAGCTTCTTGTCAATTTTCCGCACGGTAGTATAAACCTTCTGACGCCCCATTCTATCCCAGCCAGCCTGACTATGAAGCTCATACATGCGGTTCACCGCTTCACCGACAAAGTTCTTAATCAAGGTACGATAAGATTTCAACTCATCATAAGTAGGGGTCTTGGAAAGCCTCGCCCCCTGCTCGTCAATCTGCTTCAGGAGCTTGTCTAACTGTTCCGTAGACATACTATCTTCCTGCTCCATCAGCTCCAATGAAAAATCCGTGTCTCCGCTGTCCACCCGTTCTTCCCGGCCTAAAACCCGGTTAAAAGTTGTCTCCTGGGTAGCGCGGCTGTCAACTTTCAGTGGCATAATCATCACCCGCTTCGCTTAGTAGGTTTTATTCACACTTTGCTGATTTAAATTATAGCTGTTTAATGGGCAATATGCAACAGAAAACCGCCCCGAAGGGCGGTTAAACAATATCAATCCACAATAATAATCTCTAAATCCCGTCTGCCAAAGGCCAGCGCTTCTTCATGGCTGTCAAAGGCCACATCGATACGATGCCCCTTAATCGAACCGCCGATATCTTCAGCTACGGCTTCACCATATCCGGGTATAAATACCCGTGTGCCCAACGGTATCACATTAGGGTCTACAGCTATCACGCCACGACGCACCAAAGTGCCACTGGCTGTATGCTTACTATTACCGGGGTCATAGGCACTGTAACCTGAAGCCGAAACATACATGGCATGACCACCAGGAATCGCGCTATTCTCATGGTGAGCAGCTTTTGTCTCATATTCTTTCCCACCGGAAAGATAGTAATATGTTCCATCCCCACAGACACCATCTTCCGTAAGGCCCCGGGATTTCTGGAACTTCTTGATTGCCTCTACCGTAAGCGGGCCGCAATCACCATCAGCCTCGCCATCCAGAAAGCCCTGCTCGATTAAGAGTTCCTGCACATGACGCACAGCCTCACCGGTAGAACCTTCCTTAACCAATATCGAGGCAGCCGCCGGAGCTGCCGTACAACACATAAATACCAGGGTAAATAAAACTAACAGGAATGTTTGCTTACGCAATAGAACCACCTCACTAGCTTTTCTATCCATTTCTCACTTATGTATACACTAGTGATATTTTAACAAAAATCGTCCTTCCCCGTCAAACGAAACCCAAGTCTTTCGTTTAGATACGAAAAAGCGCCGCTTGCGCGACGCTGTTCATTGCAAGTGGTGGGCAGGGATGGATTCGAACCATCGTAATCCGAAGATGACAGATTTACAGTCTGTTGCCTTTAACCACTCGGCCACCTACCCATATAACGCAACAAGCGTTAAGAACAAGATATATTATATCTATATCCTTAACACTTGTCAATAATTATTTTAATAAAATTATTTCTTCTGCATCCATACAGGGATGTCAATGAAGTCAGCTGCCGGAGATACCGTCTGCGGTGCATCAGCATTAGGTGCCGGTGTGCTCTGATTCAAATTGAGATTCGGCATAACCGGCTGAGCAGCAGAGGGAGCCGCCTGCGGCTGTACACCAATGGTTTCCGGTGCATCAAAGCCGGTAGCGATAACGGTAACACGAACCTTATCCCCCATAGTGTTGTCAATAGAAGCACCCCAGATGATGTTTGCCTGACTGTCAGCCGCATCATGAATAGCCTCAGAAGCTTCCTGAATCTCATACATGCTGAGATTTTCCTCAGCACCGGTAACATTGAGCAGGATGCCCCGTGCACCATCAATGCTGGTTTCGAGAAGCGGTGAAGCAATCGCTGCCTTGGCCGCTTCAATAGCAGCACCTTCGCCGGAAGCCTCGCCAATGCCCATCAGCGCAGAGCCGGCATTACTCATAACACTCTGCACATCAGCAAAGTCCAGATTTACCAGACCGGGCAGGGCAATGAGGTCAGAGATACCTTTGACACCCTGACGCAGAACATCATCCGCAATCTGGAAAGCCTGCGTAATCGGCGTCTTTTTGTCTACCACCTGCATCAAGCGGTCATTGGGAATGGTGATAATCGTATCCACATGCTGTTTGAGGTTGGCAATACCGGATTCAGCATTGCGCTCACGCTTTTTGCCTTCAAAACCAAACGGCTTGGTCACAACGCCTACGGTCAGTGCACCAATTTCCCGGGCACATTCTGCCACCACCGGTGCTGCACCGGTACCAGTACCGCCGCCCATACCGGCAGTAACGAAAACCATATCTGCCCCCCGCAGGGCTTCCAAAATATCGTCGCGGCTTTCCTCGGCCGCTTTCTGCCCGATTTCCGGACGAGCGCCTGCACCTAATCCCCTGGTGAGTTTCTCGCCAATCTGCATACGTTTAGGAGCCAAAGACTTTAAGAGTGCCTGCGCATCTGTATTTACCGCAATAAACTCAACCCCCTGCAGTCCAAAGTTTATCATGCGGTTCACAGCATTGCTGCCGCCACCACCTACACCTATTACCTTAATCTTGGCCAACTGGTCGAGGCCGTTATCATCTAATTCAAACACAGCGTTAACCCCCATGACGTTCGTATTCTATATCCCTCGCAAACAACAATTTGTCCACTGAGATTTCTAATCCACACAAATATACTCCTTAATTCTACCATTTATTGACGTATAATGCTATAACTTTCACAAAAAAAATACAAAAAATCACTTTTGGACAAACCTGTCTATGGCGAAGGAAAAATACCACCAGTTCTCGCGGGCATCTTAACCTATAGATATAACTCTATTGAGCCCCTTCCTTGACTTTAATTTCCGGATCTACCAATTTGTCCTTGAGCCGAATAAAGGGAGCCGTATAACTGAAATCCACATACTCAATCTGATGTCGGGCATTGGGCAGGCTAAGCAGAAAATCATGGGTGAGTTTGGCTTTCTCATCCCAGCGTTCAAAATTCCCCAGTCTTATCTGCACCGCCTGATTGGTATAAGCCATAATGGCATCCGGATTGGTCACGTTGACCTCCGACAGAAAATTAAGGGACTGTGCATCCAACTGAGATAAAAATTCCAAAACCTTAGCTACGCGTTCATCCTTATTGTCATCACCAATATACATATCATGCATCTTTACACCGGTAATCAGGGGAATAGACATTTTGTGCAAGGATTTATAACTGCCGATGACCTTCCCCTGTCTGTCTAAATCCAGATAGCCGTATTCACACGCTACCATAGCCACAGGCAGCCGCTCCGAAAGCTCGATTTCCAGCGTATCCGGCAGACGCCGCCGCACTACTGCACTTTCAATGCGCAAATCCTTCATGAGATTTTGGGTGACTTCATCCGTTTCCAGCTGGAACAATGGCTCTCCCCGATGAAGCCGCCCGCTGGTAAGAATATCGTCTTCATTCAGATAGTTGTTACCATGAAGCACCACCCGCTGCAGGGTAAAAAGCGGCGAGTATACGATAACGGCCATTATGCCGCCGCAAATAGCCAAAAAGGCCAGCCCCTTCAAAATGCGCCGGGGGCTGCGGTGCGGCTTCTTAATCTCCCTTTCGTCCATCCGGCGGCCTCCTTTCGCTTATCCTTTGCGCCCAAAATTCCTTAGAAGCCTGCCATTTCCAGAATACGCTGGCACAAATCCGGGAACTCAACGCCCATAGCACGGCCAGCATCCGGTACCAGCGAAACCTCGGTCATGCCCGGCACAGAGTTCACCTCGATGACATACGGCGTTTCATCTGCGCCTAATATCATGTCCACGCGGGCTACCCCCCTGCAGCCGCAGGCCGTAAAGGTCTTGATGGCCAGTTCCTGCATTTCCTTCGTCTTTTCTTCGCTGATGGGTGCGGGGATAATATGTGTAGAAGCTCCCTTGGTATATTTGCTGTTGTAATCGTAACGCCCCGAAGTCGTGGTGATTTCAATAATGGGGAAGGCTTCTTTTTCTTCTTCGTTCCCCCAGACGGCTACCGTCATTTCCCGGCCCTTGATGAATTCTTCCACGAGGATTTCATCATTGTAAGCAAAAGCCTCCTTGATGGCACCGGCCAGGTCTTCTTCTTTTTCCACGATGTAAACGCCGATGCTCGACCCCTGAGAAGATGCCTTGACCACTACCGGCAGACCGAATTCTGCGAGGATTTCACCTGCCAGGTCACGCTTCTGCTCGAAACTGTTATAGGTGTGACAACGGGGCGTAGAAATCCCCTCACTGATGAATACGCGCTTGGAAGCCGCCTTGTCCATGGTGATGGCCGCAGCCAGAACGCCAGAACCCGTATAGGGAATGCCCAGCATGTCCAGTGTTCCCTGCAAAAGTCCGTCCTCGCCAAACTTGCCATGCAGAGCGTTAAAGACCATCTTGGCGCCGGCCTTCTGAATGTCCATGGCAAAAGTCTTGGGATTGAGTTCCATACCTTCGGCATTGTAGCCCTTTTCCTTGAGGGCAGCCAAGATTGCTGCACCGGTACGGCGGGAAACTTCGGCTTCGGTGGATGTGCCACCCATAACAACTACGATTTTATCCTGCTTCATTCTGTCTTAATCCTGCTTTCTTACTTATTCAAAAGTTCCACTAATTCTTCACCGGTCTTATAAATATCTCCGGCCCCCATGGTGATGATTAAATCTCCGTCCTGAGCTTCGCAAGCCAAAAAGGCCGCCAGCTTTTCCCGCTGGGGAATATAGATAACGTCCTGTTTCGACTGTCTGCGCACTTCGTTTAGGATGGTTTCACCCGTAATCCCTTCAATGGGTTCTTCTCCGGCAGCGTAAATATCGGTGAGCAGCAGACGGTCAGCCGATACAAACGCCTTGCCAAACTCCTCATGCAGAAGCTGTGTGCGGGAATACCGATGGGGCTGGAACACGCATACCAGACGCTGCGGATTGAGTTCCTTGGCGGCTTTGAGCGTTGCGGCAATCTCCGTGGGATGATGGGCATAATCATCCACTACCCAGATGCCCTTGGCGCGGCCTTTCGTCTGGAAACGGCGCTTTGCTCCATGGAATTCGGCCAGGCCAGCGGCGATTTTTTCAAAGGGTACGCCGATGCTAAGCCCCGTCACTATGCAGGCCAACGCATTGAGTACATTATGGCGTCCGGGAATATTCAGGGACACATGCCCCAGCATTTCCTCGCCATGCACGACATCAAAGGCAATGCCCTTGCCGTTGGTCTTGATGTTTTTTGCCATATAATCCGCTTCATGCTCAATGGCATAGGTATAGAACTTGCGGTCAACCGTTTTGGCAATATTGCGCAGGTTTTCGTTGTCAAAGCACAGCACCGCCCAGCCCGTTTCCTTGTCCACATTCTGAATGAACTGGGTAAAGGCCTTGATGATGTTCTCCATCGTACCGTAATGGTCCATGTGGTCATCTTCCACATTGGTGACTACCGCGATATGGGGATGCAGTTTCAGGAAAGAACCATCGCTTTCATCTGCTTCCGAGGTCAGGTATTCGCTTTCGCCCAAAATCGCATTCGTACCCAAATCCGGCATTTCGCCGCCCACAACCACGGTTGGCGATACACCGGCCTTAGTCAGTGCCACGCCCAGCATGGATGTGGTCGTGGTCTTGCCATGTGCACCGGCTACGGCAATGCCCTTGTATTCGTTTACCAGCGCCGCATTGATGTCGGAACGGTGCAGTTTGCGAATGCCGAGGTCACGTGCCGCCAGCACTTCGGGATTGTCAAAGGGAATCGCCGTCGATACCACAATGGCATCTGCTCCCTTGACGTTTTCGCCCTTCTGCCCGTCCAGAGTGATTTTTGCGCCCAGCTTTTTGAGGTTTTGAATCACTTCCGAATCGGCCCGGTCAGAACCCGTGACTTCATAGCCCAGTTCCACCATAATCTTGGCCAGCGGGCTCATGCCGGCACCACCAATGCCGACAAAATGTATCTTTTCAATATCTTTTAGCTCTTTCAGCCGTTTCATTTAGTCTTTCTCCCCTGTATCATATCTATAACCATATCGGCAATATCCTCTGCCGCCTGCGGCTTGCCCAAAGTCCTGCTCGCCTTTGCCATGGCCGTAAGTTTATCTTCATCTGCCAAAAGTTCCTGCAAGGTATTTTGCAAAATATCACTCTTTAAGTCCCGGTTCAGGATTACTCTGGCTGCCCCTGCCGCTTCCAGTGCTCTGGCATTGTGTTCCTGATGATTCTCTGCCGCATAGGGATAAGGAATCAGTATTGCCGGAATCCCTCTAGCCGTGAGTTCGGCAAGACCCGTAGCCCCGGCACGGTAAACCACCAAATCGGCCATAGCCATTGCCTGCGGCATATTGTACAGGTAAGGCTCTACCTTGATGTTCGGTGTCTGAGCAAGATTTACGCCCTTTTCCGCCAGATGACCGATAATATCCTCATAGTCCAGTTTGCCCGTCACATGCAGATATTGCACTTCCCGCTGTTTAGCTGCCTCCACCAGTACATCAATCATGGCATTATTGATGGTGCGTGCACCGCGGCTGCCGCCGGAAATCAAAACCGTCTTCTTCGTGGGGTCAAACCCAAAGGCTCTTGCCCCATCTTCTCTTGCGGCAGTCATAACCTCCTTGCGGATGGGATTGCCCGTGCAGGTTACTTTCCCTGCGGGAAAATGCTGCGCCGCTTCCGGCGTTCCCGCCGCAATGCGGTTGACGAACTTAGACAGTATCTTATTGGTGATGCCCGGCACCACATTCTGTTCCTGTATGAGTGTCGGAATGCCCAGCATGCTTGCTGCCATAAGCACCGGCCCGCAGACATAGCCGCCCGTACCGATGACCGCATCGGGCTTGAACTTACGCACCACGTTCATGGCCTTGGCCACGCCCACAGCCGCAAGCCCTGCCCGCACAAAATTAGCCGGCGACAGGCTGCGCTTAAAGCCCTGAATATCCACTGTCGCAAAAGGGATATTTTCTTTGGGGATAATGTCAGCTTCCAGCCCTTTGTGTGTACCTACATAAAGAAAGCTGGTATCCGGATACTTTTCCTCAATGGTGCGCATAATGGTCAGCGCGGGGTAGATATGCCCGCCGGTACCGCCACCGGAAATAATTATCTTCATCTTCTATCCCCCTTACAACTTATTCACTAAATCCTTGAAATGGCGCCCGCGTTCAGCCATGCCATTATACATATCGAAGCTGGCACAGGCCGGTGATAACAGCACCACCTGCGGCGCTTTAGCCAAATCATGGGCGATTTTTACCGCATCTTCCATGGAAAAACCAGCGCGATGAATATGCTCCGTAGGATACCCCTGCTTTACTGCTTCCTGTTCAAAACGGTCAGCGGCAGCGCCAAGCAGCACCAGATCCGTAACGCGCTCTTTAACGCGGTTCAGAAAATCCGTCAAATCCGTCAATTTGTCATCACCGCCCGCCAGCAGCACAATGCCATTGTCGAAGGTTTCCAGTGCCTTGATGGCCGAATCCGTATTAGTGGCTTTCGAGTCGTTGTAATACTCCACGCCCTCCAATGTGCGGACGTATTCAATGCGGTGCTCCACGCCCCGGAAGGACTTTAAAACCGGCACCATTTCCTCTGCACTGCAGCCGGCCAGGAAAGCCGTCATCGCTGCCGCCAGCGCATTTTCCACATTATGGGCACCCTTGATGCCCAGTTCACTGATGCTGCACAGGGGATAATCCTCCCCGTTCCACGCGATGGTCAGCATATCTCCTTCAAGATACGCGCCCTCATGCAGATGTACCTGACGGCTGAAGAAGACCACATGTGCGCTGGCGCGGTTTGCCATATCCTTGACCCGCTCATCATCATAGTTGAGCACAAGGAAATCCCTGCCCTTCTGCTGGGCAAACATGCGCTCCTTCATGCGCTGATATTCGTCCATGGAACCATGGCGCACGATATGGTCAGGGGTGACATTTAAGACCGTGGCCACATGAGGGTGAAATTCCTCCGTGACCTCCATCTGATAGCTGGAAATCTCGGCGGCGATATAACCATCAGCCGGAATCTCCAAGGCCACCTCCGAAAGCGGCACGCCGATATTGCCGCCCACGCCCACCTTACAATAATGGCTTTCGAGCAGCAGCCCCAAAAGTGTCACCGTGGTGGTCTTGCCATTTGTTCCCGTTACGGCGCAGATGGGCGCTTTTTTGAGCCGATAGGCCAGTTCCACTTCACTGGCCACGCGGATTTTCCGCTTGTAAGCTGCCTGAATCAAGGGAATACGGGCAGGTACCGCAGGAGAAACGATAACGAGACTCACCCCGTCCAAAAGTTCCTCGCTCTGCGGGCCGAACACACAGTTGATGCCCATATCCCGCAATTCTGCAAAATCATCGGTTAAATCCGCTTCATTTTTGGCATCACTGAGCGTCACCTGCGCCCCCAAGCGGCGGGTGATTTTCGCCGCCGCAAAACCGCTGATACCGGCTCCGATAATCAATACCTTTTTGCCCGTTAAATCCATTATGATTCCCCCTAAACTATCTTCATAACAGTGTTAATGCCGCAATGCTGGCGATAAGTCCCACCGTCCAAAAGACAAAGACCACTTTCCATTCCGACCAGCCGCCCAGTTCAAAATGATGATGAATCGGACTCATGCGGAATACACGTTTGCCCGTGGATTTGAAGGAGGCTACCTGAATGATAACCGACAAAGCCTCACAGACGAACACAATGCCGATAAGTGCCAGCAATACTTCCGTATGGGTGAGAATGCCCAACGCCGCCATGGCACCGCCCAAGGCCAAAGAACCCGTATCGCCCATAAAGACCTTGGCCGGATGCACATTAAACCGCAGGAACCCCACGCAGGCAGCAGCTACAGCCGCAGCAAAGATGGCCAAATCGCTATGCCCTAGCAGTATGCAGACTACGGCATAAGAACTGGCGGCAATAGCTACCGTACCGGAAGCCAGACCATCCAGACCATCGGTGAGGTTCACCGCATTGCTGGTGCCCACCATGACAAAAAGCAACAGCGCATAATAACCAGCACCGATATTAATGTGGCTGTCCAGCACCGGAACCCAGACGGTTGTGTCAATGCCCAGCATTCTCGTACCAATAATCATAGTGACCACTGCAATGATAATCTGTCCCAGCATTTTCTGCTTGGCCTTGAGCCCTAAGTTACGCTTTTTCACGACCTTAATATAATCATCCAAAAAGCCCAGTACAAAATGCCCCAGCATGATAAAGAGCGCCAGCAGAATTTCCGTGGAAAAAGGCGCTGCCACGAGCGTAGCAATGGTAATCCCGAGGATAATCATAATGCCGCCCATGGTCGGCGTGCCGCTTTTCGCCTGATGGCTTGCCGGCCCTTCCTCACGAATGCTCTGACCAAACTTCAGCTTATGCAGTTCCGGGATGAAAAACGGCCCGGTGACCAGTACGAAACCTGCGGCAATCGCCGCCGCCAATATAAAGCTAT
>ERZ842401.6556-NODE-6556-length-12391-cov-9.361138_pt1 | contig 12391 bp, 9 predicted proteins | sample MGYA00521270_ERZ842401 | MGnify/ENA primary metagenome ERZ842401 (study PRJEB31892, sample SAMEA3878208) | bioreactor metagenome | biome: Moose rumen | place: Sweden | collected 2011-10 | study: EMG produced TPA metagenomics assembly of the PRJEB12797 data set... | reverse complement strand
GTCTTTATTTCTACAATCTGTGCCATAATTTTTACTTTTTTACATAAATTACTTTCTGTCCTGTCGGATTTGCCATCTTCCATCCGTCCTGCTCCAGCGTGGTGCCGTATTTGGCGTAATAGGCAGCGTAGGATAGCACTTGCTGTTTGGGCTGTCTTACCCGGAAATCCTGAATGAAGAAATACGGGTTGCGCCCTCGGTACGCGCCATGTTTGCGGAGCCAAGCGATGATGGCTTGTTGTTTGTCCGGCGCACAGGCATCCCATTCAATTCGGGTAGCGTCCATGCGGTTCTCAAAATGCGCATCCGGCTTAAACAACGCCCAATAGGTCTCAAAGTCCGTTTTTAAGTCCATAATAAAGATTTTTTTGTTTCGTCCCCTGCATGTCTGTCCCTAAAGTCCTTTTGGGGGATTATAGGGGGACTATACAAGGACAGACATACAAGAGGACTGAAACATTTTTCTTTTTATTCTTTTTTGGTTCTTTTTTCTTTTGTTTCTTTTACCGCCGTTCCCCTCTCCCTCCCTTGAGGGGAGGGTTGGGGTGGGGTTGTCATACGAACGCCAGCCGGAAGGAGTGCTTGATACTCTCGCTTTCGGGATGGGCGGCGGCGAGCTTCTCCGCGGTGCGTTTGAGGTCCGCACGCATGTCTTTGAGCTGCGCCGCCATCTGCTCCTGGAGCGCGAGTTGCTGCAGGTAGATAGCGTGGTTGGGGTCGGAGGTCACGGCAGGGTTGGTGTTCTTCTCCCATGTGAACGACTTGGGCCGGCTGACGACGATCTTGAAACCGTGGTACTCGATGGTGCCGGTGAAGGTGCGCGGCAGTCCGCGTTCTGCGATGAGTGCCTGCACGGCTTCCTCCACCTGCGGACGGAGGGACTTCAGCGTTGCCTCGGATTCGTTACATGCTACCTGCGCAGCGAAAAACTGGTCGATAACTTCATAATTGGTTGTCATAATGTTTAAAAGTTTTGTGCTCGGGTTGTATGCGAGTGGCCACTCATTGCACGTGCGGACACACAAACTTTCGCGGGTTGCGGGGAACGCCCCGCGGCGGGATAATTCGATGCGTTCTAAAACAACGCACCGCCACTCGTTTGATCGAATGACGGTGCAAAAGTACTGCTTTTAGCGAAAGTGGCGAAAAAACGGACAATTGAGAGATATTCACAAAACAAAACAAGTCGCTGAATTTTAGCGACTTGCGGAATTATTAAAGAGAAATATCAAAATATATTAGCGGACAAGAAAGTGGACATCCAGCGGACATTATCCGATGAATAGATATGATTGTATGGAGTGAGCACTTTTCGTTCTGTCCAGTTTATTTGGATCTTGGTATTTTACCATTCTGCCAAATATATCGCAAAATTGTGAAAGCCATTTTTTGAATGTTTTTGGTTTTCCTTTAAGGATGTCCGCTCTATAGATAGCTAAAGCATATCTTGCCCAATCCGGATCAGACGCTTCTTTGCGTTCTTCAACGATAAAATCTATCAAGCGGCGATAGTTTCCCGTTTTTTGATAAGCGTAGGTAAATGTAGCGTCCAAATCTTCTTTTGTGGGTTTTTCTTCTGCCGGAGAATGGAGCATTTGATGAAAGAGATTATTGTCAGACTTGGGTTGCTTAGCACTTATGACCTGTTCTACAAAAGGAATCAGGGTTTCTTGTTGTTGAGTGGAAGCAGATTTACATTCTTTTATCAGATCTGTAATAGAAATCTTTTCGTTTTCGGGAATATATTCATCTTCATCCCAGATATTATATATTCTTTGTAAATTGGTGATAGAATAATCAACGACCATTCTAAGTGATTCTAATTCCGGTGACACATCAATAGGATTCATCGCATTAATAGCAACGAGGATCTGTCTAAACTTTGCTAATCTTTTCCGTGGAGGTAAATGCCTGTATCCATTATTTAGTGCTTGGATGTCGGGAATGATGTGTGGGGGAACTATTTCGAGGAAACTATCGTTATGCTCACTATTTGATTTTTCTCCTCTTCTTCGAAAAGCCTGTGTAAAATGGTTAAGATAAGGTCTTGCATCCAGATAGTCGGTTTGCTTATAAATAGTGGTCAATACATCCGTCAAGTTCGGGTTTTGCACTGCCACGATATAGTATACTGCTGCAAAGATAATAGTTCTTTCATACATTCTATTACAGCAATAATCGTATTCTGTATCTGTATCCTTCGGTGGTGTATTGGTATGAGGCTGTTCTTTATCTAATTGTGCATATAGGTCACTGACATACATTGCTCCAAATTCGTTATTGATTTGCTCAACGATGGTATATACCGTATTGAGAAAAGTTGTAATTGGTAAGGAATTGGGTTTTACTCTTTCTCTGATGGTCCCATCTGGAAATAGACGCCTATCATCTGTGCACAATGCCTGAAAAAGAATAGCGATTTCTTTCCATTCTCCTTGCAAATCTTTAAGCGATTGGGGTGTATATTTATTCTTAATTAACATGCGGTAGTAGTTATTTTGTCTTTTCTCCCCAACTAAAGTTAGGGTAACACAACGAAGACGAATATTTCTTCGCCCCTCTTTCTTCGTTCTGTTCGCGGTACTTTAGTTCCGCGTTTCCTGTTTATCCTCTGTGATGCTCGCTATATCCGCAGCGTAGCCGTTCATATCAAGGCATTGCGAGCGCGTGATACGCGCTGCTGCCGTTTCTTTACTATAGTCGGCATATGGCGCTAATACCAGCATAAAGCCGTCCGTACACCCGGTTAGATCTCTGCCGGAAGGATAGATGAATTTCCCGTCTAATCCTCGGTTGACGATATGAATCATCGGCAGTTTCTCTTTGTAGCATGCCTCATATACGGCTTTCTCTGCAGGCGATATGAAAGGCGATACGAGTACAACTCCGCTTCTAGCAATCCGCATATAGTGCTCTACTTCGGCGTGTATCTGCTCGTCCGTTAGATTACGATGGCAGCGCACTTGCATCCGCTCTGGGTACTTCACCAAAAATGTATTGCCCACCGCAGTATAGGAGTGTCCCTGCTTGCCGACCTTGAAATCGTATACCTTTTTAAGCCTGTCGGGATAATGCACCTTGAGCCAAAGCCGCCTCGGGTTATCATCCAGATAGTTTACCCATGCCTCTTTCTGTCCTTTATGAAAGAGGATCTTATCATTGAACCCGGCTGAGAAGAGGGGGGACTCGTTCCGTTTTTCTTCGTTTCGTTCGCGGGACTTTAGTTCCGCGTTTCCTCGCCAATACTCATGTGTGCAATTGCTCTTCCACGCAGCGATGAGTTTGCCTAATGACCATCCTTTGGGTAGCGGGTCTCTGACATAAAGCATTCCATGGAAATGATCCGGCATAATCTTATAATGGAGTACCTGAACGCGGCTGCCTGTCTTTTGGGTTGTTTCTGCCGCCATCGTTCGGAAAGCTTGTGCCACATATTGCCCCAATGGAGTCGGCTCTGCGTTCGCCTCGTCGGGAGAACCGCCCACAAGTGTGCCTAAAAGGCGCTTACGATCCACGGTTGTCACCGTAATTAGATAGATGCAAGCAGAAGCGTAGTCATGTCCTTCTTTCCGTTGTAATCTATTATGATTTACTGGCGTTTTCTCCATATACTTCCTTCGTCTTGTTTTTCTTCGTCCCTCTTTCTTCGTTCCTCTTTCTTCGTCCCGTTCGCGGGACTTTAGTTCCGCGTTTTCTTCCTTTCCGCGGGCATACTATTTTCCATTCAATTCCCCTATTCATATGCGGACAGGGGTGGTTGTTTTCCTCTTTTACACATTTCTGCTGCAAAGATACGAAAATATTTGGATATATGCAATTTTTTTTGCATATTTGTAGCAAAAATGATTTATGGTTATATCCGCGTAAGTTCCGACAAGCAGACAGTCGAGAACCAGCGGTTCGAGATTCAAAAGTTCTGCGAGAGGGAGAAATTATCTATTGACGGCTGGATAGAAGAAACCATCTCCGGCACAAAGGCTTACAATAAACGGCAGTTAGGTGTGTTGCTAAAGAAAGTGGAGAAAGAGGATGTGATTATCTGCTCTGAGTTGTCACGGCTTGGGAGGTCGCTTTTTATGATAATGGAGATACTGAGTATCTGCATGAAGAAAGAGTGCCGCGTATGGACAATCAAGGATAACTATCGGCTTGGCGATGATATTCAGAGCAAGGTATTAGCATTTGCTTTTGGCTTGTCGGCAGAGATTGAGAGGAATTTAATTAGTCAAAGGACCAAAGAGGCTTTAGCGAGGAAAAGAGCAGAGGGCGTTAGACTTGGAAGACCTCTTGGAAAGCAATCGAGGCAATGCACATATAAGTTGCATAAGAAAGAAGACTTGATACGTGGATTGTTGGCAGAGGGTGTATCTTTTAAGAATATTGGCGATATTTTGCATGTAAACAAAGATACCGTAAGAAAATACTATCATACCTTTATGGAGTGACTTATAAAATACGACCTATTCTTCGCGGTCGTGATATCAAAAGATATGGATATGAATGGGCAAATTTATACTTGATTGCAACATTCCCTTCGCGACACTATGACATAGAGAAATATCCTGCGGTCAAAGAGTACTTACTATCTTTCGGAATGGAAAGACTTGAGCAAACAGGGAAATCTCATGTTATCAGAGGAGAGATTGTAAAGGCACGTAAAAGCAGTAATAATAAATGGTTTGAGACCCAAGACAACATCAGTTATTGGGACGATTTTAACAAGCCTAAAGTAATGTGGAAAATAATAGGGTGTAACATTAACTTTTGTTTCGACGAGAGAAAATATATTTGTAACAATGCAGTAGACATTATGACAGGTAATAAAGATTGCTTAATTCAATTTGTAGGTATAATGAATAGCCAACTTTTTGATTGGTATCTAAAATTAACGACAGAAGCTGAAGTTCAAGGCGGAGGTATTCAATTGTATGTAACTACTTTAGAAAAGACGTTGCTAAAATTAGATTTTCCTAAATCACTGACTAATATTATATATAAACGTATCTATAATCAGGCATCAGACAATGACGTAGATAATGCAGTATTCAATGTATACAATCTTACTGAGGAAGAAATTAACTTTATTATTAATGATAGAAAAATTAATCACATCTAACAGATACTCGCATAAGGGACGATTTCTTTAAGCCGAAATTGTTCTATGCAGATATAACTCAAGAGTTAAATTTTGTACTATGTAATGATGTGATGTTTTGTAATAATACTACATATTTCATGGTTGCAAATGACAGTTCTTTATTACCACATATACAACATTATTTAAACTCAAAACTTATAGATTGGTACTATAGAACCCTATCGGTACAACTAGGCGAAAAGGCAGTACGTATGTTTTCTATTTACGTTTTGAATATTCCTATTCCGCATAATTTGGACGATGATGTCTATACGGCATATCACCTAACCCAAGACGAAATTATTTATATAGAAAATAGAGAGTTTTAACAGCTCTCTATTTCTTTTATCTCCTGTTCTGAGATATTATACAATTTGTAAATTTGTTTATCCAACTTATCCTTTTCTATTAGAATGGAGCTATGTGGCTTATATATCGGTAATTTAAGAAGCGCATGTTTATTGTATTGATACCCATGATCACCAAGAGAAACGCTGGAAAAAATATGTTTGTAAGCAAACTCAAATAGTTTACTAGAAAGAGTCAATTGTAGATATTCTGCATCATTTGTAATTAGCATAAAACATGTTTTGTCCAACATAAACCCGCGATTGTCATATACAAAATATGCTCCCTGTGTAGTCTCTGGATATATAATTTTCGGCTTAAAGAAATCGTCCATATAAGCACAGTTACGAAGATTATATGGGGTGTCCCCTTGGTCTTCTCGTTTCTGAATATTATCCCAGTATTTATCAAGGTGTTCTTTCACTGCGGGGTAGTCTTTGATGTCTATTGGCGGATACTGACCTCTAACGCCATTATGGGTGTTAATTAGCCATATACCAGCCCAATCGAACCCGTATTTCTTTATATCTCTACCGCGAAGAATAGGTCGTATTAAATCGGCTGTTCTTCTACGTTCATCTTCATCGCGGCAATTAGATAGAATTTCCTCTCTCTTTTCTGTTGATATTATGAATGCGTCGTTATATCCAGTCTTTATACCATAGTTAATTTGTATATCCCAATCCTTTAGTGGTGTCCCAATAGATTCTATTTTATTCTTGATAGATTGCTCTATTTCAGAAAGAATAACCCAACTATCTGCATTAATAAAACCTGATATTGTATGATGTTTGCTTACAAAATCACCTAGGTCTTTTATGCAATCTTTGTTTTGTCCTTTTGCTTCTACGCAGATTGTATGTTTCTTATTCGTGTTTTTTTGGAAAAGCAGAATATTTGTATCTACGGTTGCACTATCAAATATCTTGACGCCAGCAAAATCGATTAATAGTTTGGGATCTGTATTGGAAGAGAAAAATAAACGAGTTTTCTCTCCATATCCAGCACGCATCCATTTATTAGAAGTAATGTAGCACAAATGCCCTTCCGCTTTTAATAATTGATGTCCTCTTTCGTAAAATAAGCAATAAATGTCAGCTCCTCGTTCATATGTATTATAATGACCATCTACGTAATAATCAGCGAACTTGATATCATATTCTTTACCTTTTTTGTCAATGCCTTTTTTCCCTGTACTCTTTTGCAATTGTATATACGGTGGATTACCTATCACTATATCGAAGCCTTGCTTTGAAGGTCGATTGAACACATCGGCAAACCAAGTGTGCCATAAGAAGAAATCTGTATTAGCGGCAATATCATATTGCTCAGGAAAATCTACTCGGATATGCTGCTCGTGGAGTTGCTGATTTACATTATCTTTTATTTGCTGACGCAAACGAGTTTTGATTTGATGATCAGTAGTCAAGAAATAGTCATCCAGATGCTTGCGTAACGTCTTTCTGAGAATATCCAATTGATCATCAAACATAGAAACCTGTAATGCTTCGTGCTGCTCTTTTTTGTTTTGTGTGAGCGTAGATAAATCGACTCCCTTATATTGCTCTAAGAGTGAGTTGCCCTGCATAAACTTATAATCAAAGTTTGGCAATGCCTCCGGTTCTTCCAAATCAACTACAATACTCAGCCAGAAACGCAAACGGGCAATGTCTATTGCTCCTTTCTCTATATCTACTCCATAGATGTTGTTTTGGATGATTTCTTTCTTTAGCAAATAACGCGGTTCGCCCTTACGCAAGGCATCATTGACAGCTGTACGACAAGCCATCAATAAGTTAAGTAATCCCATTGGAAAAGCTCCTGAACCGATTGCAGGGTCACATATCTTGACATCACGAAGCGACTCATCCAAGTCAATCAGTTGCTTATCGTCGTACTGCTGAATGCGTTTGACCGTCATTTCAGGATCGTTCACGAATGCTCTAATCGCTTCCTCAAAATTTTCCTGGCGTTGTTTATTCACTTCACTTTTCTTACGGGCTTCATCAATCAAATATGCAGTAAGAGCCTCCTTACACATGTAATCGACAATCTCTTTGGGTGTATAGAAAGCACCTTTATCCTTGTTATCCTCCAACAGGTTCTCGAAGATTTTGCCAAGCATTTCGGGGTCAACTCCAATCTCTCGATCTAATGGGTCGGATTCATCTATGGTGAAATTGTATCTATCGAAGAAGTCAAAGATACCACATGCATCGCTATAATACTCATCGTTTGGTTTGCGGACTTTATCTTCTTTTCCCGGATTAGAGAAGAAATAAGAAGGTAGTGGCAGACTGAGTTTATCCAACTCATCACACTCAAACAATCCTCCGTTCAGATATGGGAAATCCTTCCATTCATTATAGAGATTCATATCCCAATGCTCCTGATGGAATAGTACTTCACGGGCGTCTTTGGGAGTATTAAAGACACCAAAGAAAAGCGGTTCAAGCACATTATCCAAGAAGTTCTCTTTTTGTTTCTCAGAGCAAGCATCAAAAAGGGAATGGGTATAATGAATATCCTCTTTGAGCCATGCTTTATTTTGGAGGAACTGGATGAAGACAAGTCGTCCCATCAGTTTCTTGATATAGTCGCGTGCGTATTTCTCTGCCAATTCCTTATCGCCCTTTGCATACTCTACAAAACCATCTATCAGATTGTCCTCAAACCTAACAAAGTTCACAAGGTCTTGATAGAAATTGCGATATTCATTGAAGAACTCATCAGAAAGCGTTTCTACGGAGAATGCTTTTTCCAGATTGATTGCAGTTAGATCCTGCTTTTGCAATCCTTCAAACCGCTCAGCCAAGGTGCGACACGGATATTGCTTTCCGCAAAGATAGGTATAGCGTTTCGCATTCGTAGAAGCCACATTGGACTCGCGTTTCTCCAGATACGAGAAACGCCATGAGCGATTTGCAGGGTCTTCATAGTGGAATACGATAAATGCACCTTCAAATTTCTCCACATACTGACGAATCAACATCTGGATACCTTTGCGTGCACGGTGGATATGACATCTGCTATCAAGCGTTACATCAAAAACCTTAATGTCCATGCCCATTGCAGGCAAAGTTGCAACATGCTTAATCTTTTTAATGCGTGATTGTGCTGCTTTCTCTTTTGCGTCTCTTGAGAGAGTAATCTCATCATAACCAGGATCAAAGGAACCGAAAATAGGCACAAGCACATCATTCAGCAATGAGTCAATGTCGCGAAAATCAGCATTGAAATAATCTTGGATAAATTGTTTGTCAAGCATATTGTGTTATTATTTAGATTCTTTGTTAAGGCCGAAATAGATATATGGTTTTCCATGACGCTCAATCATCTGTCGGTTGAGAGTCTTAAGTTCTTCTTCAACAATGGCATTCACCCGCGCCATTTTCTCCTCATCGGAGGACTCAAAGAGGGAAAGTTGAATATCTTTATACTGCTGTTCCAGACGACATACTTTGCGCGCAAGAGCTACATCGCCTTTTCCAATAATGGTTGAAGCGATATTCAGACGCTGTTTTGCCTCGGGCGACAAGCCGGCTGTACCAATAAAAGTGCGAATAAAGCCTCTTGCCGCAGTAATGAATTTGTTCTGCGATGCAGCTGCCTTTGTCAATTTGTGGGTATAGAGATTATATGCGTCCAAAGCTATTTGTTCTTTGGCTTCGTTACGAGCTATATTAGCAGATGCTGTTTCCAGAGTACAAGCACATTGCTGGAACATCTCCAAACAGGGAATAATTATTCCTTGCGGAGCGTCAGAGGAAATACGCACATACTGACTGCTCGCCATATTCAAATCGGTCTTGACTACAAACAACGAGTCGCTGACTTCCGATTGGAACGAGGAATATATAGGAGCCTCCACAGAGTTGATGTATTCAAAGCGCTCTGGATATTCCTGTTTATATGTATGAAGTTCGGTAATGTACTTGGTGAACGGAGTTTCTTGTCCGTCAATCAACTTCATATACGCTACATGAGAGATTTGTTCTTCGTCCGAGTAAATGCGGTTATCTTCGCCAAACAGCGTGTGGAATGACTGCAACTTCGTAAACGCACGCTGAACAAGATTCAAAGTGTCATTACCTTCTGAGGAGGGGAAGAAATTATATACATATACTTCTTTCTCCATTGAGCCGATTCGGTTGACACGTCCGATGCGCTGAATAAGGCGAGTAGAGTTCCACGGTGTGTCGTAGTTAAGAATGGTGTTTGCACGATGCAAGTTTACACCTTCAGCCAAAACTTCAGTAGTGACAATTGCATCATAGTCGTTCAGCCACTCTCCCTCATAATTGGCATCGAAATTAGCACGAATGGTCTTCTCTTTCTCATTACGGTTGGCTGCTGTTATTTTTAGCACACGCTTACCGGCATCTTCCAGCGCATCGGCTATCTCATTAACAGTTGCGATGGCTTCCGAGAAGACTACGAGTTTTTGCGGACGGTTCTTCTCTTTATCAAATAATTCAGTATAGATAGCTAGTTTGAATCGATCTAATTTCGGATCAGTGTGCTCATCTTTCCAACGCATAACCAATTCATCAATATAACGGACATCTTCTACCAACAAGTCGTAATACTTTGGGTTGAAATCAGAACGTCGATACTCTGCATTTTGATGCTTGGCATTGCGTCCTTCTTTGGTCAGTTTGGCTATCTTCTTGCGGATGTCCTCATAGCATTGCTCTTTTGTGTAATGAGCATTTCCGGACCGTTTCTGCTTCGCTTTCAAGTTTAATTCAGCATTCACATCAATGCTCGGACAGATAAAGATACAATCATCATCCCACATCTGAATCATATTACGGGTATAGCGTTGCAGATTTTCCAATGACTCGCGGAATGCAGTAATACTACTCTCCAAACGCTTGACAAGCAACATCTGCATGATACGTGCCAAGTGAGAAGATGATTTTTCAGGACTCATGTTTCGACCGGAATAGCGTTTCTGCAATTCCGAATTGAGATACTCAGTAGCGCGATAACGCATATACACAATGCCCGGTTCGCCCAAGTTTATTGCTTCCGGTTTGGGAGCAATCAATTCCATGGAATCATAAAACAACTGTGAGAGCCTGCGATTCATCTTGTACTCAAGCTTTACCGGCCCCTTAATAACAGGAAAGTCCAAGTCTTCCTTGTAGTCGTTCTTTATATCAGTCCTTGTACGACGAACTAACAACTCTGCCAAGACTTTGTCATGGATATTCTGTGAGAGATAAATCAAAGCATTTTGGTTGGCTTGCTTCTCTTGTTCTCCTGTCGGGTGCTCGGAGATAATTTTGCGATAACGGTCACAGGCTTGGACAAAGAAATAATCCAGATTATGCCCTTCTACAGCCAGTGTACTCTCTTTCGGATGCCGTTGGAAGAGGTATATCTGATTACGCAAATCTTCAGGTGAGTTATTCTGTATCGTTGCAGAAAGAAGCCCTATGTAAGGATAATATCCGGCTTGGAGATTAATCTCCTCAATCAAATCTTCAAGCATCTCATATTTCTGTGTACCTCTGTTGCGGAAGTTATGGCTCTCGTCTATTACAATTAAACCATAAGGCTCATGCTTCAGCTCCTCGGAGAAGTCTTCGGATTCTTCCTCTACGTCATCATCGCCCTCTTCTACCAGCTTGCCAATACTACCGGTTGTGACAAAATCGACATATTGAGCAATCTTGTCTTCCTTATCTTCGTCAAATTGAGCAATCGTTTTCTCCCAAGAAGACTTGATAGCAGGTGGAACAATTATAAGCGCCTTGCGTGCGCGTCCTTCGTCTTCAGCCGTATCTAAATAGTATTTGAGCACAAGTACACCCACAATTGTTTTTCCAAGACCGACAACATCACCCAGCAAGAAACCTCCGTGTTGATGCATCACTTGATGACAAAGGATGGCTGCATCCATTTGGAACTTGAATGGCTTTATCTTCTTTGGCAGATAGCTTTCTAAAACAGCCTCCATATCGTCATTAGTAAGTGCACCAAATTTATCATTCAGCAAGCGAATGTATGCTTCATACGGAGTAAGCGATGTTTCCTGCGGTTTTTCTGGAGGAAGTTCCTGTGTGATTTTTGCTGGTTTTAGCACCTGTTCAAGGTATTCTTTTTCCCATGGTGTCGCTAACTCCCAAATCTCATCAAACCACTGATTATGTCCTTTGCAAGAGAGGTCGTCGGAATCGCTGAAATTAACTATTTGTTTGTTCGTCTCTAAATAGTTTAATTCACGGTTTCCTTTCTCTTTATCAAAATCCCTTAAACCCTGTTCTGTAAAATTGGAACTACCTATTATACCATAAGCATACTTTTCACCTTCTGAAGAAACACCATTGAATATGTAGCATTTAGAATGTAGGAACTGAGGTCTCCCATCTGCATCTTTTTCATACTTTCGTATCTCAATCTTTCCTGATTCACACCCCTTGAGCAAAAGCCTCAATGCATCTTGGTACTCGGGCTTGATATTTTCATTAAGGCGTTCCATATCTTGCTTCATGAACTCCTGCGGGAACTTAGCATCGACAAGGGGTGTGAGAACTTGGTTGGCATACACAAACATCTCACGACCTATCACCAGCTTTAGTTTAGCATTTTCTTGCTGCAAGAAAGAACGTAGTTCGTCCACAACCAAAGCAATACCGGGAATGTCCCAATAACCAGTAGCTATCTTTATCTCCTTCAATCCGACAGAAGAAATACAACGACGCAAGATGCTGGTCATTGTTAAACTACTCTTAGAGTTATCAATCAGTGTGTTTTGCATGTCTATTTATTTCTTTTTCTCTCGTGTTATTGTTTGTCTTGCCGACTTGTCCTGTTATTTCTCAATTATCTCCCAATGACCACCTTTGTCCGGGCCTACGTGGCGGATATATCCAGACTCTTGCAATTGCTGTATAT
>ERZ842401.6555-NODE-6555-length-12392-cov-3.203777_pt1 | contig 12392 bp, 9 predicted proteins | sample MGYA00521270_ERZ842401 | MGnify/ENA primary metagenome ERZ842401 (study PRJEB31892, sample SAMEA3878208) | bioreactor metagenome | biome: Moose rumen | place: Sweden | collected 2011-10 | study: EMG produced TPA metagenomics assembly of the PRJEB12797 data set... | reverse complement strand
AGCTCTATAGAGTGGCGGCTACAGTAGATAATTATGTATTCGGCGAGTAACGGCAAGAAAAATTGCAGGTCGATTGCAGAAAACAAAAAAATGTTGCTGATAGCGACCAGCAAAATAATGTAGCCGTACACAAACTGTCCCACCGGTATGCGCAACAGCTCTTGTATAAAGAACAGCACCGAAAGAATAAGGCTTGAAAGCACGACTTTGCTAAAGATTTGCAGCAACGGTGGTGCAGCTAGCAAAAACGGCAGCCCTTCGCAAATACGCTGTCCTACTAGCAGCGAAAGAAAGGAAAGCACGAGCGTTATGGGAATCATAAACCAGGAGCGCAACAGCTCGCGTTTGTTGCGTTCGCTATCGACGCCGATAAACGAAAACGCGCAAAGCACAAGCACCACGAGCGAGCCGAGTATAAGCGTGCTGATTACAAACAGATGCTCGCCTACGAAGATGGGGCGTAGCGGGTAGGGTAGGCGCACAAACAGATAGTGGCTATCCCAGACGGTAGTTGCGCGTAGGTCGTAGTTGTCGCAAAGCGCTTGTAGCAGGCTAAAGTCTTCGCCGCCGGTAATATCGAGACCTGCGGTTGCAATGCCCTGCGCCACAAGCGCTTCGGTGCTAGGGCTTACCGGAATAAGCCCCAGCCGGTAAAACGACGCAATAAAGTGTGGAAAGCGATAGGAGAGTTTTTTTTCATAAAAAGCGTTGCACAGCGCTTCCGTAAGCCAGCGCGGTGTAATACGCCTACGGCTTCCGGTGTAGATAGCGCGCGTTGCATTACAGTGTATCGTAAGCACGGTGGTGTGGTCGGCGTCCTCAATGGCGTGGGCATATTCTATCGTGCCGCTCGTGTGGGCAGAAAGACCGTCTGGCGCATAATCCAGCGCGCTACATAGCACCAGTATGTCAAAGTCATAGGTTTGCGCGCTAAGGTAGCGCAAAAACGCTAGCAGCTCCTCGCGGTAGGCGTAGGCATCTTCTTGCGTAAAGTCAAAAATGAGCGTTGAGCGCGCGCCTTCAACGGTAGCGGGGGCAGCTGTTAGCAGCTCTAGCACTATATTAAAGGAAAAAACGTCTTGCGAGGTGATTGCAAGCGGAAGGCGCGTTGCCTGAAACCCGTTTTGAAGGAATATGCTTTCGAGCGTAAGAGAAAGCTCGCTGCCTTCTAGCCTTGCTTCTTGCGCCTGCACAGCAGTTAGACAGCAAAGTAAAGCAAGAATCCAACGGAATTTCATAGCTTCATAGAATATAATTTGTCTGTTTACAATGCAAGTACCTTCGTATATAATAGTACATAGGGAGTTTTTATGAGTGGACAAGAAAAGAAGTTTTCCCTTAATTTGCCTTTAAAAGTTATTTTAACGCAAGAAGGCGCTTCATATTTTATGAGCAAACAAAAGCAGCTTACGCGCATAAAGCTTGCAGATAATACAGAAGATTATGGCGTTATGCTTACGAGCTTTTCGCCGCAGTCAATTCAAAATCTTATAACGCTTGCGTATGTATCTAAAGTAGAAATCTCAATGGCGGAATTTGTTTCTTCGCGCCAGGAGGTAATGGATTTATCAAAGGTAATTGTCTATTCTATTTTATACAAACTGTTTGACCGCGAGGTGTTTTCTGAGCTTATAAAATGCGAAGTTGTGCGCAAGTTTAATCGTGCAAATCCTTCCCATCTTATTGACGACAAAACGCAGATTAGCGATTCAAAGCTACGGCTTACGCTTGCAAACAAAGAGGACATAATACAAAAGGCGCGTAAAGACATCCTTGACCCCGTGTGGCATACTATTATGAATGATTCCAATTCTTCACCGGAAGAAAAGAACATTTTGTTGCTGATGTCAGAAAAGTTTTTAAATCGCTTAAGCCTTATGAACTGGTACATCCTTACCAAATTCTATCGTAGCGAAGGCTTTGCACAAATGAGCTCTGTCATTCGTAAGCTGCTTGACGCTTTTATGGAAAAATCTAAGGTTGCTGAATATATTTCTATTCTTGTTATGGAGTTAGCGCTTAACAGTGAGAACAACAATTTGCGAAAGCAGGCGCGAATTATGTATAACGGCGTTGAAGACTTAGACTCGCTGATGTTTGACCCGGAGGTGCGCTCAAAGCTCGTTGCGGAGCTTAATCGTAAGCACGAGCAGGTTTCTCTTTCATGGAAGCTTGGCGGTGGTTCAACGGCTATAGGTAAACAGGGGCGTCTACAAATTACGTTGTACAACAAAGAAGACGAGTTTCAGGAGGTAAAGCAAACGATTGAGCAGCAGTCAGCGGCGAGCCTTGAAAAGCGTAGCTTAATAGATTTTTACCGCGAGCTTCCGGAAGGGCAGGGCGGCACTGATTTAGGTATGTATTACTTTTCGTACCTTGATGACGCCTGTAAGAAGGTAAACGTCAAGTTTGAATCGATTGTAAATCAGTATACTTCTAATGATTTGACGGTTATCAATCTTGTCTTTAACTTTTAATGCCTTTTTGTGTATGAAGTTTCAACGATTGCGGCAACGGCGCGGGCTCCTTGCGGCAGTGCGTGCGCAACTAGTGCGTGCACGAATAGTGCTGGTGTACGCACTGCTTGTGTTGTTGGCCGCCTGTGCAAACTCTAGCCCAGAAATCGTTTCGGTAACGGGAACAGTTGTGTTTGATTTTGCCGCTGAAGAGCGCGCGCCTGTAACGCGGCTTGCTTTTTTTATGCAAACGGACTCTGCGGTGCAACGCGCCGATAGCATTGAAGCGGTGCACCGCGAAAGCGGTATGCGCTGGCGGGTTGCAGAGCCGCGCCTTATTTCTGGCGCAGATAAGCAATGGGCGGGCTATACAAACCTACAGCCGGCCTTTGGCGACGATATTCTTATGGGCGCCTACGATTGCTTTTACTGTGATGCCGCCGGTAACGAGGTAAACTCTAGCTTCACAATCGACTACCCGCGCGAGCTTTTAACGGCTACCCCCGAAACCGCGCAGTCATGTATGCCGGTGCCCACTACAGAATACGTCGCGCTGTATACAGAAAGCGGCGAGCTTATGTTTTTTAATAAGCGGCGGAGCTCCTGGCGCGAAAACGCCGCTATTGCTAAAGATTATCCCGATGCGTTTACTATGCGCCGTTGCTTGGTAGCTGCAAACGATAGCATTGTGTGCCTGTTGCCAAGCGAAACGCTAAAAGCGCCTAAAAAAGCAGCTATAGAGGATGCTGACAATGAGTGATGATATGAAAGCGCCTGCTACGCCTACCGCAGACCCGCGCCACGGTGACGGGATTCGGCGCGAGGTGCGTACCTTTGTTATGCGCGGCGGGCATTTTACCGAAAGCGAAAAGCGAAATTATGCCGAACTACACGACCGCTATTGCATACCGTTTGCCGCCGCTCCGCTTGATTATAGCGCCGTCTTCGGTAATACAAATCCCGTCGTTATAGAAATCGGCTTTGGCATGGGGCACGCGACGGCTATTATTGCGGACAACAACCGCGACATAAACTACATCGGCATAGAGGTGCACAAGGCGGGCGTAGGCAGGTTGCTTGGCGAAATCCGCGACCGCGCGCTTCCTAATCTACGCATTATTGAGTATGACGCAATGGAGACGCTCCCTGCTATGATTCCCGACGGCTCTGTACGCGCGTTCCACATCTTCTTTGCAGACCCCTGGCCGAAAAAAAAGCACCACAAGCGCCGGCTCGTGCAGCGCCCGCATACCGACCTGCTTGCAAAAAAGCTTGCTTCCGGCGGCTACCTGTACTTTGTAACCGATTGGCTTCCGTATGCGGAGTTTGCGCTTGACGAGCTTACCGCAACAGCAGGGCTGGTGAATAAGTACGAGCGCTTTGCGCCGCATCAGGAATGGCGGCCAGAGACGCGCTTTGAACACAAGGGGCTAGATGCAAACCGCGTTATTAGCGAGCTGTTTTTTGTAAAAGAATAACGGTGGAAAAGATGAATAACGATTTATTTACTATAGATAAAGCAAATGAAGCTGCTCGTGTGGTGGAGCTTGCCACGCTTATTCAGCGTTATCAGAAGTCTTATTATAACGGCGAAGCGGAGATAACCGATGCTGAGTTCGATGCGCTTTGGGACGAGCTTACGGCACTAGCACCGCAGCATCCGCTGTTACAGCGCGTTGGTGCAGATAGCGGCAATTTTGCAAAGGTGCGTCACGTTATGCCGATGGGGAGCCAGGAAAAAGCCGCTGACCCTGATGAGTTTTACGACTGGGCAAAGACGCACACCTACAGCGAGTATCTAGTAGAATACAAGCTTGACGGCGCCTCGCTTGAATTGCAGTACCGCCACGGCGAGCTAGTGCGTGCAGTTACGCGCGGTGACGGCACCATCGGCGACGACATTACCGCGAACGCGCGCAAAATGCAAGGCGTGCAGGCGGCGTTGTACGACCGTGCGGGTACTAAGCTTGACTTTACCGGCGGCGTGCGCGGCGAAGTGATTATGACGCATGACGTGCATAACGCGCACTTTGCTGACAAAGCCAACTGCCGCAACGCCGCAAACGGCTTAATGAAGCGCAAAGACGGCGAAGGAAGCGAGTTCCTGTGCCTTATCACCTACGATGCGCTTGCTACCGAAGGCGCGCAGCCTTTTAGCGACGAAGAAGCTAAAATTTATTGGCTTACAGAAGCCGGCTTTACGACGGTGCCGCTTCACATTGCCGCGAACGCGGAAGCCGTTGTTGCCTACCGCGCCGAGGTTATGGAAAAGCGCGCTACGCTCGCCTATGATATTGACGGCCTAGTTGTAAAAGAGCGCGCCATTAACCGCGAAGACGCCGCCCGCGCGCGTCCTGACCGGCAGATAGCGTTTAAGTTCAGCCTAGAGGAAGCCGTTACTACCGTGCGCGAGGTGGAATGGAGCGAATCGGGCGCTACCTATACGCCGGTTGCTATCTTTGACGCGGTGCAGCTCGCAGGCACTACGGTGCAGCGGGCGAGCCTTGCAAATCCGCTTACAATGAGAAAGCTCGGCCTAAAAATCGGAAGCCGCGTTGTTGTTGTAAAGCGCGGCGAAATCATCCCTAAGATAGAAAGCGTGCTTCCCGAAGAAGCTGGGCAAGCGACAAGCGACGTGCCTGTCCCTGCGACCTGTGCTGTGTGCGGCACTCCGCTCGTTGACGATGGTACTCGCCTGTACTGTCCCGCTACCGCCTGTCCTAAGCGCATTCTACACCAGCTCAAAAAATGGGTCGCTGTTATCGACATCCGCGACCTTGGAGAAGCGCTTATTACCGCGTTGTTTGAAAAGCAGCGCGTACGCTCTATTTCTGACCTCTACACGCTTACGGTTGACGAGCTTACGCCGTATTTTTTGCAAGAAGAAGCGATTTCTAAGCAAAAAGACTCGCTTGGCGCGCAAAAGGTGTACGATTCCATACAGGCGCACCGAAGCGTGTCGCTTGCGGCCTTTATCGCTGGCTTTGACATTGAAGGCATTGGCGAAACGACCGTGCAAAAGCTGGTGGACGCAGGCTATAACACGCTTGAAAAGCTTCTTGCCGCTAGCGCAGAAGAGCTTGCAGCTGTGTACGGCTTTGCAGACATTATGGCAAAGCTGTGCGTGCAGGGCTTACGCGAAAACGCTACCGAACTGCGCGCGCTGGTTGCTTCCGGCACCATTCGCGTGCGTGAAGGCGGCGCTGCGGGCGGCTTAGCGGGAAAAAGCTTTTGCTTTACCGGCGAGCTTCGCACGATGAAGCGCGCCGACGCAGAAGCGCTTGTAAAGAAAGCGGGCGGCTCCTGCAAGTCGAGCGTTACGAAAGACTTAAGCTATTTAGTCACCAACGACACAACAAGCGGCTCTAGCAAAAATGTAAAGGCGGCAAAGTACGGCGTGCAGATTATCGACGAAGACGCTTTCCTTGCGCTCGTAAATGGGTCTGCTGCACGCTAATGCAAGGGGCGGTCGATGATTCGCATGGAAGACCCGCGCGTGGAAACAAAACGCGAGCGTAGCCGGCGCGCGCGTGAAGCGGTTGTTCGCTTTGTGGCGTTGCTTGCCGTTACGTCGCTCATCAGCGTGGCAGCCCTCTACAGCTGGAGCTTTATGAGCTGCTTTAGCGAGGCAAAGCTAGTGCCAGAGCTAGGCGAATATCCGCTGGTGCGCGTCCTTTTTTATGGAAGCGGGCGCGGCTCGGTAAGCGCGCGGTTTAGCTTGTACGACACGGCGGGGCGCGAGTTTAGCGTCATCGACCGCTCTTGGTCGGCGCAGTCGCTTTCGATAGACTTTACCACAGCAACATTCAGCGGTCGCACGTTCGTGTTTCCCTACCGGATTCGCCCGTCGGAAGCAGAGCATGGCGGCACGCGGCTAAGCCATTACTACCTTGACCGGCGCCAGTGTATGCTGCTCGGCTCGCCGTGCACGCCGCGGCAAAAGCTCGCTATGTTTCGCCTTGCCGTGTTCGCGCTTTCTGCCACCACAAAGGTAGAATCGCGCTTTTCTACCGTACAGAGCGTGAATCTTGCGCAGTGTGCAATGGGGCGCACCTATGACATTTTGGTAGGCGCTGACGGCACCCTGCGGCTTGTAGCGCTGTAGCCAGCCGCTCGTGCAACGCTAGCTCCCCACCGTTCGCTACTTTTTGCGCGCGGCTTCCTCAAACGTAAAATCGCTTACAAAAAAATCAGGGCTAACCGCTTCCATATTGAGCCGCACTTCCCAATGCAGATGCGGGCCGGTTGCAAGCCCTGTTGCGCCCGAAAGCCCCACTAAATCGCCCTGCGTAACCATATCGCCAACAGAAACTTTTAGCTCGCTCATGTGATAATACAGACTGTAGAGCCCCGGCAGGTGCTCAATGCAGACGCTCCAGCCGGTAGAAATGCGGTCTTCCGCCATAACGACTTTGCCGGCGCTACAGGCGCGCACTTCGCTTCCGGTAGGCACGCCGTAGTCGATGCCGTAGTGCAGGCTTGTAGAAGAGCCGCCGCCGGTGTAGGTATAGACGCGCCGGTCTGCAAAGAACGACGTGCGGCGCGTAGCGGGCGTAGGCGGCACGAACGCAGCGGTGCTGTAGACGCTTTTTGCGTTCCGCGCTTCAAGGATAGCGTTTAGTCGCTGTATCTGGTCGTTGCGCGCGCTAGACGTGTTGGTCTTTATGGACGTGTTGCGGGTGTCAAGCGGAATTGTCTCGCTTACGAATTCTTTTGCCGTGATAGTGACGGGGAGGGTAAGCCGCTCTTCGCCTGTGCCAAACGGCTTATAGGTAACTAAAAGCGCGTAGCGCCCCGTCGCTTGGAAGGAAGAAAGCGGCAGCCCCGAAAGCAGCACGTCGGCCTGCTTTTTTTGCACCGCTTCGTTTGTAGTAAGTAGATAGAAGTCGCTTTTTCGCACCGGCTTTGCGCCGCTACTAGCGCTTTCTCCCGTGTAGAGCGCTAGCGAGCCCGTTGTTGTAGCTCCTGCCGCTGCTGGCTTTGGCGTAATGACGAGGCGCACAAAAAGCGCGTCGCCCGGCTGCACGGTGGCGTTGTAGTAGGCGGTGAGCGTGTAGCCCTGCGCGGGAAAGGCTTTAGTAACGCTTTCAGCGCCAAGCGAGGCGGGACACGCTAGCTGCACCAAAAACGCCAGCGTCAAACACAGCGCTACCGAAAGCGCAAAACGTGATGTTTTCATATAAGCTCCTTTTTGTAACCCCTATTGTAGCGAAAACGCCCCCGCGCGTTAAGGGCGAAACTGCCGACCGTTACGCAACAGCGTGTGCCTTGCGTTTGGCGCGTTTTGGCTTTATACTTGCGGCTATGAACACTTTGCACCAGCCGCTTTCTAGCGGAATACCTATGCAAATACCTATACAAATGGTGGTGGGGGGTAGCTTTTAAGTCGGCTTCCCTCGCAGCAATTTCTCGTTTTACGAAGGACGCGCGCGTCCGCCATGCAACGGCGGCAGCGGGCGTCCTTTTTGCGCGCTAAGGGGGTCGTCATGAAAAAGACAGCGCTTACATTCGCCGCCGCGCTTGCGGCGCTGGCTCTGCTTGGTTCCTGCAAGGTCGTCGAGACCGAAACGGAGACCGAGTACGTGGACAAAATCGTGGAGGTGGAAAAGAGCGATAAAACGCCGTCCGCCGCCGTTACCGCAGTAAAAGCAATCGCCGGAAACGGCAAAGTCATGCTTTCGTGGCAGGAATCCGCCGACGCGGACTTCTACGGCGTTCGCATAAGCGGCTCGCTCGCCGCCGGCACGCTAAAATCGCCCGTTGTGGTGCAAAAGGGCGTTACGTCGCTTTCCGCCGCGGAGCTGGTGAACGGCACTGCGTACACCTTCACGCTGACCGCGCTGGACACGGCGCTGAACGAAAGCGGCCCTGCCACGGTTAAAGCAACGCCCGTTGACGCCGCCGACACCACGCCGCTCGCCGACGTCACTGCGCTTACCGCCACCAACAAGGGCGGCTCCGTGCTGCTCACCTGGACAGACAACAACGCCGACAGCGACCTGTTCGGCTACGAAGTGAGCTACAGGCGCGCCGAAAGCACGGACGCGGAGACCGTCGTCGCCACGGTAGCGCAGGGCACGCAGCGCTGCTACGTGGACGGGCTTATCAACGGCACCAAGTACACCTTCACCGTGCGCAGCGTTGACACGAGCGGGAACCATAGCGCGGGCGCCACCGCCACCTGCACGCTCGCCCCGCTTGCGCTCAGCATAGCGCTCACCGTGCCCAGCGACCCCGCCGACGTCCCACCGCCGATCCGTGCCGAAGTACAGCACGCGCGTGGCTACAGGATAGCGCTCCGTCTTTGCCTTGTCCAGCAGCTGCGCTCGGTAGGCCGCGCCGTCGTAGCCGATGACGCGCAGGCTCATGTCGGCGTCGGGCACGGTCTGGTTCTCGAAGCCGAGCAGGCTCAGCCGGATGGCATCGCCCTGCCAGTATTTGGCAACGTCGCGCTCCAGCCCGTGCAGCGAGCCGTCGTCAGCCTTGTACTGCGAGAACGGCTGCGCGTCTTGTAATACATGGTATTATTATGAAAGGCGAGTTTTGGCTTTGCCAAAACTCGTTAAGCAACCGTAAGGTTGCGACTCACGTCGGTGAACACGTCATTGTGCGCAAGAAGCGCCTTTTCTGCGGGGGCTTTGCTTCCCATGCGGAAAGTATACTACACTTTTGTTTTGTTGACAAGGATTTTCTGCGCAGGCGACGATGGAAGCAGGGCTTACAGCGGCAACGATTACAGCCCGTGCTGCAAAACTTGCTGCATAGGCGCGCTTCGGCTGCGCCTGCTGTGCGCTACACGCTCCGCCGTAGGTCTTTCAGCACCAGCTGCGGCGTCTCCACGCCGTTAAAGACGTTCCGCCCCAGCGTGTAGACTACGTCCACCTTGTCGCCCTTGTCCACGTCGCGGTGCAGGCGGTCGGCCTCGCCCCAGAAGAGCGCCGGCCACTTCGCGCTTCCCGCGTCGAGCGTGAGCTTCAGGTGCTGCCGATCGGTTTTCCCCATAATCTGCGCGTCGAAGACCGTTAGCGCGCGGCTCATAAAGACAAGCTCGCGGTTTGCCTCTCCGTAGGGCTCGAATTTGTCGAGGACGGAGAGCACGTCGGGCTTTAGGTAGGCGGGCGGAAGCTCCGCATCGATGACGAGCGTCTCGCCTTCGTCCGCGCCAAGCTCGATGAGCGGCGCATTCTGCATGAGCCGCGCCTTGAACTCCTCCAGACGCTCTTTTTTCAGGCTGAACCCGGCGGCAAAGTTGTGCCCGCCGTGGTTTATGAAGATGTCCGCCATCGCGCCTAAAAAGCCCGTCACGTCGTAGCCGCGGCAGCTCCGCATGGAGCCGATGACTGTGCCGTCCACCTGCGTCATCACGATGGCGGGCACGCCGTACTGCTGCACGAGCCTTCCTGCGACGATGCCCGACACGCCGCGGTGTATGCGCTCGTCGTAGACCGCGCAGAGCTTCCCGCCGTGAGATGCAAGGCTCTGCGCCGCGCTTTCGGTCGCGTAGCTCCATGCCTCGCCGCCCAGCCGCTTCCGCTCCTGATTCAGGGCGAGTATCTGCCCGGCGATGCCGTCGCGTTTTGCTGCGTCCGCCTCAAGGAAGAGCTCTACGGCAAGCTCAGGCTTTCCGAGGCGGCCGCAGGCGTTCAGCGCGGGCGTGATGTTCCATGAAAGCTCCGTGCTCGTGATGCGCTTTCCGAGCATATTCTGGTGCGACAGAAGCTCGGTGAGCCCCGCGCGCGGCTTTGCGCTCATGGCGGCGATGCCGTGGTGCAGGAAAATGCGGTTCTCGTTCACCAGCGGCATGATGTCGGCGAGGGCGGCGAGGGCAACCAGCTGCAGGTCGCGCGACGAGGCCTCCGCGTGCGCGGGTGACTCGGCGGCAAGGCGCTTTTCCATGAAGGTGACGAAGATGTTGTAGAAGCCTTCGATTTCCGTGGCGGCGGCGGGGTTGTAGCGGGCAATGCGCGAGAGCCCTTTCAGGCGCACGAGGCTCAAGGCGCCCACGGCGGGAATCACCTTGGCCACTTCCGGCCGGATGTCCATCAGGTTGAACTCCACGCCGCTTCCGAACGCGGCGGAAAGCAGTCGCTTGGTAAGCTCGCCGTCCCAGACGAAAATCTGCTGCCCGCTCAAAAACGGCAAAAGCCGCGTCTGGCTTATCGAAAGCGTGCCGGGGATAATCGTCTCGCTCAAAAAGCCGGTCTTCACGAGGTTCTGGAGCTTGATGCACTCGACCGTGTACGCCTCGTTCACCGGCCGCACGGAAAGCAGGCAGACTTCCTGCTTGTACAGCTCGCTCTGCGCGAAACGGAGCGCCTCCGCCACCTTGTAGGCGACGGCGCAGCCGGAGATGTCGGCGAACGGGTAGCCTGAGTCCGCGCACTTGGGGTCGATGATGATGACGGCGGAGGCGCTGCCGTCTGCGGGGGCGGGGAGGGCGGGCGGCGGGTTGTGGTGGTCAAGCACGATGACGTCCATTCCCAAGGAAGCTGCATAGGCAATCTCCTCGTTGTTGGAGATGCCGCAGTCCACGGTGATAATCAGGGTGCCGTAGGCGGCCGCGAAGTCGTCCACCGCCGCCCTGTTGAGCCCGTAGGCGTCGTTTCCCGAGGGCAGGCGCCAGCTTGCCTCGATGCCTAAGCTTGTAAGGGCGTCATAGAGCACTGTGGTGCTGGTCACGCCGTCCACGTCCCGGTCGCCGAATATAAGCACTTTCTCGCCCTCGTCCGCCGCCTGCATGATGCGGTCAACCACGTCGCTCATCGCGGCAAACTCGAACGGGCTGTGCGCGAAGCGCCTGTCGGTCTCAAGAAAATATTGTATGTCCTTCCCCTCGGTAATGCCGCGCCGCACCATAATCGACGCGACCAGCGGCTCGATGCCGTAGGTGTCGCAGAGCGCTTTCACGACCTCCTTCGGGACGTCTTTTTTTATCCAGTTTTTCATCACCGACAGTATAGCGGGTTTTGCGGAAATATAAAAGCACAAGTGCGCGTGTGCGGACGAAAGGCACGGGAAGAGCCGTGAGCGTTTCTTGACGCCTTTCATGGGCTGTGCTAGTGTTGTGCGCATGAAATACGAAGCGAGAACAATCGACCTTGTGCCAGAGAAGCGCCTTGTCCTGCGAAGCCCCGAAGCGGGCGACGCGGAGGCGCTCATAGACTATCTGCGCGCCGTCTGCGGCGAGACTGAATTCCTGCTCTGTGGGGCGGAGGAAGTGACCTACACGGCGGCGGAGGAGCGCGACTTTATCACCGCGTTTTTGGAAGACGAGCGGAAGCTTCTGCTTGCGGTGTTCGACGGCGAGCGCGCCATTGCCGACATCGGCGTAGAGCCAGTGCGCGACGTGGCGAAAATGCGCCACCGCGCGAAAATCGGCATTTCCGTGCGGAAAGAATACTGGGGGCGCGGCATCGGAAGCCTTTTGCTCCGCGAGGCGGAGCGCGCCGCCCGTCGTATGGGCTACGAGCGGCTGGAACTGGACGTGTTCGCCGCAAACAGCCGCGCCCTCAGCCTCTACGAGCGCACGGGCTTCGTGCAGTGCGGCTGCATTCCCCGCGCCGCCCGCCTTGCCGACGGCAGCTATTCGGACGAAATCTACATGACGAAGGTGCTGTAGCGGGCTAGTCCGCCGTTCAAGCGTGTGCGCAAGGACAAGGCGGACACGGCTTTCGTATTGTGGAGCTAAACCTACGCCCTGTTGAACTTCTCCTTCCCCTGCTTGCATCTCGGGCAATGCCAGTCATCGGGCAAGTCCTCAAAGCGCGTGCCTGAGGGAATGCTTTGCTTTTCGTCACCAACGGCGGGGTCGTACACATAGCCGCACACCGAGCAGACATATTTTCCGCTCGCGGTCTTGAACACCACCTCGCCTGCGGGAATCGTCTGGGGCGGGGGCGCCAAATCGATGACGCGCTTTGCCTCAAGGTTCTCATA
>ERZ842401.6554-NODE-6554-length-12392-cov-3.709249_pt1 | contig 12392 bp, 5 predicted proteins | sample MGYA00521270_ERZ842401 | MGnify/ENA primary metagenome ERZ842401 (study PRJEB31892, sample SAMEA3878208) | bioreactor metagenome | biome: Moose rumen | place: Sweden | collected 2011-10 | study: EMG produced TPA metagenomics assembly of the PRJEB12797 data set... | reverse complement strand
AGCGGCGCGGGCGCTGGCGGCGGCACCAGCAGCGCCGCGCAGGCAGCCGCCGACGTCTCCGTGCTCGACAGCGTGCGCAAGCAGGAGCTGTGGGAGGCGGAGCGCAAGCAGAAAGCAAAGTCGCGCTTCCCCTCGCTCGGCGACATCCACAAGCTGTGGCAGGCCTACGAGGGCGCGGGCGGCTAGGCGCGGTGACGCGGTGACAACGGCAGTTCGTGCCGCTACAGCGCGATTATGCGCCCGTAGCGCAGCTTAGCATAACACAACAACGGCGGCATCGTGTAGTTCGGTGCCGCCGTTGTTGTGTTATGGGGCTGAGGTGCGAAAATTAGCAGCACGCCGTAATGTATGTACAGTGCAGCGTTAGCGACTGCGTACAAAGGGCGCTCGCGCGGCTGTGCGCCCGCGGTGACCGCGATGCCGGCTGCGTTTCCGCCAGTGGCAAGTTGCGCGGCAAACAGTGCGCTTTTTGGCGCGGCGCAGCAGTGCGCGCCTTCTGCTGCTGTTACGGCGCGAACGCCGTCGGCTCTGCCACAAGCAGCCCGTCATCCAGCGCGGCGTTAGCAAGCGCGTCTGCGTACAGCGAGCGCTCGCGCGGCTGTGTGCCCGCGGTGCCCACGCCGTCGGCGAGCTGGGCGGCAAACAGCGTGCTTTTGGGCACGGTGTGGCTGAGCGCGCTCCTGCTGCTGTTACGGTGCGAACGCCGTCGGCTCTGCCACAAGCAGCTCGTCGTCCAGCGCGGCGCTTGCAAGCGCGTCTGCGTACAACGAGCGCTCGCGTGGCTGTGCGTCTGCTGTGGCCGCGCCGGCTGCGTTTCCGCCAGTGGCAAGCTGGGCGGCAAACAGCGCGGTCTTCGGCTCGGTGCGCTCCTTGCGCTGGGTCAGCAGCTCGCGGGCGGCGACAAGAATCTCGCTTGCCTCGCCCGCGCGCACGTGCAGCACCTGCGCGATTTTCGCCTCCTCGGCGGCGCAGAGCCCTTCGAGCGTGGTAAACGCCTGAACCAGCACTTTCTCCCGCTTCTCGCCGACGTGCGGCAGGGCCGCGAACACGCTCACGGTGTTCTCCTTGGTGCGGAGCGTCTGGTTTCGGCTGGTAGCGAAGCGGTGGGTCTCGTCGCGCACGCGCTGCAAGAGGCGCAGGGCGTCGCTCCGCTTGGGCAGGCATATCGGCTTTGAGGTGTGCGGGCGCCAGATTTCCTCGTCGCGCTTGGCCAGTCCCGCGATGGGAATCTCCGCACCCAGCGTCTTCAATATGCCGTCCACCGCGTTTACCTGCCCGATGCCGCCGTCTATCAGAATCAGGTCGGGCAGGGGCTTCCCCTCGTTTATCAGGCGGCTGTAGCGGCGCGTGGCGGCCTCGCGCATGGAGCCGAAGTCGTCGATGACGCCGTTGGTGGTCTTCAGGCGGAAGTAGCGGTAGTTCTTCTTGTCGGGGTTCCCGTTGTAGAAGCTGATGAGCGAGGCGACCGGGAATTTGCCGCCGATGTGCGCGATGTCGAAGCCCTCGATGCGCTCGGGCAGCGTCGGCAGCCCCAGCAGCTCCTGCAGCTCCTGCATGGCGGGCGTGTCGCCGCGCTCGCGCTTCCGGCGGATGATGTCCTCGTGGGCGTTCTCCGCCGCCATTGCCATCGCCGCGTCGTGGCGGCGGTAGCTTTCGATGCCCTCCGCCACCAGCACGATGTTCGGCTCAATCTGAAAAGTCTCGCTGAACCAGCGCGTCAGAAGCTTGTAGCTGTCCTTCGTGGAGACGTAGATGGTCGGCGGCACCATCTCGCGCTCGGTGTAGTAGGCGCAGGCGAACTCCTCCAGAAGCTCGCCCTCCTCGTTCAAGGACACCACGCGGAAGTTGTCGCGCCCCATGAGCTTTCCGCCGCGTATCTTGAGCACGGTGAAGCTCACCAGCTCGCCCTCGCGGAAGTGGGCGATGTAGTCCCTGTCCTCGCTGTCGAAGTCCTCCACGATGTTCTGGTTCTGCATGACGGTGAGCGCGCGCAGCCCGTCGCGCAGGCGGGCTGCTTTCTCGAAGTTCAGCGCGGCGGCGGCGGCTTTCATCTCGGCGGTCAGCTTCTGCACGGTCTCGTCGCCCTTGCCCTCAAGCAGGCGCGCAATCTCGCCAATAAACTCGTTGTAGCTTTCCGCGCTGATTTTCCCGCAGCAGGGAGCCTTGCAGCGCCCGATGTGGTAGTACATGCAGGGGGCGTCGCGCTTCTTGAAGGTGCGGCAGTGGCGCACCGGGTAGAGCCGGTAGAGCGTCTCGATGAAGGTGTCCAGTGCGCCCGCGTCGGGGAAGGGGCCGAAGTAGAGCGAGCCGTCCTGCACGACCCGCCGGGTCTTGAAAAAGCGCGGGAACTCCTCTTTGGTGATGCGCAGCACGGGATAGGATTTGCCGTCTTTCAGCGCGATGTTGTAGCGCGGCGTGTATTTCTTGATGAGGTTGTTTTCCAGCAGGAAGGCCTCGTACTCGTTCGCCGTGGTGATGTACTCGATTGACTGGGCCCGGCTGATGAGCATCCGCGTCTTGATGCCCTTGTCGCCCGAAAAGTACGAGGTGAGCCGATTTTTCAGGCTCTTCGCCTTGCCCACGTAGATGACGGTGCCGCGGCCGTCGCGCCACAGGTACACGCCCGAGGAGGCGGGCGCCTGTAATGCGGTCTCATGCAATGTCTCGTAAGCGCTGCTTGCGCCGTGCGTGCGCTTCTGCGTTGTCGTTTCCATAAGTCTCCCTAAAAAATACCCGTTTGCACGCTTGTCGGCAAGGGGCGCTTGTCGGTAAATCAAAAACCGCGTCTTTCCCTTGACAGCAGCCCCAAGCCGCATTAGAGTATAATCGTAGCAACCAGTGTGCTACCTAGGCGTTGAAGTGAAGTGTTCTGCCCAGATGGAGTGCTTCATGGAGTCCCCTGACGGTTACATATTTTACCAAAACTGGGCTTAGGCCAATCGCGAGTGGCTGAAAGAAAATACTGTAGGGCTCTGCCTTTTGGCAGGGCTTTTTTTATGGTTGCCTGATGCCATCGTCCTGTATGATTATTTCGCGGAAAAAGCAAAGCGGTAGCCTTTTTTCTCAAGCGGCACGGCTATTTCTCCGATATTCATAGTGAAGTTCTTTGTGCATCGCGCCAGAGATATACGCCGCTGGAGGAGGGGGCTTTTACTGCGGTCTCATGCACTGTTTCGTAAGCGGTGGTCGCGCCGTGCGTGTGATTCTGCGTTGGAGTGTTCATACTATGATTAAGAAAACAAATGCTTTTAGCGCTTTTTGGCTGCTCTCTTCTGCGATAGGTGCGCTTGCCGCGCTGTCGCCGCTTAGCGCCGAGCAGAAGACGCTCGTGCTTGGCGGCGAGAACGGCTGGGGGCAGCTTTCAGAGACGAACGGCGTCACCTTCGGCAAGGGGCGCTTCGGCTACGACTGCGTGCAGCTGGTGACCGACACGCCCGCGCTCAGCATAGACACCGACCTGCTGCTGACGTTTGACGGCGACAGCTTCACCGACAGCGCGGGCAACTACACCGTGGAGCAGAACGAGCTGGTCGCTACGGCGAACTCCATACGCGGCAGCGGCGCCGCGCTCAGCCGTGGCGGTAACGTCGGTATGCGCTTACGCGGCGGCAAGGATGCGCTTTTCGGTCATAGCGGACTTACAGGCTCTTTTACCATTGAGTTTTGGATGAATCCGTCTATTGCGGAAAATGGCGAAGAGGTGTTTAGCTGGCGCTCGTCGCGCAACGTGCGTAGCTATTCTTCCTATCAGATGATAAAAGCTTCTTTCTCTAAAAATCATCTGGAGTGGCGCTTTTCTGGCATCTTTAACGGCTACGCGGAAGATGAAGTAGCGCTTGTGGGCTACAGCACGATTATTCCCGACACTTGGACGCGGCACACGCTGTCGTTTGACGACAAAAGCGGCCTGCTTGAATATTGCATCGACGGCAAAACAGAAGCGATTATGTACGTTACGAGCACCGGTCATCAAGGCGGCGCGGTGTGCCAGCCGGTGCTTGGCGTCAAATCTTCTATAGAATTATGCCCCAGCTTTACCGGCAAAATCGACAATTTCCGCATAGAGCGCACGGCGTACCATAAGGAAGCCGCGGCGTTGTACACCAGCGGCAACGAAACCTACAAGGTAGACGGCGGACGCATCGTGAGCGAGCCGCTGCTAGTAAGGCGCGCCTCTACACTCGATAGCGTGCACGCTGTTATGACGGTGCCAGCGCAGACAGAAGTGCTGCTGTACGTGCGGAGCGGCGATAACTGCTACGGCTGGACGGACTCATATCCCGCATGGAAGCGCGTGCGCGCCGACGAGCCCATTACGGGCGTAAGCGGCATGTATTTTCAGGTAGCGGCTGATTTGTTGCCCGACGGCGGCGGCATAACTACGCCGTCTATCACCGAGCTAGACGTCATTTACAGCGAGCAACCGTTACCGCTACCGCCGTTTACCGTGCGCGCGGAGCCTGGCGACGGCAGCGTTACTATCACCTGGAGCTATTCTCTAGACGACACGGCGGGCGGCTACTACGTCTACTACGGCAACAAAAGCGGCGAGTATTTAGGACGCATTGCAACAGAAGGCGCTTCTCCGGTGCGGGTCGGTAATACAACTTCACTTACTTTAACCGGATTAAAGAACGGAACTATTTACTATTTTGCAGTTTCGGCGTATTCTCGTATAGACGACAAAATCAACGGTTTGCTTTCTAAGGAAGTGTACGCGCGTCCTTCTGCGCAACGGTAACGACTTTTGTCGTGTAGCAAGGAGGACGATATGGCCGAGCAAAATGAGCTTCTGTTAGCAAGAGTAAAGGCGGCTGTACTTTCGCGCGACTATGATTTAGCTGCGCGCTTGTACAAGCAGATGATTGACGAAAATCCTAATGATGCCGCGCTGTTACAGGAGCTCGGCTCCGTGTATGTAAAGGGCGGCCTTGATAAGCAAGCGCTTGCTATTTACGAAAAGCTTATCCAAAAAGACACAGAAAATGTTGATGTGCTCGTTACGATGGGCGGCATCTATCGGCGGTTGGAGCGCTACGAAGAATCGCTTGCAACGCTCCAGCGCGCTCGCAAGCTCAATAGAAAAAACACGCAAGCTGTCTACAATCTTGGCTTTACCTATCGCGCAATGGAGCGCTACGATGAAGCTATCGCCTGTCTGGAAGAAGTCATAGAGCAAGACCCTTCTGATGTACTCACGTATAATCACATTGGCGCTATCTACGCCAAGCAAGGCGACTATGAGCGCGCGATTGATTCCTACCTACGCGGCCTAAAAATCGACCCCAATCACCCTATTTTGCAGCTGAATTTGGCCAAAAGCTACACGGCGCTTGGCGAAATTGACAAAGCTATTTCTAGCTACGAAGCGTCGCTGCGCTCACGGCCGGGCTGGTTGGAAGCAATCGAGGGCTATTCGGAGCTGCTATTAAAGACCGACCGCGTGCGTGAAGCTTACGACGTCCTGCATAACGCGCTGCTGTTAAATCCTAAAGACGCTAAAATGCACACGCAGCTAGGCCACGTCTACACGCGCCAGAGCATTTTTGAAGATGCCAAAAAAGAATACAAAACAGCGCTTAGCTACGATGAAGATTACGATAGCGCATTGTTGGGCCTTGCAAATGCGCAGGAAGAGCTTTCGGAACACGCCGACGCGCTAAAGACCATTCAGCGCGCGGAAGCTGTTAGCCCCGACGACCACAGCATTAAGAAGAAGGCAGCGCATATCATGCTGTCGGCGAACGAGTACGCGGAAGCGTTCCATCGCATTTCTGAGCTACGTGAGAAAAATCCAAAGGACGTGCAGACGCTTAGCTTGCTCGGTCAGTATTATATCTGCAACGGCGATTGGGATAAGGTTGAAGCCTGCTACAAGCAAATCGCTCAGTACGACCCGTCATATACAGCGCATTACGCGGAAGGCGCAAAGCGTTTTGAGCAAAAGGGCGACGTTGCTAATGCGGAAAAATACCTGCGCATTGCGCTTGAAGCGAATCCGAAAGACGTTGTTGCAATGGTATCGCTGGCAAAGCTTATGGAGGGTCAGAAAAAGCGCGGAGACGCCTTGCAGTTGTATACGCAGGCTAACAGCCTTGACAGCGTGAATGCGCACTCAAAGGCTGCAATCCAGCGGCTACACGAGGCTGAGGAAGTTGAAGTCGTTGATTACGTTCCGACCGTTGTTTCTCCTGATGACCTGCATGAGTCGATGGCAGCGGTGACAGTGACTGCCGCAACGCCAGGCGCCCCGACGCGCGTAAATGTAAGTATGCAGCAAGGCATTGCGCCGGCAGAAGAAGAAACCGACCCCTTTGACGAAGAGTGGGTTGATGTTGTTGATGAAGCAGCGGAGCCAGAAGCAGTGCCGGGACTTGACCAGCTTGCGGAAGACGAGGCGGCTGCTGATGAAGCGCCAGCGTTTTCTCCCAGCATGGCAAAGCTTTCGTCAATAGAAGGCACGGTGTTCGGCTTTGACCAGCCGCCAGCGGAGCACGTAGACGTGCAGGGCGCTGTGGAGCTACAGGTGAGCGAGGCTGACGCTGCCGAAAGCGATAGTGCAGCGGCGCCGACGGAGGAGACAGAGCTTACGCTTGGAGAGGCTGCGTTGCAAGTAGCAGATGCGTTTGCGTCCGTCGAAGCGCTGACCGATGGCGATGCGCCAGCGGCGGACACTGCTGCTATAGCGAGCGAGGCTGCTGTAGCTGACGCCGACGACACACCTGCGGCTGATGACGCTGTTGCGCTAGACGCTGCGCCGGTTGCAGACGAAAGCACTGCGGAGCCCGCTGACACTGGCGACGCGGCGCCATCGGCTGAGGCCGAGCCTGACGCGGCTGACGTTCCAGCGGCGAGCGGCGCGGACAATCGGCTTGCTTCCGAAGAAGATTTGCGCGCAGTAAACGACTCCGCAAAGAAAGCTGAGCAAGCGGCGGCGCAAGCATGGGAAGCCGCGCTCGTAGCTGCCGATAGTGCGCAGGCGCTTACAGAGGCGATTGTTGCCCGCACCGAGGCTGAAAACGCGCGTGCAGCGGCGCTCGCTGCCGCCGCTACCGACGACAGCTCCCGTGAGGCCGCCGCGCCTGCTGACGACGCGCTTACAGCGGAAGATGACTTTTCTGCATTTGATAGCGCCGTTGCGCAAGAAGAAGCAGAAAGCTACGAGGACGCTACCGCAGAAGCAGAAGCTCCAGCCGCCGACGCTACGGGAGAGCCGAGCTTTAGCGACGCAACCGAGGGCGCGGCTGTTGACGAAGCGCCAGCTGCGCAAGAAGCGCCCGTTGCTACCGACAGCATTTCTTTTGAAGATACATTGCGTGTAGTAAACGACTCTGCGCGTAAAGCGGAGCGCGCGGCGGCACAAGCCTGGGAAGCCGCGCTTGTAGCTGCCGATAGCGTGCAGGCGATTGCAGAAAGCATGGAGGCACAGGCGGCGGCAGCAGAGACTGCTGTAGAAGCGGAAAGCGAAGCCGCGCAACAGCCTGAGGACGCCGCGGCTGACGCTGGCGCGCAAGCAGCGCCCGCTGCAACGAGCTTGCAAGCGAGCCGCAAGCTGTTTGAACAGCTACGCGGGCTTTGCGAGTACCTGCCACCGGAGCATTACGACAGCTTTATGAAAAGCCGCACGCGCCTGCTACTCGATTACATTGTTGCGCGCTTGGCCGGCAATGCAGGCTTGCTACAAACGGCTAGCGAGCGCCGTAAGGAGCTAGAGGCTGCACCCGCGGTACCAAAGGAGACTGCGCCTGCTATCATTCCGGCTTTTGGCTACGTTGATAACGACGACGAAAGCAGCGCTAACGAAGCTGGAATTCAGCTTGTTACGCACGTTGTAGATGACCTGTTGTCGCTGATTACGGCTGTTCCCGATGAAAATCTGCGTGTAGCGATGAATACCGCTACAAAAGAGCTTGTAGAAAAGCTAATTGCGTTGTAACGAAAAGCCCGTTACCAACAACAACGCCTGCTTAGCGTGCAGTCTCCTGTAGCTAAGCGGGCGTTGTTGTACATTAGCTTACACAAGCAAAACACAGCTGCTACCGGGCAGCGCACCGGAGCGATTTTTATGTGTTCATTTTCAGCTTTCCTCGCTGTTTCTGGAAAATGCGGAAAGAAAAGTCTTTTCTTGCACAAAATGAACAGATAAAATCGTCTGGCTGCGTTGCCCTACCGCAGCTGTGTTTTGCGTGGTTTTACGTGTGACAGCAACGTCCGCACCGCGCGCTGTACGCTTCCAGCTGCCGCTCACGAGTTTGTGGCTACGCCACAAACTCGCCAAGATATGATGGCTCTGCCGCCCACGAGTTTGTGGCTATGCCACAAACTCGCCAAAATATGATGCCAAAGGCATCATATCCTTATAATCCTGCTGTGCGTAAGCACTTCGTTACCGTCTTTGGTGATGAGCACGTCGTTTTCTAGGCGGCAGCCGCCTAGCTCTGCGTCGTACAGCCCCGGCTCCAGCGTCACAATCATGCCTGCTTTGAACGTCTTTTCTTCCGCCTGCTTGGTGGAGACGCGCGGGTACTCGTGGATTTCAAGGCCGATGCCGTGGCCGAGCGTGTGCGGCATGACGCGCTTTGCTTTGGAAAAGACCAGTTCCGTCGCCTGCGCCGCCTGCCGTAGCGGGGTGCCGTCCTTGTAGAACGGCAGCGACTGCTCGGCGGCTTTCTCCACCAGCGCGACAAGCTTTTCCTGCGCTTCCGTAAGCGGCGCCTTTGCTACCGTCAGCGTGGTGTCGCTCGTGTAGCCGTTGTAGACTACGCCGAAGTCCAGTATGGAAAGCCCCTGCGCTGGCCACGGTGCGGCGGTGTAGCCGGGAAAAGCGTGGATAGCCCAGCTGCGGCCGGGGCCTGCCGCAAGCGTGTCGAAGCCAGTGCGCTCGCAGCCGTTCGCGCGGCACTCGCGCTCGATAAGCAGCGCCACGTCCGTCTCCGTCTGAATCCAGCCTTCGCGGATGCCCGCCTCGATTTTGTCGATGATAAGGTCGCCGATGCGCGCGGCTTCGCGCGTGCAGTCAATCTCGTACTCGTCCTTTACGGCGCGCTGCTGCACCACGAACGCATGGACGCTGTGCTCGCGGCAGCGCACGTCCCAGCCTTCCAGCGCGTCCACGTACTTTAGAAACAGCGGGTAGGGCGTGACGGGCGGCAGGTCTACGTTCTTGCGCTCCTTGATGCCGAGCGTCGCAAGCGTGCCGCGCACGGCGCTCACGTTGTTGCGGTTGTATTTGTTGTAGGGCACGACTTTGCAGTCCACGGCGCGCTCTGCGGCAAGGTTCTCGTCCCACGGCAGCAGCACCGCCTTGCCAGCGGCGCTCATCACCAAAAGCGCGTCGCTGGGGTGCCCGCTGTAGTAGCGCACGGCAGGATTCCGCCGCTCCTCGCAGTCCTCGAACACGACGGCGCTGATGCCGTTCTGCTTCATATACGCCGAAAGCCGCTCCTTGCGGGCGCGGTACAGCGAGGTCATTTCTTCTTTTGTGTATTCCTTCATGGCGGCAAGTATAGCACAGACGGCGCGTTTTGTGCAGTGCGGGGTAGTGCGCCGTTAGGGCTTCAGCATGAGGACGGTTGTCTGCATAAACAGCACACAGCGTAGTCTACGAGCTACACAGACGGCGAAAAACAAGTGGTCATTTATGGCAAGCGGCAGCAAAAACCTGAAAAATAGCTGCGTAATGTTACTACAGCATGGCTGGCTTTGTAATGATTACCCAAATGACCAGTTATTTTTCTTGTCTGTTTCGCTCGTAGCCTACGCTGTTTCAACGCTTTTTTTACAAACTGTAGCTTTCATGCTGAAGCCCTGAGTGCGCCGTGAGCAGTTGTATGCTGCGCGCGGAGAACCTGCCGATAGTCCGTTCTCCACGTGCGGCGTGCCGTGCTACCGCTTTAGCTTGCGTTTTGCCATGCCGACCACGGCGCGCAGCGTGCTGTCGCGCGTCACGGCAAGCAGCGCTATGCCGATGGCGGCGAACAGGAGCGCGCAGAGCGCAAGCGGGCAGCCGTAGCGGATAAGCCGCTTCCCGCTTGCGGCGAACACGCCCAGCGGGATGCCCAGCAGGATCGTGATGAGCATGCTGACGGACACCAGCTTCAGGGTGTAGGGGAAGCGCTGGGTAATCTCGTTGAGAACCGTGCGTTTGGTGTTGTAGGAGGTGCCGAAATCACCGTGGAGGAGATTCCACATGTAGCGGCCGTAGCGGACCCAGAAGGGGTCGTTCAGCCCCATCTCGTCCCGCAGCGCCGCCACCTTCTCCGGGGTGACCTGTGCGCCCAGCATCATTCTGGCCGGATCGCCCGGCGTCAGACTGATCAGGATCTGGACGATAAGGGTGATCCCGATCAGGATCGGGATCAGCAGCAGGCTTTTGCGGAAGGGCACGCCGGTGAGGGCCATCATGACGAACAGCGGCACGAAGGAGATGACCAGGTTGATGGCCGAGGAGATGATCTTTGAAATGGGAAAGATATATTTGGGGATATAAACTTTTGTGATCAGGTGGGCGTTGCTGACCACTGAGATCAGACTGAGCGACGTGGCCTCTGAGAAATAATTGAACAGGATGATGCCGCTCATCAGGTAGATGATGAAGTTTTCGATGGAGCTTTTGAAGATGGTGCTGAACACCACGTAATAGACGAAGGTCATCAGCATGGGGTTTAAAAAGCTCCACAGCACGCCCAGCGCCGAGGCCTGGTATTTGACGCGGAAATCGCGGGAAACCAGCTGGCGCAGCAGGTATTGATAGCGCCGCACCACGGTGATGGAGGTGCGCAGCAGGCTGTTTTGCTTGCGGATGCCATGGATGCCATAAACCACGGCCAACGCCCAGATCAGCGCGGCCACCGGCCAGAAATAGGGCAGCACGTTATATTGGTTGTAGCCCACGAAGGAGAGCACCATTTGCCCCTGCAGCGCGTCGCCATTCAGTGTCAGCGCGCCGCTTGATTCGGCGCGCACCACAAACCGCCCGGCCGAGCGCGTATCGCCGCACCACAGGGCCAGCCCGCCTTGGGCGCTGACCGATACCGTCACCGCTTTCCCGTGGGTGGGCAGCGGGCGCGCGAAGGTGCAATGCAGCAGGCCATCCTTGAATTCGGCATAGGAATAGCGGCGGCTCCACAGCGTTTTGCCGTCCTGCTCCACCGCCACGCGGACGCGGGAGGCGGCGTCACCGCCCCACACGTTGGCTTCCACTGTCATTTCCATCAGATAATCCACCGGCACGGTTAGCGTTTGGCGCAGCTCATCCTCAGCCTTCATTTCGGCGGTGGTAAAGCCGCGGGAGACGCTTTCCACATCCAGTACCGAGCGATACCAATCGCCGCGCACCAGCCAATAAAAAATCGCAACGATACAGAAATACGCCGCTGTCAGGATCACAAACCACAGCGCGTAGCTTTTTTTCTTTGCCGCAAGGATGTTCTTCAAGGATCCAGCTCCCTCAGAGATCGTAATGCATGCGCGGTTTTTCGCCGGCAAGCGCGTTTTGTATTATAGCATGGCGGGCATGAATTGTCCATCCTGCCCGCGGCAGGGCTGCTACAGGCCGACGCCCGTGGCCACGCCCTCGTAGCCCACAGTGACGGGATCGTAGGATTTGCGGCACTGCACGGTCACCTGATCCTCCCGGAAGCACAGCAGCATATCAAAGCCGCAGGGCGCGTCGCCGATGGCGTAGCAGCGCACGCGCAGCAGGCCCTCCTCCACCCAGCCGCCGCTGCAGAGGGCGGGCACATCGGGCCAGCCGGGATAGGCGATCTCCAGATTGCGATAGCGACCAAAGGGCAGCTCCACCGGGCCGCGGGCGTTTTCATAATACAGGCAGTCGCCCTGCAGGCGCAGCGTTTTGAGCTGCAGCTCGTTATCTGGCGCGAAGGCGTATACGCCCGTTTCGGCCAGCGCGTACTGCGGGCGGTCGGGCAGAGAATGCACCGTCAGATGCAGATCGATCAGGTCGGTATCCTCCAGGCCGATATAGGGATAAAGCTCTTCAAAAAAGGCGTTGTAGATGCGCTGGATGCCGAAGGGATCCAGACGCGTATCGGCCAGGGTGGAGAGCACGGTCTGCTTATCGGGGCAAACCACGGCCAATTGACCGCCCATGCCGTACATCACCCAGCCGGCGCGCGTACGCCAGCATTGCCAGCCGTAGCCGTATTGCTCCTCCTCGTTGGCCTGCTGCAGCGTTTCGATGTGCTTTTGGCCCATCTCGATGGCGTACCATGCGGGCACGATGCCCTGGCCGCCCTCCATCAGGCACTGGGCCACGCGGTGCAGATCGCGCAGGCTCATGCACAGCCCGGTGCCGCCCTGGCAGCAGCCAGAGGGATCCCGGAGCCAATACCGCGGATCGGAGCAGACCAGGGGAGTGAACAGCCGCTCTT
>ERZ842401.6553-NODE-6553-length-12392-cov-4.382589_pt1 | contig 12392 bp, 5 predicted proteins | sample MGYA00521270_ERZ842401 | MGnify/ENA primary metagenome ERZ842401 (study PRJEB31892, sample SAMEA3878208) | bioreactor metagenome | biome: Moose rumen | place: Sweden | collected 2011-10 | study: EMG produced TPA metagenomics assembly of the PRJEB12797 data set... | reverse complement strand
GAGTTCAGACGTGTGCTCTTCCGATCTGCATCAAGGCTGACGAGCTGCCGCTGGTCGTCGGTCAGGTCCATATTGACCGCATAGCCGAAATAGGCAGACTCGCCTCTGCCGTAGTTGCTCTGCGTCTGCCATCCAAGGACGGTATGATTGGCATCGCCGACGAGGAGATTGCTGCCTATATAGATGCCCGTCAGTACTTCGTAGCCCCAGTTTGGCTTCTTGATCTGTGCAGCGCAGTCGTTGACAAGTGCTGCCAGCTCATCGCACATGGCAGAGGCACCGGCAGAGGTGCTGTAGCCGAAATACCACTGCGTGGTAGAGCCGACGAAACGCTCAGCCGTTGTGGGCGACGGCAACACCACCCTGCCATCCGCCGACCGCAGCTCGTCGGTCTGCACGTTGTAGGCCAGCCTGTCGACAGTGATGCCACCGAGGGTGACGGGCCGGTAGAAGCGCAGGCCCGTGTCGGTATAGACAAAGGGCACGGTGTCGGTCTTCGCATCATGGCTGTAGACGAAGAGGTCGTAGGCCATGGTAAGGGGATGCTTAACCCCGTCGACGAGGGCCCGCTTGCGGATGCTGCTACTCAGCACGCTGCGGGTCTGCACCACCTTCTGAATATAGGCGGCGGGCTGTTCCGACAGGGGGAACATGCGCAACAGGTTGCCGTGCTTCTTTCCCGTCAGCACCACCGAGTCGGCCGAGGCCGAGAGGAAGGTGAACTCATAGTCGCTCTGATAGCCCTTGGCATGGCCGTGGAAGGGCTGCGACCAGTAGTGGAACAGGGGATTGTAGGTGTCGAAGGTGAGGAGCACGCCCGTCTCGCCCGTGATCTGATAGAGCGAACTGACCTCGGTGCCGGCAGGATAGCTCGTTGCAGTGACGCTGTTGTCAATGTCCTGCTCACAGCTCATGGCCACCTCGCCATTCTTGAAGGAGGCAGTATAGACCACTCCGCCCTGCATGCCGTCGGAGGGATAGTAGTCAAGCGCCCATCCCCACTGCTGCGACTCCAGAATGGAGTAATAGTCAGCCTGGCGCTGGGCTACGCGATTAGCCGCCGACTCGCCGAAGGTGTTTTCAACCTCAGGGGTGCAGGAAGTGAAGAGCAGGGCGTGAAGCGTGAAAAATGCCGTGCACAGCAGCATCCCCACGGAACCCTCCGTTTTCATCCATTCCATTATATTTCTTTTGTCTCTCATCATCGGTAAAAAAACTTCACTATTCACTGTTCACTATTCACTGTTCACTCACACTGTCCAGATCCACCGCTCCGCTGAGCACCTCGTCCATGCGGCGCTGAATGACGGTTCGCAACTGGTCGATGTCGATGTTCCACGAGGTCTGCATATAGCTGCGTATCATCTGCAGCTTCTGTCCTATGAGCTCAGCACCATTGCCTCCGCCGGAGGTGGCAGTGCTCATCTTCTGCGCCCATTCTGCTGGTGTCAGCACGAGATAGAAGGCCAGTGTCTCGGCAAAGTCCTCGTTGTACTCGCTCATGGCATAGGTAGAGATGAAGCCTTTCTGCAGGGCATCGGTCTCCGTGACACCCGAGGCATACCATCCGGCAGGTGAATAGCTGCCCTCCGAGATTTTCTGGAAGTCGGTGTCGTAGTCCTTGTTCTGAGCCAGGATATGCGTGAACTCATGATGCATGGACTGGAAATAGGAGTTGTTCAGGAAGGCACGGGTGATCTGCAGCTGGTTGATGCCGAAGAGCGTGATCTTCATGCCGCCCTCGGCCTGTCCCATCATGCCGCGGTTGTCGCTCTCCATGGCCGGTGAGCCGATGAACTGCAGCACCTTGGGGGCCAGTCTCCGCGTGAAGTCCTGGCCTGCCACCTCATCGTAGGCCTGAAGCCACGTATGGAGCACGATGTGAGCCACCCTGACGGAGTTCTCCACCGAGGCAGGGGCCAGCGTGTAGGTGAAGTCGGTCTGGGCATCCTCCATACGGTACTTCAGCTCAATGTTGTAGGGCAGCACATAGTGAGTGTCTATCCAGCGGTCGAAAGCTGTCTTGGGCAGCGAGGAGTCCTTGACGACACTCGTCGGGGAAAGGTCGTCGCCGGAGCAGGACACGAAGGCGGAGACTGCGGCAATGCCGCAGTATACCAAACAACAAAAAAATATTCTATATCGCTTCATCATAATTATTTCAATTCTTCAGTCCTTCAATCCTTCAATTCTTCCAATTCTTCAATTCCTCGGGTTGGCCGTGATACCTGCAGTGATGACATACGGCGGCAACTGTATGGCCCGACGGGGGTCGTCTTTTGTCATCGTGTCGTAGACGGTGATGTTGCCGTCGCCAAGCGTTCCGTCGACGTTGCGGCGATAGATCTCGATACCATAGCGCTTCACGTCCTGCCAGCGCAGTCCCTCGTGGAGCGTGGTGACTCGTCGGGCATGCAGCACGGCATGGATCAGGTTCTCCTGCTCACCGGGAGTAACGGTAAAGTCGGGCTGCAGGTGCTTCTTTGGCGTTGGCGACGTGGGGGTGTAGTAAGCTTTCTGAGGGCCGTAAGCGGCGTTGAGCATGGCCGCGTCGACAATGCCCTGATTAGCGGTGAAGGCATTCATCCACGTAGTGAGGTCGGCATATGCATGGGCATAGTCGCCCTTTAGGGCATAGGCCTCCGCACGGTCAAGAACAAGGGCATCGGTGGTGAAGGCCGGCACAATCATACGGGGGCTGCCAATGCCGTTGACCACATCGGTGTACTCCACGTACTGTCCCATCTTCAGCATATAGCTCTTCGGCGAGCCTTGCATCTGACCAGCCTTGAAATAGGTGTTCTGTGACCCCCAGAATCCGGTGCTCTGCAGCGTCTCGGTAGAGGCTATCTTCGTGTTGTGGCAATATCCCTTGCCTACGGCTGTAGGCCCATAGACCCACTCCCAGTAGGAGTTCGTGGTAACAATCAACAGGTTTGCCTTCTGGCTGGCATCGATGAAAGCATTATAGCTGGCCGAGCCAAGAGCTATATTGCCCAGCGTCTGCCAGTCGCGCATCATCTCTGCAGGTTGCGAGGTCAGCACGCGCGAGGAGTAGTCGATGCACTTGTCGAGGTTCGACAGGTCGTCGTGCATATAATAGAGGTAGAAGCGTGCTGCGAATGCGTATGCCGCCCGAAGATTGAAATGATACTTCGGCACGGTGTAGAGATTGTCGTCGATCAGCGGCAGGCCCTCCTCGATGTCGGCGGCTATGCTGCGGTAGAGCTCTTCCATGGTGCCACGACTGTAGACGGGAGCCACCTCACTCTCGGTGGTACGCATATAGGGGACACCCATGGCCTGCTGACTGGTACGGGTGCTATAAGGCAGGCAGAAGATGTTTCCAAGGAGGAAATGGCAGTAGGCCCTACAGAGCAAAGCCTCTCCTCGTTGTGCACTGAGACGCTGGGGATTGCCCATCTCGTCGATGGCTATCAGCACATTGTTGGCAGCTGCTATACTCCTGTAGCAGTGCTCCCACAGCGCACTGGGGCTGTCCTGATACTTATCGGTGATGTCCTTCCAGTTGGCGGCCTCCTCATGAAGAGTGGTGCCACTGTTATTAAATGCGGTATAGCTACTACTGCCTGTGCAGTGGTCGGTATTGTCGCTGAACATCTCGGCTACAAGGAAATAGTTGGTCAAAGGATAGGCATTGACCAGCAGCTCGGTAATCTTTGTATCGGAATCGAGCTCGGCACGGTTGTCGGGCAGCACGTCGAGATAGTCGTCACAGGAGGAGAGAGTTGCGGCAATGCCGCCACTCACAAGACCGCAAATGAATATTTTGAAAAATCTAATCATAAATCTCAAATTTCAAATTTCAAACCTCAAATCCCCAACCTCAGCGTCATGGTGAACTGTCTGGGCAGGGGCGAGGCCACGCCACCGGCATTGACAAACTCCGGATCTTGCCCATTGAGTTTGGAATCGGAGTAGATCAGGAAAAGGTTGGTAGCCTGTACCTTCAACGACAAATCGCTGATGTGAAGAGGCTTCAGCCAGGACTTGGGAAAGTCGTAGCTGAGCGACATTTCCTTCATACGTATGAAGTCGCCCTTGGCAATACGGGCGGTGGAGTAGTTGTAAGCATTATAGAGAATGCCCATATTGGAGTCCTCACTCACCTGACGATTGGTGAGAATGACGGGAACATCGGTCTTCTGCTCGTCGCCAGGCATCACCCAACGATTCTGGAACTCTTTGGGCATGGCATCAAGATCGGAATAGCTGTTCTTGAAAGAAGGATAGAGACGCACCACATTGCCATAGCTGTAAGTGATGAAGACATTCAGACGAAAGCCTTTATACTTGAAGATATTGCCCAGACTGCCGTAGGTAGTAGGCTCTGTAGGCCCTTCGTAGACGAGATTGTCGAGATTCTGAGACTGAAAATTGATAGAGGCACCGCGGTCTACGACATTTCCTGCCTGATTGGTGATGCGCGGCAGTCCGTTCTCATTGAGGCCATTAAAGCAGAACGAGAAGAGAGAGCGGTGAGGATAGCCCACCATGGCAAAGCCGTTGCCCGTCACCATCTCCACCACCGTCGGGTCGGCATCCAGACTGGTGACCTCAGTGGTGACATGGGTGTAGATGAAGTTGGTCTCCCATGAAAAATCTTTCTTGACAATGTTCTTCGTGGTGACACTTAGCTCCATGCCGCTCGACTTCATGTCAGCCACGTTGGCCCACTTGCGGATAGCACCGCCCACGCCCGAAACATAGATGGGCCCAATGAGGTCATAGTTGTCGCGACGGAACCAGTCGAAGACCACATTGATACGATTGTCGAGAAAGCCAGCGTCAATACCGAGATTCAGCTCATGCTTCTTCTCGTAGGTCAGCTGCTCGTTTGCCAAGTCCTGTATCTTCATGCCCGTTTCCTGTATGCTGGTGAAGGGGCGATAGGGCTTATAGTTCATCAGTACCAGCGTGGCATTGCTCACCCATAGCGGACCGGGGTCGGCGGTCAGCGAATAACTGGCCTTCAGCGACAGATGGGAGAGGGATGGCTGTAGTGACTTGAAGAAATCCTCCTCATGGGCATTCCAGGCGCCCGAAAGGTTCCATGTGGGTAGCCAGCGAGCAGAGCGGCTGCGGCCTAAGCGGTTGGTGCCCTCATAGCGATAGGTGCCATTGACGATATAGCGTCCCTTGTAGGAGTATGTGCCGTTGGCAAAGAAGGCTGCCGTCCGTCCACGGGTCTTGTCAAGCGAATAGTAGTCAACATTGTCTTCAATGCCTTTCTTGAAGAACTCATAGATATAGAAAGGCAACTCGCCTTTCTCATACTGCATTCCCCAACCATTGAAATAATTCTTCTGACGGTTGATGGCACTGACCTCAGAACCAGCAAAGAGATTTACAATATGTGTGTCGCTGAACACGTTGTTCCACGAACCTGTGAAGCGGAAATCTGTGCTGAGCATCTTGTTGTCTGTCTTCTGATAGATACCACCGACAGGCAGCACGCTGACAGGAAGGTCATAGGGATGATCAGGATCGTGATAGAGCCAAGGGTTGCTCTGACGCACCACAGCATCGGGCATTGAGCGATAAGCCTGTGCCTGATTGGACGACTCCGTAATCTGGTGTTCACGAGTGGACGTAAGATAGGTGACAGAAGCCAGTGCACCCAGTTCCAGCGTGCGGAAGGGCTTCCACTTCAGCTCACTCTGGAACTTCATACTGATCTCATTGAGGTCGATGAAGTTATTGTCGAGCTCATTCTTGATATTGAAGGGCGTATAGTTGCGCGTATAGAATTCATCAGCATCCAGCGTGCGCGAAGAGTTGAGGGCATAGCTGAAAGGATTTATATCGAAGTCGCGCTTCACCTCACCGTTTACCACGTCGACCGACTGGCTGAGCGTGCCTGGCTCGCGCTGCTTGCGGTAATAGCCACTGGAAATCAGGCTGAGCGACAACTGTCGGGACATCTGGATGGAGGCATTCATATTAGCCGTATAACGCTCCACCCTGTTCTGACGGTAACGCCCTGGGTCGTACATGGCACTGACAGAACCATGGAAGAGCACATTCTCAGTACCCCCGGAGATGCCCACGGAATGGTTGTGCTGAATACTGTTGGTGAAGAGTTCGTCGAACCAGTCTGTATTGCGATATTCGGCCTGGCGAAGATAGGCATTGCACGCCTCCTCAGTATTCAGCAAACTAAAAGCGCCGGTCTCGGTATCGTAGCTATTGGCCAGCTGATACATCTTACCATATATGCCGCTTCTGGCAGCACGATAGGTGTCAGCAAAGTTGAACCACCCCTTACTCTCCATCTCCTGATAGACACCCATCTGCTCCTGAGAGTTCATGATGTTGTAGTCGCTATAGCGAGGACGCATACGCAATGTGTACTCACCCGTATAGCTCACACGCGACTTGCCTGCCTTACCCTTTTTGGTAGTAACGACGATGACACCACTCATCGCGCGCGCGCCATATATAGAGGTGGCAGAGCCGTCTTTCAGAATATCGAACGACTCTATATCGTCGGCATTCAGGCCTGCCACGGCCGAAGATATCAGTGTCTCGGCATCACCACTCGACAGGTCGTCGGCTGTCACATCGGTCACATCTTCCATGATGACTCCGTCAATAACCCACAAAGGCTTAGAGTTGCCATAGATGGAGGTGGCACCACGCACGCGAATCTTCGGAGCCGTGCCAAATGTTCCACTGACATTCTGTACACTGACACCAGCAGCACGCCCTTCCAGCGAACGGCTAATATCGGCAAGGCCATCGATCTTTGTATCTTCAGCCTTCAGTTTGGTCGTGGCACCGGTAAAGAGGCGCTTATCCATCTTCTGCATGCCAGTGACGACGACCTCTTCTATTTGCTGTTGCCGGTCAGGCTGCAAGCGAATGGTCTTCTGCTGAGCCAGCTTTGATACGCTCATTGTCTGTGGCTCATAACCGATGTAGGAAATGGTCACCATGTCGCCCTGAGCTAAAGCCGGCAAGGCAAAATGGCCGTCAATATCAGTAACCGTGCCTTGTCCGCTCGATTTCAGTTTCAGCGAAGCACCAATCAGCGGCTCGCCGATCTCATCGAGAACGGTGCCACTGATTAGCGTATGATCAGACTGAGCTGCCGCAAAGAGCGTAATAAGCAGTATCGTCAGTAGACATTTGATTCTTAACATAGCAACCTGATTTCGTTACAAAGAAGAAAGGCCGAAGGGCTTAGCGTACAATCATCTTTTTCCCGTTCTGAATGAACAGGCCCTTCTGAGGCTGGGTGACGCGACGGCCCTGCAGGTCGTAAATGACAGAAGAAGCAGTTGCGGCAGACTTCACACTTTCCACACTCAGCCAATCCCAGTCCCAGTCTGGATTGTTATAGTCGAACTTGAACTCGGAAGGCACTGTCTCAGTTTCCTTAAACTCTTTCTTGGTGGTCTCTACAAAGTGAGCACTATAGGTCTGCCCACCACTGACGGTAACGGTGAACTCACGGTCGCGGCTTACTTCTTCGCCAGCGGCATTGGTCCAATGGTCAAACTTGTAGTAGATATTTCCTTCGTTAGTGTACTCTGAGTCACCATAGGCATAGAAAGTGACCTGATCGCCAGGCTGGTTGTCTAGCTTACTGCTGAATACGAAGCCTCTTGCTTCCTCACCTTCTGCACGTTTAGCCACGTCGCCTTTGGTGAAGATGGCCAACAAAAGATCGGTGGGCTGTGTCATCTTAGCCAGGGCTTCCTCGGCCAATTCCTGCGACTGCGTAGAAGAACCAGAGACGAAATAGTCAGTGTGATCATAGAAGCAGTCGAAATAATAGTTAAACCAAACATGCACCTGACGATCAATACCAGCATCATACTTGCCATTACCGTTCATATCGCGTGCCACGCCTGCATAGAGATAGCCACTGGCAGGCTTTGCCAAGATATAACCCGTGCTGGCAGCAAGCGAAGCAGAACGCTTGAACTCGGACACATCGGCATAGTTCACCTCATCGATATACCAGTCGACAAATACCACGCCACCATCGGTAGGACAAGCATTGGCACGTACCCAAACATTATTATAAGCGGTCTGCGAATATACATTAGCTGCAAAACCGAACAAGAAGAGGGAAGCAGCAAACACTTTCTTGATTGAATTGACAGTTTTCATAAGAATATACTTTTAATTAAGTTAATTATTTCCTGATTATTTTCTTTCCATTCACAATGTATAGTCCCTTGACGGGCCAAGCCACTTGTTGGCCGTTGAGGTTGTAGCAACGGTTCTCACGCGAGTCGGCATTGGCATCCTTTATACCGTTTCCTTCCGGGGTCAGCAGATAGAGACGCAGGTTGTCGAAATACCACTCTTTGTAGTTCACCTCGGCTGCCTCATCAAGACGAATAGTGAGGCTGGCATCGTCGGTCTTCTCGAAACTGACGACCTTCTCTGCCCAGTTGGCACTGGTGATAGTACCTGTTCCTATGAAAGTGCCAACCTTTGCATTGTTAACACGGATGTTGACGGGCAAATCGGTCTTAGCCATAATGGTCACGGCCAACACATAGCTACCGGCAGGGATACCATTGATGGTCTGCTGTATAGAAGCCGTGGCTAAAGAACCTGCATTGTAGTAGCTTTCTGCTGTTCCGTAAACGATATTATCGGTCGTCCCGTCACGTTTTGTCCATGCCTTTTTCTTGTCCATTGTGCGCAGCCCCATATTATTGACAGTCCACACAGAAGCAATCGTTGTCCCAAAAGCATCGGCTCCATCAATTTTCTCGGTGTAGTCTGTCTTCTCCACGCCTTCACAATAAGCATTCTCAATGATCACTTTATTGCAGGCTTCGCTAAGCAGAGTGGTATTTTCCTGAGCCATAGCTCGCGTAACAGGCTTGTTGCCAATAAGCGCCTGGATAAGATTGAGGGTCTCAGCCTTGGCATAGGGATAGTTCTCCACATTATAGGCCGAAGCCTGCTCAGCAGCTTTTACAAAACGGTCATAAGCATCCTTGGCGCGAAAGAAGACATTTGCCTTGGTGTTTATTTCAACGGCATCGGAAGTTTCAAGAGCCGCCGTAAGTTCATCACGCTCTTCACCAGTGACATTCACAAACTGCTCGTCGGCCAAAAGGCCTTGTGCGTCGGCCTTGACAGAAGCCAGAACAATTTCTTTCAGCGAGGCTTCGTCCTTTCCGTAATAAAGATGGAAGTCATCAATGCGGAAGCCCAGACTTGCCTTGGCACCCACTACGAGGTCTCCTGCCTCTGCTTTCTGAGCAATTGCAAAGATGCGCTGGTAGAGGGCATCACTACCACCGGTACAAGATGTAGTCTGGTCACCAATGATGAGCGAGGCAGCCTGATTAAGTTTGGCATCAAGCATGTAGACACCAACAGGCAAATTGGCAATGGTCTGCGAGAGACTGTTGGAACCGCTCTGCCCAAACTCTACGACCTGACGGCCCACAATGTATGGAAGCGACAACTCATTGATTGGTTCGCCCACGTCACCACGCTTGATTTCCCATGGTTCGCCCTTGCCAATCTCGAACGAAGCGTTCTCTAAATATACGGAGGTGATATTGACAGGACTGGTTGTCGCAGCAAGCGCGTTGCTCATAGCGGTATAAAGCACTTCAGCCTGAACAGGAATATCGTCTTGTTCAGTTGTGCTCAGATATGACTCAGCCGTCTCGATGGCATCAAGCAGATCGCTGCTGTTAATCAATTCAGCAAGGGTCTTCGCTTTCTCAATAGCATTCACAAGGGCTGTCGTCACCACACCGCCCTGATACTCTAACTTCACATCGTCGACAACAACAAAATAGCTGCTTCCGTAGCTCACCTGGAAACGACCCGTAGTGGGCTGGGTAAGTTCTATATCGAGCACATCGGTATCCCACGCATTACTAGCAAATTGGAAACTGTTTCTCTTTGCAGGAATCAGATCGTCCTCAGTACCGCCAGTTGGCATGAAACCAGTACGGATGTTGACGACTTGCTGAGTGGGCCCTGGATTGGTAGTCTGTCCGTTGCGAGCATACAGATTGACAGTGAAACGGTAGATACCTGCAGGAAGAGTAATCTCATTGGTCTGCTGATAAACCAGTCCTGCAGCGCCACAGAAGCAAAGTCCCTTCTCGCCGGTAATGCCTGCAACAGGACCTGGCTCACCAGCTGTTGCATACTGCCCCACCTGAATATTGCAACCATAGGTGACAATGCCACCATTAGCATTTTTCACCTGCTCTACAAGTTTCCATTCGTTGCTCTCGTAGTCAAAACCTTTGGCCGTGTTCCAATGAGACCAAAGTTCAACAACATTGACATCGACATTCTTTAAATTGTCGTGTACCACTTTTGTCGGCAATGCCTCGCATTCCTCAAACCCCGGGTTTGTGATATACTGTGCCGTCACATCGACCATTTGCGAATAGGCAGCAAAATTATAGAACACAGCCGCCGACAAAAATAAAAAGTACTTTTTCATCATACGCTTTATGCTTTAATTATCACTTCTAAAAAAACTTTCAGTGTTCAAAATTAATACTTATTTTTGAATAAATCGCTAGCATCCACGAATTGTAAAGCAATTTTTCACAAATTGTAAAACAAGAAGCAAGAAAAACAAATAAAAAGCGTATAAAAAAGTAAGGATCCGTTTCAAACAGAAATGGTCCATTTATAGCGACAAAGCACGAAACTCCGTAGGCGACATGGAATATTTTGTCTTGAAATCGGCCGTGAAACGTGTATGGTTGGAAAAACCCGATGCCGAAGCCACCCTGCCAATAGACATGTCAGAGTGCAGACGCAATAACTGACAAGCATACTCAAGACGACTGTCGCGAATGAAGCTGGCCACTGACTTATAGACACTTCCTTTCGAAAAAGCCGCCCCTACCCTCTTCTCCGAGATGCCAAAACGGTCGACTATCATCTGCCTGTCACACATCGGATTCAGAAACAGTTGCTCATTGAGGATAGACTCGCTGAGATAGCGGAACAGTTGTTCGTCGGTCATGCTACTGGTATCTTCCGATATCACGTCAGACGCTGTCTCCTGCGGTGCCATTTCAGACGTTTTCTTCGATGGAATGGCCTTTTTTAGACTTTCATACCGTTGTTTATACTCGATGGCATCGGAGATATGCGTCACCAGTACCCGATTCTTCAATACTACCATTCGCCGCTGCCACAGATAATAGACAATAAAACCAGCCACCAACAGCAAACCTATGCCAAGAGCCTTGGCAATAATGCCATTACGCTTGGCTTCCGACTCATGTCTGTCAATCTCCATCTGCTGCTCTTGGGCATGAAAACGGGCTGCATACTGATGGGCCTCGCTACGCTGTAGGCGCTCATTGAGTTGTGCCGTCAGTGCCTCATAACGCTTGTGATAGTCGAGACTGAGCGTCAATCGGCCCTGAGCCTCAGCAGCACTGGCACGGGCATTGAGAATCTCAGCATAGTCATAGCGCAACGTATCGCCACCGAACTTTGCTTCCGCCTCATCATAGATGGCCAACATTGGGCCATACTCTCCCAAAGCCAAGAGCGTAGGGGCTATCATGAGCCGCCCGTCGAGTGAGCGACCGTAATTTGTCTGTTCAAAATTCGCAAGTTCCTGACGGGCATCGTTCATATTACCTATTTTAGCAAGAGCTGCAGCCTTAAAGGCAGTGGCCTGCGCTCCGTAAAAATCGCAAAAGTCCAGCCGTTCCTCCTCGGCCATCGGATCCGACCGCGAATCATCAAGATAGGTTTGAGGATGCTCCTTGAAGTCGTCCAGACACTCCTGTATGCGCTGTGCCACAGGCAGGATATCGGCATGGTGGTCAGTCTCTCTGAGCACCACAATTTTCCGTTTCATGGCCAATATCAGAGCGTTGAGTGCCCGAAAGCTATGATTGCCTGCGAGAAGAGCGATAGCATTGTCTATCTTCTTCTGCCCTGCGCTCAACTGCCCCAGATGGGTCAGTACCAATCCTATCTCAGCCTCAGTGCGCAGCGCATCGGCCTCATTGCCCTGCTCACGCAGTAAGTTGCATAAGCGCGTAGCATAGTTTATCCATTGCTCGTCATCATGCCTCATCCGTGATGCGTTAACCAGTAGTTCCAACACTTCCTTCTGATAGGCGGCACTGACTTTCACAGAGTCGTGACGCAGCAGATTCTCACAGATATGCAATGCCTGTTCATGACGCTGATTATAGACAGAGCCAGTGAACAAGGATGCCCGAAGCATGTCGGCCTGAAAGTCTGCAAGAAGTCCTGCCGTCACGATGGAGTCAATGAGCGAGAGTGCCTGTTCGGGTGCCTGCTCATAGAGATTTCTTATCCTTGTCTCATCATAATTATCGGGGATAGAGGCCGTCCGGCTATGACGGCTGTGATCCCACTGACAACTC
>ERZ842401.6552-NODE-6552-length-12392-cov-22.798168_pt1 | contig 12392 bp, 12 predicted proteins | sample MGYA00521270_ERZ842401 | MGnify/ENA primary metagenome ERZ842401 (study PRJEB31892, sample SAMEA3878208) | bioreactor metagenome | biome: Moose rumen | place: Sweden | collected 2011-10 | study: EMG produced TPA metagenomics assembly of the PRJEB12797 data set... | reverse complement strand
CCATCTCTGTGAAAACGTTTACACCTATGCCAAATACAAGTTCAATTTCAATGAGGTCGCCTATGTGCCATGGGCTGAACGCATATGCGACCTTTTGAAGAAAGGCAAACTGGAAGAGGTAATGACCGAAATAAAAGGTGGTCCAAACTACGACGGTTGCGTAAATTTAGAGCACTATCTGGAATTGCATAAGAACCATATCAATTACCCTGAGTACCTCGAAAAGGGTTTCTTCATCGGTAGCGGTGCCATTGAAAGCGGCAACAAGGTTGTGCTCCAAAAAAGGCTCAAGCAGGCGGGCATGAGATGGGAAGTGGAGTCAGCCCAATACCTTCTCTCCATCAAGTCCAAGGTGAAAAGTGGACTTTGGGCAACCGAGGTTGTGAACCCAGTCCTGGCGCACTATGGAGTGGGTTAAATCCCAAAAACCAAAGATTTGTATCTGCACCCCATCCGGCTGCACATGTTTGCAGATCGCCTCGAAATCTGCTCTCCCGGCGCCCTCCCCGGCACGATGACCACAGACAGCCTTCCCCTCCGGCAGGCAGCACGCAACGAACTGCTCACCAGTCTGCTCGCCCGCTGCCCTGTCCCCTCCGGGTACTTTCCTGGGGAACGCAGGTTTCTTATGGACAAGAGGGGAGAGGGAGTTCCAGTCATTCTCACAGAAAGCGAAAGGCTCTCAGGCAGGCGCCCGGAATACCGCCTGACAACTGCTCCCGGACTCCTGCTGATCATATTTGCGGCTCAGCCGCCAGGTGAGGAAGCCTGATCTGCCCATGGCAATGTTCCGGAGACCGCATTTCCCCAAGCCGGAGTTCCGCCTGCCGGATCCCCGGTCACCGGTGAGCAGGATCCGCCCTCTGCCCGGCAGCAGATCCGGATCTGAGGCACCTCCCGGACACCGTTCCGGGAGATCTGCGGCAGAGGACTTATAAGGAGACTGACATGACAGGAGTGATCTTTCAGGGACTGCTGATCCCCTTTCTGGGGACGGTGCTGGGCGCAGCCATGGTGTTCCTGCTGAAGGGGCGCATGTCCAGGACCCTGCAGCGGATCCTCACCGGCTCAGCCGCCGGAGTAATGACCGCCGCCTCCTTCTGGAGCCTGCTGCAGCCGGCCCTGGAGGGCTCCGCCCACATGGGCCGTCTGGCCTTCATCCCGGTGGCGTCGGGCTTTCTCACCGGCTCCCTCTTCCTCCTGCTCCTGGACAGCATCACGCCCCATATGCACCTGGACACCCGGAGCGAGGGTCCCAGAATGCGCCTGAAGCGCACCACCAAGCTGTTCCTGGCGGTAACCCTGCATAATGTCCCTGAGGGCCTGGCCGTGGGGGTGGTGTTCGCCGGCTGGCTCACCGGTCAGACCGGTGTCACCCTGTCCGGAGCCATGATCCTCTCCCTGGGCATTGCCCTGCAGAACTTCCCGGAAGGAGCCATTGTGTCCATGCCCCTGCGCTCCGCCGGCATGTCCCGGGTAAGAACCTTCATATACGGAGTCCTGTCCGGCGCTGTGGAGCCCCTGGCCGCAGGGCTTGCCCTGGCAGCCACAGGAGCGGCTGCCGCCGCCCTGCCCTTCATGCTGGCCTTCGCCGCCGGCGCCATGATTTATGTGGTGGTGGAGGAACTCATCCCCGAGATGTCTGAAGGCGGCCACTCCAACGCCGGAACCATCTCCTTCGCCCTGGGATTTGTCCTGATGATGATCCTGGACACCGCTCTGGGATGAGGATCCTGCTCCATCCGCTGCCCTGCCCTCACGCCGCCGCATCCCGCCTGACCGGAGCGCAGCAAACTGCGGATCGCCAAAGGGCACCGGAGCCTGAAAAGAGGATCCGCCGGCAGATGTGCAGATCCCCCGAACTGGACAGAAGAAGACCCTGCCAGTACCATAAACAACTCAACCATGACCAAAGCCATAACCGCAGCCATCCTGGAAAAACGGGCTCCCCAAGGAGGAAGAGTGCTGTGGCAGAGCCACCATGAGTTTCACATGCCTGTCCCCCCTGTAACCGGAGGTCTCAGTTCCAGGCTGAAGAGCATGAATGGATTGCCGTTTCCGGTGCGGCTTCCGGAACACCAAACACCATGGATCCGGTCCATGGGAATAATCACCGCATGATCATTGCCTGATCAGGGAGAGTGCAGATGGACGAAGCAGAAAAGATCAAAGAGCCCGGGAAAAACCGTAAAGCAGTCTTTCAGAAACCACAGACACAGACACAGACACAGCCCCAAACCGGAACGGGAAGTTCCTTATGGAGTGACACCGGAACATATCAGGATTTCAGTTTCATCAGCCGCCTCAACAGTCTGGTCTCAGACTGTGGCACCGAATACAATGTCCGGAAATTTGCCCGGGAGCTGCTGAAAGCTGGCAAGGCAGGCCTCAAAATCCCCATGATCATGACCAAGACCAATGAAGCCGGAGTTACCAACGGTCTGGTTGGTAACATGCTCCCATGCAGCGACGAGAATCACAAATGCCTCCTACTCCACTGCTACACCACCTTTGAGGATGCCGCCAGATGTGCCGCAGCACGCTGTGTCAGCGGAACATTCTCCAAAGCCGGATGGTTCCCCCTGAATGATCTGATCAGTCAAATATCAGGATCAAAGGAGTTCCTGGGCCTGGGGTTGCTGTTCAACGCCACCGCCAATCCCGAAAGAACCATACTCATACCCAGATCACTTCTCAGGGATCCGTATGGGGGGAATGCGGTCATGGGACTGTGGATGCGGAAGAAATTACTGTGGCAAAACTGCATAGACATGGTGCAATCCCTACTAGCCAACGGCAGCAGTTTTGCAGTTCCTGGCGCAGGATCCGCTCTCTTGAACGAAGGATACAAAAGCTCCCTACCCGATATGAAGAGCGAACTGGAACTACTGCTGTCTGGCGATAACCTCACCGGCAGTCCAGAACAGGACTGGCAGAAAGAGAAAGACGAGTGTATTGACTGGTTTATCAGTTTTATCGAGGGAATGACGAACCATCCGGGACAAAACAAACTGATCATAGAACTTCTTCAGAAGTATGACCCCGAAATGTACTCAGATATGATGCGAATCGGAAAGAACATGGATAGGAGCAATTTGCACAAAATTATCAGCCAGATTGTCACAGAGGATACTCTTGACGCATTCAGTGATTTAAGAATGCTAGACAGTTCAATACGGAAGGACACCCAGGAAGACATGCACGCCCCGGCAAAGCGGAAACGCTTAACCGGCAGGAAGACACGGCGCTGAACCGGAGGGATCCCGGTTACGCTGAGCCAGCAGTGCCAGAAACCGGATCCCACCACAGCAAAACCGGCAGATGCAGGGACATGCAGTTCCGGATAAAATACGCCGGTGGCGGCATCATCCGGGGAAAGCCCGGCTGAAAGAAGCGCAGCCGTCAGCATCTGAGGAAACAGCAGCAAGTCCCGTCCGGAAAACGCTGCCGGATCCTCGGCCTGCAGGACAGAACCGGAAAGTTCCATCTCATTGGAGGGCGGCTCTTGCCACCGCACCCACCGGGGGAAAATCTTCCCGGGAAATCCTCCCCTTAGGGGAAATGCTCCGCCATGGGCGGAAGAGAACTTATTTAGGCCGCAAACCCTACTCAGACAGCACAGGGAGATAACAGTGACTGGCAAACAGCAAAAGAAAGAAGCACCACTTCAGCAGCGCGTGATCCTGCTACAGAGGAAACTGGCAAAGGTCGCAGGGGATGCTTCCCTGAGTCCGGAGGACAGGAGCACCCTGGAGAAAAAACTCCTGGAACTCATCGAACAACTAATTCCTGAATGCAACACGCCAAACGGCATCAAAACTACTGCTGCCCTGCTCCAGGCCGCCGCCGAAGCCGATCTTTCAGTACCGACAGTGGTACTCAACCCGGATGGTAAGGACTCATCCACACCGGAACCTGGTGAGAACGGCGGCACTCCGGCAGGGGATCAGGCAGAGCCTACCCAATGGCAGCTTGTAATACCCAGTTTTAGATATTTTTCGGATCATAACTATACTGCCTGGCAGCTGATCTGCCACACCAGCGTGAAATACGCAGAAAAGGAAGCAGAGCGTCTAAAATCCGTGGGCGTTTTTCCAAACTCCCAGAACGCCAGGGCCGCCACCGTACCGCTTAAAGCCATATTTAGACGGATCCAGGATCTGAATATAGAAGGACTGGTCTTCATTCATCCTGACAACACCAAGAAAGTGCTCATATACAAAGAACTGCTCATGGATCCCGTTCATGGGGATCCCCAGCCTTCACTCAAGGGGACATCGTTTATCAAAGGACTTGGCTCACTGGTGAACAACATTAAAACCCAAGCCAAATCAAAAGGCAGATGAAACAGCAGAAGCCCGGGCTCCGCTGAGTGAATAAGATCTGGCCTGGCCTTGCGCCGCCGGGACAGGTCTCGCCTCGCCGGGACAGGTCTCGCCTCGCAAGGACAGAAGAAAAAAGGAAGTGCTCCTCCGAGGGATCCTCCGAGACAGAAGATCCTCTTTCCGGGGACAGTTCCCGATCCAACCACGGAGTTCCTGCTGCTAACGAAGACATATCCGGGATCCGGCAGCGGATCCCACCGCCACAGCCGCCGGAGTGATGACCACCTGGATCACTCTGCCAGGCGTTCCTGGCATTAACCCGGTCAGTGTCCCGGGAGTATGGCTGCGGAGGATGTCCGCCGGACTGCCTGCTGACGCCGTCCGGTCCTCAGGCGCACTGTCCGGAAGCGGTCACTCCGGCACCGGAGCAGTATCCTTCTCACCGGGATCTCTCCTGATAATGTTCCCGGATCAGTCCTGTAATGAGTTCTGAAACATCCGGAACAGCCCGTCCATCCTGCCGCCCCACACCTGATCACCTCTTTTTGCGACTGGCTTCATATTAGCGCACCCGGGTGCCGTCATCCTTTCCCCCTCCCCTGTATACTTGAGACAGCAGGACGCGTGCCGCCCTGGGGGTAACTTTCCCCCGGGCGTGACTTCTTTCCGGATCCCGCCCCTTCACCGCCCTCCCGCCGATCGGCCGGAGATGCAGACCGGGGATCACCTGGGACACCGGGTCACAGAAAGACGGATCCTCCAGATCCAGCGCCCGTTCAGACAGCAAGATCCCGGCAGGATCCGTTACCGATCCTGGATCCGGGCAGACAGTTTTCAGGACACTTATCATGCGCATGACCGTTGACGAGATAACCGCCGCCATCCCCAGAGCCCTGGAGGAAAAGCAGTTTGTCATTTACATTCAGCCCCAGTTCAACCACTCCTCCCGGGCACTGGTGGGAGGCGAGGCCCTGGTGCGCTGGTTCCATCCGGAAAACGGCATGCAGTCCCCGGCGGACTTCATACCGGTGTTTGAGCAGACGGGCAAGATCCCCGAGCTGGATCTCTATGTGTTTGACCGGGTGTGCGCCTACCAGCGGCGCTGCCTGGATCGCCAGGAGAAATGCGTCCCCGTCTCCTTCAACGTCTCCCGGGAGGATCTGCTGGTGCCGGACTACATTGACTCCATGGAGAAGATCCGGTCCCAGTACGACGTGCCGGTGAACCTGCTGCGGGTGGAGATCACCGAGTCCTCCGCCGTGGGCGGCAGCGATCACATCATCTCCCTGATAAGCCGGCTGCACGCCATCGGTTACATGGTGGAGATGGACGACTTCGGCAGCGGCTACTCCTCCCTGAACGTGCTGAAGGATCTGGAGGTGGACATCATCAAGCTGGATCTGAAGTTCTTCTCCGGCCAGGTGGGCGGCCGGGGCGGCACCATCATCAGTTCTGTGGTGAACATGGCCAAATGGCTGAACACCCCGGTGATCGCCGAGGGTGTGGAGACCCGGGAGCAGGCGGACTACATGCTGAGCATCGGCTGCGAGATCATCCAGGGCTTCTACTACTCCAAGCCCCTGCCCACCAGCGACTTCAACCGCCTGTGCCGGGAGCGGGAGACCAACACCATCTTCGCCCGGAACGAGTTCATCGAGAACCTGGACACCGGCCGCTTCTGGAGCCCGGAGTCCCTGGAGACCCTGATCTTCAGCAACTATGTGGGCGGCGCCGCCATCTTCCTCTATGACCGCAGCGGCAAGTCCGAGGTGCTCCGGGTCAACAACAAGTACCTCCGGGAGATCGGCATGAACCTCTCCGAAAAGGAGGTCATCACCATGAACCCCTGGTTCACCTTTGACAAGTTCAATGTGGATCTCTACAAAAAGACCCTGGAGAAGGCCATTGAGACCAGGGAGGAGGAGGAGTGCGAGACCTGGCGCAGCTACATGTCTGACTGCTGCGGGGAGGAGAAGCTGTGCATCCGCAGCGCTATGCAGCTCATCGGGGTCATGGAGAACAAGTACCTGTTCTATATCATGATCCGGAACATCACCAAGGAAAAGAAGCTGTTCAACGAGATCTTTGAAAGTGATCAGCGCTTCCGTGCTGCCAGCGAACAGGTTAAGCTCTATGCCTGGGAATACATTTACCAGACCCGTGAAATGCGCCCCTGCTTCCGCTGCATGCGGGATCTGGGACTGCCGGCGGTGGTGAAGAACTATCCGGATTCCGCCATTGAAATGGGCATATTTCCCCCGGACTACGCCGACTTCTACCGGGACATGATAAGAAAGATGGAGAACGGGGCTCCCTACCTGGAGGCGGAGATCCCCCTGACTGCAGGCCGGGTTCCCTTCATGGTGCGCTACACCAACGAGTTTGACGCCGCCGGACGGCCGGTAAAGGCTTTCGGATCGGCCACCCTCATCACGGACAAGCCGGAGGAGAAGACGGAAGAGCAGAAGCCGGCGCAGGAGGGAGAAGCCGGGAAGGCATCCTGAAAGGCCGTCTGTTGCCCCGAGGCTGGGGCGGCAGATCACAGACGCCGATCTGCGTCCCGCAGATCACTGTTGCCTCAGCAGAGTCCACCCGGGATCCCGGGTACTCAGGAAGCCATGATCTGAGTGCCCTCTCAGTTCCTGGAACTTCAGATCCCAGAGCAGTTCCGGATCCGTCCCCAACCCGGAGGCCTCACTCCAGAAACAGCAGAGCCGCTGACCGGAAGATCCGGCCGGCGGCTCTGCTTTCTTGTGTGTGCCAGGATCCAGGGCAACGGAACAAATCCAGCTCCAGATCCTGCCCATGATCCCGACGCAGAAACCGGATCCCGGATCTGGCTCCCCCGGCTCTCAGGCCTCCGGATGCTCCCGGAGATAGGCGATGACCCGGTCCAGATCCTCCTGGGTGTCAATGCCGGGAGGAGGCACCGTGTCCGCCACCGCCACCAGGATCCGCTCCCCGTGACCCAGAACCCTGAGCTGCTCCAGTTTCTCCAGCTCCTCCATAGGTGAGGGCTCCCAGGAGACAAACTGCTGCAGGAACCCGGCCCGGTAGGCATAGATCCCCAGATGCCTCAGATGGTTGCCAGAAAGTCTCCGGTTCCCAGCGGCAAAGCCGTCCCGATCATAGGGAATGGGTGCCCGGGAGAAATACAGTGCATGGCCCTGGCTGTCGGTGACCACCTTCACGGCGTTGGGGTTGAAGATCTCCTCCGGATCCCCGATGGGCACTGCCAGGGTGGCCATGGGGGCGTCCCCGGAGGCCAGGAGATCTGCCGCCTGGCGGATCAGGGAGGGCGGGATCAGGGGCTCATCCCCCTGGACATTCACCACCACCGTGTCCGGGGCCAGCTCCAGGATCCGGGCCGCCTCGGCCAGGCGCTCGGTGCCGGAGCTGTGATCCGGGGAGGTCATGATCACCTGCACCCGGTCAGTGGCGGCGGCCTCGGCCACCGCCGGGGCGTCGGTTGCCACATACACCGCCCCGGCCCCGGAGGCCAGGGCCCGATCAGCCACCCGGCTGATCATGGTCCGGCCGCAGATATCCTTCAAGGGCTTCCCCGGAAGGCGGGATGAGCTGAAACGGGCGGGTATGATCACCACAAAAGACATAACAAACTCCTCACTGTGCCGGGATAACCTTTCCCGGTGCTGCTGATCTGCCGGAAATGCTCTCCGGCGCCTCTGCCCCGGTGCTCCGGGCAGATCCCTGTAACCTGTAACCTCGAGACCCTAACCTCAGGCCTTTTTGCGGGCTCCCAACTGCGGTGCCTCAGGCCTTTCTGCTGGTTTCCGGCTGCGGTACCACTGACCATTCTGGGGGAACCCTGCTGTGGTGCCTCTGATCTTTTGCGTGGCCCCTGCCCCGCTTCCTTTCAGGATCCACTGTCCCCAGGATCCCGGGTACGGCCCTTCTGGAGCGCCTCCAGGCGCTGCCGGATCAGATCCATGAGCGCCGGATCCACCCGGGCGTCCACCGGCAGGAAATACCAGTTGTCCGGTGCATCCTGCCGGCATTTCACCGCATCCTTCTCCGTCATCATCACCACACCCTGCCAGTCTCCCAGGATCCGGGCAATGCCCGCAGCACCCGGGGCAGCATGATCCGGCAGGCGGATCTTCCGCTCCACCGTAAAGCCCATGCGCTCCAGCAGGGTGAAGAACTTCTCGGGGTTCCCGATCCCCGCCAGAGCCGCCACGGGGGGGCGCCCCTCCAGGGGAGTGCCAGGATCGGACACCCGGACGGGGGTCCCTGGGATCACATCCATGGCCAGTTCCCCGGATGCGGGCGTGCCGCCGTTGCAGATCACCGCATCACACGTCCCCAAGCGCCACAGCCCCTCCCGGAGGGGCCCCATGGGCAGAACCTCCCCGTTGCCGAAGCGCCGGGTGCCATCGGTGACCACCAGTTCGATATCCCGGTCCAGGGCATAATGCTGCAGGCCGTCATCGCTGACAATGACATCCACCCCCTGCTGCTCCAGAAGGCGCACCCCCCGGGACCGGACGGGATCCACCACCACAGGACAGTCCAGGCGGGCGCGGATCAGGAAGGGCTCATCCCCGGATACCGCCGGGGGCGTGTCCGGATCCAGGAGGCAGGGATATGAGGGGGCATGCCCCCCGTAGCCCCGGCTTACCACCCCGGGATGGTAGCCCAGCTTCCGGAGGCGCTGGATCAGAAAGATCACCAGGGGAGTCTTGCCGTTGCCCCCCACGGAGATGTTCCCCACCACAATAACGGGAACAGAGCTGCGGTAACGGTACAGGAGCCCTTTCCGGTAAGCGGTGCGGCGGAGAAAGGACACCAGGCGGAAGATCAGGGATGCCGGCCAGAGCAGCCACTTAAGGGGGCTCCCGCCGTACCAGATGCGCTGTGTCAGTCCCATGTGTCCCTCCCGGATCTCCGGCTCATTATACCCCTTTTCCCGGGGGATTTTCCCGAGAGAGGCTGGTCCTGGGAGGTCTGCGCCCGGGAAAAATGCGTGACCTTTCATACAACAGCAACGGAGATCCTCCCCCTGCATTGTTCCGGACCAGGTTTGCCGCTATCATAAAAAAGCGGAAGGCTCCCCGGCGATCCACCTGCTCCATACAGGCGGCAGCGCCAGGAAAAAGAACAGAAAACGGGAATAACAGGGATCATGGAACATATTGAGAAATTGGTGGCATGGCTGGCAGGCTATCAGGACTACAGTTACGCCATTGTGTTCGCCATCCTCATCGGCTGCGGCTTCGGTCTGCCCATTCCCGAGGATGTGGTGCTGGTGTCCGGTGGGATCATGTCCGGACTGGGTGACGAGGAGCACCATCTCACCCACCTGGCCTGGATGCTGACCATCTCCTTTGCCGGAGTCCTGGGAGGCGACGGCACCATGTACATGCTGGGCCGGATCTTCGGCTACCGGATCCAGCGCTTCCGCCCCATGCGGGCCATCCTGCCTCCCAGCCGCTTCGCCAAGATCCAGAAGCTGTTCAACCGCTACGGGATCTGGGTGCTCTTTGTGGCCCGGTTCCTGCCGGTGCTTCGCTCCCCCACCTTCCTGTGCGCCGGCATGAGCCGCCGGGTGGGCTTCTTCAAGTTCCTCCTCATGGACGGCTTTGCGGCCGCCATTTCCGTGCCCATCTGGGTTCTCATCGGCCACTACGGCGCCCAGAACCGGGAGGATCTGATGCGCTGGCTGTCTGAGGGCAAGACCGGGCTCCTGGTGTTCTCGGTCATCGCCGTCTCCCTTCTGGTTATCCACATCTGGCGCCATAGCCGGAAGGAAAAGGCCGCCCGGCTGAAACGGGAGGAAAAACAACGCCAGGAAGCTGCCCGGAAACAGGAGATATCAATGAAGGAACAGCCGGAGGAAGCATGCCGGCAGCAGACACCGGCAGGGGAGCACGGCTCTGCCCCGGAAGCCGTCCATGAGTCCTCACCGGCCGGTGACCGGAAACAGGCTTCCCGCAGTCCCGGGGCCTGAGTTCCCGGGATATGACAGGAGGCATGTGCCCGGCAGGAAACTGGCTCTGTCCAGGATCTGAGGGCTGATGGACACTTTCTCTGACTGGTGGGCTGATCTGCAGGATCTGCCGGCAGAGCTGGGATTTTTCGGCGTGTTCCTGGTGCTGTGCGCCTGCGGCTTCGGGTTGCCCATGTCCAAAGACGCCCTGCTGTTCGCCGCCGGGACCGCCGCCGGTCTCATGGGAGGCGGCCGGGCTGCCATGGAGGCCTTCCTCTGGTGCCTGGCAGGGGTGGTCACCGGTGACGCCGTAATGTATCTGGAGGGGCGCCTGTGCGGCCCCTGGCTCCGGAAGTCCCGCCTGCTCCGGCGGATCCTGCCGCCCCGGCGCTTTGCCCGTGTCCGCCACGCCTTCCGCCGGCAGGGAGTTGCAGTTCTGCTCACTGCCCGGTTCACCCCGGGGATCCGGGGACCGGTCTATATCTGCTGCGGTCTGATCCGCGCCCTGAGTTTCCCCGCCTTCATGCTGATCAACACCCTTTCATCGGCCGTGTACACTGCCCTGTGGATCACAGCCGGCTGCCTCCTGGCTGATCAGCTGGCCAACGCCGCCGCCAGCACCGCAGCCCTGCAACGCTGGATCCTGGCAGCCGTGGCGGTGATCCTGCTGACCGCACTCCTGACGGTGCGGATCATCCGGAGACGGAAACCTGTCAGAGCTGGCAGCCGGAATGCAGGGACGGGAGCAGAAAATTCCGCAGAACCCTGAGCAGGAAGCACAGCTCCCCCATGAGGACAGATCCAGTCAGCAGGCTCAAGAAATCCTGGCAGAGGAGCCGGGATGCGGCGATCTCTACCGCCAGGGACAGCTGGCTCAGGCCCTGAAAGTATGCGAGAGCGAGTGCCAGCAGAACGGCAACTGCTTCTTCCAGGGCCTCATGTATAACAAAGGCTGCGGGGTGGAGCAGGACAGCCCCCGGGCCGCCGGCTACTACAGCAAAGCCTGCAGCGCCGGAACCGCCGAGGCTTGCTTCACCTGGCCCTGAACATCCAGAACTGCAACGGGATAAAAAAGGATCCCGCACGGGCTGCGGCATACATGCTCCGGGCCAGCGAGACGGACTACGGCGCCGGATGCACCGCCCAGGGCAGGCAGTATGAGCACGGAACCGGGGTAAAGCATGACTGCCAGACCGCCCACTCCTTCTACCAGAAGGCCTGCTATCTGGACAACGCCTCTGGCTGATCCTCCCTGGGGTAGCTGTACACCTCCGACCAGGGGGTGGAACAGAACTATGCCAACGCTGTGAAACTCTACCTGCGACAAGGCCTGTGCCATGAACAACGCCACGGCCTGCTTTAACCTGGCTCTGTGCCACCGCAACGGCAACGGGATCCCGGCAGATCAGCAGAAATCCCGGCTCATTTTCACCAAGGCCTGCGATCTGGGGGATCAGGACGGCTGCACACGTTTCCGGGAACTACGGGACGCCGACAGCTGATCAGGCTGTCCGAAGCCGGAACGGCAGGCTCTCTGCCGCCACGGAAACTTTACAGCCTCAGAAAAGATGCGGAGAGCCGGAGGCTGCCATGGAGTGCATTGCATGTTCACTCGGCTTTTCCAGGACTTCTTCATGCGTCCGCCCAGGATAAGAGGGATTTGAATGTCAGAAAAAGATAAGATGCTGCATCAGAAGTTATATGATGCCAACTACGATCAGGAACTAGAAAGGGAAAGGATACGATGTAAGCGCCTTTGTCAACAATACAACAGTCTGCCGATAGACAGTATTGATGAGAGGCACAAATTCATTAAGTCCATCCTCGGGGAAACAGGAAAGAATGTTCATATCGAGCCGGATTTCTGGTGTGATTATGGCTACAGGATTAAAGTGGGAGAAAACTTCTACGCTAATCACGGCCTGATAATTCTTGATGCAGGAGGTGTGTCATTTGGCCACGATGTTTTCATTGCGCCATCCTGTGGTTTCCATACGTCCGGTCATCCGATCGATTTTGAACGCCGTAATCAGGGACTGGAATACGCCTATCCGATTGTTGTAGCCGTCTTTGGTCAGTAAAATTTTTTAATTTTTTCTTCCTAAGAAAATCAGTGC
>ERZ842401.6551-NODE-6551-length-12393-cov-7.792835_pt1 | contig 12393 bp, 11 predicted proteins | sample MGYA00521270_ERZ842401 | MGnify/ENA primary metagenome ERZ842401 (study PRJEB31892, sample SAMEA3878208) | bioreactor metagenome | biome: Moose rumen | place: Sweden | collected 2011-10 | study: EMG produced TPA metagenomics assembly of the PRJEB12797 data set... | reverse complement strand
AATCATCAGCTTGATTTTGCCATTATTTTGCCATTTCGCTTCCATGATGCCCTCCCTTACGCTTCCACAGCATGTGGACGCCCTTCCAGCTCTTCCTTCACATAATCCGTCGTCATAATCTTTTGCACTACACCGTCCACATCCAGTCGATTGGTATTATGGGAAGTATATGCTTCATCACCTTCCGTTAGGACATCTCCCTGTACATAGAACTTATCGTAGTTAAGTCCACGAGCGTCCGGGCTGATACGGAAATAGTTGCCCATATCCGTAGAACGCAACCGTTCTTCTCTGGTCATTAAGGTTTCGTAAAGTTTTTCTCCATGACGAGAGCCGATGATTTTCTTCTCCGTCTGGCCGAAAACCTTCATTACACCATCTGCCAAATCACCAATCGTGCTGGCATCCGCCTTCTGGATGAACAAATCGCCCGGCTGCGCATGCGTAAAGGCAAAAGCCACCAAATCCACCGCTTCATCCAGATTCATCAGGAAACGGGTCATGTTCGGGTCGGTAATGGTAATCGGCGCATTCCGCTTAATCTGGTCGATGAACAGCGGAATCACCGAACCACGGCTGCACATAACATTGCCATAGCGCGTGCAGCAAAGAACCGTACCACTGCGGTCAAAAGCAGCCTGCGCCCGGGCACCGACGACCTTCTCCCCTAACATCTTCGTACCGCCCATCGTGTTGATGGGGTATGCCGCCTTATCCGTAGATAAGAAAACCACCTTCTTCACCGCATTCTCCACCGCTGCCGTAATCACATTATCCGTGCCGATAATATTCGTCTTTACCGCTTCCATAGGAAAGAACTCACAGGACGGAACTTCCTTCAATGCTGCGGCGTGAAAAACATAATCTGCACCATACAGGCAGTCCCGTACAGAAGCAATGTTTCGCACATCTCCTACATAGAACTTCACCTTTGAAGCATATTTAGGATAACGCGCTTGTAACGTATGTCGCATGGTATCCTGTTTTTTTTCATCGCGGCTGAGAATACGAATCTCTCCCAGATCAGAACTGATGAAATGCTTCAGCACCGTGGAACCAAAAGAGCCGGTACCACCGGTGATAACCAATGTCTTATCTTTAAACGATTCACTAATATTCATATAATCTATCTCCTCCTAAAATGTCCATTACACGTGGATTTTTTTATAAATTTATGTTATTATATCCTTGAAAAACAAATGTTTTTCAGAAGATTCTTTTTACCGTCACCATCTCATGCTATAATAATAGGAAAGGATGATGTTCTATGAGCTTATTGACTGAGCCGTTCAATCCACAATATTTAGAAGCCCTTGCGCAATTCCGGCTCATCGATGATACGTTCTTTGATGCGCACATGGATGGCAACATCGAGGCTATGCAGCTCTTGCTAAACACATTCTTCCACCGGAACGACATCATCGTTAAGGAAGTTGTTACCCAAAAGTCTGCCAACAACCTCTATGGACGCAGTGCCCGCTTCGATGTCATTGCTGTTGACAGCGATGGCAAGATTTATAACTGCGAAATCCAACGTGCTAATGAAGGTGCCAATCCCAAGCGGGCACGCTTCAACAATTCCTTAATTGACTCACGGGAAATCAATAAGGGTACGAAGTATAATGATTTCCCTGAGATATGGGTTATCTTCATCACCGAAAATGATATCTTCGGCGCACACTTACCTATGTATCATGTAGAACGCAACGTCATCGAACTGAACAAGCCATTTGAGGATGGTGCTCATATCATCTACGTCAACGGTGAATACAGAGGCGATGATGACATTGGATTGCTGATGCACGACTTCTTCTGCGCAGATCCTGCCAAAATGCACTTTCCGGAACTTGCTAAACGCGCCGATTTCTTAAAACATAATAACAAGGGGGTAAAAGCCATGTGTGAGATTATGCAAAAACTTCAGGACGAAGGACGTGCCGAAGGACGTGCCGAAGGACGTGCCGAAGGACGCACCGAAGAACGCTATTCAACGGCCAAACGAATGCTTCTTTTCAATGAGCCCATAGAAAAAATTGTCGCATATACCAGTCTTAGTGAAGAATGTATTAAGGAATTAGCCCAACAGACACATTGAATTAACTCCGTATTAAGCACAGCCCGTAAGCATGGCATTGCTGTCATATTATGCCTATTTAATCTTCAGAGAATTCACCGATATTTTCTTGAATATACCGAGGCACATAGGATAGCTGGTTTCTTTAGCACAGGTGCGGATAAAAATGGTTCATCGAACAAAATCGTCCCAATGCTTTGATACATTTTTTCTAATAACAACTTCTATCATCATTAGCAACAATATAAAAACAGTTCCTACCATACAAAAAACATATGGCATATTAATACCAAAAATAATGTCTGTACCCAGCCAATATGAAAGAGCCGTGCTATATCCATATAATCCAAATGAATGTAACGCAAATATCTCTAAAGAATTTCTACCTATAAATTGCAAAAAGACAATATTTTCAAGTCTCTTACTCAAGAGTACTGTAAGTGTAATTCCAGAAAATGCAAAAAAAAGATATAACACTGGATTATGAAAATTTAAATCTGCAATATTACTCCATCCGTTACACCAAGAAAATGATACAACTAATAACAATACGATTATATTGATATTGATATTGATATTAGTTCTTAGCTTCAAGAATGAACTATTGGTATCACTAACAACCCAATATCCAAATGCATAAAATACTAACGCCATAACAGCAGCATCTATTTTTAATGGTAAATATGGAAATCCATCTCTTATTATTAAAGATATTAATTCCGCCACAACTGATATACCAATCAAAATTATTATTTTCCCTTTTGTTTTATATCCTCTATTTCTAATATATTTATTCAAAAAGAAAAAAATTACAGATACGTTAAACAGACAAACTAAAAACCATATTTGACCAACATGCAAACTATTTGGCGCAGCTAAGTACATATCAATTAGAACTCTTCTAAATGACAATTCATCTCTCCAAGGTTTAATTATCAATGTTATAATTAGACCTAATGATAAAAATTTTAAATATGGTATTATCAAACGTTTTGTTTTCTTCTCGATAAACTCTTTATTTGTAACACACTTTTCCTTATATACCATACCTGCTAGAAAAAAGAACAACGGCATATGAAACGAAAATATAGTTGAAGATATGTTCTCTCCATAAGGGAATAAATGTCCAGCTATAACTAATATTATCCCTATACCTTTTGCTACATCGATATAATTTTCTCTCATATTATCATCACTTTTCATTATTGTCTGTTACGACTAAATTATGCTCTACCCTATAGATTAATTTCTTATATATTTGTAAATTATAAATCAGCATCATACCTCTTTGTCTTCCAAAATCCAAAATAGCACCAAAAGCATAAATTCCAACGGCGCACCCTACTATCCATATTGGGAAATATACTGTTGAATAAAAATCAATAGAATGTAAAATATTATTCCATAGTATAGGACGGAAAAAATTATGATCATGAAATAGTAACACACCAAAAGATACTGTTGCTAATTTATTTACATAAAAATTATATTTGACATTCATCTTCATGAATACAAAAAAGAATAAATATCCCCCCCCACAAATACAAAACACTCGATTCATCTGTTGCCAATAAAGCAAAAACTTTGCTAACATCACTACTTACTAAAATATTCCATAAACTAATACCAACCACTAGCAACCATACAATTATCGCTCTCAATGCATAATATCCAATACTTTCACTCAACACATTTGTGTAGTTTTTCAAGTAATACGATATAAAATATAATAAAACAAACAGCGTAACTTCTGAGGACAATATATTAGCATGATAATCAAATATAACCGCCAACATTCGACTCACTATTTGATAATAAAACAATATTGCTATCAAGAATTTAAATTGTACTACAGACAATCTTCTAGCGACTATCAACAAAAAAGGAATCATAAGATAAAAGGCCAAATACGTCGCTGCAAATCCATGAGAATTACCCGCTATAGGAAAAAATATACTCAACCAATTTCTCAAATTTAAATGTGCACCAAACGCCACAGCCACGCTTGCAAATAATACCGAATAGAATAATACTTGTAACCAAGTTTTTATAAACCTATCCCACTTAAAATTTTTATCCACTAAAAACCAAGTGCTTATTACAACAAAAGTTACAAATCCTATTTTTCCACCCGGAAGCAAAAAAACAGCTAGCAACTGATTGAATCCCATCGCATGTTGTACTGCACCACCATGAATACACGCATGATGTGCTATTATCAAGAACATACAAATAATTCTTCCAAGTTCTATATTGGATAATCTCATATTCATATAGTTGTCTGCCCTCCATTATCTACATCTCTTGTTCTTTTTGAAGTTTCATCAGCTCTTTGGTGTAATCTACCAAACGCTGTATCCCCTTTTCAAAAGAAGTAGTCGGTCTCCAACCAGTATCACGAATTAATTCTCCAATATCCGCCTCCAAGTGCATAGCTTGATCTTGATAGTAGGGTATTTCTCCTATTCCTAGTGGCAATGATGGGTCTATCTCATTACGAACTATTTCCATAAATTCACGCAAAGGCTTTGTTTGACCACTCCCCAATACATAAACAGAACCATTTCGACCATGCAAAGCCATCTGATAGAATGCTTCTGCAGCATCATCAGCATACAAATAATCCCAAATTTGCTCTCCTGCAGTTAACGACGGCTTTTCTCCTGCTAACAATTTTCTTACCACAACACTTATTAACGTATTAGGATTATCACCCGGTCCATATGTGCTAACTACTCTGGTCCATATATGGCGAATTCCATAATCCTGGCACATTTGTCGCGTCATCTGACCAGCACAAAGTTTTGCCATCCCATAACCACTTATGGGCTTCTCTCTAGTATCCGAATGAATGACACCATCAATATGTCCATATTCTGCCTGACTGCCCGCGCCAATAAACACCTGACACTCCATATCCCTAGCGGCTTCTACCGCATCTAGCGTATATGCAATATTAGACGTTTGCAGATGCATATCCATTCGATTATTATGATTAGCTGTCCCTAACCAAGCTAAATGAAAGAATGCATCAACCTTTTCCCCGATGAGTTTCGGTAATCTGCAAATTTCACTCATATCACACTCGACCTTATGAATGCACGGATGTTCCAAAATTGCAGCATTACGCTTCGACCCCGGATGACATACCACATAAGTCTCTATATTTTCTGTTGCCAGTTTTTTCACCAGCGCTGTCCCTAGCACACCTGTAGGCCCAGTAAGGACCGCAGATTTTATCATTATTCCATCATCTCCAATTCATTTGGTTATTTGGTAAGTACATCCACCACATGACTTACAGCTTCGATAATCTCCTTTTCTTGTACATCCTTGTATACTCCAAGGCTATGGTCTTTTTGGATGAACACCGCTGTGATATCTTTATTGGTTTGCTTCTTGTCCTTACGAATGGCTCCGATAATTACTTGTTCATCAAACCAAGATTTATCCAAACTTATGGTGGTTAGTATCTTTTTACATATTTCTTCAATACGCTTAGCATACGCTTCTTCGATAAAACCACGTTTTACCGAGATATGATTAGCAGCCATCATCCCCATAGCTACTGCTGATCCATGCGGGATAGCGTAATTGCTAGATACTTCAAATGCATGACCAAATGTATGAGCAAAATTCAGCAAAATCCGCACACCACGGTCAAATTCATCTTCCTCGATGAATTTTTTCTTAAATTCCAAAGAAGTTTCTACATACTTTTTCAGCTTTTCATAATCATGAGAAAGTATTTCGTCTATATCATTTTCTATTTTCTCAATGCCATCCTTACCAGCAATAACATTGAACTTTACTACCTCCCCCAATCCACTGCAATAATCTCGGGAAGTTAATGTCTTAAAGAATTGCGGATAGATGTGAATAACATCTGGCGGATAGAATGTCCCTAACAGATTTTTGAATCCTTTATAATTCAAGGAAGACTTACCACCAATGCAGCTATCACAGGATGCTAATAATGTGGAGGGGTAAAAAGTCCACCGTATACCACGATAAAGGCTTGTTGCTACAAAGCCAGTGATATCCTGTGTAATTCCACCACCAATAGATATAAGATGAGTATTACGTTTTGATGGCATAGATGTCATTTGTTCACATATAGCTAACGCCGTATCCATATTTTTCTTTGTTTCATCAGCATCAATAAGATAGAAATGTGCTTCATCAAACTCGGGGAGCTGTTCTTGGTACAATCTGTAAATTTCCCTATCCAGAACAAAGAAGCTTTCCTGTTCTTTAGCGAGAGATGTAAGCTCGTCCAAGTTCTGAACAAAGTCGACAGTATATGTTTTGAATCTTGATTTAATTTCCATATTGTCCTCCTCAGACTTCCGGCAACAGGGGAATATACATATTCTTTTCCAACTCTTCACGAGAAAGGAACGGCGCCATATCTTCCAGTGGAGGGCTTACCAATGTACCATCTGGCAATTTTTTCGTTGCAGATTTTGGCTCGAATTTCTGAGTTGTCGAAACAAACACTTCACAAATAACGAAAGATGACATATCCAAGGTTTTCTGAATACCTTCTTTTAACCCATCATTATCTAGGATACGAACATATGGCATACCAAAGGCATCAGCCAATTTCTCAAAGTTCGGGAAGCCAAGGTCACCACTTTCGGGTCCCATCCCTACCAAGCCGTTATGGAAGATATTATTCTGCGTCTGCCGCACTTGATGGTAGCCATTATTGTTTATAATGAATACTTTTATGGGCAATTGATTGGTCACAATGGTCTGTAATTCCTGCAGATTCATCATAATACTGCCATCACCTTCGATACATACCAAGGGCTTTCTGTCATTGGCAATACATGCACCAACAGCTGCCGGCAGGGCGTATCCCATAGAAGACAGCGCGCAGTTCATGAGGAATCGGTCACTTTCTTTTATATAATAAGTCTGACTGCCGCAAACACTGGCTGAACCATTTGCCACCACCGTCACTGCTTCCTGTGGCAAATGACGGCTCAGGCAATCCAGAAAAGCATAGACATTTGCTACATCTTTTTCTTCATATTGCTCTTTTCTTACTACAGGGTAGTTCTTCTTCCAATCATTACATTGCTGAACCCAGGCCGTTGTATCCACGATTTTTTCTGCCCCAGCTGCCTCATATAGTGCCCGCATGAAATCCTTTGCATCAGCGCAGACCGGTAAATCTGCCCGCATGATTTTCTTTTTGAGTTCTACCGGGTCAATATCTACTACCACAGTAAAGGCTTCACGCGCCCATTTCTCCACATGCCAGCCAACCTGATAGATATTGAGACGGGTGCCAATGCAAATAAGCAAATCACTATTTTGCACGGCAAAGTTACCAGGACGGTCGCCCATATTACCGCCACGACCACAATAGAATTTATTGTCCGTTCCAATCAAATCAATGCTGTCCCAACAGGTAACAACAGGAATTTCCAACCGCTCTACCAGCTGATGAAATTCTTTCACGCCACCCGAAAGACGAATACCATTACCTGCGTAGATAACCGGACGTTTAGCCGCTTTCAGTTTTTCAATAACCGTCTGAATTATTTCTTCAGAAACAGTCTTAGTGTTTTCTTCTCCATCGCCATCCCAGCCTACCAAATCCTCAGTCTCGATATAACTTCCCTGAATATCCAGCGGAATATCCAGCCAACAAGGTCCCGGACGGCCAGAAATTGCAATATGATAGGCTTTTTCCAGATAGTAACGGATTTTCTTGGCATCCATAATCATCTCAGCATACTTGACCATGTTTTGTTGTACTGCAGGCACAATATCCACTTCCTGCCCTCCAATGGTACGGATGGGCAAGCCACTGGTACGGATACAGAGATTGGTTTTTGCTTGCCCAGAAAGAACTATCATCGGAATCGAATCCTGATATGCTCCCACTACACCAGTCAGAGCATTTATCGCCCCTGGACCACTGGTAACACAAGTAATAGCCATCTCGTTATGAACACGTGCATAGGCTTCCGCTGCAATAGCTGAAGCCTGCTCATGATGATTATATGTGCAGTGTATTTGCGGATGATGTCCGAAGGAATCATTCAAGTGCATGGAGCCGCCACCTACTACACTAAATACTTGCTTCACGCCGTGTTCTACAAAGAAATCAGCAATATAATCCGTTACTCTAACCTTCATCTATCTTTTCTCCCTTACTTGATTGTTTCGCCACCATCTGCAACAATAACGGAACCTGTCATGAAAGATGAATCATCCGATACCAAAAACAATGCTACCTTGGCGATTTCCTCTGGCTGTGCCATACGCCCCAACAGGTTAACACCATCAAAACGTGAAAAATCGCGATTCGTGAAAAGATTTGTTACAGTCATTCCAGGGCAAAGAGCATTCACTCGGACTTCCGGTGCATAATTTTTAGCCATATAGCGGGTAAACTGAATAGCCGCAGCTTTAGATGTTGCATACATATAACTACGTTTCCCCTTGATATAGCTGTTAAGGCCATTAATCGAAGCATTATTCAGGATTACGCCATGATTACTCTGTAACATATCAATAAATGCTTTACACATATGCATCATACCTTTGGTATTGATACTATAAGTCTTATCCCATTCTTCATCGGTCAGTTCCTCCAAACTGCCCGTGATAAGAATACCTGCATTATTTACCAGAATATCCAGTTGTCCATAATTGTATTCGACATAGTCTCGTAACTGCTGACAAGAAGCCAATTCAGCTACATCGCAGGGCTGAAATACAACTTCCAAGCCCTTAGATCGCATTTCCTTGGCCGCTTCCTCGCCACGCTGTACTCCACGACCAACAATAATTACTTTGGCACCTTCTTGAGCCAATAATTCTGCAGTTGCCGCACCTATGCCAGATGTCCCTCCAGTAATTACGGCAATCTTACCCTCTACTTTTCCCATGATTATCTCCACTTACTTTTGATATCTCGATTTTGTGATAAATTCCACGTTGATATTATCTTTTTCAACGGCTAAGAAATCCTGTACATACTGATTTAAATAACTTGCTTTTTCTTTTGCATAACTGTATTCACGGCTTACATCGAAATAGTTATCATCACTCTTAGAATAACCGTCGAAGCCAGCTAAGTGTACTTTTTTTACACTTATGAGTTGCATAGCTTTCAAAAGCATTACCAACGAGTTATCAATAATCTCTGTTTCCCTGTCAATTAAAGCCTCATAGCGAAGAACATAACGGAACTTACCTGCCGTCTTAGTCACATTGGACGTTGCGATAATATCCGCACTTTCATTGATACTTCCCTGTAAATCATTGATAAGCTGAGTATAACGCTTAGCCTTGGTCAGAAAAATAAAGTCGACTTTAATGTCTGTTGGTGCATAGTTCACAGATACCACCAACGGTCTCTGTTCTACAATAAAATCCTTCACCTTGGACTTTTGCCGTTTTATGTTGTTCCCAGGACCAATTAACAGAATTTCTTGATTGCTAAACACCTTTTTCAACTGATTGATGGACTGCTTGTCATCACATTCTACCTGCTGGTAATCAATGTACATCTGTTCTGCATATTTGGCATCATACATCAGTTTCTTTTCCGGCTTCAAACTGTTCAGTAACGTGGTAATCTGCCGCACAGACAGTGTTTTCTTATTCATAAAGTAAGAAACATAATTGGGATGACATTCATTGGAGGCTGCAATATAGAAGAACATATTGTATCCCCAATACTGCTTGTGATAAATATCCATGATTACATTGTCAATGGCTTCCAACACCTGACTAATATCATAGTTCGCCCCCTGCTTCTCATTACAATACATCATCAAGAGTTCCAAGGGCGCGTTACCTGCACTTTTTCCCATACCATACAGTGTACCATCAGCCAGTAAATCACGCTGGCTGTCACAAGCCAGAAATGCCTTGGCATTGGCATAGCCCAATTGGAAGTTATTATGTGCATGATAACCTTCCTTAATTGCCGGATCTAAATGTTTATCCAAAATACTAAAAATATGAAAAAGATGGTCTTCGTCCAACAACCCATAGGTATCCACCATAGAGGTAGCAAAGGGCTTCAACTTATTGCATGCCTGAGCATACTCAACCAATTTTTCATCAGTATAAGTAGTTACAGATACCATCTGAGCAAACACTTTGTAGCCTAAATCCTGTACCTGCTTGCAAAAAGCCAATGCATCATACATTAAATGTTCTTTGAAGATGATGCGAATGCCATCAATAAATGTATCCTTAGCAGGCTGTAAATTATCAATACCACAAGTACCATAATCAATCATAGCCAGTACCGTAGCATGCCCCTTATCCAACCCAGCAAATATTTTGTTAGCAGATTTTGTATCGGGAAAAATCGTACGGTTCATATCAAAATCACGGCGTTCATCTAAAAAACCGATTTCAATAAACTCCACACCGGAGCTAACTAAACGCTCAAAAATCTCCACAATTTTGTCATGGCCAAATTTCCAGTCATTCACATACCCACCATCACGGAGAGTACAATCCAGCAATTCTCTTGTCGGCATATCATTACTTCCTTTTATCGTTATTTTGTCATTAAGAATTTTTTTACTTGTTCTTCCATAACCTCAGCAATATTCTCGCCTTTTTGCCATGCTTTTGCCCAAGTTACAGTTTCCCGTAATGCATCTTCGATATGCCATCTTGGCTGCCAGCCAAGACGGCTTTTTATTTTGGAACAATCCAGCTTGAGGAAATTGGCCTCGTGAGGACCTTCCACACACACATTTTTCCACGTAATGTTATTGCCCCACCGCTGGCAGAAAATATCGGTCAATTCCCCGGTAGTCACGCAATCACATTCATCCGGGCCAACATTGTACCAATCCGCATATTTGTCATCTTCATACTGAGTCTGTGTTATCAGCAGATACGCATAAAGGGGTTCTAGTACATGCTGATACGGACGGGTGGAATACGGATTTCGCACTTCAATGTCCAGCCCTGCAAAAGCTGCCCTTATGCAATCCGGCACAATTCGGTTCACGGAAAAATCCCCTCCGCCGATTACATTACCTGCTCGCGCCGTGGAAATCGCACAGCGGCCATCGGCAAAGAAACTCTTTTTGTAACTATGGGTTACCAGTTCTGAGCAACTCTTGCTGTTGGAATACGGGTCATAACCATCCAACGGCTCATTTTCCCGATAGCCCCAGGGCCATTCCTTGTTTTCATAAACCTTGTCTGTCGTGACGTTGAGGAAGGATTTGACACTTTCCGTCTGCCGTACACATTCCAAGATATTGACTGTGCCCATCACATTGGTTTCGTAGGTCAGTACCGGCTCTTTGTAGCTTTCGATGACAATCGGCTGCGCTGCCAGATGCAAAACAATTTCCGGCTGGACTTCGGCAAAGACCTGCAGCAGTTTTTCACGGTCGCGGATATCGCCGATTATTGAGTGAATACCTGCTTCAACACCAGACTCGACAAATACTTTGCCGCCTTCCGCGGTAGGTGACTTCAATGCATAGCCAGTAACCTGCGCACCGAATATGGTCAGCATCTTACATAGCCACATTCCCTTGAATCCCGTATGCCCGGTGACCAGCACCTTTTTACCCTTATAAAAATCCGGATTTAATTTCATTTGTCCCACACTTTCCAGGGGGCTTTGCCCGATTTCCAAAGTTTTTCCAGCTGATTCTTCTCCCGCAGGGTATCCATACACTGCCAGTAACCTTTATGCTGATAACTCATCAGCTGGCCTTCTTCGGCCAGTTTGCGCAACGGCTCTTTTTCAAAAACGCATTCATCTCCGTCAAGATAGTCAAATACCTGCGGTTCCAATACCATATAACCGGCATTGATGGAAACGCTGTCTTCCTTGGTTTTCTCACGGAAAGACCGCACCGCATTATCGCCGCCGATATCCAACACGCCTTTGGACTGATCCTGCAACACAGCCGTAAGCGTAGCCAGCTTGCCATGTGACTTGTGGAACTCAATCAGCTTGGCAATGTTGACATCGCAGACACCATCACCATAAGTCATACAGAAAGCTTCATCCCCTACATAGGACTGAATCCGCTTGATACGACCACCGGTCATAACACCTTCTCCCGTGTCTACCACAGTGACTTTCCATGGCTCCGAATGCTGCTCCCGCAGAATAACATGCTTCCCATCCGTAAAGTCAAACGTGACATCACTGGTATAAATGAAGTAGTTGTTGAACCACTCCTTTACCATATCCTGTTTGTATCCAGCACAAATCACAAAGTCATTGATACCATAAAAAGAATACTCCTTCATGATATGCCAAAGAATCGGCATCCCTCCGATTTCCACCATTGGTTTCG
>ERZ842401.6550-NODE-6550-length-12395-cov-3.720583_pt1 | contig 12395 bp, 5 predicted proteins | sample MGYA00521270_ERZ842401 | MGnify/ENA primary metagenome ERZ842401 (study PRJEB31892, sample SAMEA3878208) | bioreactor metagenome | biome: Moose rumen | place: Sweden | collected 2011-10 | study: EMG produced TPA metagenomics assembly of the PRJEB12797 data set... | reverse complement strand
TGGAAGCCATGACCAGCAACGACAACCAGAGTCAGGCCGTCAACTACCGCTGGCGTAAGGAGGGCGATGTCACCACCATCCCGCGTGCCCTCAACGGCGGCGCCGAGAATTCGACGAACTACAACACCCTCGTCAGCGACCGCTTCGTGGAGGACGGCTCCTTCCTGCGTCTGAACTACCTGCAGCTCAGCTACAGCCTCGACCCGAAGCTTCTGAAGAAGTGGCACATCAAGCAGCTCAACGTCTATGCCAGTGCCAACAACCTCTTCTGCCTGACGAAATATACGGGTGTGGATCCCGAGATTGGCTACGGCGGCTTTGGCGTGACCATCGATGACAACAAGACTCCGCGTTCGAAGTCCTACACCGTAGGTCTCACTATTGGTTTCTAATCCCTCCTCCTAAAGTAACAACGAATTATGAAACAGATATTTCAATCATTTCTCCACGGTGCGTACATCGCCCTCCTCGGGCTTGCCCTTGGCAGCTGTGGCGATTTCTTGGAGATCACCCCTCGTGACATGGTCACGGAGGACAATTTCTGGGATGAGAAGACCGATGTCGATCAGATGGTCACCGGATGCTACACAGCCATGCAGTCCAGTGACTTCATCTCGCGCTGCATCATCTGGGGCGATATGCGTGGTCCCGATGTGGATGGAGCCTCCAATGCCAGCGAGTTCGATGACCTCTATCAGGCTCTCGTGAACAACCTGATGCCTTCCAACCAGTTCACCGACTGGTCCTCCTTCTACTATGTCATCAACAAGTGCAACACCATCATCCGCATGGCCCCGGAGGTGCACGAGAAGGATCCCTCCTATCGCCAGAGCGACTTGCAGGCCACCATCGCCGAGATGACCGCCCTGCGCTCCCTCTGCTACTGGTATCTCATCCGTGCCTTCGATGCCGTTCCCTTCTATCGCGAGAGCGTACAGCAGGAGGACGAGGTGCAGTACCTGCCTCCGACGTCCTTCGACGCGGTGCTGAACGAGCTGATTTCCGACCTGGAGTCCGTGAAGTCCAGTGCCCTCGACCACTATGCCTCGACGGGCAGCAATGACACGGAGCTGGGCTCCTTCAACAGCAACTGTAACCGCATCACCCGCTCTGCCATCAACGCGATGCTCTGCGACATGTACCTCTGGCGCGGCGACTATGACAAGGTCATTGCCTGTGCCGACGAGATCCTTGCCGTCAAGCAGGGCGACTACGAGCGCAACCACAGCCACACGATGATGGCGGGTTCCTATGTTCCTGAGGTCATGGCGGCCTCCTCCGGCAACTTCACCACCTATCTCTACAAGAACACTCAGTCCGACGGTAACAACGTCTTCAATGCCATCTTCGGCGTCGGCAACAGTTTCGAGAGTATCTTCGAGTTGTCCTTCAACTCTACCAACAGGTACAGTGCCTACATCTCCAGCTACGCTCTGTCGAATCTCTATGGTACGGGCAACAGGGATGACAAATACGGACCCGTCAACAACGGCAGCGGTTATCTGGAGCCCATGGGCGCCATCGTGGCCGAGGCGCAGGGTACGTCTGGAAAGTGGGAAGTCTTCCGCGGCTTCTCCGACACCCGTTATTACTGTAGCCTGATGGCTGATGACAGCTATACCGAAGGCTCTATCCGCAAGGGCGTGGCTGCCACCTTCCAGATCACGCAGTCGGGTAACAAGTACATCAACACAGAGACGACCACCGCCATGGCTCCTTTCGTCTTAACGTCAGCGATGGACCGCAACTGGATCTTCTACCGCCTGACCGATGTGATGCTGATGAAGGCGGAAGCCTACCTGATGAAAAGCACGGCCGAGGCCAGCGATGCCAACAAGGCCCTTTGGGCGAGTGCCTACGACCTGATTGAGGTCGTTGCCAACCGCTCTGTCACGACCGCTGCACAACAGCTCAAGAGCACCGATGGTGCCACTTCGGATCGCGAAGAGCTGCAAAAGCTTCTGCGCTACGAGCGCCGCGCAGAGCTGATGTTCGAGGGCAAGAGCTGGTTCGACATGATTCGCTATGCCAAGCAGGCCGGCGGCGACATCAGCTCCTTCAAGGACGTCCCGGCCAAGTGCGGCGCACGCGGTTCTTCGAATCCCTTCCCCAGCTGGGCGCATCTGTTTTGGCCTTACAACAAGCAGGAGGTCAAGAAGAATCCGAACCTCACGCAGAAGAGTATCTACAATAAGGACACTGAAGACTTTAGTATCAACAACTAACACAGCGATAGGACTATGAAAAAGATTCTTTCATTCAAGATATATGCGCTGCTGACCTTTCTCACGATCGCAGTCGCAGGGCTGACGTCCTGCAAGGACGACATCCCGGAGGACAGCCTCTACACCTATCAGTCGGAAATGCTGAGTGACTACCTGCGCAACAACGAGAACTTCTCGCTGTTCGCCCGTATGGTGGAGAAAGCCGGCAAGATGGATCTCTTCTCGACCTACGGCACCTACACCTGCTTCGCTCCCACGAACGACGCCGTGAACAGCTATCTTTCCGGGCTGGGGCTCTCGTCGGTCGAGGAACTCTCCGACAATGAGTGTGACACGCTGGTGTGCACGATGACCATTGCCACCAAGGTGTTCTCCCTCACGGATCTGGAAGGCTACACCTTCATGGAGGACAATAACATGCTCGGCCGCGCCCTGAAGCTGCAGGAGGTGCCGATGACCATTCAGACGGAGTACGGCGAGCAGGAGGTCTCCACCTTCATCGTCAATGGCACAGGTACGGTCATCTACGAACTCGCCAACGACTCCGTGGAGAATGGTATCGTGCATCCCATCAATGGCAGCGTCGTCAGGGCTTCCAGCGACCTGCTCCCCGACGTCATCCGTAAGGACCCGGCCGTCAGCATCTTCGCCGAGGCAATGGTGCTCACTGGCCTCCACGACCAGATGGTGCGCCGCGAGGATGTCTCCTACAACTACCTTGACTACGAGGAACTGGAGGATGAGTATCATTCCGACAACCATGACAACTGGTGCTGGGTTCCCCGCACGCGGCGCTATCGCTATACCGCTTTCTGCGTCACGGATGAGGTGCTGAACCACTACAGCGAGTACGACGATGTCACCGACAACAAGAACATCTACACGTGGGAAGATCTCTACGACTACGCCTGCACCGTCTATCCCGAAGGTGCCGGACAGAGCTACTATGCCAAGACCGAATCGGCGCTCAAGGACGAGCGCAACCCGCTCCACAAGCTGATTGCCTACCATCTGCTGGATCGCCTCGGCACCTACGAGAAGCTCTATTCCAACTGCACCATCCTGCGCACGCTCATCAACCCCACCGAGTGGTATCCCACGATGAACCCCTATTCCACGATGAAGGTGGAGTGCGTCTATTCGGCCAACAAGTTCCACAAGGATGGCGAGGATCCCACTTCCGTCGGCGGCATCAACGACGGCATCGTCTATCTGAATCATATCTATGACCCTGACCGTGGCATCTACAACCGTGGTGCCATCGTCTATCCCGATGTCTCCGACGAGATGGCCAAGAGCCAGAACTGCGAGAATGGTATCTATTACTACATCGACCGCCTCATCGACTACGGCGAGACCACACAGAACACCGTCTTCAACGCTCGTATGCGCATGGACCTCTATACCTTCTGGCCCGAGCTGATGAACAACGACATCCGTACCACGCAGACCAATCTCCATGACGCCACGACCAGCAAGACCACCGTCTGCAAGAACTATATCTTCCCGACAGGCTATCTGGACAATGTGGAATCCAGTGACGATGGCGACTTCATCTATCAGGGTGCCCGCAACTACTATTGGAGCTATGAAGGCGATGAGTTCAACCTCCGTTCCGACAAGGGTCTCTATGACTTCACCTTCGAGCTGCCGCCCGTGCCTGCGGGCCAGTATCAGGTTCGCCTGGGCTTCGCGCTCATCCCGAGCCGCGGTATCGGTCAGTTCTACCTCGATGGCAAGCCCCAGGGTATTCCGCTTGATATGCGTATCACGGGATGGGTGGATAAGACCGGTTGGAAGGCGCTCTATACCGCCAACAACAATGCCACCCTGCGTGCCAATGCCGAGCAGAACAAGAAGGATCTCCACAACCAGGGATGGTACCACGGCCCTGCCAGCATCCGCTGCCTCGCCAGCTCGTCGAGCAATGCCCCGACGGACAATGACCTGGCACTGAGCAACTCCACGCCCTTCTGCAACATCGCCAACACCATCCGCCGTGTCATCTACACCGGTCCCCTGGGCGGCAACACGCGCAATAAGATCCGCATCCGCAGCGTGTGGTCCGAGGGCGGCGCCGAGCTGATGTTCGACTATATCGAGATCGTGCCCAAGAGCGTCTATGGCCTCGATACCGCCGGTTCTGCCGAGGACGACCTATAATCAACCCATTCTTCATCAACGAATATAATCTACATTCCTGATATGAAAGCCAAACAATATTTGAAAATGCTCACTGTGCTCGCCGCCCTGCCCGCACTGGCACTCTCCTGCACCGATGCATGGGACGACCACTACGGCGACGGCACGGGTGCCGGCACCAACGTGGATGCGCCGACACTGCTGGAGCATGTGCAGGCGGATGCAGAACTGGCACAGTTCCTGCGCGTCGTGAAGCACGTGGGCTACGATGCCGTCCTGGAATCGCCGCAGATGTTCACGCTCTGGGTACCCGTCATCACGGAGCAGCAGGCAGACAGCGTCATCGCCGTCTATGAGGCGCAGAAGCTCCTGGTCGATAACAATGGCAACCTCCGCAAGGACAAGGACAACTACGCCATCACGCAGTTCATCCAGAATCACATCGCCCTCGCCGGGCGCTCCGCCAGCAAGCTCACCCGGGACTCCGTAAGAATGTGGAACGGCAAGTACATGGTGATGACCGACCAGGACCTCGATGGCGTGCCTTATCTCGACAAGAACATCGTGGCCTCCAACGGCATCATGTACAAGCTTCGCGAGAAGGAGACCTTCTTCCCCAACCTGCGCGAAGTGCTGGAGCTGCAGGAGCGCATGGACAGTGCGTCGCACTTCTTCAAGATGTTCGATGAATACACCCTCGACGAGCAGCAGTCCGTCATGCAGGACATTGTCGATGGCGAGATTGTCTATGCCGACTCCGTCATGACGCTCTCCAACAGCCTCTATCACGCACTGGGGTACATCCAGCGCGAGGACAGCGCCTACATCTACCTGGCACCCAGCAACGAAGAGTGGAAGCGGGAGTACGACAAGTACTACACCTGGTTCAGCTATGTCAACGACTCACGCATAGCCAACCGCGACTCGCTCATCCAGCTCAACGCCCGCTTCGCCATCGCCCGCGGCCGCTTCTTCAACATCAACACGCAGAAGAACGAGTACAAGGACTCCATCACCAACACGTACTACGTGAGGTCCAAGGACTACTTCGGTCTGAACCGCTTCCTCAAGCCAAAGGACGAGAAGGGCATCCTATATGGCCTGACACCTGTCAAGTGCTCCAACGGCTACCTCTATGAAGATGCCGAGGGCCGCATCCCCGACAGCCTGACCTTCAACTTCAAGCGCTATCTCTCACCCCTCTCGCGCAGCAACTGGAAGGCCCGCCTGATTGAGAACAAGAGCCTCACCGACACCTACAGCCCGCAGGTCAACGTGACGACGCGCAACATCGTGGAGTCCGTCACGCTGAAGACGCAGACCGGCACCGAGGTGGATCCCGAGAGCGGCGAAGAGGTGCCGACCTACGACGAGCAGGTCGTCACGTTCCCGGAACTGAGGGATAAACAGTACGTGGAAGTGGAGCCTGCCACCTACTCCGGTACGACCAACACCACGTCGAATATCTACTTCTACCTGCGCAACACGTTCTCGAACCTCTACTACAATGTCTATGTGGTGATGGTTCCGGAGTTTGCCCGCGAGAACTACGATGCCACCCTGGTACTGCCCGTCCCCTTCCGCGTCAGCTTCAGCGAGCGCACCGAGAACGCCGGCAAGGGTATTGTCTCCCGCGAAGACCCCGAGTCGGGCGAATTCTCCCGTGAGGTGACACTGACGACGAGCAACACCGATGACGCCCACAAGACCAATGCCTCCACCTTCCTGGCCACCGGCACTGGCGTGGATCTCATCTGTATCGACAAGGCACGTAAGTTCAACTTCGCATCCTACAATGCCTTCGCCTCGCTCGATGGCACGCAGCGCTATCGCTTCCAGAGCCAGGCCAATGCCACTCAGCTGAAAAACAAACTCTATTCCAATATCCTCCGCATCAACCGGATCATCTACATCCCGTTCGAGACGGAGGAGGAGGCAAAGGCATTCGACTTGCAGCTGTCCGATTTGTCCAACCTGAAAGAATACAAGCAATGAAAACACTGAATATATTATGTCTCTCATGGCTCTGGTTGCTCCCCACGGTGACTTGGGCACAGGACGAGATGGACTATGGCACCGACGAGGCCGACACCGTGGTCGTGCGCCACATCCGCAAGGAGAAGAAGCAAGAGCCCACGCGTGAGATCACGGGTAGGGTAGTGGGGCAGCAGGGCCACGTGCCGCTCGCCGGCGTGCTGGTACAGTCGATGATCGGCGACGGCTATTCGACGCTGACCGACGAGGAAGGTAACTTCACCATGAAGGTGCCCCTCTACTGCACCGCCATCAATGTGACGCTCCCGGGCTACAACACGGTGCGCGTAGGTCTGAGCAAGAGCAGTCAGCTCCGCGACATCATCCTGCACAACGAAGCCGGCCCCGCCTTCTACGACAGCGAGGACAACATCATGAACGTGGCCCGTGCCGACAACTTCGAGTTCTCCAATGCCATCAATGTGACCAGTGAGATCCAAAACCAGCTGGGCGCCGACGTGCTCACCAACCAGCGCAGCGGACTCTCCGGCGTGGGCAGCTACATGCAGATTGCCGGTGTGGGCAGCTACATGGTCAACGCACAGCCGCTGGTTGTCATCGACGGTGTCATCACCGATATGCAATACGGTCGTGAGATGCTGCACTCGGGATTCTACAACGACATCCTGGCCAACATCAACGTCAATGACATCAAGAGCGTGGAAGTGCTCAAGAACGGGACGGCGCTCTACGGCTCGAAGGGCGCCAACGGCGTGATCCTCATCAACACCAAGCGCAACACGTCGCTCGCCACCCGCATCGCTGCCACCGCCAACGTAGGCGTGGAGCTCATGCCGCGTCACTACAGCGTCATGGACGGCTCGCAGTTCAAGTCCTACGCCAGCGACCTGCTGAGCACGACGGGCACGACGCTGCAGACCTTCAAATTCCTGCGTTCCGACGATCCCAACTATTATTGGATCAACAAGTACAATAATCATACGGACTGGACCGATGGCGTTTTCCAGACGGCTATCCGGCAGAGCTACGGCCTGAGCGTGCAAGGTGGTGGCGAGGTGGCCAACTATATGCTCTCCCTCGGCTACAACCATGCCACGGAGACCATCGAAGAAGCCAACTTCAACCGCTTGAACATCCGCTTCAACACCGACATCAAGATCTCCGACTGGATTGGCGTGCGCTTCGATGCCTCCTTCAGCAACACCACCCGCAAGCTCTACGACACGGGCACTCCCACGGACTATGACAACGGCACCATCACGTCGCTCAACTTCCTGAGCTACGCCAAGTCGCCGATGCTCAGCCCCTACAGCTTCGTGGCAGGCACCAACGGCCCCGGCATCATCAGCGATGCCCACCTGGATATCACGCAGGAGGACTACCTCGCTGAGGTCACGCAGATCAGCTCCGACAACTATGAACTGGCCAACCCGCTCGCCATCCTGGAGTACGGCACGGCCCAGAACAAGAACTACTATGACAACTCCTACCTGAACCTGAGCATCACGCCGTCGTGGCAGCCCAACAAGCACCTGAAGTTCTCGTCGCTCTTCAGCTATTCTCTCGTCAACACCAACGAGAAGTACTACATCCCGATGAACGGCGTGCCCTCCTTCCGCGTGGCCAGCCTGAACGTCGGCACGGAGAAGATGTCCAACATGATCGGTTCGCTCTACAGCAAGCAGAACAGCGTGCTCAGCGACACCAAGATCGAGTGGAAGAACCGCTACGACGGCCACAGCATCGACCTCCTCGGCGGCTTCCGCTTCATGAGCGAGAGCTACTCGCTGACGCGCCAGACGGGGTACAACACGGGTAACGACAAGACGCCGCTCATCTCCAGCACCGAAGAGCGCTACCGTCGCATCGTGGGCTCGGTGGAGAACTGGGCTACGCTCTCCTGGTACGCACAGGCCAAGTACAACTTCTCCAACCGCTACTACCTGCAGGCCGACTTCTCGATGGACACGAGTTCGCAGTTCGGCCACGATGCCAAGAGCGGCCTGAAGCTGTTCGGCGTGGCATGGGGCCTCTTCCCCAGCATCCAGGCCGGCTGGCTCGTGTCCAACGAGGACTGGTTCGATGTGGAGGGGATTGACTACCTGAAGGTGACCGCCGGTTTCAACATGAGCGGCAACGACGCCCTTCCCTACGACGCCTCTCACAGCTACTTCAAGAGCTCACTCTACCTGGGGCAGATCCCCAGCCTGAGCCTGGAGAACATCGGTAACACCGAGCTGCAATGGGAGACCACGCGCCGTTTCAACGTCGGCCTCGAGGGTCGCTTCCTGAACAACCGCCTCTCTGCCGGCGTCAACTACTTCCATAGCTGGACGGACAACCTGCTGACGATGCAGAGCCTGAACTTCCTCTCCGGTATCGACCAGAGCTGGAGCAACGGCGGCAGCCTGGAGAACCAGGGCTTCGACGTCCATGTCTCCGCGCACCTCTATTCCAGCAACGACTGGAACTGGAGCCTCGGCGCCAGCATCGGGCACTATGTCAACGAACTCACGGCGCTGCCCGATGATGCGACCTACGAGGACCATCAGGTGCTCGGCGCCACCATCCGCAGCGAGGTGGGACGTAGCATCAACAGCTTCTACGGCCTGCAGACAGCCCCGACCGACAACGGCACAATCGTCTATGCCACCGCCGAGGAAGCCCAGCGCGACGGCCTCTACCGCCTGCGCGCCGACGGTGTCACGAAGGATTATTTCACCAGTGGCGACGTGAAGTACAAGGACCAGAACGGCGACGGCAAGATCGACGACAGCGACCGCGTGTTCATCGGCGATGCCAACCCCGACATCTATGGCAACATCTGGACGAGCCTGAGCTACAAGCGCATCACCCTCGACGTGGGCTTTAACTACAGCCTCGGCGGCGACATCTATAACTACACGCGCCAGCAGCTCGAGAGCGGCAGCCGCTTCATGAACCAGACCACCGCGATGCTCAACCGCTGGAACCATGAAGGTCAGGTGACCGGCATCCCGCGCGCCGTCTATGCCGACCCGATGGGCAACAGTGACTTCAGCGACCGCTGGATTGAGGACGGCAGCTACCTGCGCCTGAAAAATATCACGTTGAGCTACAAGCTCCCCATCAACAACACCTACATCCAGGGTATCACCGTCTGGGCACAGGGCACCAACCTGCTGACGCTCACGAAGTACCTGGGCTCCGACCCGGAGATGTCTATGGGCAACAGCGTCTTCTATCAGGGCATCGACCGTGGCTACCTCTCATCAGGCCGTATGTTCAATGTCGGTGTGAAAATCAACCTCTAATCTGCTACGGACATGAAACAGTGCAAATATATCTTACCTGCCCTGCTGATGGCGTGCGGCGCCACCACCTTCGTATCGTGCGACGACATGCTCGATCTGGGCAACGAGAACATCCTCTACACCGGCGACAACACGCTGCAGAGTGCCAACGACACGGTGAACACCTTCGTCGGCATCCTGGCACAGCTGCAGAAGGTGGCCGTGCGCACGAACCTCTTCGGCGAGCTGCGCGGCGACCTGTCGGAGGTAGCCTCTACGGCCAGCACCGACCTGAAGGACATCGCCGACTTCAACGTGTCGGACGACAACCCCTACAACGTGCCGCGTGACTACTACGCTGTCATCAACAACTGCAACTTCTTCCTGGCCAACGCGAACACGGAGCTGTCGGAGAAGCGCTACCAGAACGGTACCGCACAGGCATACTTCGTGCTTCGCGCCGAGGCGCTGGCCGTGCGCAGCATCCGGGCGTGGCTCTACCTGCAGCTGGGACAGATCTATGGCACGAACATCCCCGTCGTGAAGGAGCCCATCCTGTCGATGGAAGATGCCGAGAGCCAGCTGGCGAACGCCCAGAAGATGGATCTGCGACAGATCTGCACGGAGTTCATCGCCGACCTGGAGCCCTACCTCTCCTGGGCGGTGGAGTATCTCTATCCGTTCCATGGCAACCCCGACCGTGCCGGCTACGGCGGCTCGATGCCGTCGCGCATGAGCGTGATTCCCATCCAACTGGTGCTCGGCGACCTCTACTTGTGGAAAGCATCGCTGGAGCAGAACCCCGACCTGGCCTTCCAAGCTGCGAAGTACTACTACGACTATATCGTATGGAGTCCCAACGCTCAGAGTTCCAATATCCAGAACACCGGCTATAAGTACGTGAACGCGACCACTTCGTTACGCGACCACTGGTCCTTCTCTGCCGGCAACTTCGATACCACGTTGCCGGAACTGTATAGTTACGCCTACTACTACACCACCCACTTCGGTGCCACCGGAGATGAAGTCATCTCGGCCATCGCGATGGACTCTGTGGCCAACGAAGGTCACTACAACCAGCTCCTGCAGCTCTATTGCCTCAACGCCGAGACGCAGGCTCCCGCCAGCATTGTCCCCTCGCAGCCCTGTATCGACTACAGCACGAATCAGACCTATGGCGATGTCTATATGGCTTCCGGGGCCACCGTGGCACAGTTCGTGAAGCTGGAGCCTGATGCCGTCACCGAGGATATGAAGCAGCGCTACTACGGCGGCGACTTACGTCTGGGGGGCAGCTACTCCAGCATGACCGTGGATGGCACGGAATACACCGGTATCCGAAAGTTCGCCTTCATTGGCCGCCAGAGTGGACGCATGGCTATCAGCGCCACCACGCGCGACGTGATCCTCTATCGCACGGGCGATGTCTATCTCCGCATGGCAGAAGCCCTCAACTATGCTGGTCTGAACCACCCCGGCTACCAGAAGATGGCTTACTACATCCTGGCGCTGGGCTTGGACGAGACGGTCATGGAGAACCTGGTCAAGTCGATTTGCAACAAAGCCGACTCTACGGCCATCAGCTACTTCCGCTTCCCCAACAGCGTGTTCCAGACGCAGCTCTCTTCCACGTTGACGACACAGAATCATGCGTCGGTGACCTACTATACCTCAGAACGGGCTTTCGAAACGGGCGTCAAGCAGATTGGTATTCACCAGCGCGGCAGCGGCTTCCCCCTCAGAAATCCGGATTATTATCCGGAGGATGCTGACCCAGACGTGACACTCGAGAGCTATCCCATCCGTCCTGCACAGTATGTGGCCAGCACCGGTACGGGTTCCACGCTGCTGAAGAACATCCTCAACAACAACCCCACGCTGGTCGATTCCTTAGAGAACAGAGAGGGCATCCCTGTTCCGGAGACCACCGGTCTGTCGCCCGCCGAGATCATCCCGCTGGTCAACGAGTATCAGGCACAGATGATGGCATACAGCGCTCGCTATCAGGCAAACTGGCAGCGTCGCGAGAAGGCTTGGTACATCAACCAGACGGCGCAGCTGAAGGATCGTCAGTATGAGGTCGTGGACAGCCTCCTCAACGTGGAGTCGGCGCTGGAGACCTGCTTCGAAGGCTTCCGCTTCGGCTATCTGATGCGCGATGCCTATCGCCACGGCGATCCCAGCATCCTCGCCAACCGCGTGGGGCAGCGCAACGCATCGCTCACCGGCAAGCTGACCAATCCCGACAACTGGTTCATCAGCTGGAAGGGACTCATCGGCAAGTAACTCATCGGGAAGTAACTCGTCGGCAAGTAACTCGTCGGTAAGTAACATCCCCATCCATGATTCCCTCAACGAGGCTGTGTCATTCATCGGACATAGCCTCGTTGCTTTTTTTGACGCAACGAATGAGACGAATCAAGGCGGCATCCTTATGCCGGTAGGGACACATCCTTATGCCGGTAGGGACACATCCTTATGCCGGTAAGGATGCGTCCTTAAGCTCGTAAGGATGCGTCCTTAAGCTCGTAAGGATGCGTCCTTATAGTAAGCACTCGAAGAAGTACACCCCCACCAAAAGTGACAGCGGCAGTGGTAGTACCACTGCCGCTGTTACATTATTATATGTAGTGCTGTAGTCAATCTTTGCTGTGCTGCAACTTCCACTTGTGTGGCAGCAACTGCACCAATTCCTCATGCGTGGCGTTCTTCATCCTCGGCATCCTCTCGATGACATCGTTGAGGTAGTCCCTGGGGTTGA
>ERZ842401.6549-NODE-6549-length-12399-cov-3.588950_pt1 | contig 12399 bp, 8 predicted proteins | sample MGYA00521270_ERZ842401 | MGnify/ENA primary metagenome ERZ842401 (study PRJEB31892, sample SAMEA3878208) | bioreactor metagenome | biome: Moose rumen | place: Sweden | collected 2011-10 | study: EMG produced TPA metagenomics assembly of the PRJEB12797 data set... | reverse complement strand
ACGGCTGACGCCACCCATGCACTCCGTGGAGTAGGCGAGTGCCAGATGGGGCGTTTCGAAGGTCTGCTTCGGGTCGAGCACGTACTCGCTGGCCTGTGGGTCTATGCCGGCATAGAAGTGGTGGTGTTTGTTCAAGATGGTGTTCACGCGCAGCTCGTAGTTGCCGCTCCAGCACAGGGCAGCCCCGATGGTGCGGCCTTGGTTCTCCTGTGGCCGTCCGTCGAGCGAGAACATCAGCTCAGGGGCATCGATATGGGCATTGCGAGCGCCGTCGCTGTTGCGGATCACTTTCATGCCAGGGGTGAGCGGCTCCTGCACCATACCAGCCTCGGCGGCCCAGTCGCCATGCAGATGGGTGATCCACACGTCGCCCTGGCGCAGCGTCAGGTGGCCGGAGTCGAAGCGTTTCAGCGTGATGGCCTTCTTCTCGCCGTTAGTGACTGAGGTCCAGGTCTCAATGACATCGACCTCTTTATAGGCCTTGTAGAACAGCTTCACCGTGACGGGCTGCAGGCGGTCCTGAAGGATGAAGGTGTGAACGACGGCGATGCCGTCGTCTACCGAACTGTAGTCGGTGACTTGCAGTTCGAGGTTGAGGTCGCCGTCGGCATGCTGCACCTGCAACGCAGGCAAGTGCACCATGTCGACGGTACCAAAGGCAGGCAGGGCCGCGAAGTCGAGGGCATCACCGGCATCTCGCAGCTGCTGTAAAGTGGCTACGCGACTGCCGAAATAGTCCATGCGCAAATCCTGACCCTCGCTGGCATGCAGCAACATCTGCATGTGGGGAGTCTCTACACTCACTTCGCCTTTCCATGCCCAGACGGACATAACGGTAAGAAGTGTTGACATCAGTAAAAAAGAGCGTCTTTTCATCATTGCTGTACGAATCTCGCCGTTATTTATGATCGTTTATTCCGAAACGGACTGATTACCTTACAAAGTATTTCTTCCCGTTTGCTATGACGAGGCCCTTCTTGATACCTACGGTACAAGCGTCTCCTGTCGTGGCCGAGCGAGCCGTGGTCAGTTTCTGGCCCATCAGATTATAGAGGGTTGCAGTCTTTGGCATTGCCTTCACGGAATTGATGACCTCTGTGGGAGTTTGCTTTGAAAGTGTGATCTTGGTCAGTGTATAGGCCTGACCACGAATGACGAGTCCACGCTCAGCAATCTCAGTAGCCACGGTCTCGTCGGCAACGGTGTAGCTGATCACGCCGTCGGCAACGGTCGTCACCAGGTCGGTCCACTCCCAGCCTTCACCTTTCTTATAGGTGACCACATACTGCGGCTCGTCGTAGGTCGTGGTGGTGTAGACGCGAATCACATCATCCTTCTTCAGCCCCGTGAAGGTGCCTTCGGGAGTCTCAAACTGCGTGCCGGGGGCAACCTCGGTATTCCAGGAAATCGGCTCAGAGCCTTCCCACACGGTTTTCTCTTCTGCCTGCACGCCGGCAAAGGCCAGCATGGCAACGATCAAAGTAAAAATCTTTTTCATACACTTGTAATTTTAAGAAGTTTGACAATAAACAAATCTGGTGCAAAGATAACGTAAACTGAAAAGACGGACTAACACAATGTTGCCCGTCTCTGATACTTTTATGACTTTGTATATTTTTATTCCTCAGTGACTGCAGTGAGTGTCACTTTTATGGCGGTATAGGTACCACCCGTCACCCACAGACCATTCATTTTCAGTTTATAGGCATCCTCACCAGTAAGCTTGTAGCTGTAACGCTCATCACCAGATGACAGATAACGGCCGTTGTCACTGCTGTTAATCGTCGACCATTCGCCTCTTTCCTGTAAAGCCACCTCAGCACCGTCGGCCACGTCTTTCACATAGACCGTGATGATGTCGCCTTCCTCGCATTGTTCAAAGGCTTCGGTCTCTATGCCATAGCCAGCCCATCCGCTAACGACATGCTCTTCTTCGCTCAGCGTGACAACAGGCTCACGTGGCTGTTTTGAGTCGTCGACTTCCTTTTCAGTGGTCAGCTGTGCCGTCATCGGTATGCGCTGCAAGCGGAAGTTGGCCAGACGAACGTCATAGTTGCCTGCAACAGCCGTCTGGAAGATAATCTTCATGATAACGTTATGCACAGAAGGAACAGCATAGACTGGGAAGGGCATGACCTCAGTGAGCGGCAGGCGAACGGTCTGCCACTGGCCCTCGGTGTCGAAGCCGCCATCTATTTCCCATTCGCAGCCATTGTTGCCGTCGGGCTGGTTCATGCCGAACATGAAGCCATCCATGAAGCCGTCGGCCGACGAGGGAAGGGGCTGCCCTTTCGGGGTGAGCACTTCGAAGACGAACTGGTAGTTGGCGCGGTTGGTGAGCGTGTCAAGACCGTCGATGACCTTCTCGATCTTCACGTCATTCCACTGCCACTGCGGCATCTCGCCCGACAGATGGAGGTGGGGATAGCCCAGCGCGGCAGCACCAGTGGTCACGTCGGCATCAGTCTGCAACAGCCACGTATCACTGCCTGTGAGGTTCTGACCAAACAGCATCATTGCCGTGGGACGGTAGTAGAGCTGAGCCAACTGCTGAGCACCCTCGCCGTCGGTCCACGTCATCAGAATCAGACTGTTGTCGGGTGTTCCGGCAGGGATGGTGAGCGTCATGCCCTCGTTGGTCACGTCGGCTGGTGTCAGTGCCGTGCCGTTCAGGGTGATGCTGGTACCGGCCGCACCGAAGTTGTAAGAGCGGAACCAGCTGCCCATCACGCTTACGGCCTGTCCGGCAGCACAGAACTCATTCTTCAGGCCTACTACCTCAAGGGCAGCAGGTACCACCTTGATGTCATACAGAGTGGTGCCCATGTCGGTGGTATAGGAAAGACCCTCGGTCTGAGCCACGTTGAAGTCGGTAGGCACCTTCACCACGCAGTAGTCGCTGGCACAGGCCACCTGCTCCACATCGGTCTCAAAGCCGTTGAAGCTAAGCCGCTCCACGTGGTTCAGGTTCTTGCCATGAATGCGGATGCGCTGACCGGGAGTGACCTCGGTGAGCGGACTGTCGTAGATGACGTCTCGTGCCTCGTAGATGCCTATAATCTCTGGGGCACCCGTGTTGGGCTGGTTCTCGGGGGCCACATAGGCCTCATCGTCGTAGGTGACGATGTCGTTACAGGAGGTCAGCGCCAATGCTACGCAGCAACCTGCAAACGCAGCAAGGATATATGTTCTTATGTTATTGATCATCATAACAATAATTGATAAGTTTATGAACTCTTAACTATAAACTATGAACTACCTCCACCCCGGGTTGTTCTCGTTGATGGCACGGTTGGTGTTCATCTCCTGTGCAGGCAGGGGGAAGAGCAGGTTGCGCGAGAGTCGGCTCTTGCTCACGCCAGCATCGTCGTTACCACCTATGGCGTTCATGGCATCGAGGTAGATGCCCCAGCGCACGAGGTCCCAGCGACGGTCGCCCTCGCAGGCCAGCTCCTTGGCACGCTCCTCGACGATGGCTGAGCGCAGCACCTCCTGAGGTGTCAGCTCACCAGCGGCATCGAGGGTGGCAGTGAGCTCGGCCAGCGTGTGCGAAGCACCGTTCTGGTCGGCACGCTGCTGTACTTTCTGCAGATAGGCCAGTGCCTCGGTGGCATTGCCCGTCTCGTTCATGGCCTCGGCATAGACCAGATAGACATCGGCCAAGCGCAAGAAGGGCCATGGCGAGTCGGCGTTGCCCGTAGTGGGATTGGTCACGTCCATATACTTCGTAGTGAAGGCCAGGAACTGGTCGGAGGGCTGCCCGCTGAACGACCAGTACTTCACGCTAGGCTGATCAAATGGTGGCAGATGGTTCTCGGCCAGTGCTTTGTAGGTGTCGTCGGCAGGATAGTAGAGGCCGCCCTGCATGCCCGAACCATCGTCAATAGGCTCCTTCTGGCCCTCAGTGCGAATGCGGTGCTTCACGCCGTCGATGATGCGACGGTCGGTGGCATCGAACAGCTGGTACCAGTTGTAGGTGCAACCTATCCAGCCACCGTCGGCAATATACTCGCAGCTAGCATCGCTGAACACGCCCTCGTAGTTGGTGTGGATAGAGGTCTTGTACTTCGTGTCGGCATTGGGTGTATAGACACAGAACAGGAACTCAGAGGCATAGCGGTTCGACATTTTCCACAGATTGTCGTAGCTGCTCAGCTCGTAGTTGCCCAGCGAGGTGGTCTTGATGACCCTCTGTGCCCACTGTGCAGCCTTGGCGTAGCAGTCGGCAGCGTCGATGTTCTCATAGCCGCTGACGGGCTGCACGCGGAACTTGTGGCTGTAGGGGCGGGCATAGGCGTAGGTGTCGCCGCTCTTGATGTAGGGGGCTCCCGTGCGCACGCTGATATAAGTGGTGGCACTGCCTAAGGCCGACGATGCAGCCGTGGCGTAAGCCTTGGCCAGCAGACCAGCAGCACTGCCGGCATTGACGTGACCTGCCTGATAGTCGTTGTCAGTGTTCTTGTAGAGTTCACCGGCTGCCTCTTCGAGGAGCGTGAAGATCTGGGCATAGACTTTGTCGACAGCGGCACGCGGATTATTGGTCTTATCGACATCACCGCCTGCCAGGGGCACCTCACCGTAGGCACGCACCAGAAGGAAGTAGGCCATGGCCTTATGGAACTTCAGCTCGCCCAGATAGTTGGCCTTGGCGGCATCGGTGAGCGTCTGCATCTTCTCTATCTGACGGGCAGCGTAGTCGGCACGCTCGATGAGACCGTAGCAACCCTTCCAAAGAGCATCACACACCTCGCTCTCGCCTTCGAAGTTGCCTGCACCGAAGGCCTTGAACAGCCACGACGGACCGGAGATATAGTCGGCATCGAGCTCGAGCACCTTAGGGAAATAGCCCCAGCAGAACATGTCGTAGACCCACTTGGAGTAGACTCCCGTGACCCAGGTCTGAGCAGCCTCGTCGCTGTCGCCAAGGGTCTCCTCGGTGGTCTGTCCTTCTATTTCCTCGTCGATCCAACTGCTACAGGAGTTTAGAGTTGTGAGCGTAGCACAACCAACGAAACCACCAAGTAAAAATGTTTTTATATATCTTGTAATCATAACTATGCATTAAAGCTAGAGTTTGCGAAAACTATGAACTATAAACTAATGAACTCTTAAAACGTTGCATTCAAGCCGAGTACGAAGCTGCGGGCACTGGGATAGCTGTAGCTGTCGACACCACGACGGCTGGCATCGCTGCCGAAGGCACTTACATCGGGATCCATCCAGCTGTAGTCGGTAATGGTGAAGACGTTGTTGGCCGTGAAGTAGAAGCGTAGCTTGTCCATGAATTTGCAGGGCTTCATCCAGTCGTAGGCAAGGGTGATGTACTTCATCTTCAGATACGAGCCGTTCTCCACGTAACGGTTACTGATCTCCATGCTGCGCTGATTGCCCATGGAGGCACGTGGGTAGCGAGCATTGGCCTTGTTGTCTTCAGTCCAGCGGTTGTTGTAGGCCTCAACGGTGATGTTGCCTACATTGGCAAGGTCCATGTCGACGGTGTTCAGGTTCAGAATGTCGTTGCCCTGTGAGCCCTGTAGCATGAACGAGAGCGACCATTGTTTGAAGCTCAGGCTGTTGGTGAAGCCATAGACGGCCTTGGGGTTGGTGTCGCCAATGATGGTGCGGTCTTTCTTGTCGATGTAGCCGTCACCGTTCAGGTCACGGTACTTCACCTCGCCCACCATCTTCAGGGCCTCTTCCTCGGTGTAAGTGCTGTACTGCTTCATGGCCAGTACCTCGGCCACGCTGTCGAAATAGCCGTCTTCGACGTAGCCGTAGAGGGCACCGATGGGACAGCCGTTGCGCTGGATGAACATCTCATCGTACTTACTCCAGAGCGAGGTAGCGAACTGGTCACCGTCGAGACCGCTGATCTTGTTGCGGTTGAAAGTCAGGTTTGTGTTGAAGTTCCACTTCCACGGACCGTCGCGCAGCACGTCGAAGGTGAGCGTCAGCTCCAGTCCCTCGTTGGTCACGTTGCCACTGTTCACGAGCATCTGGCCATAGCCTGAGCTGTAGGGACGCGACACGTTCTGCAGCAGGTCAAAAGTTTTCTTATAGTAGTAGTCGACGACGAACTGCAGGCGGTTGTCGAGAAATCCGAAGTCGATACCGGCGTTGAACTGATTGGTGGTCTCCCATTTCAGCTTGGGATTGGCCTCTCCACGCCAGTCAATCTGTGCCACGCCACGATCCAGCGTGCGATAGTTGTAGTTGGCTGGTTCAAGGATGGTGAGCGTGCGGTAGGAACCGATGCCCTGATTACCCGTCTGTCCGAAACTGACGCGCAGCTTCAGGTTCGAGAACACGTTCAAGTCCTGAATGAAGGTCTCGTCGACGGCTCGCCAGGCGAAGGCACCTGAGAGGAACGTAGCCCACTTTTTGTCGGTGACAAACTTCGAGCTGCCATCGGTACGCACGCTGGCCGTGAAGAGATACTTGTCGAGCAGCGAGTAGTTCACACGAGCAAGGAACGACTCCAACGTCTGCTGACCCTCGTCGCTCGACAGTTGGGCCTTGTCGATGGCAAAGCCCATGTTGCTCTGATAGGTCATGAACGATGGCAAGTTGGTGGTCACGGTCGAGGAGTTGTCCCAGATGCCCTGCTCGAAGGTGGCACCGGCCACGGCGTTAATGCTGTGGATGTCCCAGCGCTTGTCGAAGGTGAGCAAGCTCTCCAGCGTCAGGCTCTTCCATATGTTGGCCGACTTGCCGTATTTGCCGTTGGGCGTGGGTTTCTTGCCCTCACCCGTGAAGCTGTCGTAGAACGAGGTGCGATGGCTGTCGTTATAGCCCATGCCGAGGTTCTGACGGAACTTCAGCGACGGCAGGATCTTTGCTTCGGCATAGCTGCTGCTGAACCAGTTGAGGGCCTTCACCTGATCTTTCGAGCCGCGGATGTAGGCGGCAGGATTGGCGGCCAGCCAGAGCAGCGACGAACTGTTGGTGGTCTCCTCTGTGGCACCGTAGTTCACAGGGAAGATGAGCGACGAGCGGATAATGCCAAAGTCGCCAGAATTAGTGCGCTGGAAGTCGGTCGTGTTGCTCGACACGTGCGAGCTGGTGCCCAGTTCCAACCAGTCGGTGATATGGCGGGCCAGGGCGATGCTCAGACCGTAGCGTTTGAACCCCGACTCTTTGATGATACCATTCTGCTGGGTGTAGCTGCCCGAGAAGTTGTACCATCCCTTGTCGTCGCCACCGCTGACACTCAGGCTGTAGTCCTGCTGCGAGCCGGTGCGATATATCTCGTCCTGCCAGTCGGCACTGTGGGCATCGGCGCTCCACGTCTTGCCCGTGACGGGGTCAGTCGAGACGAAGCCGGGTGCATAGTCATTGACACCAGGCGTATATACACCGTTTTCCCACGAGCCGTTATCGGGAGTCACCTTGTAGTTGCCACCCTCGTACTTGTTGGAGTTCTCGGCAGCCTCACGCTGGTATTGCATATAGGTGGGGGCATCGAGCACGTCGATGCGCTTGGCCAGCGTGGTGATGCCGAAACTGGCGTTCAACTCGATTTTCGGCTTGCCCGTCTGTCCTTTCTTGGTGGTGATGATGACTACACCATTGGCACCGCGGCTACCGTAGATGGCCGTAGCCGAGGCATCCTTGAGCACCTCAATTTTGTCGATGTCGTTGGGATTGATGAACGACAGCGGATTGGTCTCCTGCGGATTGTTGTCGGCAGCACTGGACGGGGTGGCATTTGGGTTCTCATTGTAAGGCACACCGTCGACGATATAGAGCGGCTGACTGCTGGTGGTGAACGAGTTGGCACCACGCACGGTGATACTCGTGCCAGCACCAGGAGCACCGTCGCTCTGCTGTACTTGCACACCGGCCACCTTGCCCTGCAGTCCATGAGCCACGTCGGTGGCACCACCGGCCATGAGCTCATCACTCTTGATCTGACTCATAGCACCTGAGAGATCGCGCTTCTTCATCGTGCCGTAGCCCACGACCACGACTTCCTCCATGACCTTGGCATCCTCGTGGAGGGTTACCTCGATGAAGTCCTTGCCTTTCACGTTGACCACCTGCGTCTTGTAGCCAATCATTGATACTTGCACGACGACTTTCCCCTCTGGGAGCTGGAAAGAGAAGTTACCGTCGAGGTCGGTCACGGTGCCGATACTTGTACCGGGCACTTTTACGCTGGCACCAATCATCGGCTCACCCGACAACGCTCCGTCGAGCACGCGGCCTTTGAGAAGTGTCTGTGCCTTCATGCCTATACTGCACATGAGCAGCATGAGGCAGAAAAGAATCCATTTTCGCATAGCGTTTGTTTTATTGTTGTTGTTTGTTATAGGCGTTGGGATGACTGCGGCAATGCCGCAGTTTACGGGACTACTGGGCAGAGATGAGTTCAATGCGCGTAAGCGTGAAGCCGAGGCCCGTGACGACGAAACCGGAGGTTTTCACCTTGTCGAGGCTGTAGGCATCGAAGGTGAGTACCACGTCTGTGCCGTCAAGGGGCTGCCACTGAGGCTCCTCTGAGCCTGAGAGGTCGCGCCACTTGCCGCGGTTTTCGCGGAAGGATATTTGCGGATTAGGGCAGTCCTTCAACAGTTCGTAGTGCAGGATGACCACATCGTTCTCGGTGCACTCCTGGAAGGGCTCGGCGGTGATACGATGGTTGCCGCTCCAATCGTTGGGAAACACCTTCTCGCCATGGAACAGTTCGCCGGGCTCCAGCTTGTACTCCTTCGGGGCACGCTGGGCATCGCTGAGGTCTTCGCTGCGCTGTCCTGTGAACTGCACGATGCCTACCTTGTCGAGGCGATAACCCTTGCCGCCAATGCGCATGGCCACATTATCGCCTGTGCCAGCCAGCTGGAGCTTCAGCAGGGGAGCGTCGTCATTAATATAATAGGTGCAGCCGGTGGGGCCTACGGGAAGGCCGTCGGTGGCTGGCTCGAGCACGTTCCAAGTGAAATCCATGATCTTGGCGGCAGCACCGGCTTCCACTCGCGAAGCATGCAGATGTAGACCGTCGCCCACCTGCAAGGTCTTGAAGCACGAGGCCGGCAGTTCGGCCGACACGCTCCAGTCGCTCTTCATCTGCTTGGCAGGGCCTCGCCACACGATCTTCTCGACGAATTCCTCACCAGGGGTAAGCGTGACGCGCAGGATGCGATAGTCATGGCCGCCAATATAGCAACCACGGTCGCGCAAAGTGGCGATGATGTCGTCGGTGAGCGTCATGCGGAAGGGGCCGCCCACATTGAAGCAGCCATACTCCGATGCCACGCCCTGCCAGGTCTTCGGGTCCTGAAAGGCAGCCTGTGCAGAACCCTTGGCATTGTCGTGATAGACGGTCACCACGTCGCCGGCCTTGGCCTTGGCAAAATGGCGTCCTTCCAGCAGGATGTAGTCCTTCCAGCCGGGACCGATGGTCTTCGGGCCAAGAAGAATGGTGCGCTCATCGGCATGAAGCCTCACCCCCACCCCCTCTCCGAAGGGCGAGGGGAGCATATAGATGAACAAGCATAAAGTCGTAAATAAAAATCTTTTCATATAACTGGGTATTATACAGGAAACAGGCTATTTGCTCAACTTCTTCCATTCGTCACGATCGACAACCGCCCCACTCTGGAACGCGTCCTTCCACCACTCCTCGCCGGCAAACTGGTGCTCGTCGCTGTTGCCGGCATTGTAGGCGTAGTCGTACCATGTCATGAACCACGACCAGCGCGAGCCCTGATTCCATATTTTCGACCAAAGGGAGATGTGCACCTCGTCGCCATTGCCACACTCGGCCAGTGTAATGATCTTTGAGGGATATTCACGCACCAGTTGGTTGAACTCCTTCATGAGCGGGTACTGCAGGGCTGCATAGTTGTCGCGCCCCACGATGTCGACCACATCGTCACCGGGATACCACTCACCGTCGCCCATCTGAGAGTTCCACACCCAGATGAGATTGTTCAGACCGTGGTGATTGACCAGCCGATCATACATCCAACGCCACAACTTCTTATAGACCTCAGCACCCTTGGCTCCCCACCAGAACCAGGCCCCACCGCCCTCGAACTCGTAGGTGTTGCCTGCAGCCTCGTGCAAGGGACGCCAAATGACGGGGATACCTTTCTTCTGCATAGTCTTCAGATAGCCGGCCACTTGGTCAAGGTCGTTCACGGCCTGTTTGTTTTCCGGTGTGCCAGCCTCATATACCTTTGAGGGGTCGAACGATGTCTCACCAGGTTTCGTGCCGGGCGAGCAGGTCTTGTCGGTGCCATTATTAGCCGCCACCTGCCAGTGCCACATGCAGCCCACAACGCCGCCTGCATTGTGCCAGTTGTCGACGGGCGTCATGTCGCTGTAGTCGAGCCAGCCCTTGGGGGTGACATCTTTCGAGGCATGTATGTTGATGAAGTCGAACACGTTGATGACGGGGTACTTGCCCGTCCACTTAAAGACATTTTCGGCCTCGCGGGTGTTCCAGTCGACGTTAGCTACCACACCCGACAGGGCCTTCTGACCATAGAGCGTGAGCAGTGCACTGTAGAGCCGCTGTGTCTCGGCCGTGGTATTAGGGTTCACGGGATACTTGCTGATGCCCGACTTGTCGAGCACGACAGGCAGATTGTCAACCGGCTGTTCGCTGACAACATCGGTTCTGGGTTCTGCATCAGCCTCGTCGCCACAACCCACCAGGGTTATGGCTGCCAGAAAGATCATCAGATAACGGTTTCTCATATTAACTCGGTTTTTAGTTTTATCGTTCAAAAAAGATGCTGCAAAGATAATATCATTTTGAGAAACCGAGTAACATTATTTTGACACATGCCGACACTTGCCGCCAGAAGTTCATCAAAAAAGCTCCCTTATTGGAGAGCTTTCATTATTGGACTATCAGACGATAACCTTCGTCTTCTGATATTTTTCACGAAACTCAGTGGGGTTACAGCCCTTGCGCTTCCGGAACAGACGATTGAAGTTGCTCAGCGTGTTGAACCCACAGGTATAGCAAATCTCGCTGATGGAGTCGGTCGTATCAACCAACCGGCGAGCAGCATAGCCCAGACGCACGTCGACGATATACTCGCTCAGCGCCTTCCCCGTCCGAACATGGAAGAAGCGAGAGAAAGCCGTGGAAGTCATGCCCACCATGTTGGCCAGATCGTCCAGCCGGATTTCATCTTTATAATGGCTGTCGATATAGCCTTTCACCTTCAGCACGCGACGCGACTCGCTCCCCACATCAACCTTGGCAAACGACGAACTGGAAAGCTCATAGGCATCATCGAACTTCGACAGTTCATACAGAATATCAAAGAAACGCTGAACGGCATAGAAACTGTCTTTGTTTTCAGCAAGATCTCTCAGCAAATGATACACGGTCAGCACCGCCTCCATGGGGAAAGCCAGTCCGCGCTTGGCACGCTGCATCATGCGGAGGACAGGCTTATAGGGATTCTTATGAAAAGGCAGGTTTTCATCCTCAAACGGTATATTAAACTGCACCGTAATCTCATGAATATCCTTGCTTTGGCACTGGTGCTGCTCCCACACATGCTCCAGATTGCTGCTCGTGATAAGCACCAGATCCAAATCGCCAATCACCTCACTATGATCGCCTACGATGCGACGTGCTCCTGCACCACCGGCCACGAAGTTCAGTTCCATAGCCTCATGACAATGAATGGGATAGTCGAACTCCTGCTTATGACGGTCGGCTACATACATAAACTCATGCTCACTGAGCGGCGTAATCTCATGCAACACTTTCGATTCCATGTCTTTTAGCTCTTATAATTCACGTGCAAAAATACGAATTATTCTTCTTTAAAAGAAAAAAGAGCGAATTATTTCTTTGTCCTTCTCTCGTTTTTCCGTAACTTTGCAGCCCAAAAGGAATAAAAACGTATTTATTTTATGGAAGAAAAAGTATCAACCACAGGAAATGAAGAAAAGAAAACATATTATCTGGATATTTTAGAGGATATGAAAAAGAAGAATGCGAAAAGCTCTATATTAGAAGTAAGAAGTGATAATTTTAGGGCGATTCATATATATGAGGCCTTTGGCTATAAAAGGATATCTATAAGAAAGAATTATTACATCCGTAATAAATGACTCAATAAAGACGGTTAATACCCCTATGCAATAACTCATTTTGTTATCATCGGCATATTCTATCGTAAGAAAGGCAGATCGCGGACGCGATCCATCGGAAGCTCCCAACGGTGGAGACGATCGCCATGTACGCATCCATCCAGAACATCCAGCATAAGACGGACGCCGAGCTGCGCCGGCTTCGTGACTGCGGGATCAACGGGCTGGATATCGGGGTGGAGAGCGGCCTGGACGCTGCGCTCCGATACATGAACAAGGGCCATACGGCGGAGGAAGCCCGGGAACAGCTTCTGCGGCTCACCAAAGCGGGCATGG
>ERZ842401.6548-NODE-6548-length-12400-cov-3.359012_pt1 | contig 12400 bp, 9 predicted proteins | sample MGYA00521270_ERZ842401 | MGnify/ENA primary metagenome ERZ842401 (study PRJEB31892, sample SAMEA3878208) | bioreactor metagenome | biome: Moose rumen | place: Sweden | collected 2011-10 | study: EMG produced TPA metagenomics assembly of the PRJEB12797 data set... | reverse complement strand
CGCCGCAAGCACGCCTTCCGCAAGGACCTTGTGCTGCCAATGTCCGTATTCGCCGTTCAGGTCTTGCGTCATGACGACCTCCGGACGAAACCTTCGGATCTGCGTAACCGCATATCTGGTTACGTCGTCCTTCGTAAACGTATGATGAAATTTGTCATAGTAGTTTTGGGGAATATCCGGAAACCCGCCGAATTCAGGCTGTGTTTTCAGGCCCATCGTCCATGCGCCGTTCAGCGCTTCCTGCCGCCTTTCGCGCTGAATCTTTTCCGGAAGCTTCGTACTCATAATAAGAGACATGCCGGATAATCCGCGATCCACTTCATAAATCGGATAGATCGCGCCAAGGAACAGGACGTCGTCGTCCGGGTGCATGGCAAAGGTCAGATAATCCGCTTTTTCTATGGAAGGTTCAAACGGATGATAATCCGGGACCTCCCCCTGTCCGTACGCATACAGGGAACAGAACGCGCAGTTATCAGCTTCCGCCCGGATTCCGACCTTGCGGCATTCCGGCAGTGGCGTAATCAGGTTGTTATACAGAAGAATGCCGGGTTCCTCAAGCAGAAGCAGGCCGCTGCCGTCATATTGCAGCACCGTATAATCAACGGGTGCATAATAAAAGGAAAGATATACGGAAGCGACCGGCACATCGTCCGGCCATGCGATCGTAAGCGTTTTTCCCTTGCTGACGCGCTGCGCGGTATCAAAATCCGAATCGCGCAGCCTGTCCGCGTGTACGGTGAAATCCCCGTCGTACTTACATTTTGAGGATAGGTTTTCCGCCTGACCGTCGGCCGATGCGCCGGATCCCGGAATCACGGAAAACAGGGGTCCGATCAAAAGCATGCATACAAGCAGGAGGAACGTCTTCTTTACCATGCCTTACCTCACAGGTGAAAGCCCGAATGCTTTCAGTATCATCTCGTAGTTATGTTCGTCCGTTTCCGCGTCAATAGCTTCCCGGAGATAATCCGGCAACGCATCGGAGGGAATGCGGAACGTATTCTTCCAGAAGTTTGCCTTGGACGCGTTTCGGCCGGAACCGTCAAATAAAGCGTCCATGGAATAGAACGTTCTACCGCGAACCTGCCGGAACGTCAGAATCAGCATCGTGAGATGCGGCGACCACATCTCATACGTCAGGTATGCGTCATCCGCACCGTCATTGTCCTGATCCAGCCGGTCGATCACCATCAGATAGTGTCCGCCGCTTTGGACGATATCGCCGGATTCGGCCCGGTCATAGGCGATCTTGTTGTCGCCCGAGCGGGTGCGCTCACCGAGCGTACCGATCTTAGATCCGACCTGAGAGCTGAGGTTCAGGCCTGCCTGTTTATACGCCCAAACGATGCTCGCAACACATTGCATTCCCGTATAGTAATACGTGCCGTTGCCGTCGGTCGTCGGTTTTCTGAGCTTTGCGCCCCATTCCGGATTGATCCCCCAATCCTTCTCGCCCTGATACGAGCCGTGTCCCTGATAAACGACGGAATAGCCGTATTGCGCCATGTTGGAAATCAACGAAACGCCGGCAGTGACCGCACCCGTGCGCGAGTAGACGCCTGCGGCTGCGATATCCCTGCTGATGAAACCGTTCAGCATTTCAACGGAAGCGCCCTTTTCCGTCAGCAGAGAATCGACCGCCGTACGAACGGATGTGACGCCCTCTGCGCGGATCGGATAGAGGAAACCGGATCGTACCGTGACTTCGATCGGAGAAAACGGGTTCCCGTCCGCATCGCGCGTCCACAGCGTATAATTCCCATCGTATTTGAAAACGCGCAGCGTATCCGTCGGTTCTCCGGAATCCGAAGCGTCAAACCAATCCTTTGTGCCCTCAGCCGGAGAAAGACCGGATTTGGTAAAGCAATATTGCGAAATCAGCGCATCCTTTTTCGCAGTTGCTTCGACAACAGCGCCGCGAACCGAAACGCCAAGATCGTCGTTTTCATTTACGTAGGTGACAGGAACGGTGTCAAGCTCAGCGAGTTCTGTATTGCTGCCGCGAACAAGCTGAAATGCCTCCGAAACGAACGCGTCAGATTGAGAATCATATTGCAGTTCAAGCGTTTCCTCCGCATCCAAAGAAAGCAGTACCCTGTCTGGCTGGAAGGTATACGTCCCTTCACGTTCATCCGCAGAAGCAGCTGCACGATAGGTTCCGTCTTCGCGGAGCTCCAAAATAAACGGAAGATCTGCAACCGTCCATACACCGGCAAACGGGTTCGGCTCCGGCGTGCTTTCGGGCGTCGGCGCAGGCGTCGGATCCGGCGTGACGGGATCCGCCTCCGGAGACTCGGGCGCTGTCGCTTCGGAAGCAATGACGACGTCCTCGGTCACGGACGTTTCCGGCGTCTGAAACTCGCTGCTTGTCCCTTGCTGCGTCGCCCCCTCGGCCGTTTCCGTCCCGGTACGGGCGTCCTGTGTGCTGCATCCGAAAACAGATGCAGCGATCAAAAGCAGTGATAGGATAAAAATTGACAATTTTTGCATGATGAGCTCCTTCGGATTTTATTATACTACATTTCATCCGACTTGTCCATCATGCAAAAAACCGAGGGATTTCTCCCCCGGTTTTTCACATTACGGATTGATTCCGATTACTCTGCTTTCAGCAGGAACGCACGATATGCTTTGAACGCTTCGTACAGGTCGGCCTTGGAGATGATCTCCCACGGCGCATGCATGGACAGAACCGCAACGCCGCTGTCGATGACTTCCATACCGTATTCCGCGCAGATGTAGGCGATCGTTCCGCCGCCGCCCGCATCTACCTTGCCGAGCTCGGCCGTCTGGTAATTGACCTTTGCATCTTCCATCCACTTGCGAAGCTTTGCCATGTATTCGGCGTTTGCATCGTTGGAACCGCTCTTGCCGCGTGCACCGGTATACTTATTGAAGCACACGCCCTTGCCGAGGAACGCGCTGTTTTTCTTTTCAAACACACCCGCGAAGTTCGGGTCAAAACCGGCGCTGACGTCGCAGGAAAGCATGTGCGCATTGGTCAGTGCACGGCGGAGCTTCAGTTCGGAATACTCGCCGGTGAGGTTCATGACCTCGGCGACCGTGTTCTCGAAATATTTCGCATGCATACCGGTTGCGCCGACGGAACCGATCTCTTCCTTGTCTGCAAGGATGCAGCAGCAAGTCGATTCGGGCGTATTCTTTACGTCGAGCATGGCCTTGATCTGCGCGAACGCACAAACGCGGTCGTCATGGCCGTATCCGATGATCATGCTGCGGTCAAGTCCGAGCTCGCGGCTCTTGCCGGCGGGAACGACCTCGATCTCAGCGGATAGGAAATCTTCTTCCTCGATGTCGTACTTTTCCTTGAGAATCTTCAGGATGTTTGCCTTGACGGGTTCCTTCTCCTCATCCTTAACAGGCGCGCCGCCGATGATGACGTTCAGCTCTTCGCCTTCGATCGCGACAGCCGCTTTCTTCTGCATCTGATCGCCGGAAAGGTGAATCAAAAGATCGGAAATGCAAACGACCGGATCGGAATCGTCTTCTCCGACGACAACGTTCACGAGCGTGCCGTCCTTCTTCGCAACCACACCGTGCAGCGCGAGGGGAAGCGTGACCCACTGATACTTCTTGATGCCGCCGTAGTAATGCGCATCAAGATAAGCCAGGCCGGAATCCTCATACAGCGGATTCTGCTTCAGGTCCATACGCGGCGAGTCAATATGCGCGCCGATGATGTTGAATCCCTTCTCCATCGGCTGACGGCCTACGATGAACAGCATGATCGCCTTTCCCATGCAGTTCGCGTAGACGCGATCGCCTGCTTTCAGCTTGCCGTTTTCCGCCATGACCGCTTTAATGTCGCGATAGCCCGCAGTCTCTGCACGCTCAATCGCGCCGATCACGCATTCGCGTTCGGTTTTGCCCGCGTCCAGAAATGCGCGGTATTCCTTTGCAACCGTTTCCAGCTTACGAAGGTCCGTCTTTGTATAGGTGTTCCATGCCACAGTACGTTCCATAAATGCCTCCCTGTAATCATTTGTTCTATTCTATCATGCCGCAGCGGATTTTTCCATCCCTTTGGAAAATATACAATAAAAAAGCGCGGAATCAATCGCGCATCAGATTCTGAAAAATACCGGAGATTTCCCGATACTCTGCGGTCGTCTGCTCCAGATAGGACCGACCCGCATCGGTGATCGAATAATAGCTCCTTGCCCTGCCGTCCGCAACCTCGGTCGATGAAATCTCAATATATCCCTGCTCCTCCAGGCGGTATAGAACCGGATACAGAATGGAGATCGTATACTTGCCGCCGCTGCGTTCCTTCAGCGTCGCGGAAACCTCATAGCCGTACATCGGTTTTTCGGAAAGCAGGCGGAGCACAACAAGCGGGCTTGTCGCTCGCTTGAAATACGATATGAATGAATGACCGGTATCGGACAATGTCGTTCTTCGCCTCCGCTGCATATTATACTCCGGAAATCAATGTATTTGCAACATTTTTTCTGTTCGTCGGATTGATTATATCACAAATTTTATATTTTGCAATATATAGCATTGACTATTATCAAAGAATATGATATAACAGAATCGTAAACCCGAAAGAAACGGAGGCGTTACCATTGCGTACAGGAATACGTTATACGCGAAAACCGATTTCCACAGTTTTATGGTTCCTTGTGATTCTGCTTGCTGCGCTGCTGGTCGGCGTCGCAGCCTCCCTGTATTTTTCTGCAAAGGCAGTGCCGGGCATGCTTGATCAGAGAATGACCACCATCGCCGTGCATCAGCCGACACACGAACAGCAGGCTGACGGTTCTTATCAGATCTCCAATGCGAATTCCATGATCTTTGAAGAGGATCTGGAATATCTGAAATCCCTGCCGCAGGTCAAGGATATCGACATGCGCGGTCTTTCCGGCGCATATATCGAGGAACTGACGGCAAGAATCGGTCTGGATGATTGGTTCGGCATGACACAGGATATCGGATTCAACATTGGAAAAGAACTAAACGAGAGCTATCAGAACGTCGTTTTAATAGGCACCGTGGAGAGTGCGTTTACCTATGACGGCTGTCAAAGCGGCGCAAGGTACGATTTGTCTGCCTTCGGCGGTGGCAAAAGCGCCGTTCCGATTTCACATTGCGCGATCATGCGCGTGGAGGAGGTCGTCAGCATGCACCCGGATTATCCCTTGTTTGCAAGGGAGGAAGGCGATAAATTCTATGACGGACGAATTGCCGTCATGTTTTCCACGTTCAGTGAAAGACCCAAATCGTTCTTCCGTGTCGGGAAGCGTTACGTAGTATCCGGGGCCTATGATCCGTCACTCAGCGCAACCGGAGAGTATCCTTCGGACCAGCCGCTTCTTGCGCATGTAGCGCTCAAAAGAGAATTCGTTAGCTTCTACGCGTTCGATGAAGGGAATTCGCTTGCCTGTTACCGCAACAATACATTCGAAGAGGGCGATTGGTTCAATGCGACTCCGGATAATCCGTTTGTGATAAAACTTCTTTCTCGGGAAGACCGCGTACCGATCGCCGCAGAATGGAACGGAACTGCTGAAGAGCTTCGGGAAGACGCCGTCTGGGGTCCGATCGTCAACGATTGCGAACGGTCGCTTCACAGTTTTGTTGTCCTCGGAACGAATTATCTTGAGAGTATGTACTCCTTTTTGACGAACGAGGCTGCGATCGTACAGGGGCGCACCTTTACGCAGGAAGAATATGAAACCGGCGCAAAGGTTGCTGTTATGGATGAGAAGCTTGCGCAGAGCGCCGGATTATCTGTCGGCGATACCGTTTCCGTCCGACAGTTTCCTGCAGCGATCGGCGGCAAAGAAGGAAACAGCTCAATCGGGACGGAATGGTCTGCCGGCGACTCCCTGATCAACTCCCCTACCCTCGGCGGAAATGTTTTTTATCACGGATATCCGAACGGCGAGCCTGAGCTTTTTACAATCGTCGGATTGTACCGTTTGGAGAACGAATGGAAGAACAGCATCTGCTCCTTCACGCCGAACACGATCTTTATTCCGAAAAAGGCGCAGATCGAAGGCGCGTTCGGCGGTCCGACAGTGGAAATCGGAACGCGGCCCGTTACCGGATATTATGAAGACGGATCCTCTTTCGATTATGAAGAAAAGGTCTATTCCGTCGGCGGCACCCGCGGCGTCTATATGTCGATCATTCTGGAAAACGGGCAAACGGAAAGCTTTCTGAACCGGCTGAAGGAGGATACGACCTACCTGTCGGAAACCATGACCGAGGAAGCTTTGCGCCGCTATCTGGGTTCAGGCGGATGGGATTATCCGGTCAGCGGACTCGGCGGGCACAGATTTCTGTGCTTTGATCAGGGCTACGAAGCTGCCAAGGAAAGTATAGATGCGGTCGCCGCCTCCGCAGGGAAGCTTGTGCTTCTGATAGCGGGCGGAGCCGTTCTGCTCTTTGCCATGTATTTACTGCTCTATCAATCGTCGGAGCGGAAAACGGTCGGCATCATGCGGTCGCTCGGCGCAGAGCCAAAGCGCGCAAGACGGTATCTCTTTGCGAGCGGGTTTGCGCTTGCAGCCGTCGGCATCCTTATCGGTACGTTTCTGTCGCTCTTCGCGGCCAGACTTGTCTCCGACCGGTTGTCCGCACTTTCCGTTTCGCAGGCCGGCAATGACTTCAACGCTGCGTATTCGGATCTGTTCCGCGATATGATGCGGGAAGGGTCGGTTCCTGCCTTCTCCCTCGTCCTGCTTGCGACGGCAGAAATCGGTTTCACTGCACTTGTACTGTTTCTGCAGGCATATATGATCGCCAAGAAGAATCCGAGAAAGCTTTTGGGGAAATGATTATGAGTCCATTCTTTTTAAAACGAATTGTCCGCGCTCCTGCGAAGCATATCGCCGTGCTGCTCGTATGCCTTTTGCTTGCCGGTCTGATCGGATTTCTTTCCGAGGACCGGACAAAGCAATATGAAAAGCTGGAAGAGGTTCAAAAGACCGCTGAGGTTCTCTGTGTCGTCACAGACAACAAAGGAACAAAGGCCACCTCGCTCGGCATGGGCTACAGTGTCATCTTTGCCGTAACAGACCTGAACTATTATCGTCTTCCGGAGTTTGTGAAGGACGTGCGCGCCGTAAAGGAATTCAAAATCGGCGGCGAGCCTGTTCTTTATGCGATCACGTCCCCGAAATGTGCGGAAAATCTGGATCCGGACAAAGGCGGCGAAGTCACGCTGTTCCGGGATGACTTTTATGAATCCGACGAATTTATTTGCCTGATTTCTGAACAGGCATACGATTCGCTTGCAGAGGAAGCCAAGCTTCAGGACTACGTGACCGATCCGCGCGTCAACCCGGAGCTTCGTAAGACCCTGAACATACCGGGAACCGATCGGTTTTCCTTCATCGTTGCCGGCTATTATCAGGGCAAGGGATCCGAAATTTATATTCCGTTTGAAACGGGAATGATAATCTGCGACGAGCTTGCGCGGCAGAGAACGGTTGATTCCCTGTCCTTTCTTGCCAAAGACAATACGAGACTTGATGAGTTACGAGACGCCGCATCGGATGTATTCGACACGGTTGATCCGTACGGGCACGGCGGAGCGCACCGTTTCTCGCTCACGATACACGACGAGGACTATCAGCTGATGCTGTCCGCTCTGCACAGCAACATTGAACGCGCCGGATACCTGATTCCCGCTGTTTACGTGATCACGCTTCTGGTCGGCTTTTTAATGGGCTTTTTGACGACGCGAAGCGAAAAGCATTCCTTTGCGCTGCAGCGGAGCGTCGGAATGACAAAAAAGCGGCTGCTTATGTCCGTTCTTTCCGAACAGCTCTCGATCCCGCTTCTTTCATGCGTCATTGCTGCGCTTGTCTTCGGAAGCGTTCTTCCGATCCTGATTACATTTCTTCTGTATGCGCTCGGATGCAGCGCCGCAATCATTCGCGCAGTGTCCGTTTCCCCCATGCAGCTTCTCCGCGAACAAGAATAAGCAGAAAGGTTGGTAACTGAAATGGAATTGTTAATCGCTGATCATCTCTCATTTTCCTATACGAACCGATTTCAGAAGGTCGATGCGGTCAGGAACGTCTCCTGTACGTTCGAAGCCGGAAAGGCATATGCGATCGTCGGAAAAAGCGGAAGCGGCAAAACGACGCTGCTTTCGCTGCTCGCCGGTCTCGAAGAACCAACGGAAGGGCAGATTCTGTTTGAGGGCAAGCCGCTTTCCGAAATGAATCGCGACGCCTATCGGCTGTATCACGCCGCCGTAATCTATCAGAGCTTCAATCTATTCCCCATCCTCACGGCCGAGGAAAACGTCATGTATCCGCAAAAGCTGCGCGGAACGCCCGAAAAGGAGGCACGAGAGAAGGCGCGTGCGGCGCTGCATGCGGTCGGCATAGACGAGAAAATGTTCAGGCGAATCCCGTCAAGACTTTCAGGCGGAGAACAGCAGCGAGTCGCCATTGCGCGAGCGATCTGTGCGGAAAACAAGCTGATTCTCGCCGACGAACCGACGGGCAATCTCGATATCACGAACGGAGATCAGGTTGTTTCCATTCTCCTTCGCCTCGCCCATGAGGAGGGCCGATGCGTCGTCATCGTAACGCATGATCTGGAAATTGCAGGACAGATCGATCAGATCTATATGATGCGCAACGGCGCTCTGGAGTCCGAAGAGTAAATATATCGAAATGCATTGCTTCCGTCACAATCCCGGCAGGAGCTTTGCCGTATCTGAAAAATATATCGCCGCAGACTTTGCATAGTCTGCGGCGATATGGTCTGGGTGGAGAGATTTGAACTCTCGGCCTCTTGAACCCCATTCAAGCACGCTACCAAACTGCGCTACACCCAGATATCCCGGAACCGAATGATATGATAGCATCCGGTTCCGCTTTTGTCAAGTAAAAAAACGGATTCCGATCACGGAGTTTCGGGCGAAGCCGATGCACCCTCATCCCCTGCTTCACCGTGCAGCTTCAGCGAATCCTCCACCGGATGTTCGCTGTTGCTCATCTGATGAATCATATCTTCCGTATCGTCCTTGATGCCGAGGATGCCGTTCTTGACGTTCGTGATCCAATCGGAGATTGGTCCCTTTAAAACGCCCTTCTCGTTCAGGAAGTACAGCAACGCGGCAAGCAGCACAACGATTACGACGACGATTCCGATAATACGAAAGATCAATTTCATAGGTACTCCTTTCTGTAACGCGAACAGGATAGACCCGATCTTCGGTCAGTATATATCCATACGTTCCGTTTCGTCAATTGCTTTTTGGATCATAGGTTCAAAATCGACAAGCGCTTCGCTTTTCCGGAGCTTGTCCACCTTCGGTTTTGTGACCGGATGCTTCGGAACGAACACCGTGCAGCAGTCCTCGTACGGCAGAATCGAAGTCTCGAACGTGCCGATCTTCTGCGCCTTCTCGATGATCTCTTCCTTATCGAATCCGATCAGCGGGCGAAATACGGGCATCGCAACCGCATCGTCCGTAACACACAGCGACTCGATGGTCTGGCTGGCGACCTGTCCGATCGACTCCCCGGTGATCAGCGCCTGTGAGCCGGTCTCCTTAGCGATGCGTTCTGCGATCTTCATCATCAGACGGCGCATCAGGACCGTCGTTTCCGTCGACGGGCATTTATCATAGATCGTCATCTGGATATCGGTGAACGGCACCAGATACAGATTGATTCGTCCGGCATACCGGGAAACGAGCTTCGTCAGCTCAACGACCTTATCCCTTGCGCGTTCGCTCGTATACGGATAGCTGTAAAAATGCACCGCATCCAGCATAACGCCGCGCTTTGCGAGCATATATCCGGCGACCGGGCTGTCGATGCCACCGGAAATCAGCAGCATCGCTTTTCCGTTCGAGCCGACCGGCATGCCGCCCGATCCGAGAACCTCTGCGGTATAGACAAATGCATTGTTCTGACGGATCTCGACCGTAACCGGAAGCGCAGGATGATGCACGTCGACCGTCAGGTTCGGATACGCTTCAAGAAGTTCATGTCCAAGCTCCCTGCAGATTTCTTCGGACGTCATCTGGAAACGCTTGTCCGACCGGCGCGCAAAGCACTTGAACGTCGGAACGGATGCGGTTTCGGCAAACGCCTTCGTCTCCGCAATCGCAGCGTCTTTAATTGCATCCCAGTTCTTTTCCACGCAGCATGCAACGCTGATCGAATGGATTCCGAATACGCGGCACAGCCGATCGACACATTCGGAAATTTCGTCTTCGGGAATGCCGTAAACGAAAATTCTGCCCTGCTCTCTCTCGACCACGGGATGCACCGGATTGAGCGCCTGCTTGATCCGGTCAACCAACAGCCGCTCAAAAAACGGACGGTTCAGTCCCTTTAAATGAATTTCCGCATAACGCACCAGCAAAACCTTTTCCATTGTTATCTCCTTCTGTATTTTCGAAGAATTCTTAATTGTTCATCAATCACGTTTGCCGCAACATCCGCTTCCTGCTCCGTATTGAACGGACAGAAGCTGAATCGGATCGCGCCCTCCTGCCTTGCGCCGGAAATGCCGACCGCGTTCAGGATCCGGTTTTTGCCCAGCTTTTTAGCCGAGCATGCAGATCCCGTAGATACGATAACGCCGTACCGTTCCAGCGCGTGCATCAGCACTTCGCCGCGTACGCCGAGGAAGGAAAGATTCAGGATATGCGGCGCGCCGGCTTCGATCGCAGGGCCGTTCAGCACGACGTTCGGAAGTGCCGACAGATTCTCATACAGCCTTTTTTTCACGCGATACATCTGCATATGCCACGCCTGTTCGTTTGCACGATATATCCGAAGCGCGGAGTCGAAGCCCAGAATGCCCGGGACGTTCGTGGTCCCGCTGCGCAGATTCCGTTCCTGACCGCCTCCGATCTGTCCGCCTGAAAACCGGACGCCTCTGCGAACGTACAGGAAGCCTACGCCCTTCGGCGCATGCACCTTATGCGCCGAGACGGAATACAGATCGACTGGCAGCTTTCGGGTTCCCGTCTTCATATACGCCTGTACGCCGTCCGAATGAAACACGGCGTTCGGCGCAAGTGCGCGGACCTTTGACGCGATCCTGTCGAGATCGTTTACCGTGCCCAGCTCGTTGTTTACGTGCATGATGCTCACAAAGGTCGTTTGCGCATTCAGCACCTCGGACAGCCGGTCGACGTTTATCGACCCGTCCGGGCAAAGCGGCGCATAGACGAGTTCCGCGTCAAACAGCTTCGCGTATGCCGCAGCGCTCTCGAAAACCGATGGATGCTCGATCTCCGTCGTCACGATCCGCTTCCTGCCGTGCACTGCGCGCAACGTTCCGAAGACGGCCATATTGTTCGACTCCGTCCCGCCGGACGTATAGATGATCTCATCCGGATCGGTCCCGACCGTTGACGCGGCAAACGCTCTCGCTTCGTTGACCTGTTTTTCCACGGAAAATGCAGTGCCATAGGCGGCTGCCGGATTAAAATAATCCTGTGTCATTGCACGGCCTGCGCGATCGGCCGCCTCCGGAAACGTTTGCGTCGTTGCACTGTTGTCAAAATATATCATAAGCATCCCTTTCGTTTCGTAAAGCATACCATATAGTATTCCGAAACACGCAAATCCGAAACCATTTATACCACAAGAATAGGAAAAAAAGCAAAGAAATCGAAAAATGTTTACATATTAGTCACTTATCTGTGAAATTTTATGATATAATGATTGAGAATAAAACAGTACTAAATTAGGAGGTATATACATGATTTGCAAGGAGTGCGGAGCATATAATCCCGATCATGCAACGTACTGCAAGGTCTGCGCCGCGAATCTGAAGGGCGAAGCTGCAACTGAAAAAGTTGAAGCGCCCGAAGAGGAACAGCCGACCAAGCGGTTCAGCCGTCCTTCCTGGGTTGTCCCCGAACAGGCCGAACAACTGAACAATCACGTTTCCGATGCGGTTGAACAAGCCGAAGAAATTACGGAGGATATTCCCGAACAAGCCGAGTCCGTTCAGGAAGAGGCCGAAGCGGTCGAAAAAGCCGATGTAATTGTCGAAGAGACAGCTGAAGAGGAAATTCCTCAGATCTGGTCTCCTGTATCTTCCCGCCGCAAAGTCACGCTCGACCCCATGGAAGAAGATAAGGATGAGAACGACGACGAGGAGCAGGAAGCGACCGAAGATTTCGACGACGAAAACGAAACGATCTATAACGATGAAGAAGCGCTTGAGGACGAGGACACTTCTTTCGAATACGAGCCTACTCCTCCAAAGCGCAAGCAGCAAAAGAAAAAGAACAATACGATGTTTACCGTTCTTTTGATTGCAATTATCGTTGTCATCGTTGCCGTTCTTGTGATCGGCGGTATTCTTCTTCTGAAGAACAAACCGAGCTGCCTCGGCGCATCGAGAAGCAACGGCGACGGCTCGTCTTCGTCTGATG
>ERZ842401.6547-NODE-6547-length-12402-cov-8.619098_pt1 | contig 12402 bp, 21 predicted proteins | sample MGYA00521270_ERZ842401 | MGnify/ENA primary metagenome ERZ842401 (study PRJEB31892, sample SAMEA3878208) | bioreactor metagenome | biome: Moose rumen | place: Sweden | collected 2011-10 | study: EMG produced TPA metagenomics assembly of the PRJEB12797 data set... | reverse complement strand
TGATTCAGCCGATTTTTCGGCATCAGAAAGTTTTTGTTGATTTTCTGCTAATTCTGCATTGAGTTGATTGTACTTGTCTTTTAGCTCCTTGGCGGAATCAGAATTCTCTCCTTCAACAAGAATAGTAGCCTTATATTGTTCTTTTAGGCTTGCTAATTCTGATTGTTGCTGAGAAATCTTTGATTTTAGTGCATCAAAAGCTGTTTCTGTCTTTGTTCCGGAAGATTGCAGACTGTTTAGAGCTTGTTCTGTTTCAATGATTTCACGCTGTAATGCATCATACTGTTGGGGAGAAACAGGATTACCAAACTCGTCCGAAACTTTTTTTGCATCTGCTTTCAGTGATTTCAAGGAATCAGATGTTTCCACAATCTCTTTTTGGAGCTTGTCATACTGTTCCTGAGAGATTTCACCATTGGCAAGCTGTTCTTTTGCCTTTTCATCTTGTGTTTTCAGCTTTTTGAGCTGTTCAACAGTCTTGTCAATCTGTTCTTGGATAGGGTCATACTTTTCTTTCCATGCATCATAGTTATCTTTTGTTTTAGCTGCTTGTTCACTAGCTGTTTTCAGTGTTTCAAGTCTTTTTTCGGTGTCTGCAATAGTTTCACTCAAAAGTTTTTGCTTTTGTGCTAATAGTTCTGTGTTGGTTGGGTCAAGTTTCAGCAGTTTTTCAACGTCTTTCAGCTCTGTTTGAGTTGATTTGATTTCTTTATCCAACTTTCCCAAAGCTTTAGAAAGTCCAGTAGTATCACCACCAATTTCAATTGTCAAGCCCTTTATCCGCTTTGATGCCACAATCTCACCACCCTATCAAGTGCTTTTTACTACTTCTACAATCTCAAAGTCGTCACTTGTGATTTCATATAGCTTTTGTTTTGCCAATTCTAAAGAGCTTGCTTCAATGGAGATACAATGCTGATGATTGCTTTCATAAAAATAAAGATAAAATGTGAAAGTCATTCGCACACCTTCTTTACTCTTGCTGTCTTAGTGAAATCATACATTACATTGCCATCCATGATGACCAAGACAGACTGAACAGGATTTCTGTCATTTAGGAGCATCAGAGTGATATGTGCATCGGCATCCAGTGTGTTGACGAACTTTTTTAAGTCTTTGCAATAGTTTTGGAAAGAAATCACCAATCTTTCCCAAGGACTGAACTTTACAGCATCCATTTTCAAGATTGCTCCGTCAACTGCTCCCTCTTTCCAGACAGAAATTCTATAATTGTTACCAGAGTAGTGATATTCAACGCTGGTATGTGCTTTTAGATTTTCTCTGACTGAAACTTCCAGCAATGTTTTTATTACTTCTGGATTGAGTTTACTCATTATACAACCTCCCTAAAATTTATCAAAGTCTTCCTGAGTGGCTAACTGCTGATATTCGCAGTCATCATTATCTCGTTCAATGAACATCTCATCAACCATTCCTACTGTCAACAAATCAAGCTCGGTCATTGACAGACCGAGCTGTTTGCACCGTAAAAGGAAAAGTGCCGTTGTCATTTCCCTGTCAATTTGGCGATGTTTTTTTTTGCGTTGACCTGTGTTTCTGTGTTCAAATTCCAAAGTTCAAGCAATTGAGGAAGAATTGTATAAATGCTGAAAACGCTAAACTGTTCTAACCATTCGTCTGGCGTATCTGGAACATTATCAGGGTCTGCGTGTCGTGCCATGATATAAGCTACATTTTCAAACATTTCCAGAGTGTCAATGTCCAGAAACGAATCAAACTGCATTTTTGTTTCATCAACTACTTCTTCATCAGAGACTTCTCCAACTTCGTCATTCTTCTGGTTCTCTTCAATGGATTTGTCAACACTCTGTTTCAGTTTCACCAAGTCCTTGAAAATATCTCTTCGAAATTTCGCACGATACAAGCGAGGCACAGTAGCACTCGCTCTGAATGGTACTTCTTTGTCATCAATCTTGATTTTCTTTGTAATAGCCATTGTTTACGCTCCTCATGTGGTGAAATCAGGCATATAAACACTTTCATACCATGCGGCTTTAGTAGCTGCTGTGGTGTTGGCATCTGTACGAGCCTTGACATTTCCGTTCGGTAATGGAACAGATTCCAGATTGAGTGTATCGGTTTGTGGTGTTTTGGTTGCTTCCTTGGTTTGTCCGGTAACACTAGGACGAGAGGCGGTACAGCAGTACAGCACATGACGGGTATCAGTCTTGTCACCTTCAAACTGGAATAAGAGTGCAAATTGTTCTGGTTCAGCGTTGGCATCTTCCACAATGACACCGTTTTTGTCTTGCTTTTCTTTCAGAATATCCACTGCAAAAGATGTGGGAATCAAGGCAATTTCCAAAGAACCGCTATAACCAGCATTATTGCTGCTCTGATAGTACACAATGTTATCCGCATAAAACGGTTCAATTTCACCGTTAGGGTCAACAGAGAGATTGACTGCACCCGGAATCCTCACGGGAGTTGCATATGTGGGAGTTGTACCGTCTTCGCTCCATCCAGTAATTTTTGCATAATGCACGTTTTTCAAGCCAAATTTGACTTTGTTATCTGCATTTGTAGGCATGATTAAACCTCCATTTCATAGATGACTTCATAGAGCTTTTCAGATTCTATGAAGACTTCGGATTTTTCGAAAAAGATTTCATGTGCCGTCAAAATGTTTTCAACCCTGATTTCATCTGACGGACTTTTTATATCAGTATACAGTTCGATTGCAAGCCTTTTGGAACTGAAATACATCTTGTTGTCAGCTCCAAAGGCATTTGCAGAAGGGGTCAGGAACAGCAGAAACGGCGGTTCAGGGCTTTCACCTTCTGCAAAATGATGATAGGCATAGGGTAAGCCAATTTCATTCATCATTGCATTGATTTCTTCATAAGTCATGATATTGCCTTTCTGATAAGCTCTTCAAACATTTTTTCACCGTGTTCCTGAGCTTCAAAAATGTGTGGTTTCGGATTGACAAAACCATCTCCAATGGTTCTGCCTCCTCTTCTAAGAGCATGACCATTCTCCAAAAGATGGGATATTTGGTATTTTTCATCACGAACTGAAATATTTACGGAATGTTCATTTTTATCTTCAGTAATGGATGAATTCCAATGCAATGCGTAATATTTGGTATCTTTAGGGGAAGTTTGTCGCAATTCTTCCTTGATGGCAAGTGCAGTAATTCTTGCACCTCTCTTAACTTCTGCCGTTATTTCATCAGAATAGGCACTCAGGCTCTTGATAATTTCCCCTGCAAGGTCATCAATATCAACTTTTGCTCCCATGATGCACCTCATTTTCTAGCTTCACAGATAATTTTCAGATAGTCTTTTGCCACAAAATCTGGTTCAATACCTTTGATGTCATAGTCAGTTCCTTGAAAACGTACTCCATGTTTAGTTGTGGTGATAGATTTTGTCTGTGAGGACTGGCGAACCCTGAAAATGATTTGCTGAACCTCTCTTGTGACTCCTGCAACATTTTCCTCATTGGAACTTGTGATAGAGTTCCGCATAGTCACATTTGACCAGACAGAAAACAGCGTTCTCTTTTCATTCGTGTGATTTCCGATGCTGTCTACTTCTTTTACATGACCGAAAATGTCAATTCTTTGGTTCAATTTCCCGATTTCCACTAAATGACATCCTCTCTTTGTGCAAATAGCAAATAACGCAAATTCAGCGTTAATTTGTGATAGTCCGCTGTATTTCGGTTTTCATAAAGATAGGAAACACAGAATAAAATGGCTGTTTTGTTAGTGTCCGGTTCGTTTTCAAGCTCTGATTCCTCTTCCCTTCTCCCTACATCCATGACAAGATTTTTGGCTGTCAAGAGGATTTGAGAAATTAGATTATCTTCATCGTTACTATCAACACGGAGATACAGCTTTGCTTCTTCTAATGTGACTAACATTATGCTTTCATCTGAAGAAGCTTGACTGCTTCGGGAAGAATCAGCTTGCCGTCAACACGTTCAGATGCCAGAAAGCCAATTTGCCCATTCATTGCAAAGAGTTCATCCAATCGCTGAAAACTTCTGCCCTGACGGTCTGCAATCCAATAATAACTATAGTCACCAAAAGCAAGAACCTTTTTCCCTGCCCCAATTTCTGGCACATAGCCAGACGTGTGATAAGGACGGCTCATAATCATATCTGGAATGTCGGCTGAAACGGAAGGCTGCCACAAATAGTTTCCGTTGCTGTCTTTCAGCTTTCTGAGTGCTTTAACCGTGCTTTCGTTCATAATCCATGATGCTCTCTTACGGTAAGGAGTTTTCAGAGAATAGTACAGTTCCTGCACATCGTCAAAAGAGATGGTAGCAGCAGTTGTTGTATAGCCTGTTCCGGCAGTTGTCCAGACACCTGTTGGCTTTTTCGTGCCATTGCCAATCAAAAATGCTTCTTCTTCAGCAGCTCCAATTCTGCGAGCAAACTCACCAGAGATATAAGCCGGAATATCGAATACGGAGTCATTCAAAAGCTCCTGAGATACTTTGATAGCCGTGCCAAGTTTCCAAGCAGAAAGGTTCTCTTGACCGAAATTATCATCAGAAAGGTTATAACTGCCGTTTTCATCAATCCATTGTGCAGTGCCGTGGCTTGCTACAATGGGAATCTTTCTTTCTCCAGAATCTGTGTGAATCACTGTTGCAAGACTACGGAAGAAATTCGCATCTTCCAATCCCTGAACGAGAGTTCTTTCATACTCATCAGGGACAAGATAACCGCCGTTTACATCTGTACCGATTTCCAAGACATCTTTGGCATCATAGTAATTTTTCTTACGGAGTACATTCCAGAATGCAGTCTTATAAGCATCGGAAGCTGTTCCGGTCTTATTATCAATATGAGAATCTGGCTTTCCTGTGATAGGTTCAGTGATAGGCTTTTCCATTTCAGCATCCAATTTTTCTAAGCGTTCCTGTCTTTGAATAGCCTTACCGAGGTCAACAACTTCCTGCTCCATTGCTTCATAGGTCTTGGCATCTTCTTCAGACATTAAACCATTGACAGCTTTTGCATCCAGAAAGTTCTTTGCCTCATCCCAACGAGCAGCTCTCTTTTCTCTCAATTCCTTTACAGTCATAACAAATACCTCCTGATTAAAATTTCAGCAATTCCAAACGCTTCTGAAACTGTTCCACTGGAATTGTTTTCAAGCTTGCAGAAGCAGAAACTTTGTTAAAAAAGCTTTGACTTGTTCTGATGCGAGACCATGACATTGAATTTTGACTGATTCCATCATTCTCATCAGGTGTTTCATCCTCTTTTTTCTCTGCATTGGAAGAAAACAAGATACCATCTACCAAACCGAGCGACTGAGCTTTTTTTGCATTCAGCCATGTTTCCTCATCCATCATCTTGGAAATTTTAGCCCTTGAAAGGCTTGATTTCGCTTCATAAGCGTTGATGATGGTTTCTTTCACCTCATCCAAGAACCGGATTGTCTGTTCCATGTCGGCTTTGTTCCCCATAGCAATACAAGACGGATTGTGCAACATCAGCATTCCGGTAGGTGCAATCAATGTTTCATCTCCTGCCATCGCCACTACAGATGCAGCACTAGCAGCAATCCCATCAATCTTGACAGTAATTTTACCTGTATGATTTTTCAGCATGGTGTAAATCTGACTTGCAGCCACCACATCTCCCCCCGGACTATTTATCCAGACAGTAAGGTTTCCTTTGTTTTTGGCTAGTTCACTCCGAAAATATTCCGGTGTAACTTCATCGCCCAACCAAGTTTCATCAGAAATTGCACCATACAGAAACAATTCTGATTCTCCAGAAGTCTCATTTCTGACAAAATTCCAGAACTTACGCATTTTTACCACTTCCCTTCGCAAACGCTCCAGCATTTTTCAGCTTGGTAAAACTACCATTGACAAGGTAGTCATTACCGCCCTCTTCGGCTGGTATCAGGTTCATATCTTCCATTTCCCTAATATCATTCGTGGAAAGCCAACCATTTTGTCTGCCTGTTGCATATCCTTGCATCCGGCTCAGATAGTCGCCCCTCAAAAGTCCATCTACGTTCATCTTGATGAAGATTTTTCCCTTTTCAGAACTGGAAAGTAAGTCTTTCTGAAAAGCCTGTTCCCACCTTGCAACCCACGGATTGAGCGTATACTTCACAAATTCAAGCGATAAATGCTCAATATTGCTAAAAGTTGCATGGTCTAAAACTCCAATCATATGGAGCGGAACACGGTATAAACGGGCGATTTCCTCAATCTGAAACTTTCTTGTTTCCAAAAATTGTGCTTCATTGTTCGGGACAGAAATGGGTTTATACTGTACCCCTTCTTCCAGAACCGCCGTTTTGTGAGCGTTTGCACCACCATAAGCACTTTGCCATGCTTTGCGAAGTTTCTCCGGATTTTTTATAACTCCGGGGTGTTCCAATACTCCAGATGGACTTGCACCGTTAGCAAAGAAACTTGCTCCATACTTCTCACAAGCAAGAGAAATGCCTAAAGCATTCTTTGCCATTGCAATAGGAGAATAGCCTACTAGCCCATCATATCCTAATCCAGCAACATGAAATACCTCTTCTTCACTTAGAATGATTTCCCCCTGCTCCTTCAGATTAGGGTCTGCTTCTTCGTATCGCCTGTATCTGTATATCAGTCTGCCATTTTCGTCACGGTCAACCCTCATTCTATCAGCCATCAGCGGATAGAGTTCCTTGACTTTCCCATTGTTGCTCCGGATAATCTGAGCATAGGCATTGCCATAAATCAAAAGGTGTGACATCATCACTTCACGAAAGATAAAACTTGTCATTTCCCGATTGGGCTGGTCATGCAGAAGTAAAAATAAAGGATGGTCTTTCATTTGCTTTTTGCCATTATCATGATATTCATAAATGTGTATCGGCAATTGTGCGATTGACTCTGCCAGCACTCTGATACAAGCATACACAGCAGTCAATTGTAACGCTGTTCTATCACCGACAGGCTCACCGCTGTTACTTCTGCCAAAAGAATAGCTGTATGACCTGCTGTCATAACTGTCTTTGGGCTTACGTTTGAATAATTTATCAAATATTTTCATTGAATGCTCCCTTAAAATACCAATAACTCACGCTCATCATAAATGCTTGTTCCGTTATCTACTCCGCCTCTGATAGCTCTGTCTAATGCCATAATCGTAGCAATTGCACCATCAATTTTTTCTGTTGACTTTTCTTTGTCAGCTTTGATGTTTCCGGCAGGGTCTTTCTTGACAAAGATGTTATCCATATTCCATCTCAAAATAGGATGTCCCCCATGTGCAAGTTCCCGATTGAGTACCATTCGCATGAGTTCCTTTGTAGGCGGCGACATATCCTTAAAACCTTGTCCGAACTGCACCATAGTAAAACCGTCACCCTCTAGGTTCTGACTCATCTGGACAGCTCCCCATCTGTCAAAGGCGATTTCACGAATGTTATATTTTTCGCCTAGTTGACAAATAAACGCTTCAATGAAATCATAATGCACTACATTCCCCTCTGTTGTAATGATATACCCTTGTTTTTCCCACACGTCATAGGGAACATGGTCTCTTCTGACACGCAAGTCAAGCGTTTCTTCTGGCAACCAGTAAAATGGTAATACTTTGTAGGTAGTTTCTCCCTCAATTGGCGGAAAGACCAATGAAAATGATGTTAAGTCAATCGTTGATGATAAATCAAGACCGCCATAACAAACACGTCCTTCCAATTCTTTGGCATCAACAGGGAATGCACATTCGTCCCACTTGTGCATTGGCATCCATCTAATGGATTGTTTCACCCACTGATTTAATCGCAACTGTCTGAAACTGTTTTCCTCTGCTGGATTTTGTTTTGCAGAATCACAAGCAGCTTGTACTTTATCAATTCCAATCGTTTCTCCTAAGGAAGGATTGGCTTTCTTCCAGACGTTGGGGTCTGTCCAGTCATCATCAATATCAATTCCATAGATAACAGGGTAGAATGTCGGGTCATGCTTCTTTCCAGCAATGATGTCTTGTGCTTTTTGATGCTGTTCATAGCAAACAGAGTGAATGTTATCTCCTGCTGTTGTAATCAGGAAGTAAAGAGGTTGCCTTCTTGCATCCCCTGTTCCCTTTGTCATAACATCAAAAAGTTCTCTGTTAGGTTGTGTATGAAGTTCATCAAAGACAACTCCATGAACATTAAAGCCATGTTTGCTGTGTGCTTCGGAAGAAAGCACCTGATAAAATGAGTTTGTCGGTAAATATACCAAACGTTTTTTTGCTTTTAGAACCTTAATCCTTTTTGCCAGTGCAGGACTTTGTGCCACCATGTCAGCAGCAACATCAAAAACTATGCTTGCTTGGTCTCTATCAGCAGCACATCCATAAATTTCTGCACGTTCTTCATTGTCACCACACAGCAGTAGCAAGGCGACAGCAGCGGCAATCTCTGACTTTCCATTTTTCTTTGGAATCTCAATATAAGCTGTGTTGAACTGCCTGAATCCATTCGCCTTGATTGTGCCAAAAATATCACGAATGATTTGCTCTTGCCAGTCCATCAACTCAAAACGCTTTCCATACCATTCCCCTTTGGTGTGACATAAGCATTGTATGAAATTGACTGCAAAGTCAGCTTTTCTTTTATCATAGTGAGATGTTTCTGCCATGAATCTGGTTGGCTGATAACTTTCTAACTTTCGCAATTTATCACCCTGATTTGTGAAAATTTCTCATTTTCGTGTACTAAAAAACTTATCATAAGTTCAGAAGCTGTTCCATTGGGTCACTTCCTCCCTGAAAATCACCAGAACTATTTTCTTTGATAATCTGAAAAATCTGACACCAAAGAGAAGTAATCTGTTTCATGTATGTCTGACTCAGCGTTACCAGTGGAGAAGCAATCGAGCCACCTGTTGTCGGATGTTTTGAAATGAATCCATTCGCTGAAATTCCTTGTTCACATTGAATCCAACGAGCCACACTCATAACATATTGTTCGATTAGCTGAGTGCTGACAAGTGTTTCTACACCTCTGGACTTCAGATAGCTATAGACTTCTCTGTAAATTTGTTTTGTTTGAAGTGGTTCAGCGTTAGTTTGTTCCGCTGTCATAAAATCTTTCAATGGTGGTAAGTCATCAAGTTCACACAACTCAACATTCTCGTCAGGGAACAATCCGATAGGTTCAAGCATTCTCTTTGCTGGACTGCCTTCGTTGACCTTCTCTGCGAGTGACTTTGGCTTTCTTCCTGCTCCGACTCTTGCTCCACCCCTGCGAGTTCCGTCCTTTGCCACGTTTGATTTCTCCCTTCTTCGTTTGATTTTTATTTGAATTGTTTGATTTTGCTTTGAAAACAGGGGTATATACCCCCTTTGATTTCCGATTTTTATACAGAGAACTCCGACGGTCTGACGGAGAAATTTTTTCCAGCGATTTTGATACCCCCACCCCTAGAAAAGGGCATCTTCGGTTCTGGTTTTCTTGTCGTGGCACGATTTGCATAAGGCTTGCCAATTATTCTCATCCCAGAAAAGCTTTTGATTGCCACGATGGGGATAGATGTGGTCAACCACTGTCGCCATGACATATCGTCCTTCTTCTTTGCAACGTTCACAAAGAGGATGTTTGTGCAAATAAATTTCTCTCACCTTCTGCCACTTGCTACCATAGCCACGTCTTGAGGATGATGGTCTGACTCCAGATACCATACTGTTTGGATGCATTGCTTGATGCACTTTACAGTATGGACTTCCAGTTTCTGTTAGGTTTGGACAGTTCGGATGTTGGCAAGGTCTTTTCGCTTTTCTTGGCATATGCATTCACCTACATTTCCCAAAGTTCCCATTCACCTTTGCTATTCAATACATAAAGTTCAGAATTATCCACAACAGCGGAAACACTTCCAGCACAAAGAATCCAATTTGTAAAATTTTCTGCTGTAGGCAAATCTTTCGCTTCATCAACAATGAGTTCTGCTAACACAAGCCATTTGTCATTTTCTAAATGTTTGACAAATTTCGCTGACAGCACTTGTCCATTCTCAATCGTTTCCCAATTTTCTGAATCTTGAGAAACTATCTTCAGAATGTCCACTGTCGAAATTACATTATTAGAAATTGCATTGCTTAACTGCATCAGTAAAGCTTCATTTCTACTCTCCGGTTCGCTCAAATCAAACTGCATAGCATCAACTCCTATACATTATAAATGTATACTTTTATTTTTCCATAGCTTCAAGACAAAGTTGAAAGAAATCACCCTCTGCCCTTTTTTTTATTTCATCAGCAAGAGAAGCTATCTCATGGGTATAAATTTTTCTTTCAAAGATTTCTTCTAAATATTTGTAGAAATAATTAAGTTTTTTGCCTTCTAACATACAAACTCCTGTGTAAGCTGTTACGATGGCACATTCACGATAAGTCATACTTTTCTCTCTTTCTTAGTCTTGCATTTCCATCAACGCTATCACAAATGCAGCTATACTTTTTTCAATCGGGCAATCAATCATTTTCAAAATATCGTATGTAGCAGTAACAGTTTCTTCAATAATTTCTTCTGTTGTTCCTTTTACTTCAAGCTCAATTTCTTTTTGGTTGGTGTATAAATCAATCATGTTTTTACTCCCTTCATAGAATTGACCGCCAAATCAGCTAAAAGATAAGGCGGTCAACTGGTAAAACTTAAAAAAGGTATGCAAGATGATGGATGCAGAGGACGGACTTGAACCGCCAACCTCTAGGTTATGAGCCTAGCAAGCTTCCAATTGCTCTACTCTGCCAAAGCCACTTTATCAGTGGCGATTTGAGGAAGTTGCAGTGAGCTTCCTTAATTTAATTGTACATTATTTTTTGAAAAAAGTAAATAAAACATCGCAAAATGCAAAGTAAAAAAACAAACCCCTGACAAAAATCAGGAGTTTGTTTTTCCAAGTAAATAATCCGTTGATGTCTGGAAGAGAAAAGCCATCTGCACAATAGATTCGATGCTAGGCTCGGTGCGGTTTCGCTCCCAGTCAGAAATAGTGTTTTCAGCAACGTGCAGACTTTGTGCAACGTCTTTTTGTCTCATGCCGTTGCTTTTTCTCAATCGCCGGATTCGCTCACCAACTGTTTTCTTTCTTTGCATTGCAGTCCCTCCGAACAAATCTTAGACACTGCAACTTCCTTTTCCGTAAATCATCAATATCATTATAGCACAAAAAATAACAACTGTCAAATGCAAAATCCGAAAAACAACTATATCTTGTTATAGTTGTTTCGCATCAGAATAATCTTAAAGTATATCTTGTTAGACTTTAAGATTTTTTCACTTCAAAAAATCCTCTTTACTCTGAATGTTGGGAGCGATTCGTTCAAAATCAATTCCGTAATTTTTTGAGATAAACTCCATGCATCCTTGACAGGTGATGGTCTTACCTAAAAAGTGTTCTGGCATTTCTAAAGCACAAACAGCTCCATCAAAAATCTCATGAATTGTTTCTTCATCAGCTCCACGAAGTTTCATTCCGTACAGAATCATAGCGATAGTCTGACGGACAATATCGGTTGACAGCTCTGTGAACATTTGATATTTTTCTTCGTTGTACAAGCGGTAAAATTCTTCTTTGGCTAACTTCTCCGCTTTGTACAAAACCACATTGTTACTCAACGACTTCATAAACTTTCAGCTCCCTTCATATGCCTGAAATTTCTTGAAAGTATACCTTGTTAGACTTTCAAATTTTTTTTTACTTCATAAAAGCACATCAGACAATTTTTCTTCATTCATGTTTGTATCTTCCACATTCCGTCTGGTCTAAGTTGTGCCAAGGCTCTCAACTGATACAAAGGTATGACTGCATTCCCTGCACAAGACTCCCAGTAATCTGGATTTGTTTCTAAAGCTGGATGATTTTTTTTGATTGTTTCTATCATGGATTGCAAAAAAGGAATTGATTCTGCTCCAGATTTTCCATTCAGAAATTTGATTCCTTCCGGATGACATTCATAATAAAAGTTTGAGTAATTGAATGTAATTGTCAGCCACGCTTCACGAGTTCCGCCAATCGCATACGTTCCACCTTGCATCATATGAGGAGCATCCAACAGAAGGGTTTCACCTGACACATGGTCTATCAGTCTGCAATCATAGCTCATTTCTTTTCCGCCCCCTCTTTCATCAAAGTGGCTTTTGACTTTCGAACTTTGTAATGCATTTCGACTGTTCCATCTACCAGCATCGGACAAGAATAAACAACTTCGGATTGCAACAAGTCTTCATCTGTATTTTCCTTCATCGTATAAGATTCGCCTTTCTTAATCGGCTTACCAGATAGTGACTTCACCTGTACGGCAACGTTGGGCGGTAAAGTTTCCAGATAATCAAACAGTCTCAGCTTTCTTGATTTCAGCATTTTCTTTCCTGCTACTCAAAATATGGACAAATATACCCATATTGAGAAAATTCCTGCTTCACC
>ERZ842401.6546-NODE-6546-length-12403-cov-3.741659_pt1 | contig 12403 bp, 8 predicted proteins | sample MGYA00521270_ERZ842401 | MGnify/ENA primary metagenome ERZ842401 (study PRJEB31892, sample SAMEA3878208) | bioreactor metagenome | biome: Moose rumen | place: Sweden | collected 2011-10 | study: EMG produced TPA metagenomics assembly of the PRJEB12797 data set... | reverse complement strand
GAACCCCAGGTTGCCATCGGCGACAAGGAACTTGAGGACGAACTCAAGGCTATTCAGGAGCGCAATGCCATTGTAATGGACAAAAAAGCCGACGAAACAGCGGCAAAGGGCGACATCGTAACCGTTGACTACGCAGAAGAAAACGGCGAGAACCGCAACGGCTACGTATTCACCGTCGGAGCCGGCGACGACGCATACGGAATCGATGACGATGTAATCGGTCTCAAGAAGGACGAGACAAAAGAAATCACAAAGGACTCAAAGAAGATTACCCTTACCGTCAAGGCAATCAAGGTAAAGAACCTTCCTGCAATCGATGATGACCTTGCTCAGGACGTAAGCGAAAAATTCAAGACGCTTGACGACCTCAAGAAGGACATTACGCGCAACATGGAAGTTGCAAAAAAGCGAAAGCTCGCAGAACTCAAGAGCCAGTCGCTTCTTGAGCAGCTTGTTGAAAAGAATCCGTTTGACATTCCAGCCTCAATGCTCGCAGCGGAGCTTGACGGACGCTGGCGCATGATGGCACAGCAGTTCCAGACTTCTCCTGAGCAGCTTGAGAAAATGATTACCGCATCAGGACAGACAAAGGAAGCCATGCTTGAGCAGTGGACTGGCGACAGCGAGAAAATGCTCAAGAGCCGCATCATCGTTGACAGCCTTCTCAAGGCAAAGAACATTTCCGTTACCCCAGAAGAGATTGAGGCAAAATACAAGGAAATCGCAGAGGAAGGCGGCATGGACGTAGAGGAAGTGAAGAAGCACTACTCTGACCCGCGCTCAAAGGAATGGCTCATCGATGACACAAAAGAGCAGAAACTTTACGAAGAACTGTACAAGGAAATCAAAGTGTCAAAGGGCGATAAAATGTCATTCGCTGACTTGTTCGCAGCAAAATAACGGCATTTGTTTGCAGCAAAACGGCTGTTCACAAGTTTGGATTCAGACTTTGCGGACAGCCATTTTTTTTGACTTCACCGCGTTAAAACAGTATATTATAAGCAAAGGACAAAATATGAACGAACAGATGAACACGTTGGTACCGTACGTTATTGAAAAAAGCGGAAACGGAGAGCGCTCTTTTGACATTTTCTCACGGCTTCTTAAAGAAAGAATTATTTTTGTTGACGGAGAAATCAACGACGCGACGGCAGACCTTGTCGTTGCTCAGCTTCTGTATTTGGAATCAGAAAACGCAGACAAAGACATAAGCATCTACATCAATTCTCCGGGTGGCTCCGTAACCGCAGGACTTGCCATCTACGACACGATGCAGTACGTGCGCTGCCCTATTCAGACAATCTGCCTTGGACAGGCGGCAAGCATGGGCGCATTCCTGCTTGCGGGCGGCTCAAAAGGAAAGCGCTTTGCACTTCCTTCCTCACGCGTGATGATTCACCAGCCATGGGGCGGCGTTGAAGGACAGGAAACAGACATTGCGATTCATGCGAAGGAAATCATCCGCCTTAAGGAGCTTACGATAAACCATTTTGCCGAGCATACCGGAAAACCGCGCGAGACCGTCGCAAAGGACATGGAGCGAGACTTCTTCATGACGGCAGAAGAAGCTCTTAGCTACGGCATCGTAGACAAAGTTATGGACAGGAGAAAGAAATGATAAGACGATTCGGAAGTGACACCCCCTACTGCTCCTTCTGCGGAAAGCCGAAGGACGATTCGCGCCATCTGGTTGCGGCTCCCTCGGGAAACATCAACATCTGCAACAACTGCATTGCAATCTGTCAGGACATTCTGCGGCAGGAAGAGGACACGCTTTCTCCCATTCAGCTTGCAGAGGTTCCGACTCCAAAGGAATTCAAGGAATACCTTGGCCAGTACGTAATCGGTCAGGACGAGGCTAAAAAAGTGCTTTCCGTCGCCGTGTACAACCACTACAAGCGCATGTCAGTCTCAAAGCTGGAGCAGAAAAACCGCGACGTGAAGATTGAGAAATCAAACATTCTTTTGATTGGACCGACAGGTTCCGGAAAAACGCTCCTTGCCAAGACGCTTGCAGACAAGCTCAAGGTTCCGTTTGCCATTGCGGACGCAACAACGCTTACCGAGGCAGGCTATGTTGGAGAGGACGTGGAGAACGTTCTTCTGAAGCTCATCAATGCGGCGGACGGAGACGTTGCGGCAGCAGAACGCGGCATTATTTTTATTGACGAGATTGATAAAATTGCGCGCAAGAGCGAGAACACTTCAATTACACGAGATGTAAGCGGAGAAGGCGTTCAGCAGGCGCTTCTTAAAATAATAGAAGGAACGCAGGCGAGCGTTCCACCACAGGGCGGACGCAAGCACCCGAATCAGGAAATGATTCAGATTGACACGACGAACATTCTGTTCATTCTGGGCGGCGCTTTTGTAGGACTGGACAAAATCATTGAGCAGCGAACCGCAGAACACTCCATGGGCTTTGGCTCAAACGTAGGTCAGCTTACCGCAGAGCAACAGCGCGAGCTTCTGAGCCTCTGCACTCCGGATGACCTTGTAAAGTTCGGCATCATCCCGGAGCTTATCGGACGTATGCCGATGACAGTGGCGCTCAAAGAGCTTACAAAGGACGACCTTGTTTCCATCCTTACAGAGCCAAAGAATGCCATCACAAAGCAGTTCAAGGCTTCATTTGAGATGGACGACCTTGACCTGAGCTTTACCGATGATGCAATTGAAGAAATTGCGAACGAGGCAATACGCCAAAAAACCGGCGCACGAGGACTGAGAGCCATCGTCGAAAAGTTCCTTACGGATACCATGTACGAAATTCCTAGCATAAAGGGGCACAAAAAGCTTTTGATAACAAAGGACATCGTTTCCTCAAAAGGAAAGATAGATTTGGAGAAGTTCCTGGAGGTTCAGGAACATCCGGCGCTCTCTTCGTAACGCGAAAAAAAAATCCGCCTTCATGCAAGGCGGATTTTTCGTTCTTATAAGAACAAGAAGTGAAAGACGCAAAGAAAAAGAGTCAGGACTTCACCACGTTTTGTGCAACGCGAAGCGTCTGTGCAATGGTGCTTTCCCATGTAAAGCCCTGCGCGCGCTTCAAGCCCTTCTGCACCATGCCGGCACACAAAAGCTTGTCGGAAGCGAGTTTTTCCAGCACGGCGGCAAACGCCTCACTGTCATCGGGATTAAAAAGCAGGGCGGCATCCCCGGCAATCTCCGGCAGAGCACCGGAATCCGCGCAGGCAACGGGCACGCCGGTCGCCATAGCCTCAAGCACAGGTAAGCCTACGCCCTCGTTCACAGAAGGAAACAGCAGTGCTTCCGAACCGGAATAGAGCTGCGGAAAACTTTCATGCGGAAAATAACCGGTCAGAAAAATATCGGAAGCAAACTCTGACTCAAAGGCAGCCTTATGAACCTCCGCGGAATATGCGCCGTCGCTTCCTGCAAGCACAAGACGATGCGGCAGCCCTGTCTTCTTTTTAAAAAGAGAAAACGCGGTTATGAGCTCACGATGTTTTTTTTCAGGACCTGAAAGCCGAGAGCCATAGATAAAATACGGTCGCTTGATGGCAAACGGCTTGATGTCAACCACATCCTCCATTGCAATCTGAGGGAAAAACAATTTATGGTCAATGCCGTTGTATACGACCTCTATTTTTTCTGCATCAATTCCGTGATCAATCAAATCCTGCTTTATAAAATTACTTGCCGCTATAATCTTGGGAACTTTAAAAAGCCCGCGCTTAATCTGAATCTTCTGAATCCAATCTTTTTTTCCTTCCACAAGAGAGGAAAGCACGGAATTCACGATGGCAATTCCGGGAACCTTAAAGCTGATGGGCAGCACCCGCTCCGGAGCTGGATACAGCACTACATCATAGCCCTGCGCCTGCACGAATTTATTCACACCGGTAAAATGCCATGTCCGCTCCGCACTCAGGTTGTCTGAGACACCTGGAGACACAAAGGAAACGTCCTTACCAGACGTGTAGGTGAAGCGGTCAATTTCTGAACCGAACAGCTCAAAAGTAGCGGATATCTCCGACGAGCCGGCAGCATCAGAAGCCGGAATATTGGAGACAAAGGACAGCATATAGGTTCCAAGTCCAGAACGCGCGTGATCGCAACCAAAAGCGTCAATACCTATCTTCATATTCTATCATTATAGCATAAAAAAAATCACTATGCTATAATTTTTGATATGAGCGAGCATTCTATATTCACAGAACTTGAGGAAATCCTGCAGAAAAAGCTTTCAGAACAAGGCATAACCACCCCCACGAAGGTTCAGGAAACCGTCATTCCGCCGATTTTAGCGGGAAAGAACATCATATTTCAGTCCGAGACAGGAACAGGAAAAACCTATGCCTACCTGCTTCCGATTCTGACGCGGATTTTACGAAAGAACGCAGAAAGCATGCCGAACGGAGACAAAACCGTAAAGGCAGTCATATGTGCGCCCACTTACGAACTTGCCTCGCAGATAAACCAGGCGGCAAAAAACGTAAGCACGATAAAGACGGCGCTTTTTATTGGCGGCGCACCGCTCAAACGCCAGATTGAAAGCCTTAAGGAAAAGCCGGAGCTTGTCATCGGCACCCCTGCCCGCCTTGTTGAGCTTATAAATCTGAAGAAACTCAAGGTTGCGCACGTGGAGGCAATGGTCTTTGACGAAGCCGACCGCCTGCTAAAAAAGGAACTGCTGGAAGAAGCAGAGGCGCTCAAGGAAGCGCTCCCCAAGGACGTGCAGCGCATTGCCTGCTCGGCAACAATAGATTCCGCCGCAAAAAAGTTTTTTCTGGGCGCAGAACTTGAGATTCTTCCGGAGGAGCAGGTTCTTCGCCGGAACATAACCCACTGGGCAATCTACGCCGAAAACAGAGACAAAATAGACACGCTCCGCAAATTCATCCTTGCAGAAAAACCGGCAAAAGCGCTCATTTTTACCAGCCGCGCAGACCAGGTGGCGAACATCTACGCAAAGCTCCGCTACAAAAAAATTGACTGCATGGCGCTTCATGCAAAGGCTGACAAAAAGGAGCGAAAGGCAGCGATTGACCGCTTCAGGAGCGGAAAGGAGCGGCTTCTTATAACGAGCGACCTTTCTGCGCGCGGGCTTGACATAAAGAACATAACGCACGTAATCCAGATGGATCTTCCCAACGACGAGGACTTTTTTGTTCATCGCGCAGGACGTACAGCCCGCGCCGGAAGCACCGGCATAAACGTACTTATTGGCGATGAATACGAGATGCGAAAATTTGCCGCGCTTGAAAAAAAACTCGGCATAGTCGTATATCCAAAGGAAGTACGCGACGGCACGGTATCAGCGCCACGCTGACAGTGCAATTGAAACATATACCTAAAATCGGTATACTCTAAAGACTAACGTTATTAAAAACGATATGAGGTTTCTGTGTTTTTAAAAAGTCTTGACATTTTTGGCTTCAAATCTTTCGCCGACCGCACGCACATAGATTTTGCAGACGGAATCACCGCGCTTCTTGGACCAAATGGCTGCGGAAAAAGCAACGTCGTAGACGCCATCAAGTGGGTTCTTGCAGAGAACAAGGCAAAAAACCTTCGCGCCGCAGAAAAAACCGATGTCATTTTTAACGGAACGGAGCGCCGTCCGCCGCTCAACGTTGCGGAAGTGACGCTCACCATGAGCAACGAGAACGGTCTGCTTCAGCTTGACGAGACGGAAATAGCCATAAAGCGCCGCCTGTACCGCTCCGGCGAGCAGCAGTACTTCATCAACAACCGCGAGGTAAGCGGACGCGAAATCATCAAATTGTTCATGGATACCGGCGTCGGAAAGTCAGCCTACTCCGTCATGGAGCAGGGAAAAATCGACCAGATTCTTTCAAGCAAGCCGGAAGACCGCCGCTACCTTTTTGAGGAAGCCGCCGGAATCAGCCGCTCAAAGGCAGAGGTTCAGATTGCAGAGCGCGATTTGGAACAGACCCGCCGGAACATGCAGCAGATTGAGATTGCGATGGCGGAAATCAAGCGCTCATACGACACGCTCAAGGTTCAGGCAGAAAAAACCATCAAATACCGCAAGGTAAAAGAGGACATCTTCAACTACGAACTTGACCTTGCCCTGCTCCGCCTTAAGAATTTCGTAACCGACAAGGCACGCCACGAGGCAGAGCTTGCCGAAGTTACCAAAAAACGTGATGCGGTTCGTGCCGAAATAGAAGAAATAAACAACACCATCTCCGAAAACATGGACAAAGTAAAGGACATGCAGGAACAGGTGTATTCCATGCAGGCGGAGCTGATTAAGATTCAGACGGAAAAAAGCGGAAAACTGGATTTGGTGAATCAGTTCAACTCACAGGCGCGCAACATAAAGGAAAAAATCGAGACGCTTCAAGTGCGGGAACGCGCCATTCAGGAAAGCATAGACAACCTTCAGGACGAAATTGACGAGCAGGAAGCGGAACTGCACTCAAAAGAAAAACAGCTCGCCGAGGTAGACAAGAACATCTCCGACTTCACCGAAAACATCGCCACCGCCGGAACCCAGATTACCGAAAACGACCGCAAAGCCGCTGAAAACAAGGTAAAAATCGTCTCTCTCGAGGATGCGCGCAAGGAACTTCAGAAGGAGCTTGCCGCAATCACAGAAGACATCGTAACAATGCTCGACGCGCGCCTTAAGGACGCAGGATTTTCCGAGGCGGCATTCAAAGAAAAACGGGAGCGACTTACCGCTGCCCTCGCAAAGCTCCGCATTTTTGCGGACGGACGTAAAAATATCCTGAACGACTTTGCCGCAGGAAGCCACGAGGCATCGGATTCACTTGGCATGGTACGCGATGCCGCAGCCTCCTTTGAGGAAGAGCTTTCACTTATAGGCGAGGCGGAGGACGCGTTCGCCGCATACGAGAGCGCAAGCCCGGCGTTCATCACGGAATTCCTTTCTCCTGAAGGAATCATGACAAAAAAACGCGGCATTGACGAAAAAATAGCGGACAACCACAAGAGCATAGACGACTTGAACGCACAGAACGACGCCTTGCACGGCGCGAACTCTGAGCTGGCGGCAAAAATCGATGAATACAAGGAAACGCTCGCAAAACTGCGCGTGAACAAGGCTCAGATGGAAGCGAACATTCAGGCTGCGTTGAGCCAGGCGAGCCTGCTGCGCCGCAACCTTGTTTCAGAACAGAACACGCTGCGCACCACGAACGAGGAGCTTGACCGCGAGAACAAGAACGCCGAGGAAATCAACGAGCGCGTTCTTGAGGTTCAGCAGGACTTAGCCGAAATTGAGCACCGTGGTCTTAAGCTTGCGGACGAACTCAAGGAGCTTGACGCAAAAATAGCGGAAAGCAACTCAAGCGTGAGCGGCAAAAAGGACAAGCTGATTAAAAAGCAGGAGGAACAGAACCGCTGTCAGGCACAATTTGAGCGCCTTACCCTCTCGCTCAATTCCTCTGATACAGAAATCCGCAACCTCAAGCAGAACTTTCAGGAGCAGCATTCCCGCGACCTCATGGAATTTGAGGAGCACATGTACAAGATTACCAAGCATTCCGCAGAAATCCGTGAGCTTCTTGCAGACGCAAAGGAGCAGCTTCGTTCCTGCGGACAGGTAAATCTTATGGCTCCAGAGGAATTTTCCGAGGTCAAGGATCGCTACGAGCGCCAGAAGGCAAATTACGAGGACACTCAGAAAGCGCTTGACAACCTTATCCGCGTAAGCGAGGAAATCAAGGCTAAATCCTCTGAAATGTTCCTCGACACCTACAACAAGATCAAGAAGAATTTTCACAATATGTTCCGCCGCCTGTTCAACGGTGGCCGAGCAGAGCTCAGGCTTGAGGATCCACAGAACGTCCTTACCAGCGGAATTGAGATTCTTGCCCAGCCGCCGGGAAAGAAGCTTGAGAGCATCGCATTGCTTTCCGGTGGTGAGAAAACGATGACCGCCGTTGCCCTGCTGTTCGCAACGTATCAGGTGCGTCCAAGTCCGTTCTGTCTTCTGGACGAGATTGATGCCGCCCTCGACGACAAGAACGTCTCAAGTTTTGTAACGACGCTTGAGGCATTCGCAAACGTGTCGCAGTACATCGTCATCACCCATAACAAAAAGACCGTTATGGGCGCAAGCACCATGCTCGGAATCACGATGGAAGAATCCGGCGTAAGCAAAATCATCGCGCTCCGCCTTGACGAAGACATAAAAATCGGTGCCGCCATAGACAAATCTGAGGACTCCTTTGTTGAAGAGGAAGTTCCCGATGAGGCAGACACCTACATTCCTCCGCGCCCACCCAAGCGCATTCATAATGCCGACGGCACTATAACAGACCCGGAAATTGAGCGCATAAAAAAGGAGGAGGAAGAGCGCAAGGCAGAGGAAAAGAGGCTTGAGCGCGAAGCTAAAAAAGCCGCCGAAGAAGCGGAACGCGAGGCGCTTGCAATGCAGGAAGCCAGCGAGCCGCATGACACAAACGAAGCAAAGGACGGTTCATCTGAACAATGATAGACATTCAGGAAACCGTTGATTCAATAAGAGAATTTCTCGAAGAAAACCGCCGCCTTACCATCATCGTATGCAGCGGTCTTATCGTCATTCTCATATTGATTTCAATTCTGATGATGGTAAGCCCGTCCTCCAAAAAGAACCGCACCCCCGTAAGCCGCACGCTTGTTCTTACAGAACCGCTTTTGTTGCCGGAAGCGCCTGTCGTTCCAGACGGATACATCACATCCCGAATCACGCAAAAAAATTGGACGGATGAGGAACTGGAGCCGTGGTTTACCCTTCCGGATGCCGCCGAAGTTGAAAAACTTGGCGAGGCAAATGACAGAATAATAAACGAGATAATCGGAGCTGCGCCATGAAAGCACGCTATATTTTTCTTCTGCTGATTTTATTCACCTTCGTTTTCTCATTCTCCTGTGCATCTAAGCCAAGGACGACCTCTGATTTTACGCCGGAGGACTCTTCCGTTATAGAGGAAACAAAGGAAGAAGCCTCCGAACAGACGGACGGCGTAGATTCAGAAAAGGATGAGCAGGAAGCGGACAGCGACAAGAACGCTTCTTTTGAGACAGAAGAAACAGACGAAAGCACGGAAAATTACGATGAGACAACCCTTCCGCCGGAGCCTATTACCGCCGATGAGCTTGATTTTATTCCTGAATTTGAGGAAGAACCGGATTTTTTTGAGCCAGAGCCTGAAATTGCGCTTGAACCGGAAGTAAAGGAAGCCGAACCTGAGACCGAACATCAGGAACAAACAGCAGAATCGAACGAAAACACGGCAGAAGCCGTCATCATAGCGCAGGATTCCACCGATTCCACACAAAATAACGATGGAACGGAAGGAGCTCAGCCCCAAATCCAACGCGACGAGCTGACAGAAAACCACTCCACAGACGAAGCAGACTCTATCGAACAGGACGCTTCCGAGGAAGCGGAGACAGACGAGCCGTTCACGGAAGAAGAAGAGGAAGCCGCCCCACCACAGCCGTCCCGCTCCATCACCATCGGCAAGAACCAGCTCATTGAGATTGTGTATCCTGGAAAGGGCTGGATTTACCAAGGCAACATCGACGCGGACGGAAACATCGACGCACGGAACAGGAATTTTGTATTCGGAGGGCGGAAACTCGGAGGAAGTGACCAGTCGTTCACGCTGCGCTCACGCGTTCCGGGAACATTCCTGCTACATTTTTACAAGAACGACGTGCTTACAGGAAGCTACATCGACGATTATCTTGAGGTTATCGTAAGCGACAGCATTGAGCCGGACACAAAGACGATTACCGTTCCCGCGTATTCCGAGGTGGTTCCGCCAAAAATCACCATAACCGCAGAGACCGTAAAGGCGGAGCAGAAAAAACAGCAGGAAGCAAAAAAACGCGCGGAAGAAGACTTGGCGGCAAAGGCAGAAAAGCCCCGCTCCGCCGCAACGCCTGCATCCAGCACGGCAAAGGCAGTCTCAGTTCCTGCCGAAACAGAGCGCATAAGCACCACGATTCAGACGTCGGAAGCCCAGCCGACAGGTGGCGCGCAAAAAGCCACGGAAGCACCACAGCCGGAAGCACGCAAGGGCGCACAGAATGCAACGCCGCAGGAAAAAAACACAGAGGAGCCAATCATCAAGGATTCCATCAGCAGGATGAACGAGGACGAGCTTTTGAAAACCGCGCAGAAGCGCTATTCTGACAAGGATTTTGAGGGTGCGCTTACCGCCATCACCCAATTCTTTAACAAGGCGACAAAAAATTTAGACAAAGGACTTTTTCTGCAAGGACAGATTCTTGAAGAAAAATCCCCGGTACAGAATATAAAAGACGCAATAGAATCGTACGATTTGCTTGTAAAAAACTACCCCGCAAGCTCATTGTGGGAAAAAGCAAACAAACGCAGTATTTTCTTGAAACGTTTTTATATAAATATACGATAGATGACACTTTGGAGGTCTTATGAAAAAAATAGTAAAATCGCTTGCCGCAGCCCTTATGCTTTCTGCCATGCTCTGCTCCTGCTACATTCAGAAGGAAACTGCAATCTCGCGCACAATCACGGTTTCTGGCACGGGAAGTGCGAGCGTTGCGCCGGACATTGCATACATTGAATTCAATATCGTAACCGCCGGCTGGAGTGCAAAGCAGATTGTAACGGACAACGACACGCTTACGAACCGTCTTACCGAAGCCATTAAGAATGTAGGTGTGAACGAGGACGACATTACCCAGACAAGCTGCACGGTAACAAATCCGTCAAGTCAGTACGAATCGCGCCGCAGCGTACGGGTTACGGTTCGCAACATAAGCCTTGTTCCTGCCGTCGTAGACTGCAAATACGGCTCTTTCGTGCGCCTAGGCAAGGTTGAGTTCGCTTCCGCAGATCCGGCTTCGCAGACACGCCGCGCCCGCACCGCCGCAATTCAGAACGCGCAGGACTCAGCCTCGTTGCTCTCCGGTGCAAGCGGCTGCAAAATCGGCGACGTAGTGGAAATAAAGGACGAGACCACAGAAACAGCGACGGCAGACGGAAAAATCGTTACCACCGCACGTGTTACCGTAACCTACACGCTCATGTAGCGCAATGCAATAATGCGATATAGATAATCAATTCATAAAAGAGGAAAAAAAATGCTTGACTATAAATTCATAAAGGACAACCTTGAGGCTGTAAAAAAGAACATAATCGACCGCAACATGGATCCAGAAAAGGCGAATGCGGACAAGGTGGTTGAGCTTTACGACAAGCGGACAAGCCTTGTGACAAAGCAGCAAGAGCTTCAGACAAAAAGAAATGAGAACGCAAAAGCGATGAAGCAGAAGCTTGACGACGCAAAGAGAGCTGAGCTTATCGAGGCGGGAAAGAAGATTAAGGAAGAGGTTGCCATCGTAGACAAGGAGCTTTCAGAAATCGAGGTGGCTCTTGATGAGGCTGCACGCGCAATTCCTAATATGATTCACCCAGAGGCTCCTATCGGAAAGCTTGACAACGAAAACCTTGAGGTAAAGAAGGTCGGAACTCCGCGCAAATTTGACTTTGAGCCAAAGGACCACGTTCAGATTGCGGAGGAACTTGACCTGCTTGACTTTGACCGCGGAACAAAGGTGTCTGGCCCTAAATTCTACTACCTCAAGAACGAAGCGGTCTTCCTTGAGCAGGCATTGATTCAGTACGCATTGAATACCTTAAGAAAGCATGGCTTTGAGCTTTTCATCACTCCTGACGTTGCAAAAGAGGAAGTATTAAAGGGAATCGGCTTTAACCCGCGCGGAAACGAGTCAAACGTCTACTCAATAGAAGAGGAAGGAACCTGTCTTGTTGCGACGGCGGAAATCACGCTCGGCGGCTACCATTCAGGGGAAATCCTTGACAAGGCAAAGCTTCCTCTCTTGTACGGAGGCCTTTCGCACTGCTTCCGCCGCGAGGCAGGTGCCGCAGGACAGTTCTCAAAGGGCTTGTACCGCGTTCACCAGTTTGACAAGGTTGAGATGTTCGTTTATTCAACTCCAGAGCAGTCGGACGAGCTTCATCACAAACTCCGCGAGATTGAAGAGGAGATTTTTGAAGGTCTTGGGCTTCCGTTCCACGTGGTTGACACCTGCTCAGGAGACCTTGGAGCTCCTGCATACAGAAAGTGGGACCTTGAGGCATGGATGCCGGGACGTAACGGCGGCGAGTACGGAGAAGTAACCTCAACCTCAAACTGCACGGACTATCAGGCACGTCGCCTGAACATAAAATACAAGGACGACGACGGAAAGAACAAGTACGTCCACGCCTTGAACGGAACTGCAATCGCAGTAGGCCGCGCGATGCTTGCAATCCTTGAGAACTACCAGAATGCAGACGGCTCGGTTACGATTCCGCCTGTCCTGGTTCCGTTCTGCGGCTTTGACAAGATAAGCCCGAAGGCAAAGAAATGTACGAGATCGGAAGAGCACACGTCTGAACTCC
>ERZ842401.6543-NODE-6543-length-12406-cov-13.266618_pt1 | contig 12406 bp, 1 predicted proteins | sample MGYA00521270_ERZ842401 | MGnify/ENA primary metagenome ERZ842401 (study PRJEB31892, sample SAMEA3878208) | bioreactor metagenome | biome: Moose rumen | place: Sweden | collected 2011-10 | study: EMG produced TPA metagenomics assembly of the PRJEB12797 data set... | reverse complement strand
AACAATTTTTAAATATCAACAATAATTAATAAAAAATATTTATATATTAAAATATATAAATATTATATTATATAATATATATATATATTTATATTAATAGTAAATAATTTTGCAAATAAAATTAAGCTAGACATCTATAATTCCTTAATCTATTTAATAAAAATCCAAACTGTTTAATACATTTATATTTTCTTCTTCCTTTATAAATAATGGCAATGATTCCTTCCACAATTAATTCCATAATGAAAAAGTTCAAAACAACTCCAAAAACAAAGCTTATTAAAAAGTCGTATTTTTGTTCTTTCCAAACAGCTGTAAATCCCAGACTTACATATAATGAAATCAACCAAATTATAGCACAAAATATAACACCGAAAAATGCTTTTATTTTTTGATTAACATTAATTTCATCCCATTCTCTCATTACTATTAATTGCCCATTGAATAAAACTAATTTAAATAATCTTCTTGCTGAATTATAAGGAAATTCGAAAAAAACAGCTAAAAAGTACATAACGAAATTAGAAACACAACTCCCAGTTAAACCATATGCGAATAAAAATTTAATACTGCCTATATCTAAATCAATTCTTGCTTTGGCATCACTTGTTAAAAGAACTGATATTATTAAAATCATTATTGCAATTTCTGTTATAACCATTGTTAATTTTTTCCATCTTGGTTGAAATAAAGAAACGTTACATACAGCATTGATTAAAGTATTTCTCATGACATAATTTTTTCGGAAAAATGTACACGCATCTAATCTAAGATTTGAATAACTTTCAACACGTCTATCTTTTTCTTCCTTTGTTTTCTCTTCATCTTTTGGTAAATAATTTATATTAAATGTCGCTCTATCAACATTACCTATTTCTTTATCTATTTCTCCCATGAAATTCTCTTCCGTTTTTTTATCTTCTTCTGTTTTTTGAGTCTCTATTGGTTTTTTCGGGTCTACATAATTGCTTTTGCTCTTTCTTCTCTTCTTTTTTTTTATAGTTATATTTTTGTCATTATTCTTTTCTTCTTCGAATTTAACTATATTTGTTTTCAATGTCAATTTATCTAATTTATCTATATCATTACCTTGTGTAGATGCGAATAAATTTCTCCTTGTTGGATTAATATTTGCATTCGCTTCAGGACCGAATTTAATTTCTGGATTAAAACCTTTAATATTCATTGTACTTGGTACAAGTCGTTTATATATTGCTTCAATGTTTTTCGCATAAGGATAAAAATTTTTTATAATTTCTTCCTTAATTGAATCTAATAAAATTTCTTTTTCGGTTAATCTACTATCATAACAAAGCACAATTAATAATAAAAATAAATAAAAGCAAAACATAATTATTAATACTAAAGAACCCATAGATTGATAAAAATTCGGAAAATATTTTAATATTCTTGGCCTAAACAAATAATAAAATCGACCATTGGGATGATAAGTCGCATTATTTTTTATCATGAAATTAGTAAAACGACATAAATGAGTAGAACTAAATTCCATAAAATTTAAATCATTAGTGAAATTAATATATTCAACTCCTTGTAAAGAAAAATCTTCGGCATTTTCATCGTAATAATTAGGAGAAATGTTATAACGTCGACTATATTTTTCTATTCTTTGTTCTACTGTGTCATCACTAATGAAACCATTTTCTTCTATATAGACTGGATCTGAAAAAATTGGGTCATCTGGGCTTTTATATATTTTTGGATCGTATAATAATTTTTGGTAATTAAATTCTTCCAGGTATCTATAACTATAAAAAGGCATATGCATGATAATTTTATTTTGATTGTTACATCCGCTTACTTTTATAAATTTGCCTGTGGTACTATCTAATATTTGCAATTCAATTAAAGGACTTATATTATTTTCTAATAAGGTATGATTATATGAAAAAGGGAAATAATTATATTCAATATAAATTAAATATCCTTGATAATATTGATTCGAAAGTTTATCAATTTCTATATAATTTAAACAGTTCATAAATTCTATATAAGTTTTATATTGTCTTTTTCTTTGATTAAAAAATGCTTTATCATCAAAAGATGGATTCAATGATATTACAGCCGCATAAAAATTTTCAGATTCAAAAGTAAAGCTTTTTCTTGTTATAGAATTTTGATTTGCTAAAAATCTCATAAATGTTAATAATTCTTCATTAATAAATTTAAAACCATTTTTAAATTCTTCCATTTGAGCATTAGTTAAATTAACTTTTCTTCCTCGATCATGTCTTTGTTCTTGAATTTTCCTTTTTAATTGTTCTAATCTGGTCATTTCATAAGTATAAAAAAAGTCTAAAATTTCAAAATATTCCTGAGTATTATTCGCTATAGATTCCGGTAAACTTCCCATGGCGTGATCGAAAAATAAAGTAATATTATTCATCAAAAAGTTAGTATCTTCAAAAAATTGCGAAGCGGCTTTAAATGTATTATAAACCGTCATAAATTCATACCATGTAATACTAGCTTGTAAATTATTTCTAATTTGGTAAAATAAATCTACAATTAAATTCGTTAATTTATCACTTGCATCTTTCTGAATTTGGCAATATTTTCCAATATAATTTTCATAACAATGGCAATAAATAAATTCATCTACCAAAACACAATCTCCATTTCGATTACAATATTCGTCGACACAGGTTGGATCCTCCATTAAAATTGCATCACCTTGTAATGTCGGTTCATATTGAGTTTGTAATATATTGGGATATACAGTCTTATAAGGATCAATGGATAAACTTAATAAAAATTGACTTCGATGATATAATAATATGTCATATTTATCATCGCTTTTTTCTTCTTCGGTTGATAGATAACTATCTATTGCATCACTTAAATTATATATTCCCCCACTTAATGATTTTGCTACTGTAATTGTATTTTGTTTTCCTGTTGTTGCATTAAGTTCGTCTTTTATTTCACAAGTAATAACTATGTCACTAGAATCTTGTTGGTAATATATTACACTGAAATTTTGGGATATTTCGTCCTCCAAGGACCAATCTCGAAGTAATACTTTATTATTTGTGTTTACTTCTTTTGCGAAAAATCGATATTGTAATTTATTTTTAGGTGATGTAGTATCAGACCAATTTGTGCATTTTAAAACAAAAAAGGTAGTTCTATATAATCCTACTTTAGGTGAAACAGTTAATTCACCATTTATAGGAAAAGAATTTATTCTTATATGAAAATAATGTGTTTGATTTACAATAGCATCATAATATAGGACATTATGTGCAATAACAGTCAACGAAAAAACATAATCCGTAGCCAATTGGAAAAATGAATTATTTACTAAAACTTCTTCTTCTTTGGTTAAATCGCCAATTAAAGGTGATCCCTTCGGTAAATTCATAGAACTGACATTATTCGCTTTAACTGTTTCTTCTCTTTCAAAAGCCCATAGAACAGTATAATCTTTAGATGTATAATTTATTACTTTTGCTTGAAGTCTATCAAAAGTATTTAAATCTATTTCTTCTTCATAGAAATATTTATAATTTGTTAATATCGCATATGAATCAAATCCTGTGCATAAATTATCTGAAATATTAGATGCAGTTAAATTATATTCTTCGCATTTTGTTACACATTTTCCTTCATGTTCAACTAAATATCTATCTCCGGTACATTTTGTACAATTCCAACTGAAAGTCCAATTACATTTATAACATGTTTCATGACATGGACGACATTGATTCATATCATCTCGTTGAAAATACCCCGTTGGACATTCACTTTTACATAAACCATCTACAGGATGAATATATTTAGCATTTTCTGGACATAACATACAAGTATCTTTCGTATCACTAGGCGTTAAACATTTTGTATATGAAGGTTGTTCACAAAGATCATTAAGGGAATTATATACCCAACCTTCTGCACATAATTTTAATTCTTTATAATAACCCGAATTTAATGGGTCTATTAAATTGTATCCGATATAATTATTTCCTCGAGTTATATTTGTTTCATAAGGGTAAGTGTCATCTCCTTCTTCGATAACTAAATTTCTTACGTGGAAAACTCCTTTTATTGCGTCTTCAAATTCATCTATATTATATTCACTTCTTATTAAGGAAATAAGACCGGGATATTTCCCTAGACTTTTATTACCTGAGGAATTATAGTATCCATATCCAATTGGTTGTATACTTAAGTCGAGATTAATATATGACGTATCTATAAATTGTTTATTATATTGTTGCCATAATTTTATTTCTCTAATAAAGAAAAATCCGTATGAAGCTGGACTTAATACATCATTACGTATTATTAAATTTGTGGATGTATCGGATCTATTATATGATATCCTTTTAATATCTATACTTATTGTTTGTTCATAAGTATTAAAAAAATGAGTAAATGTTGGCTCATTTAAATTTGTTCCGCATCTAATAGATGTCCATCCAAAAGCAGTTACACTAATACTTTGAACTAAATCTGAGAATTTATCAGGTTCCTCTGAATTATATAAAGCATAGCATTTTGCAGATAATGAATTCTTTTGGTTAACTATTTGAACACGATTAAATTTATCCCATATTATATTTATTTCTTTAAAATTAATATTTGTTGTATTATAACTATAAATATAAAACCAAAATTCCAATGATGATTCATTTGTTTTACTTGGTGGAACTTTAATATTAACATTATCGAATAAAGCATAATCAATATAAGGTGGATGTTCACAATATGTTTTTAAAGTTGCTTTATTTTTTCTAAGCCAATATACATTATCAGTCATTTTGCAAGTGCATTCACTACTTTTTGAATTAAAGCATAATGTTTTGCAAAAATCCTCATCACAATTTCCTATGGTACTACCAGTTTCTAAACTGGCATCAAAATATTCATTAATATTTTGTGTTTTTAATGCATCATCTTCATAAATATTATAATCACCAACACAGCATGGTTTAATAGAAGGATCAGTAAAATCTGCATCTTCATCTACTTTACATATATTATCTACATTATCTGCACATGCACATTTTAACGGATAAAATAAAGCTAATTCATCACTTTCTCTATCCGTAGAGGTAATCGTTCCGAAATTGCCTTGAATAAATTTCCTATAAATTCTAAATTGGGAAAAATACGCGATAATTTCCGTACCTATTTCAATACGTTCAAAAACAACCCCTTCTTTTGGTATAGTAAATCCAGTCGTAAAAGGAATATCTATTTTGTTTATACTCAAAGTAAACATATGTGGATGTATATAGGGATTTTTAGACACTAGATTCGTCATGCATATAGGTGTCCATTTTCCAATATAGTCATGAAATTTAGTATCTTTAAAAGCTTCTTTTTCGTATCCGCCTATATAAAAAATAGCATAACTTGTTGCTATATCATATACAAGGAAATTATTGTCCTTAAATGAAAATATAATTGGTTGTGCTGAAGTTCCTTTTTTTAAAACTCCAATGAATTTCATATAAATGCAAAACGTTATAGCACTTTCACTTTTTATATCATCAATATTAAATCTAACAGCTGTTGTAGTAAAGCCTGGTGCACTTGAAGGCACTTTTAAATAATATCCTGTGACTGTTTTACAATCATCTTTAACTAATACTTGATTTGAAGCACAATCAAGTTGATGTTTAACATCCCAATTTAAATTTGTTTCATAATTATAATTAATAACATCATTATCACTTTGAAAATTATTCGACCTTAAATGCTGTACTATAATACTATCTTCTCCTGAAACTGTTTCAGTTAATATATTATTATCAATAAATTCAATAGTTAAAGGATAAGATAAAACTAAACTTTTCGATTCATCATTATATATACCACTATTATAATCTTGTATAGTCTGTATCGAGGATGATTTTATATCCCAAACTCGTATATTTTTATAATAAGCCGATCCCCACATTATATTAGAAGAACCTGGTATACAATCTCCATTACTTTTTCGTGAGCAAAAGCTTATATATTGTAATCGCATAGTAATACTTGTATCAATATTACTTATAGGGATCGGTTTTTTTTCGAAATTTATGTGGACATTTACACTTTGACCTGTTGTTTCTATTATTGTTTCGATTACTATTTTATTCCATACTTTGTCATCTATAGCTGTAATTTTTTCTTTATAAGCACTTCCTATTATTTGATAAAAAAATACATCTAAATCATTATCTTTATATATTGAATGCGGTGTCGAATATAAATAATATTCTTTCGAACCTTTTCCGGCTTCTTTACATGTTTTTTCTTTGATTAAAAATGTATCGAGTTTCATCCAAAATTCATAAAAATATCCTGATGTTATTTTATTTAAAGTATTTGTACTTATTGTTCTATAAAAGTTTGGAGAATTATAACATTTACTAAAAAATAAAGCACTCTCTATACTTTTATTGACGCATTTATACCCTATTCTAAAATGATCTTCTCCACATTTCATTGTTGATGGAGGATTTGGACATTTTAAATCGAATGAATTTTCCTTTGGTAAAGGTCCACATTCAGTATTACATATAGCCCTGTCTCTTTCTGTCCCTGGTGTAATAAATTCTTCTATATCGCATTTGGGTTTACATCTTATTTTTTCTTGTCCATTTTCAGTTGTTTTAGTATAAACTAAATTTCCAGTTTGACAAGCTAAAGGCATATCTTCATCCATGCAATACGTTGCATAAAGATCTTGCAAAACACATGTGTTTATATTTACACAAATACGATCATCTTTATCATATTTTTTAGGATTCATTGTATCTAAATCACATAAACTTTGAAATATAAAATTAGCACTTAATTCAAAAGTACTTCCTGCTGCTCTAACAGTCAATAATAAAGACGATTCGACTTTTTCATAAATTGTTGAACCATAACGTCTATCGAAATATATATATTTTAATTTTTTAGTATCTAAATCAAAATCGGCAAAATTTACTACAAAAGCTAATGCAGGTAATTGATTATCTGTTAAATCTCTTAAATTCATATATTTTATTTTTTCAGAATACCATTCAGGTATGTAATTTCTGAAAAGAAGTATTTCTCTTAAAAATAATTTTCTTACCGGATTAATACCAATAACGGAAAGTGTCGATTTATACATATTATTATTATTCAAATCACTCAAATAAAATCTCATAGGATACGAAGTATATTGATCAACCCCATTACTATCAGTAAATAAAAATTCCCTTTTTATTTCTGATTCCACTTTGCCATTTTCACCCATAATAAAAAAATTCCTTGCATAATAAGACACGGAGCATATAACCCAAATCCATTGGCCATCTTCTGGCAAACTTTCTTCTAATAATCTTACATCAGCTTTATTAAGTGCTTCTGAATATTTTGTATTGAAATCAGTATCATCTTCATAATCACTATAATATCCTTGCGGAAGACAATATGCTCTTAATTCATTTTCTCTCATTATAGAAATTTGGGCATGTCTTGACCATCTTATATGTAAAGGATTCGAATTTGGATACTTTGTAACATCTTCGAAAAAAACCCAAAAAGCTAAAGCGAAATTGCCCGAATAAGCCGCGGGCAAATCTTTGAAAGTAAAGTCGTTCATTTTTGATAAGTCTAAGAACTGCATACATTTCTCTAAAGTAACATCATAATATAAACCGTCTTCACTACACATATTTAATATTGAATATTTGCTTTCATCCATCACATTCATACCGTATTCTCTTTCATTTCCATTTTTATATTGAACGGGAAAATCGGCATGCTTATCACTGATATCATATACTATTAAATTCGCCGCAGCATAACCAGATACCATTTTACCATTGTAAACCGGTTCCCAATTATGTAATAAATCCGGAAATTTAGATGGAGTTTCTATTAAAATTCTACTAAGAAATTGAGCATTATAATATGCATTTTTCCATAATCTTATTTGTCTAAAGAAAAGTACTCCCCATTCAGGATATGGTGATAAATCTTCTATTGTTAATGAATGTAGAGCTGTATTAATATTTCCACTAACACCTTGTGCAAATAAATGTCTGCCTTCATTATTTTGTGTATTATAATCTATATATATATTCCTTTTATCTTCATAATCAACTGCACAAGATAAAAATACCCACTGATTTATTTTCAATCTGTCTTCGTGAGTAATAGATTGTCCGCCGGTTTCTGTACAAGTAAATTCGCATATATCATTATTGCAATTACCAAAAGATAGAGAAGTATGTCCTGCCCAAACTACTTTAATACCTCTGAAACCATTAGGTGTATAAGAATAAGCATAGACCCACAATTGCAAAGTGCATTTGGAAGGATTACTCGCAGAAGAAACAGTATTTATTTCTATTTTATTCATTTTGGCAAAATTAATATAGTCTAACGGTCTACAAAGAGTTTTATTGCCGTTATTAAATAACATTTGCGAATTAAAATTTTTCGAAGAACAAGTACATCTTTCCCATCCATAGCCAGAACAAGCATTTATACAAGTATCAGTCGTACTTAAAATATCTTGATATAAAGAACAAGTGCCTAAAAATAGACCTAAATCAGGCTCTTCATCTGGAAAGCAATTCTCTCCTTTTACTGTCCCACAGCCTAAAAAATTATTTATTGTATCATCAGGTTGTGGAGTAATTAAAGGACTTAATTGATTAGTATCACCTGATAAAGATATTGATTGAATAATGAATTCTTTATAAAGTTCGATATTTCTAAAAAGACCGAAAAATTCATGGTTTATTGTAATTGAAGAAAAATTTGGATCTGAAATAATTGTAGTTGAATTGATACTTACTGCGATAGAATCTGTATTTATTTCGAATTTCATCATTCGAGGAAAATATACATAATCACCTGATTTTTTTTCTTTATGATACGATAAAGAAAGATAAGTCCATTTTCCTATATTATCTCTAAATTCAGGCTCACATGCGATTATTTTTTCTTTTAGTTTTATAGTATTATCATTATTATTTCCTAAAATATATAACCCATCTGTAGAAGAATAATAAATTTTGAATGCAGTAACACCACTTCCTATTATGAATAATAATTGATTATAAGTTGTAAATCCTATTGGTTTTACCCAAATTATTATAGTAACACCATCATAATCATTAGTACCCAATAAATTTAAAACATAATCATTATTTTGATTATTTTTTTGGGGTGAAATGAAATAATATCTATTTATTTTTAGACATTTTCTCCCAGATAAAAAATATTTTTGGTCTTCATCACATTCATAACAGAAAGTTCTTTCCCAACATCGAATACATCCTGTATCACATGTATCAATAAAGGCCGGGTCTGAACCATGTTGTGAATATTTATTTTGTTTTCTGTTTCCATCTATGATATCAAATTTACTTCCGTAATTATATTTTTTTAAATTAAATTCACCTTTTTCTATTTCAACTGTGCATTGGTTTTCATGAACTTCGTCTAAATCTAACAATTTATTATTTGTTATATATTTATTATATAAAGGATAATAGCACAAAATTGAATTAATTCTTGTTTCATATATATTTACTGGATAAAATTTATCGTACTGAACGACCTCGGAATAACTTGCTAAATCACCGTCCCAGATTCTTAAACCTCGATAATAACCAGTAGTCCAATGAATATTTTCTCTATTAATATCTTGACATTTATTTTCGCAGAAAATTATTTGAGATAAAATAGTCGAAGGGGATTTTTTCGCTGCATCGAAAGTAAAAGGTTGATCAAAAGCATGATTTATATATACTGTTTTTATATAGTCATCTTTATCTTTTAAATATTTACCATGTATTACAAATTTATTCCACTCGTTTGAATTATATAACTTCTCTACTCGCTTAACAGAAACTGAGTCGTATAAATAAGGCACTAATCGATCAGTTTGGACAAAATAACAGTCCATTACATTAGAATGAAAAAAAAAATTTTTATTATAGGTGGGAAAAGTAAATTGCGTTTGACGTGCTTTTGCCTGGAGGAAAAAATCAGGATAAAACCAGAATTCGATAATATATGATTCAAGAGATTGTTTTAAATCGATTTTTATTGTTTGAGAATTATAAAAACCACTATATTGAATATAACAATCAGCAGAGGGGTCTACACATTCAAAAAATAAATTATATGAAGTAGAAGGATGTACATTCAAAGAACAATATCCTTTATTTTTATCTACACCTGGATAAGTTATATATCCACTTCCACAAGAAGTGTCACAAACACCATTGGTATAATAGCCATAATTATTTTGGCAATATAATATTTCATCATCATCATAATAATATAATCCATTTGATTTTGTCATGCTTAAAAAATCTTTTTCTTTTAAATCTATAGTTTTATATTTTTCATTTGGCTCAGGTAATAACAAACGATAAAAATTTAATGGTGCTTCGAAATCCCCTCCATCTGAATGACTTAATAATAAAGAAACATCTTTTTCTGTAGGTTTTTTTACACCTGTATCATATAAGTACCCTTTTAATTTATAAGTCGAATCTAAATTGATAAGTTCATCAAATGGTAATTGGTATAATATTTCCGGAAAATTATTAGCGTCTTTAAAATCATAATACATATATCTCATAATTTCCTTACTCGGATCAATAGGATCTTGAGGAATTATATATTCTCTAAAAAGCATAAAATGTTTCGCATAAATTTTAGCAACTGAATTTCCGAAATTTTTAAAACGTAAAACTAAAGGCTCTCCTTTATTTAATATATGATTATAAAAAACATCATTTATTCCATCATCTGCCAAACCCGAACCAGGATATAATTTTTCTTTTTTTAATGGTTTTTCTTTAGGGACACTCTTTCCATTCACGACTGATTTTATATAAAATTTTTCTTGGGCATATGATATCCCACAAGAAATATGAAACCATTTTCCATTCATTGTTTCGATATCAAGTCTATCTTTTTGTGTTGAATCTTTTTCTCCTGGAATAACTATTGAAACAACATATTCAGAACTTTTATCCGCATATGAAGCAAATAATTGTGTATCAGAAGTAACTTTACGATATAAGTCTTCAAAAGTGTGACAATATGCCGTTATTTTATCATCACCAGGATATAAAGACATTACTATTCTATTTTCTAAAACGATATGATATATATCATTTTCTTTACTTCGTGAGTTGGTTAAATCCGAGAAAAATAACCATAAACCCATAGTGGCTCTTTCGTTGAATTCGTCACCGTTTGGATAAATTTCTACAGTAAAATCTTTGAATTGGCTTATATCTACAAAATTTATAGGGCATAAACCAGTAGTTAGATCTGGTTTTTGATTATCACTTATAGTTAAAGGACTACATATACTACATGAGCCAAAACTATTTCCTCTATAGCATTGGGAACAAGAATAGTGGCATTTTTCACATTTGTCGATATTACATAAATAGCCTCTAAAACAATCTTCGTCTGAATTTTGTATTTTGCAACTATCTGAATTCGATAAACCTATTTTGCTTCTTATTAAATTTTTATTTGATACTAAACCTGTTTTTATCAAAGTGTCTTCGACTGTTATTCTAAAATTAGAAAGTATTATTTCCTGACTACTACCACTCATATATCTAAATGTATAATATCCATCACCTTTTGAATTAATATATACTTTCTTTGTTGAATCTGTGCATGTAAATACCATTCTTACATAAGAGCCGAGAGTGTTATCGGTGTCTGTTTTTATATCTATTTTTATCATTTTTAATATGCTTGCTTTTAAAGCAACATTGCATATTTCATATTCGTCATTACTATCTGGAGGTATTGCATTTAAAATAAAATTATTATCTGATAACGATAAAACAGGAATTATATAAGTTATTTCTATGTTTTTGTTATGAATTATTTTTAAATGGGAATCACAAGACATATCATTACCTCTCATTACATTAGTAAAAAGGTCAATTTCTTCGAAAAAGTTTTTCCCTTTTTCTATAGTAGAATGGCTATTTCCAATTATCTTATCTATAAAAAATGTATTTGAATTTTCAATTGTTCCCCCAGTGCAAGATACAGGTTCATAATATATTCCATATTTTTTACTAAAAATTTTTGCATCATTACTTGCTGTAGTAAAATATCCTAATTTGTATATGAATCTTTCGTTTGTAACTGAATATACTTGAGATTTGTTAAATATTGGATCACCTGCTGATATATGGTCGGGAAATACCTTTATTTCACTTTTAGCTGGGAAAAATTGCTTTATTATTATATATAAGAAGAAAAAAATCGAGTGAAAATTGTTTAAAAGTCCCATTTTTTATTTTAATATTTAATATTTCATATTATAAATGTTATATAATTAATATAGCATTAAAAATAAAATTATAATTATATTAAATTTTATTTCTGGGGATTGGGGATTGGGGATTGG
>ERZ842401.6542-NODE-6542-length-12408-cov-4.238970_pt1 | contig 12408 bp, 10 predicted proteins | sample MGYA00521270_ERZ842401 | MGnify/ENA primary metagenome ERZ842401 (study PRJEB31892, sample SAMEA3878208) | bioreactor metagenome | biome: Moose rumen | place: Sweden | collected 2011-10 | study: EMG produced TPA metagenomics assembly of the PRJEB12797 data set... | reverse complement strand
TAATTGTTTACTTTTTATTAATGAACAATAATAATCACATATTTCTCTTTTATCATATTTAAGAGCATCTTTATATGATAACCAATTATATTCATAATCAGTATCAGGCTTAATTTTTTGTTTAGCTTCATTTTTATTTTGATTTATATTATCTTGAAATGTTGAAGGAATAGTTTTTTGGGTAGAATTTTTAAATGTTTTATTCCTTTTTAAAGTTCCTTTACTTAAATTAATTTTTCTTTTTTGTGATTTATTATTTCTAAAATCAGAAATTTTTTGAATGCGGTCAGATTGGTCGGGATAATCGGCAAAAGTGAAGTCAACAAGCCAAGTAGACCACTCATTGAAAGAATAAGATTCTATTTGTTCATCAGTCAGAAGTTCGCCATTAGATTGGCAGTAGTGCCAATCAGCCAACATACCGTAAGAGTCTTTTAACGCTATTAAATCCCGTTCAAAAGGCTGAATAATTTGCTGAGTCAAATTACGGTTACCCTTCATCACTTGCTCGCGCTTAGGAAGGTCAGGAAGGGCGTCAATAAGGGATTTAACGGCAATACGATTAGAGTTAGATTTACCAATATTCATATTATGATGTTCAGCGAGTTTCCTGCCGATGAAGTAGCTGTGAGGGTTGTGTTTACCGTTTATGATGAGTAAACCGTTAGGATAAGGCATAATATAAGCTCTAGAGAAATATTTAGCCATATCCATAGAAAAGTGGAGTTCAACATAACCGTCAATGATAGGGCGATCGTAGTATGCTTCACCGATAAACTCAAGCAGACGTGCTTCAAAACGCCATTCATCTCTTTGTAATTTGGTCTTACCTCTAGGAATGATGTAACGGACTTCAGTGCCGTTGATCGTAAGATTATAAAGTGTACGAACGGCGTCACGAAGCTGTTCAAACGCCTGTTTCTTATCTTTAATATGGCACATTTGCATATATTCATCAACAGAAAAAGTCAAAGTGCGGTGCTTATCTAAAACATCAAGAGAAATGTTGTCACCGTGCGGGAAATTCTTTGTTAGCTTGACTACGCAGGCATCGAGGACTTTATAGGTATTAACGGTGAGATTAAGAGATTGGAAGCGTTGCAGGTAGATTTTCACGCCGTCGGAGGTGACAATATCAGCAGTATCGTTGATATTGTTGTAATGAAGGGTTTTCTTAGATTGCTTGGTGATAGCATTAGTGCATTTGCCTTGAAGAATTTTGGAGTATTGAGGTTGAGGAGGGGGCAAATTTTTAAGAAAAGAATCCGTCGGGTTATCCCTGTGCACTGGTAAATTTTCTGACAATTCTACAGAAGGCGTATTGACAACCTGTGATATAATAAAAGGTTGAGCATTTTCGCCATTTTTAGCCTCATTTGTCACCACTTGCACCACTTTGTCACCACTTGTGTCACCACTTGTGTCACCACTTGTGTCACCACTGTCACCACTTTGCATACTTTGCATATCTGCATACTTTTTTAATTGAGTTTCGGAATAAAAGACCGAGTTATTTACACCCGTCTTGTCGGGTGATATTTTGCCAGATTGGCGCAAGCGTTGAAAAGTTCTTACATTGATATTTAAAAATTCAGCAGCTTCCTTAGTGGAATAAAATTTTTCTTCTTGCAAAGTTCCTTCCAATTTGGTATTATTAGAAATGGAAGGAGTGCTGTCATTATGCAGCATAAAAAATCACACCTTTCTTGTCGTCATTTTGCGGAACGTATTTTTTTATTGGTCATAAAGAGTATAACACGAAATAGACGACAAAACAATAGTACCACAATAAAAGAAGTCGCTGGTTGATAAGTTCAGCGGCTTTTTAACTTATAAATTAGATATTTGACATTTTGTCTAAATTAATGTATAATTAGCACTAATATGATCGTCTTTTTATAAGAATTTAAGAGGGTGTTTAGTTGAAGAAAGCATTAATTGTAGGATTAAATAAATATCCTAATAATGAATTGTCTTGGTGCGATAATGACGCCATTGCTATGAAAAATTTGATTGAGTCAAATGGTGATGGTTCTCCAAATTTTGATGTCAGATCCATTGTTGATACTTGTTCTAGAAGTCAATTGAGTTTGGCAATTGAACAACTCTTTGAAGGTAATGCAGATATATCTTTATTATACTTCTCAGGACATGGTGCAGATAAAGATGGCGGTTATCTTTGTACAACAGATTTTTCTGAAGATAGTCTTGGTGTTAGGATGAGTGATATTCTTTATTGGGCAAATGAATCTCATTGTAAAAATAAAGTTATCATTTTAGATTGTTGTTTTTCTGCTAAAATGGGAGAATCCTTACTTGTGAATAATAATTCCGTTCTCGGTGAAGGCGTAACTATTATGACTGCAAGTCAGAGTTGGCAATTATCTTCTGAAGATAATTCTATCGAGCATGGTATATTTACAGATTTGTTGATTCAAGGTCTAAAAGGCGGAGCAGCAGATATTAGTGGAAACATTACACCAGCTAGTCTGTATTCTTTTGTTGATCAATCTCTTGGAGCATGGCAGCAAAGACCGGTTTTTAAAACGAATATTTCTCAATTTTTACCGTTAAGAACAATACAGGCTAAAGTTCCTAAAGCTACATTACGAAAATTAAGTTCTTATTTTAAAAGTCCTACTGATGAGTATAAATTAGATCCGTCATTTGAATATACTAATTCTCCTGAAATAGAACATCAATTTATAGAGCCATATGCAGATAAAGAGCATATTTCTATTTTTAAAGAATTACAACTTTTTGAAAGTGTCGGATTGGTTGAACCAGTCGATGAAGAACATATGTATTGGGCTGCAATGAATAATAAGTCATGTAAATTGACGGCACTTGGACTTCATTACTGGAAACTTTCTAAAGATAAACGTTTTTAAAAAAATAGATATTATTTATTATTGAGGAGGCAACTTATGGACAAAACCTATCATTTGTTTATTAGCCATTCTTGGTCTTATTCCAATACTTATGATGGTCTTATTAATCTTTTAGATAAGGATAAGAATTTTTTGTATAAAAATTATTCAGTTCCTAAAGATGATCCTATACATGATGCAGGAACAGATAAGGAGTTATATGAAGCGATTAAAGTACAAATTTCTAAAGCTAGTGTTGTAATCATTTTAGCTGGAGTTTATGCAACATATAGTAAATGGATTAATAAAGAAATAAAGATTGCAAAAGAAGAATTTGTATATCCAAAACCTATAATTGCTGTTGAGTATTGGGGTTCAGAAAAAACTTCTAGGGTAGTGAAAGAAGCAGCAGATAAAATTGTTAAATGGAATAGCAATTCAATCATTAATGCTATTAAAGAATTGGGATAAAGTTAATGCCCCGTGACGCGATCTATGTTCAAACTTACACAAAATCTCTTACTATCCTACTTTTTTAGTGTTTTTATTATTTCAATTTATTAAATATCCACGTTCTATGCCATCTGCAATCATTCCGTGCCAATCAGTTTCTAGATAATTTCTAACGGTATTGAATAAATGTTCTACTACATCACTAAAAATAGGATTTGAAATATATTCTGGTAGATAACGAAATTCTCTATCAGTATTTTTTTGCTTTCTTAATATGTAGATTTGATCTAATTTGTATTTTTTTAAATTTATAGATTCCGTAAGTTTTAAACGCTCTGCTACTATGATATACATTGCATTAGGATTTCTATTTTTTAATTGTTCGGCAGTAGTCGAAGAACCTTCTAGCATAGTTTTATCTAAGTATGTCTTACATTCTATAGCAATAGAGGGTATATCAAAGTCAATTTTATCTATATATTTCATTCCTTTACATTTAAAGGTTGCATCTATTTTAGTTCCAATTACAAAATCGTGATCTTTCTTTTCTATAAAAACATTTGGGTAAGTTATCATATCAACGTAGTTTTTACTTCTAAAAAATATATCTTTAAATGTGTGTGATTTTCCAATTAAGGCATATTTAGAATAATCAAATACTAAGTCTTTGAATAAATAATAAATGAATTCTTCTAATGCAGATGAATGCAAATTAGACCTTGAATCAAACTTTTCAGCAAATTGTTGTTGATCAATAAAATCTTTATATTCGTTGAAAAGTTTTACTCTTTTTACGATAATCTCATTATCTGTATTTAGATGTTCTTTTGTAGGTCCAATTATTTTAAGATTTGATTTTTTCCATTCATCATATTTTACTCTTATTTCTTTAAGATATTTGCGTGATTCATTATCACAATATTTCTTTTCATTTCTTTCTTTTTGGAGAATATTATCTCCATGAACGTATACACTCATTTTTTAATCCTCTAATTAAATACTAATTGTTTCATTAAATTTTTTGCTATTGCCTTAGCAAGTAAAGGTGGAACAGCATTCCCTATTTGGCTGTATTGACATAAATGCGCTTCTCCTAACCTTCCTTCTTTAATTAAAAGTTTTTTGCTGACAACAGTTGGTTTACCTAAAAAAACATATGTATCAGGAAATGATTGAATTCTAGCTCCTTCACGTGCAGTGAAGTTTCTGTTTTTGTATGGATGTACGAAGTTTCCATAGAATGTAGCTGTAATTGTATGACAAATTCTATCGGGATGCATTCTACGATTATTTTGATCATATGGAGAATTGGAGATGATACCGTTACCGTTTCTTTTTCTCTGTTTTAAATTATCATCTTTTATATCTGAAATAGATTGTCCCCATGTCATATTACTAAATCTTTCTATTAGTCTTTTTGTATGTTTCATAGCTAAATGATTGTAAACTTTGTCACTATCCATTCTGAGCAGATGTTGATAATCATTACTAGCAGGCAAAGTATAATCCATTATTTCCGCTCCTTCATGTGCTTCAATTTCAGGCAAGTCTGATATAGCTTCCCATAATGTAGGACATCTTATCAATTTATTTTCCGATTGAAAGATAGAAGTTTGTTCAATATCATTTTCTACATAATGTGTTTTTGGTGGAAAAGGAATTTGTAATTTTATTTTTGAAGCAATTAGAATAAATCTATTTCTCATTTGTGGTACGCCATAATCACTAGCATTTAATGTATCGTAATAGACGTTATAATCAAGTTCTTCAAATGATTTTTTAATGATGTTTACAACACTTTCACCTGATCTTGTTTTCGCTTTTTTTATATTTGGTACATTTTCCATGACCATTACTTTTGGAGAAAAAATCTTTGCCATACGTATGAATTCTATAAAGAGAGTATTTCTTGGGTCTATAGGATCACCTGCATTTTTTAAACATATAGAGAATCCTTGACAAGGAGGACCACCAATAATTATATCAGGAAATTCTGACATATTGTGTTTCAAATATTCTTCATCGAAGTTTTCAATATCACCTAAAAACATTTTACTGTACGGATGATTATATTTGAAGGTGTCAGCTGCCCATTTATCATGTTCAATAGCACCAATAACTCTACAACCTACGAGTTCAAAACCTAAACTAAAACCCCCAGCACCCGAAAAAACATCAAATACTTTTGGTTTATAATTATCATAACTAGAAATCATGCTATCCTCCTATAAATAATTCTATTATTACTTTTGCTGATCCGCTCTTATCTTTTCGTATTCTTCAACTGTCAGATATGTTCCATTCTTCTGATTATACAGCACTGTATCGCCCTGTCTCCACACATTCTTCGTGTCTATGTAATTTTGTTCTATCATTCTCTGGATTCTATGACCGCTGTCCTCTTCCACTGTATTCCAATCCAACCACGCCGTACAGATTATCATCAGTATTCCTAGCCCCAATATCCACACATTATTTCCCATTATTGCATCCTTGATTTCTACATCTCTTTCCGAGATTTCATCTGATGTTGCCTGTCGAGCTTGCATAATCTCTATTTTCTTCTTTAATTCTTCTATCTTCTCACCTTGCTGATTTATTTTCACGTTCAAGTTATTCTGCATTTGCAATATTAATTTTTCTATTTTCTCCATTTCTGCTACTTTTTCCTTGTTATTGCTTACTCTTTCGTCTAAAAATCCCATAAATTATTGTTTTGCTTCCTATCTACTAAATATATTTCTCTTATTTCCCTCATTTCTGCCCCGTACAGCGTTCTTTTTCTTTTCCACGATACTTTTATCGTTTGAAACATTCAAGACACCTTCACGAGCCTCTGAGACGCTCTCAGGGCTATTTCTGTTTTCTACCTCTACCACTTTTCCTATCTTCTCAAATATCCATTTTCCCAACTGCTTGATTTCTTCCAATAAAATGAAAGAATCTATCGGTTGCGGCGCATGATAACGCTCATTATTCTCTATTCGTCCTCTGCTTTCCATTTGTCTCAATCTCTTCGCAAAGTCCCTTGATGTCACTTTATGCGCGAAATTCCTTGTTTGATGCTCCAATTTCGCTTTATTGTCCGTATATACTATCGCTCTCGTCTTCGCTCGGCTTATGTCCACATACAGCGCATTTCTATTTTGCAGCACGCTCTCTGTGTTCATCTCCACCACTACCTTTTCTACCGTCATTCCCTGCGCTTTGTAATTCGTCACTGCATAACTATGCTCTATGTGTCCATATTCTTCTATGTTAAACCGAATCTGCTTGCCCTCATCGAGTTTTATCTCAAAATTTTTCCCTTCTATCTTGCCGATCCGTCCCATCATTCCATTTTTTACCCCCAATCTTTTGTCATTCGCTGTAAAGATTATTCTGTCTCCAGCTGCGAAGTTGCGACTTTCTTCGCTTTCCTTCTCTCCTCGCTGTACTTTGATTCTATATTTTCCCCCTTGCTCTAATTCTCCACGCCTGACATATTCCGCCCTTATTTTCTCGTTATATGCTTTCCTATCTGCGTTTGTCGTAACTAATAACAGATTTTTTCGATATTCCTCTAAAGGCAGTATCGTCATTTCTTCCTTGATTCTCTCCTGTCTCTTCTCTTTTTCCTTGATTTCCTGATAATCTCCACGCCTCTCCAATATTTCATACGTTTTCAAATGGTCGCCTTTCACTGATTCTATCACCGCTTCCAGCAATTCCATATCTTTCTGTCGTCTGATGTCCTCAAGGTACGCTGTCCCTGCTCCTTGCTCTATAATCAATCTCAACGGCTCTCCTGCTCCTATCGCTGGCATTTGGTCATAATCTCCGCTTAACACCACTTGCACCTGTCTCGCTTCCGCCGCTTTCTGCAACTGCTCCATTAAGTGATTATCCACCAGTCCAGCTTCATCTACCACCCATATCTCTCTATTTTTCACCGCTTGTACTTTACTAAAATCCCACTCTTGCTTGATTCCTTCTACCTTTTCTACTTCCACTCCGCTCTCTTTTTCCAACTTGTTCAAAAATCCGTGTATCGTCTCTGATTTTATTCCGCTTTCTTCCTCTAACCCTGCTGCCGCCTTTCCTGTAAAGGATAATCCCTTGATTTCTATTCCTGATCCCTCACACATCTCTTTCAATGTTTTCATCGTGTACGTTTTTCCTGTTCCTGCCAATCCCTGCAAACATACATACCTATCCGCACTTGTCATTATATGATGTATTACCGCCATCTGCTCCTCATTTGGTTTCAATCCCTTTTCTTCCCTGATTTTCTTCAACCTTTCCTCTGATTCTTCCATTCTCAACGAATTTATCTGCCCTTTGCCCTTCCTCATTCGCTCTACTATCGACTTTTCTCGATTTATATTTTCTTCTGTTGTCAAATATTCGTTCTTATAATCTCCCTTAATCCTGCCGAGCCTAACCAATTTCAGCTTCTCCATCAGCTTCTCGGCTTCTTTCTCTTTTACATTGTCCAACAATCCTGCCGCCATTATCCGCTGTTTACACTCTGCCTCTGTAAACGCATATTTTTCTGATGACAGTTTATTTATCACTCGTACCACTGTTTCCTTTACCCGTTGCCTCCGCTCCGCTCTCTCCGCCCACTGCATATCAGCACTTCTAACTCCTTCGGTTTGGTACTTTGCCATACGACTGACTGCACTCGCTGGCAATAGCATACCAATGCTGTTCTTTCTCTTATCCACATACTTACTGGGCAGCTTCGGCACGCTATTTCTTTCGGCAAATACTCTATACTTTTGTCCTTCAACTCCTTTAAGATTTGTATTGTATCGTTGTCCGGGTATTCTCTCATTATCCTCCGCCCTGCAGGGCTTTCCAATACTGCTATCTCTCGCTCTCTCATTTACTCCCGCCCTTTCTATCTTGATTTTTCCACTTTCATACAATTCTGTACGCACTTCCTCTAAGATTGAGGATAAATTGGAGTTTTCATCTTTGCTCTTGCGTGTACCTAAATTTGCTAACTGCTTTCCTTTGCCAGTCGTCGTTCCCTGTTTCTCCGCTTCTTTCAGTATCTCTCGCCGTCGGCTGCTGTATTCCATTACTGTTTCTCTGTCGAATCCCTCTATCTCAAAAAATCCCTGTCTTTCATCTGTCAACTTCAGCTTATACCCTGCTTCTTGCAGTCCTGCCGCCAATTCTCTCCTGTATTCCAATCCTAACTGCTTCTTTTCATCCAGCAAATTCTTGTAATCTATCGTCATTGTCTTTTCTTCACATTCTGTCATATTGAAGATGATACAATGACTGTGCAAATCTAATTCTTCATTTCTATTTAAGAAATGGACAAATTCTCCACACACCATATTTTGCGTCTTTATCCGCTTATAATCTTTTCGCGTCTCTATTTTCTCTATGAGTGTTTGTACTGCTCTTTGATGGATTTCTATTATTTTTTCCTTTGCTTCTTCACTTTCCGCCATTGCTAAACTCACTGATTTCGGCGCAGAAAATGTTGCATCGAATCCGATCCGCTTCTTCCTTCCTCTTTCCAACAACTCTTTTCCCAGTAAATCAAACTGTTCCTTACTTAATTCTCCCTTTAATCCCAATCTTTTCCCTAACTTCCCGTGCCACTTATCATCATTCGTCAAATTTTTCGTGTAATATTCCTTGCTTCTCTCAAAGTAATTTATCGCCTTTTCATAACTTATCGGCGTTCCACTCATCATTTCCTATCTGCCACTTTCTATTTTCTTCATTTTTTCTGCCACTTCTGTTTCCACTTGCTCCCATATTCTATTTGCTCTCTCTTTATCTAATGCCGCTTCTAAGAGTTTGTACACTAACCTATTATGTGTCATCTCTCCTTTTAGATATGCTCTCATAAACTCATTCTGCAATTTATTTAACTTTTCTTGTTCCTTCTCCAATCTATCCATTCGATATTCTAATCTTACTCTATCTATTTCTGATACTTTTTCTTCCTTTTCTCCTTTCAATTTTTCTCGACAATACTCCGCTAAACTCTTCTTTTCTATCTGCGCTTCTCTTTTTAATTTTATCTCATTTTCATCTGTCAATCTGATTGTTATCTGTCCCATTTCTCTCTCCTTTTTGAAATGTCACTCTTTCTCGCTTTTTTCGCTTTTGAGATACATTTTTGAATGTCACATTCACATTTTTATACTATTTCACTTTTTTTCCTGTAATAATGCAATATATCCAGCAATTTTATTGCGTAGTATTGCATAGGTGTGATTTTAAACATATTCATTTATCCCGTATCTCTTTTGCTCTATTTCATACTTTTTTGCCTTATCCAGCACTGTCTTCAACTCATTTTCCGTTTCTATTCCATTCTCTTTCAAGATTTTTACTAATGCCTTTCTTTTCTCCTCTGCCAATCTTTTGTTCAACTCTCTCATTTTTGTCTGTCGATTTTTCTTTGCTGCTTTCGCTCTCTCCTCACTTTTCTCCAATTCTGCTATCTGTTCTGATATTGTTCTTGGCTTCTTTCTTCCCTCTGTTTCCTTCTATCTCTTCCTCCTTCTTTTGTTACAATTACATTTTATTACTTTTTCAAGGCTTTTGTAACAAAAAAGAAGATTATTTTTCCATAACCTTCTCGCTTAACTTAAATTCTCGTTACATTTCTACCGTATGCTAATTCTTCGGCGGCTTCTTCACGGAAGTAATTATACTGCGGATAGTATTCGTATGCTATTTTTCCTCCTGTTTTTCCATTCCTATTCTTCAAGATTCGCAATTCTACCTCTCGTGGATTTTTCTGCTTCGCTTCGTCTACATCAAATCCACTCTCTCCTATTCCGCTCAACTGTAACCCTATCAACACATCACTTGAATATTCTATCGCTCCACTCTCCTTGAACGCTTGCATCGACACCGCCATTCGATAATTCTCCCTGTTAAATGATGAGATTCCTATTATTGCCATTTTATAATCTCGGCTCATTCTTTTCAATTCCAGTACCGCTTTATCCGTATTTTGTTTATCTGTCGCCCTCTCATTGTATGGCGCAATTATTTGCAAATAATCTATCACTACTACTGGCGTCTTTCCCGTGAAATGTATATGCCTATCTATTGCTTCTCGGATTTCTTTTACTCCTATGTCCCCTATTCCTTCACTTATGTAGATATGTTTTGCATATTTCTCATATTCCAACACCGCTTCATCTATCAATTTGATTTCTTCCGCGCTATAACCCTTGTAGAAGTTAAATACCGTTATCCCTCTTGTACTTTTCGCCATACTCATCGGCTGATTCTTTTCCATCGCTATTTCCGCTGTCATTCGGCTTATACTCTTTGCCATTAACTCATTTCGCGCCATTTCCAATGAGAAAATTAACACATCTTGCCCGCTCTTTGCTATCTGATCCGCTACCTGTAAACAAAATGTCGTTTTCCCAAGACTTGAAATTGCTCCTATTATGTACAATCCCTCATAAAAACCGCCGTCTAGTTCCTTGTCCAACTGTTCAAATCCTGTCCTTATGCTTGGTGTTCTTGCTCTTTCTCCTATTCCATTTATAAATTCTTTCAAATATCCCACCGCACTTGTCTTTTCATACTCTATTAATGCTGCTTCTCTTGCTACTTCCACTATTTCCATTGCTTCTTTTACTGCTTTTTGAAATTCTTCTCGATTGTCTACTAAATGAGCATTTGCGTCCTTATATTCTCCATTGATTTCTACATTGTAGCACTCTATCCCTTGCTCTCGCAATCCTTTTATCAATTTTTCTGCTGTCTCTATTCCGCTTTTATCTTTATCTAACGCTATCAACAAAGGTTGTGACGGCTTTTCTGCTCTCACTTCCTCCAGCATTTTCTTGTAATTCATCGTGCTGCCTAATCCTATTGCTTCTTCTCCGATTTCTATCAACGATAATGCGTCGATTTCTCCTTCTACCACAAACACCGGCTTCTGTGATTCATACATTCCCTTTAAATTGAAGATTTGCGACTGTCCTTCTTTCACTTTTGTGTATTTCTTTTCCGCTTCTGGCACTTCACTACGTACATCTCGTGCTACATAGCTGTTTTCACTTGTCGGAATTATTATTCTCGGGCTTGCTGGTGGATTATAACCCTTTCTCAATGCTGTCGGACTTTGCCACACTTCACAATATCCTATATTAAAGCGTTTTTGCACTTCTACGCTTATTCCGCGTTTTGTCAAATATTCTGTTTCTCCTAAATGTGCTGCGCTTTCTTTGTAAAATTCCTCATAATTCTTTATCTCCAACACTTCTTCCACTTTTTTCTTTGTTTCTTTATGATTGGGCTTTCTCACTGTTTCTGCTATCCTGTATTCTTCCATTGCTCTTTCAAGTTTACTCGGAAAATCCGTCAATCCATATTTTATTCCGATGATGTCTATTATATCGCGATTCACATAGCACCCTGCCCAACACGTATAATGCACTCCGTCCCGTGTCGTTATTCCTGTTCCCTTTTTGCCTGTTCCGCTTCCACACACTGGACACACATATCCTTTGCCACTCTTATCTCGTTGCAAATATTCTGTTGCGTGTCCTATGATGTATTCCTTCGCTTCCTGCTTGTTCAAGAATTATACCCCCTCTTAAATTTTCGATTTCTTGCAACATTTTCAAAAACTGCCCACAGAGTTCGGTCGTCTCTCCTAAAACCTTGTAAAGCCTAATTCTCAAAAAAAGACTACGCAACTCATCAATCTTCCTTGCTTGTCTTTTTTTGGTTGCTGTGCATTTTTCGCGTTTTGGTAACGCTCAAAATGTTACGCAACATTTTTTCCTTTAAAAGGGAAGAAAAAAGGGAATAATTTTGAGACTGATTCTCATTTTTGCTTTAGCTGTTTTGATTGTTTCCTTTTTTTTCGTTCCTCTAAAGGTCGCCGAAGTGTCCGCGCGACTATTCCAAATGTCGCGCAACGAAGGCGACATTTAAGTGTCTTAACTGTCTTAAATGTATTAGGATTTTTGGGGGTCGATTGAGGTTGATTTGACGCGGCAAAATTTTTTTTATGCACAGAGTTATCCCCCATTTAGCACAGAGTTATCCCCCATTTAGCACAGAGTTATCCCCTTGACTTTTCAGATTTTTTTCA
>ERZ842401.6541-NODE-6541-length-12408-cov-9.982352_pt1 | contig 12408 bp, 12 predicted proteins | sample MGYA00521270_ERZ842401 | MGnify/ENA primary metagenome ERZ842401 (study PRJEB31892, sample SAMEA3878208) | bioreactor metagenome | biome: Moose rumen | place: Sweden | collected 2011-10 | study: EMG produced TPA metagenomics assembly of the PRJEB12797 data set... | reverse complement strand
TTTTCAGCTTTTCTGTCAGCTGCCTGCATAATTTTATCCCGCTGGTAATCAATCTCAGCAACTCGGCTTTGATAAGTTTTCCGTAACGTCTCGGCTTCTTCAATGTCCTGTTTCATTTTTCGTTCTGCGTTGTCAAGTGCTGCACGCCTTTCATTGAGTTCACTCATAATATCCTCTGCTGTAATCTCTCGGCTGTCAAGTTCTCCTTGCGCAAGCCTCAAAACTTCTTCGGGCATTCCGTAACGTTTAGCGATTAACAGCGCACTGCTCCGGCCGGGAATTCCCATTAATAAACGATACGTAGGCTCTAACTTCTCAACGTCAAATTCCATGCTCGCCGTCTCAACACCTTTTGTCGTCAAAGCATATTGCTTAATCGGATTATGATGTGTCGTAGCAAGAGTTACACAGCCTTTAGCCTTCAACGTCTCCAGAATTGCAACACCTAGCGCAGCCCCTTCATGGGGATCTGTTCCGGCCCCTAACTCGTCAAGCAGGATTAACGAAGAAGATTTTGCGTTCTTGAGAATGTGAATGATTTTGCGTAAATGTGAGCTGAATGTTGATAAATTTTGCTCAATGCTCTGTTCGTCGCCAATATCCTCATAAATTGCGTCGAAATCACCTATCAATGTCCCGTCTCGAGCTGGAATAGGAAGCCCTAGCCAGGCCATAGCAATTAAAACTCCGGCAGTCTTGAGTGTTACAGTTTTTCCGCCAGTGTTCGAACCGGTTATAACGAGAGTGCTAAACTTTTCTCCGCATGAAGTATCAATCGGAACGGCCTTATCTCTCAACATTGGATGACGTGCTCCAACCAGCTTGAAAACTTTTTGTCGTGTCAATTCTGGGATTACCCATTTCTTTACGCGAATTAAATAATCACACGCACATAATAAATCAAACGTCCCAGTAACTCTTTCAGCGTCGATAATCGCGTTCTCTCGTGTCAAAATATTTCGTGTTAATGCTAGCAATATGCTTCGCTCTTCGTCGTGTTCATCGCGAGTTTTGATGATTAAGCTGTTATTGACGTGGGATAAGGCCTTAGGTTCCATGTATACAGAATTTCCAGAAGCTGAACGTTCAATGGCCAATCCGGGAAAACGATTGATATATTCCTGTCTTACTAGCAATAAAAATCTTCCTTCGCGCCAGGTTAAATTTTTCTCCTGAAGCATATTGATGATATTAGCGTCCTCAAAAAGTTTCTGCGCAATTCTCCGTCCTGAACGCTTCAATACTTCAATCTCCGCTCGTATGTCGCTGAGTTTATGCGAGGCGTTATCGGCCAATCTCCCGCTGTCTTCAATTATGCTCAACGCTTCAAGCTCAGGCGTAAAATCCCTAATTCCACGTCTTAAAGCGTCAACACTCTCATAATTCCCAGAAATTCCAGCAAGGCCTTCACGAATATTCTTAGCCGTGTTCAGCAACAATCTCACCTTCAATAACTCTTCACCCGACAAAATTCCGGACTTCTTAGCATTCGGAAACATCGGCGATACTGGCTCAAGACTGGCGTTAAAGCTAAATTCTCCGTTATGGTCGGTCAAATCAAGCCATTCACGTAATAACTTCTCGCGGTCCTTAAGCGAAGTAAAATCTTCGGCTGGCTGTAATGAGCTCAAAATTAACTCCCCTAATTCTCCGCGCAATTTCTCTCGGAAGGGGAGTAAGCTTTTTCGTAACTCTAAAATTTCACTTACATCTTCAGTCAGACGCATTTATTTATTTCCCGTAAGCTGTGAGAAGTCTAATATCCCGTGTGCTTCCATAAAGTCCCGAACATAAGGCCACACATACGAAGCTCCCTTCATGCTGTAGCTGTCAGTCTGCCAATCAAATTTTATTACTGGCGAGAATGAGATTAACACGCCGTAAACGAATAAAATTATGCAGCATGTTTTTACCAGGCCTACAATCATACCGAAAAAGTGATCCATGAATGATAATTGCGTGACACTGACAAGATACGACAATATAAAGCCTACAATCGCAAAAATTATCTCGACAGCAAAAAAGATTATTACAGCACAGATTATCGCCGCTATTGTCTTGTCGAATTTCTCAGGGTTCGGAACGTAACGGTAAAATAATTCTATTGCAGGATCTAGAAAATTCCATGCACAAAACGAAGCTACAAATAAACCTACAAGTCCGATAATTTCTCCCGAAAAACCCCTGACAAGTCCACGATAAAGAAAGAATATCAGGATAATTCCCATAATACCATCAATGATTAATCCAACCTTCATATTAATTTACCTCCTTTAATTTACTCCTTGAGGAGCACGATAATATAAAACTTTTAACTCGGCAGGTTTTACAGCTAGATTGATTTTCTCACAGGCAAGCTCACATAAACTTTTCAGGCTGGGCTTAACCTGGATAATATCAAGTTCGTTCAGACTTATACGCTCAATATCATCAGAAATAATTTTTGCGTCTGGATTTGCTTTCAGCCATGAGAGAATTTCAGCATGTGAATACTCGCCAGCTTCCAGAAAATTTTTACACTCAGCGTAAACAAAGCCATGACCAGCATATACTAGCACTAAAACTTTTTCGCCTGAATTATAAGCAAGAAGCTCAAGCGACGATACAGGAATAATTTTTACCCCGCAAGCATAAGCTAATCCAGAAGCATAAGACGCTCCGACGCGAATACCCGTGAAATATCCAGGCCCGTTAGTCAACGCAACATAATCAAGCTCAGTCCATGAAAGATTATTTTTCCGCAAAAGTCTTTCTGTCATCTTGGAAAGCTCTGAGGACTGCCGACGCCCTAATTCTTCTTGCTCAATGTCAATAAAATCATCAAGCATTAATGCCGCCCCCGTCAATCTCAAACAACAATCAATCGCTAGTATCTTCATTCGCAAAATTTATCTCCCGTTCATTCTCATTCAGAGCCGAGAAAAATATTCTTGTCGAATTGGCCGGAGAATTTTCCCAGCGTTCAGGCCACTCAACAAACAATACACAATCCCCAGCGTCAACGTATTCTTCAAGTCCTAGCGCGTAAACTCCTTTAGCGTCAAGCCGGTATAAATCCGAATGAATTATGAATAATCCAGATGGTGATTTATACTCGTTAATCAGCGTAAACGACGGGCTGCGAACTCCGGAAATCCCTAACGCTTCACAAACTCCACGAACAAATACAGTCTTTCCCGTCCCTAAATCTCCGAAAAGTAAAATTGTCATTCCAGCTTGAAGACTTTTAGCGAACTCATAGCCGAAATTTCGCGTGTCCTGTTCAGAATGCGAGATTAAAACTTTTTCACTCATCTTGACTTTCACGCTTCTTGTTACGATGTCGGACTATTGCACGGAAAATTATGCACGATACACAGAAGATTACGGCAAATAAAATTGAACGGGGAATTTCAACGTTTACGCCCTCGCTACGTGTAACTCCGAAGATAAAAGCTATTGCCATCGCGAAACTTAAGGCACTCATGATTAATCCCTTGCGTTTTATCCTCTCAGTCTTCCGGATTTCCTCGTCCCAGTCAACGCGTTTTCGTCTGGTCGTCATTTGCTCATCCTTAATTCGTGAATAATTTTCCTCAGCGTGTGAGCAATATCCGAAGCCAAAACTCCGTCAATTCCCGTCTTCGCTAATAAATCTCCGGCCATTCCGTGAACAGAAGCTCCTAAAACAGCCGCGTCAAAAGCATTAAGCCCGTTAGCAAGAAAAGCTCCGATACATCCTGACAATACATCCCCCGAACCTGGAACTGAAAGCTCAGGCCCTCCGTAATTAATCTCAGCAAATTTCTCACCTGAAGCTACCAACGTCTTATGTCCCTTGAGAACAACACATCCCCAACGTTCAGACAATTCACGAACTGCTCCGGACCTGTCTGCTTTTACATCAGCAGGAGTTACACCCAGTAATCGCGCCGCTTCCCCTTCGTGAGGTGTCAAAACTGAATCACTGCGTGGCATTAAATTATCTTTGGACATCGCTAATGCGTTCAATCCGTCACCGTCAACTAAAATTTTCTCCGGCCAATCTCGCCACATTCTCGACGTAAAAACTTCTGCTGCTACCGTTCTGTCAAGTCCTGGCCCAATTACTAGAGCATTAATATTCTTGTAGGCTAGCGCTATTTCCATCCAGCGGAAACGGTCATCCTCTGAACAATACACAACTTCTGGCAATCGGGAAGCACAAGCAAAACATACTCTTTGAAGCGATATTAACGTAACAACTCCCGCTCCAGTCCTTAACGCTCCTAATGCACTCAAAGCAGGAGCACCAGGATATTTTTCAGAGCCTCCAGCAATTAATAATCTCCCGCGAAATCCCTTGTGCATGTCAACAGGTCGCGAAGGCAATAAATCTCTCAAGTTAATACTCATTTACACCCTCACCATATTAGGCGGTTCACTTCCAGCAAAAACAGCCTCAATGTTGCGAACTACCATTAAGCCCATAGCTTTACGAGTTCCGAAAGTCGCTGTCCCTACATGAGGCATTAACACAACGTTCTGCAAAGTTTTCAATTCGGGCTCAACTTCTGGCTCATTCTCGTAAACATCAAGTCCTGCTCCGGCAATTTCTTTACGTTTCAGAGCGTCAACAAGAGCTTTTTCATCAACAACAGGACCTCGTGAAGTGTTGATTAATATTGCGTCGGGCTTCATCTTTGCGAGTTCTGGAGCTCCGATTAAGTGCCGAGTGTCCGGAGTTAATGGCACATGAAGCGATACGAAATCAGAACGTTCAAGCAACTCTTCAAGATTTACACGTTTTGCGCCGAGCTCATCAAGCTCAGGAGAATTATGACGGCTGTAATACAAAACTTTCATATTAAAGCCTAACGCAGCCTTTTTCCCGAGATTTGCCCCAATCCGTCCAGCTCCGATTATGCCGAGAGTTTTTCCCGTAACGTCATAACCCAGCATATACTGCGGAGCCCAAGCAAAAGTCCCGGTTCGGACAATATTATCACCCTCGATTACGCGGCGTGCTGAAGCTAATAACAATGTGAACGCTAAATCCGCCGTTGCGTCTGTGAGAACATCGGGAGTGTTAGTAACATAAATTCCTTTTTCTTGCGCGGCCTTAACGTCAATATTATTAAAGCCGACTCCGTAATTCGCAATCAGCTTCAAATTTGGCCCAGCAGCATTAATAACTTCAGCGTCGATATTGTCATTGAGCATCGTGATAATCGCCGCATAATTCTTCACGCCGTTGATAATCTCTTCACGCGTCGCAAGTCTCTCTTCAGGATTAACATCGTATTCACAAATATTTCCGAGCGCCGTCATTACAGAGTCCTGAAGCTTGCGAGTAACATATACTTTCTTGTTCATAATTACTCCTCAATCGTTATCGTCTTAATCACAACGTCTTTAACAGGCCTGTCATTTCGTCCGGTCTTAGTGTGGCCGATTGCTTCGACAACTTCCATTCCTGCGATTACATGACCAAAAATTGCGTGATGACCATCAAGCCAAGGAGTTGGTACAAGCGTAATGAAAAACTGTGAGCCTCCTGTGTTCGGGCCCGCATTAGCCATTGAGAGAATACCTTTCGCGTTATGCTTCAAGCCCTCGCCGAACTCGTCAGGAATTGCGTAACCTGGTCCGCCCATTCCTGTACCCGTCGGATCGCCGCCTTGTATCATGAAGTCGTCAATTACACGATGAAAGATTACTCCGTCGTAAAAATTTTTTGTCGCAAGAGATATGAAATTATTCACGGTGTTAGGAGCAAGGTCCGAATAAAGCTCAATCTTGAAACTTCCCATTGACGTATCGAAATTAGCAACAGGACGTTTAACTTCCTCGTCAGCAAATACAGGAGCAGCACACAGCATTAACGCTAAAACTTCACATAAAATTTTGAGCATGATAAATATTTTCCTCCTTAGAAATTTTTAGAAATGTTTGATTATAATACCACGCATAAAAAATCCTCCCCTGCTTTTAATAACAGAGAAGGAATTTTCATCAGCACCCTTTTTATTCCATAATTATTACGTCTTCAGCTGAACCCGCATAATCTTCTCAGCAAGCCCCGAAGCCTCATTAATCTCAACAATCACGCCGTTAAACGCTAAATCTTTATCACAGCCCTCAAATTGTGTCGGAAGTCCATCAAGAAATTTCGATATTACGCTTTCATATTTCACTCCGATAACTCCTCCGTGCCCTCCTGTCATTCCTGCGTCTGAGAGATAAGCTGTTCCTTTAGGCAAAACTTTTTCGTCAGCCGTCTGAACGTGCGTATGAGTTCCGACAACCGCAGAAACTCTTCCGTCAAGATAATACCCTAAAGCTAATTTCTCGCTCGTAGCTTCCGCATGAATATCAACGAAAATCGGCAAGTTCTCCCCGCCTTCAGCCTTCAACTCTTCAATCGCGACATCAGCACACAAAAACGGGTTATCAATCGGCGGCATAAAGATTTGTCCTTCGAGATTAAGAATGCCTAACTTTTTCCCCTTGCGCTCAATAATTCCGTAACCTCGTCCGGGACATGATGAAGCGTAATTAGCCGGCCGAAAAATTCGTGTCTCAGCGTGTAACGTCGGATAAAATCCCATCTTGTCCCAAATATGATTGCCCGAAGTCATCCCGTCAACTCCATATGAGATTAACTCGGCAAAAATTTTGTCAGTCATTCCTTTACCATGAGCGGCATTCTCACAATTTATGATTATGAAGTCAAAGCCTCCGTGTTCCTGTTTCAGAATTGGAATTGCTTTCTTCAAGGCTTCTCGTCCTGAACTCCAAGCTACATCGCCGGAAAATAATATCTTCATCTTTACTTTGCGTACTCCGTTGCTCGTGTCTCTCGTGAAACGTTGACTTTAATCTGACCTGGATATTTCATCTCGGCTTCAATTCGTTTTGCTATATCGAAAGCGAGTTTATGAACTGCTCCGTCGTCGGTCTGCTTGGAATTGAGAATTACGCGGACTTCTCGGCCGGCTTGAATTGCGTAAGCTCTGGTAACTCCTTCAAAGGTTGAAGCTAATTCCTCGAGTTTCTCTAAACGCTTTATATACGCGTCAACGCTTTCACGTCTTGCTCCTGGTCTTGCAGCACTAATCGCGTCAGCCAATGCTACAACGACTTCATAGATTGAGCTGATTTCAAGATTATCATGGTGCATTGCAATACAGCTCACAATCTCCGGTCTCTCGCCTAAACGTTTTGCCAGTTCCGCACCAATTTCAGCGTGAGGGCCCTCAATCTGATGGTCAATAGCTTTTCCGATGTCGTGCAACAATCCTCCGCGTCGTGCTGTTTCTTCGTCAAGTCCGAGTTCAGCCGCGATAATCCCTGCGATTTGTGCAACTTCCATGCTGTGAGCTAAGACATTTTGACCGTAGCTGAAGCGAAATTTCAATTGACCGATTGTCCTGACCAGCTCATTATTCATGTTCTTAATCCCGAGTTCAAGCGTAGCATTCTCGCCTTCGGTAATCATCTCGTTGTCAATGTCTCGTGCTGCCTTCTCGATTAACTCCTCAATTCTTGCCGGATGAATTCTTCCGTCGACAACTAAACGTTCCATAGCTCGTTTGGCAATTTCTCGTCTGATTGGGTCAAAACTTGAAAGAGTTACAGCTTCTGGAGTGTCATCAATGATTAAGTCAACGCCGGTTAAACTCTCGAACGTCCGAATATTCCTGCCTTCACGTCCGATAATTCTTCCCTTCATCTCCTCAGACGGAAGCGGGACTACGCTAATGCTGCTTTCTCCTGCACTCTCAACAGCACATCTCTGCATTGCTCCGATTATAATATCTCGGGCTTTCTTGTCGGCTTCACGCTGAGCCTGATCCTCAAGTTCTTTGAGCCTCATTCCAAGTAAATGTTTAGCGTCTTCTTCGGTTTTGTGTAAAAGGATTTCTTGAGCTTCATCCTTCGTCATCTCGGCAATTTCTTGAAGTTTCTGCTCCTGTTTCTGAATGGTATTTTCAAGGGCGGCGCGTCGTTTTTCGAGTTCATCATGCTTGGAGCGTAATTCGTCTTCTTTTCGCGATACCCTGTCAATTTTTTTGTCTAAGTTTTCTTCTTTTTGTTCAAGTTTTCGTTCAGTACGCTGAATTTCAGTTCGGCGATCCTTGATATCTTTTTGAGCTTCCTGACGCATTCGGTTGACTTCTTCGCGCATTTCCGCAATCTTTTGCTGCTTTATACGTTCTGAATTTTCCTCAGCTTCCCGAAGCATATTGCTAATCTGATTGTTCACGCCGTTCATTCGTGAGTTGTCCCACGCTTTCAGAGCGGCAAAGCCTAACCCTGAACCGGCCATGAAGAACAATACTGCTAACACAACCTGCATAATAAATTCTTTATCCTTTCTGTATTCTAAACATGAAAATTTATATTCCCAAAAAATGAAAGGGTGCTGAAATACTTAAATGCTTATCCCGAAATTTGGGTAGATTGTCAAATTCTACATTTTTACGCAATGTTTAACAAGTAAATTTTTCTCCTTCACCAAAAAGGCGCTCAATGATGATGTTTTCATAAATATATACATACCTGTCTCAAATTTCATTTGCCCGTAAATCTTGTTCGTCGTCCTGTTCCGTCGATGCCGAATTTCTTATCAAGATTGTAATTGTCTCCCGGTCTCGAAAAATAGCCGTCCTTGACAGTCTCAACTTCTCCCATCGTTAATAACTCGCTGACCTTCACAAATTTATACCCTTTAGCTTCGAGTTCATCAACAACCTCATGTAACAAATTCACGGTTCCTTTAGGGACATTATTAGCATGAAAGAGTAAAATGCTTCCGGGCTTAGTCATATTCACAACGACTTTTGCTGAACGTTTCGCGCGTCCCGGCTTGGTGTTGTCAGCTCCGGATTCTGCGGCAATGTCCCACTGAATTATTCTCAAGCCAAGCTCCGCAATAATCTTCAAGGATTTCTGAGAGTTTCGGCCGTAAGGGAGCCTGAACAGCGTAATAATCTCCGGGATATTCTCATTGTTTAACTCTTCACGGAGCAATTCATATTGTGATTGTGTCCATAAAATTTGAGCCTTCAAGCCTTCTTCAGTCAATAATGCGCAATTTCCATGAGACCAATTATGATTAGCAATCTCGAAAAGTTTATATTCACTCATAATTTGCTTAACTCGTCGTGAATGAGTTCTCATCCATTTTCCGCCCATGAATAAGCTTGCAGGGATTTCACGTTCACGAAGAAAATTAATCACGTCCATATCACAGCCTGTTGTATTCGTGTCGAGTTCGCACATGTCAAAAGTCAGCGCAATAAATTTCTGGTCATCAGAGAGTTTCACACGACGGATAACTCCTTCAACGTTCTCTAATGGCTGTAAAGTTTTCACGGGAATTAATCTCTCAGGAGGATTTGTGTTATTTTTAATAGCTCGGCGTAAATCGAGTTTATCAGGTTTCCAGGAATTATGAACTTGGTGTAAATCTGAGCTGTCGGGTAAATCATGAGCGAATGAACTTGTTGACGTAAAAATTAATATTGCAAGACAGAAAACTTTTAATAGCTTCATAGTGAAAATATCCCCTTAATGTGAAATGTGAAATACGAGATATTATGAAGTATAATTTTTTCAATCACAATAAATTTTACGAGGTGAATAATATTATGCCCGTACCTAGCACTCAGGAGATCCGTAAACCTTTGCTTGAGGCTTTCAAGGGTGGCGGCCCGCATAGTTTTGCTATCAGCAATTTTCTGGAGATTATGGCGGGACATTTTGACATAGACATTAACGAGATGTCATCAGGCGACAAAAATATTTTCCGTAATCGCATTAACGAGGCTAAATCGGACCTGCGAAAATTTAATCTTCTATCTAATCCGTCAAAGAATACTTACATGATTACACGTACCGGCTCAGAAGTTCTTGATGAGGCCCCTGACGTTATTACCGATGAATATATTGCACACAGAGCCTCGAAGCATTTATCTCCGGAAGAAGCCCTTACGCTTGGAAGTCCAGTTGTTGAACCTTCTGTGAGTGAACCAGTTGTTGACGAAGCTCCAGAGATTGAAGCGCCTGCGGTTGAAACTCAAGCTCCAGTTTCAGAATTGGTCTCAGAACCTGAAGCGTCAGAAATTGTTGAAGAAGTTTTAGAGGAAGAAGCTCCCGCAGAAATTCCCGAACTCCCTGAACCTGAGCCGGAACCTGAACCAGAAATTACACAGAGCGAGGATTTTTCGGAACAAGAATTTAATGACGCACCCGAAGAAATTGTTGAACCTGAGCCGGAAATTTCACAGCCTGAACCTGAGCCTGAACCTGAACTTGAAACTCCTTCAGGAATTGAGGAAGTTTTAGCGAGATATAATGCTAATTTAGCCGAAGAAATTTTGAACAAAACTGCCGGAATACACTCAGATAAATTTGAAGAGCTTGTTATCGATTTACTCTCAAAGATGGGATATCGAGCATTTCAAAACGCACGTTACACGACTGAGACTTCCGGAAGTGATTTAATTCACGGTGTAATTCTCGAGGACAAAGCGGGATTGACACCGATTTACATTCATGCGCGTAAACTTTCGCCGAACCGAACGGTAGGACGAGCGGACATTGAGGATTTTGCGGAGGCCTTGAGGGACAAAGGAGGCAAGGGAATTTTCGCGACGACTGGGAATTTCTCCGAACAAGCGGCTATAACGGCGGCTGATGAACGAATTATGCTGATTGACGGGCCGAAACTTGCTGGCTTAATGGTAGCTAATAACTTCTGCGTAAACGTTGAGAAAGTTTTTGAGCTTAAGGCGATTGACGCTGAGAGTTTCAGCGATTACGAAGAGTAAAAAGCTAGAGTGAGAATTTATTTTATCAGCATGGGCTGTGCTAAGAACACGGCAGACAGTGAGAAGTTAATTGCGCAGTTAAAGTTTTCCGGACATGAAATTGTTGATGAAATTTCCGAAGCAGAGGGTGCAATAATCAACACGTGCGGATTTATTCAGGACGCTGTGAAGGAGAATATTGACGCGATACTTGACCTTGAGGGCTTTAAACTCAGCGGCTTAATCAAAGTTTTAATCGTTGCAGGTTGTCTAGTAAATCGTTATGAGAAGGAATTACGGGAGGAATTTACGGATAGTGTTGACATGTTTGTACGTTCTGAGGAATGGGACAAGGTTATAAAATTTCTTGGAGGTTCAGCAAGCTCAAATTGCAAATTAACTTCTTCTGCGATAAACAAAAATTTCTGGACGCGTTACCTGAAAATCAGCGAGGGCTGTAACACTCTATGTTCGTATTGTGCGATACCGTTAATTCGCGGCAAGTTGAGAAGTATTCCGATTAAGACGCTTATTGACGAGGCTTTAATGTTATGCGCGGCTGGAGCAAGGGAGATTTGCTTAGTCGGACAAGATTTGACGGTTTACGGCCAGGATTTTAACGATGATACGAGCCTAAAAAAGTTAGTTCATGAGCTTAACTCAGAGCTTCCCCAAAATACTTGGCTGAGATTATTATACTTGCACCCGTCCAGAGTTAATGAAGAGTTGATAAATTTTCTTGTTTTGCATGAAAGAGTTCTGCATTATCTGGATATTCCCATTCAACACTCAGACCCTGAGATTTTAGCGCGAATGAACCGGCCAATTCAAGAAGGACATCTGCGAAAAATTTTCAAATACATTCGGAGCGTTGATGAGCTTTTTACCCTCAGGACGACGATAATGACGGGATTTCCAGGAGAAAGCGCAAAAAGTTTTGAGGGAGTTATAGACTTTGTGAGTGAGATTGAGTTTGACAGATTAGGAGCTTTTGTTTATTCGCCTGAAGAAGGAACGAAGGCCGCAAAATTTTCCGGTAAAGTCTCGAAGAAGACGGCCGAAGCTCGATGTTCGCGATTAATGGAAGTCCAAGCGGAAATTTCACAGGAACGCAGCGAATTATTCATCAATCATGAACTCGACGTGTTAATCGAGGAAATTGACAATGAAGCTCATGAAGCATGGGGCAGAAGTTACCGTGACGCTCCGGAAGTTGACGGTTTAGTCTGTGTGTCAGGGATTGACGAGAAAGTTTTGAAGCGCGGCGAAATTGTGAGAGCAAAAATTTACGACGCTAACGAAAATGATTTATTCGGTGAGGTGATTAAAGAGTGAAGAAATACCCATATTACGTATGGATTGCGAGTGTATTCGGTTTAGGATTTCTGCCTTCAGGAATGCCTGGAACTGTAAGCTCAGCGGCGGCTTGTGTTGTGAGTGCGATTGTTGACGTTCCGATGTGGGCAATAATTCTTGTGTCTATAATCGGCGTTTATGTTACAGATAAGTCCGAGAAATTTTTCAACACGAAGGATCCCAGCTTTCTGAACATTGACGAAGTTCCGGGAATGTGGCTGAGCATTTATTTACTACCAAAAAGTTTTATAATTCCTGGATTTTTCCTGTTTAGATT
>ERZ842401.6540-NODE-6540-length-12411-cov-3.567821_pt1 | contig 12411 bp, 9 predicted proteins | sample MGYA00521270_ERZ842401 | MGnify/ENA primary metagenome ERZ842401 (study PRJEB31892, sample SAMEA3878208) | bioreactor metagenome | biome: Moose rumen | place: Sweden | collected 2011-10 | study: EMG produced TPA metagenomics assembly of the PRJEB12797 data set... | reverse complement strand
GGCTCGAACTCGCTACCTCCACCTTGGCAAGGTGGCGCTCTACCAGATGAGCTAAGGCCGCAGATGGTGCCTCAGGCCAGAGTCGAACTGGCGACACGCGGATTTTCAGTCCGCTGCTCTACCTACTGAGCTACCGAGGCAAATCCTGTGAAGGGAACATGGTGGGAACAACTGGACTCGAACCAGTGACCCCCTGCTTGTAAGGCAGGTGCTCTAACCAGCTGAGCTATGCTCCCGCGACAGCTTTGTTATAATACTAAAGAAACCCCAAATTGTCAAGGGTTATTTTCATTTTTTTTCGCTTTCTTTCGGAAGCAGCGCTCTGAGGTCGTCGGGGGTGAAAGCATAGCGTGCGTCACAGAACTGGCAGCTGACCTCCACGGTCTCGCCCGTGCCGATCATCTCCTGCAGCTCCCTCTCCTCGATGCAGGAGAGGGCTTCCTCCACGCGCTCCCGGCTGCAGTAACAGCGGTAGCCAACCGGCGCCTCGCCCACCAGGTGGTACTCAAAGCCCTTCAGCACCTGGGCAAAAATGGCGTCCGTACCGTCCTCATCCAGAATGGTGGTGAGCTGATCCATGAGGAAGATGTTGTCCTCCAGTTTGCCGATCATCTCCTCGTCCGCGCCGGGCATGAGCTGGACAAGGAAGCCGCCCGCCGCGCGGATCGTGAGGTCGGTATCCACCAGCACGCCCAGCCCTACCGCCGAGGGCGTCTGCTCACTCTGTGCAAAATAATAGGTCAGATCCTCCGCTATCTCACCAGTCATCAGATCCACAGTCCCCACATAGGGCTCCGGCGCACCGGTGTCACGCATGACCCGAAGGAACCCCTGTCCCAAAGCCGCGCCCACGTCCAGCTTGCCGGGATACTTTGGAGGCACCTCTACATCGGAGACCATGGGAAAGCCCTTGACGTGTCCCAGATGATCCGCCGTCACAGTGATCCCCTGCATGGGACCATCGCCCCTCACCTGCAGGGTTATGAGATCCCTGTCATCCTGCATCATCATACCCATCATAGCCGTGCCCATCAGCATTCGACCTAAAGCCGCCGTCACCACCGGTGCGGTCTCATGAGCATTTCTCGCATACTCCACCGTATCATGTGCCGTAATGGCATAGGCTCTGATCTCGTCATTTGCCGCCATGGCATGTATCATATAGTCATTCATATTTTTTCAATCCTTTACGTGTTGCTTTATATCCTTTTCTATGCCTGCGCCCTCGTCTATCTTTCGCACCTTTCTGTCGTAGGTATAGACGCCGTTAATCTCGTCCTCTATGTCGGTCCACTGGGTATAGACCGTGGCACAGAGCCCCTGGGGGATCAGGTGCCGCAGCCTGTCGGAAAGCTCCTGATAAGCGGCATTTAGCTCCTCATGAGTCTTTGTGGCAGCGCCGTATCCATAGACATTGCTTTGTATGGTGTGCCCGTCCACCTTCAGCACCTTTCCTCCAAACTCCGAAAGCACTCCGGCACGCCTGTGCTCCGGCAGCACTATGAGCTTAAAGAAATAATTGTGGATACTGGAAAAATCCCCGCCTCTCTGGTCGAACCAGCCGCTCGCCTGATCTATGAGCCGGGACGGGTCTGCCTGGCGCACCAGCTCTGTCATCTCATTGGTATGGAACTGACCCCAGCCCTCGTTAAAGATGACCCATGTGCAGATGGATGGGTGGTTTTTCAGCTGCTTTATGGTCAAAAGCATCTCCCGCTCAAACTCCCGTCTGCCCTCCATGTCCTCTCGCGAGAGCAGATGATAAAACCTGTCGCTGACCCTCACATGCATGAGAGAAAGCGGCGTCGCCAGATATGTCACAAACCACTGATGCAGCGGACCGCCTCCGTTTACCATATCCTGCCAGACTATGATCCCCAACCTGTCGCAGTGGTAGTACCAGCGCTCCGGCTCGATCTTTATGTGCTTTCGCACCATGTTGTAACCGGTCTTTTTCATCTCGGTGATGTCCCATATCATCGCCTCATCCGAGGGCGGCGTCAAAAGGCTCTCGGGATAGTAGCCCTGATCCAGCACTCCCTCCTGAAATACCGGCTCTCCATTAAGGCATATACGAGGATAGAAATGATGGCTCACATGCTTTAAGGAAAAAGTCCGAAAAGCAAAATATCCGCGCACTGTGTCGAAGCAGCCGTCACAGCTGTAATCCACATCTATATAGTAGAGATAGGGATGCTCCGGTGTCCACAGCTTCGGGTTGCCGATCTGTATGATAAAATCCGCATCTCCCACCTGCTCCATAGACATGATAGGGGTTAGCTCTGTGTCAAAATCCACCTGATCTCTGGGAGCTGACACATCGACTGCCTCTGATGTCGTCGCCTCTCCGGTATATATCCCGGGCTCATAGATGGTAATCCGATAGCTTTTTTCATTTGAGGCGAGTGTGGACACCCGACCTGCCGGCTCACCGCTTTCATCGGTGAGGTGCCTGTGCTGACGGTTTGTGTGTACCGACAGAGTCAGCCTGTCCGTCTGATCGGAATACTTAAAGGAAAGCCGCGTGATATGCGCATCCGGCACCCACTCGTACCACACGCTCTGCCATATCCCACTCTGCGCTGTGTAAAACATACCGCCCCGCTTCAGCTTCTGCTTGCCTCTGGCATGATATGAGGTGTCGGAGAGGTCACGTACCCGTACGATGAGCTCATTTTCTCCCTCGCGGATCGCATCCACTATATCCGCATAGAATGGCAGAAAACCTCCGGTGTGAGTCATTACCTCATTGCCGTTGAAATAAACCACCGCGATCTGATCAACCGCGCCGAAATGTATGAGGAGCCTCTGACTGCTGGCAGCTACTCTCTCATAGTCCTCGTGACTTACCGTGATATATGTCCGATACCATAGAAACTCATCGGGCTTTAGCTGTCTGCCCACACCCGACAGATCACTCTCCGGCGAAAAGGGCACGAGTATCTCACCCTCTGCCTCCGGCATCACATCCGGATCGGAGTCCTTTATCTTTGAAAAAGCGTACTCCCACAAACCATTTAGACTGGTGTGCCTCTCCCTCATCATCTGCGGTCTCGGGTACTCGGGAAGCACATTTTCCCTGTCTATATTTTCACCCCACACGGTACTAAGCTTGTTCATGCCCACTTACCTTTGCAAAACTCATCTTAACTGCAAAATTTTATATCAACTCATATCAACTTATATCAGCTCGTCATAACTTTATTATTTATATGTTATATTGCCATAACTTTCTTCAAAGTGCAATAATCCCGCAAAAAAATCCCCACCGGGTGGTATGAACCCAGTGGGGATAATACTATGCTTATATAATGCCCTCATAGTCATCTATTAGGGTTCAGTTTCCGTACAAATACTCCCAAGCGCCGCGAGCGGCGGTTATCCCATTTTCATTATTTGCAATCTGTGAAAAATGTTCATCCGGATGGATTTCAGCCATTATCTTTATTTACAGTCTGTTCAAAAAGATCCTTTGCCACATTCAACCTCGATGTATCGGATTTAATCTTGAAAATGCTTGGCCATCCTCCTCTGCAAACAGCGTAAATAATCCCATCCATATCCAGATTTGACTGGCAGCCTGTAAAATCATCAGGGTTATCAAACAGATCCCTAAGCGATACTGCACCATTTGATTCACCACTCTCATACAGACTCATTGGATACATCTTCATCGTTGAGATTCGACCTGTACCTGTATGAGGAGTATCAACAGTCTGAGACGTTGATCCTGTCAGTATATACAGTCCTACCTCCTGTCTATCATCAACGGATTTTCTCACTGCTCCCCAAATCTTAGGCGCATCCTGCCATTCGTCGAATAGGCGCGGATTATCTCCTATCAGTAATCTTGATGGCTGCGTGTTTGCAACAGACAGATAGTCGTCTCTCCTATCCTCATCTTGAAACTCCAATATGCTGGCTGCTTTTTGTTTTGCTGTTGTCGTCTTCCCACATCCCTTTGGTCCGGTTATCAATGTCGCACCAAAAGAATTCAACTTTTCTTGCAAAATCTGATCTGCAATTCGATTTTTGTATTCCATCGCAACCTCCTTTTTACACCAATCTTACAGTATTTCCCGGCATAATTCAAGTGATTTGCGGCATTTTGCCGGAGTGATTTGCGGTGTTTCGCCGGAGGGATTTGCGGTATTTCGCCGGAGTGATTTGTGGCTTTTAGACAGAGTATTATGAGTCACTCATTAAAGTCCTTAGATAAATCCCCCATCTAACCCTACTACCTGTGCGGTCATGTAGTGGCTGTCTATGATGTGCAGGACCTCGGCTGCTACCTCATCGGGGGTGCCAAAGCGCCCCATGGGGATCTCCTCACAGAGAGCTGCCTTTTCCTCGTCGGAAAAGCAGGAGTTCATATCGGTGTCTATGCAGCCGCAGGCGATGGCATTTACCCGTATGCCCGAGGGTGCCAGTTCCCTGGCGAGAGCCTTTGTAAAGGCATTCACCCCGCCCTTTGTTGCTGAGTAGGCGACCTCGCAGGAAGCTCCGGCGCTCCCCCACATAGAGGATATGTTTATGATATTGCCGGACTTTTCGCTCACCATACGGGGCACAAAAGCCTTTGCGGTATTGTATAAAGATGTGAGATTTACATCGATGATCCTCTGCCAGTCCCCTGGCTCCATATCGGTAAGGAGCCCCACATAGGAGATGCCTGCATTATTTACGAGCACATCTATCCTGCCAAATTCATCAAAAAAATCCTCAGCAGACTCCATAATGAAACCATAGTCCGCCACATCCCCGGTAAACGCAAGTACACGGATACCGCAGGACTCCCGCAGCTCCTTTGCGAGAGACTTAAGCGTATCCGTGTTCTTTTCACATACTATGCCGAGATCATAACCTGCCGCCGCAAGCTCCCTCGCGACAGCGGCACCGATGCCCCGCGAGGCACCGGTGACAAAAGCCGTCTTATTTTTCATCTTTAAATTCCACCGTAAGCTTTACGGGATTGTGGTCCGTATACTTAAATTCCTTGTCTATAGTCTCTATGCTCTTTATCTTTAAATTGTCAGAGACGATGAAGCCGTCTATCATATAAAACTGGAAGGTCTCATCATCGGCATCATAGGCACGATCCAATGAACGACAGCTGGGAACGGAATTGTCCATGGCAAACTGCCAGTTATCGGAGAAAACGCTCTCATCCAAAAGTCCGCACTCCCAGAGGTCCTCTGACTGCAGGGGATACATACTGGTATCCACACTGGAAAATGTCTGGTTGAAGTCGCCGCCGGCTATAACATAATTACCCTTGTCATACTCTGCCTGCATAAACTCTGCCAGCTGCTTGGACTGTGCCAGCTTGCCCTCGCCATCATCATAAGCCTCAAGGTGGAGATTTACAAATACAACCTCTTTGTCACTGTCTGCCACGGGTACGCGGCTGACATTCAGGCAGCGCTTTAGGTTTATGACACGTGCCGGCCAGGTAAAGGGGCACGGCAGCTGGATACGTGTGGCGCTGTCAATATTATATTTGCTGAGCGTGAGTATTCCCGCATCCATGTGGCCCATAGGCGGTATGGGATAAGGGATAAACAGTACCTTAAAATTCGACGCAAAGGATGCGGCCTGTTCAGGAAAAGCATTGTTCATGATATCCCCGGCCTCGTCTATACCATACGTCCTGGAGGAATCACGATCCACCTCCTGCAGATATGCCACATCTGGATCGATCTCCGCAATGGTCTTTTCTATGTTTGAAAGGTTGTCCCTGACACTGTCCTCATCCTGGGACACCACACTCTTTCCTCCGTCTAAATAGAAGTCGGCAGTCTCGGAAAGTCCGCAGTAGCCCACGTTCCACGAAAGCACCGAAAGCTCGTCATCGGTGGATATGGCCTCCGCCGTCTCATTCGTGGATGCCGGGGTGAGTGTAATCTCCTCCTCATCTGCGGGCTTGTACTCTAAGAGTGTAAGCAGCCCCACAAAAAGCGCAAAGAGCACCACTAGAAGTATCACAAGCGATACTATAAACTTTATCACCGACAGTACGGGATTTTTCTTTTTTTCTGCCATGACTATTTACCTCCTTACATATCTGCCGCTGGCTCCGCAGGGCAAAAACAATCCGCTCTCGCGGACAGGTAATCCTATCTCATCTGCGCAGACCTCTCCGGGATGCCGCTTCAGTGCAGAGGATATCATATAGTGAAGCACCGCAGGCTGAAGCCCGGTAGTATAGCTGTTTATCAGAAAGAATAAGGGCTCTTCGCAAAGTATCTGCGCCGCTAAGGTAATAAGTTCATAAACGCTGTCTTCTATCTTCCATATCTCTCCCTTTGGACCCCTGCCATAAGATGGAGGGTCCATGATAATGGCGTCATAGTGATTGCCTCTGCGGATCTCGCGCTCTACAAACTTTTTACAGTCATCCACCAGCCACCTTATGGGTGCATCGGACAGTCCCGAGCACGCCGCGTTTTCCTTGGCCCAGGTCACCATACCCTTTGAAGCGTCTACGTGTGTGACCTCAGCACCTGCTGCAGCCGCAGCGAGTGTGGCTCCTCCGGTGTAGGCAAATAGATTGAGTACCTTTATGGGATGGCCGGCGCTCTCCTTTGCCTCTGAAATGATCCGCGAAAACCAGTCCCAGTTTGCGGCCTGCTCCGGAAAAATACCGGTATGCTTAAAGGAAAAGGGCTTTAATCTAAAAGTAAGCTCACGGCCTATGGGCAGTCTATAGGATATCTCCCACTCCTCCGGGAGATCAAAAAACTCCCACTGGCCTCCGCCCTTTGCGCTCCTGTGATAGTGTGCGTTGAGGCGCTCCCACTCAGGGGCTTCTCTGCCTGTGTCCCATATCACCTGGGGATCCGGCCGCAGGAGTATATAGTCTGACCATCTCTCCAGTTTTTCTCCGGCGCTGCAGTCGATGACCTCATAATCCGTCCAGTTATCTGCGATCCACATATTACAACATTTTCCTTTTATGAAGTATGATCATCGCCACCACGCATATAAGCAGCGTGATCAGACATATGATCCCAAAGCCGTGGGGCGCAGCCGAAAGCGGCATCCATTCCCCGGCCACATTCATGCCATAAAGTCCCGAGATGATGGTAGGTATGGACATGACGATGGTGATAGCCGCCAGATACTTCATGGCATTGTTCAGTCTGTTATTGATAACAGTGGACAGAAGCTCCCTGGTACCATTTATGATGTCCCTGTATATCTGCGTCATCTCTATAGCCTGACGGTTCTCGATGATCACATCCTCCAAAAGCTCCTGATCCTCCTCATACTGCTTTAGCCTGCCATATCTGGTGAGCCGGTCTAAAACCACTCCATTGGCACGAAGAGATGTGGCAAAATACACCAGATTGCTCTCAAGCTCATGGAGATCCACGAGGTCGATATCCTCCGTGTCCTGATCGATGCGTTCCTCTATCTCGGTACGCTTCCGGTCTATGGTGCGCAGCAGACTCTGGTATACCATGCATGCATTGTACAGGATCTGATAGGTAAAGCGCATCTTCTTTTTGGTAGAAAACTCCCTGACCCGCTGGTCTATGAATGTCCGAAGCACAGCTGTCTCCTCGGAGCATACCGTAATGATCACATCCGCACTCACTATGATACCCAGCGGTATGGTGGTGTAGGTGTGACGATTATTTCTGACCTCTGCCGTGGGGATATCCACCAGAATCAGCGTATACTCATCCTCAAGACTCATACGGGAGCTCTCCTCATCATCGAGAGCTGCCCGTATGTCGGCAATATCTATATCAAATTTTTCGCTTATCTCACCGCACTCCTCGAGGGTGGGATCGGTCAGCTTTATCCATGAGCCTTCCTCAATATCCTCAATCTCCCGGATGATGCGGTCATCAGTCCTGTAGATATTTATCATAGTTTATGATGATCACTTTCTCGCATCAAGCTCTGCCTTCAGCTCCTCAGTCTCCTTTCTGCCAAGATTATACCCAAAATGTAAAAGCAGTGCCATGATGATGTACATGATGAAGGGAAGCATCGTGGCAAGTGTGTAAATGCCGTTATTGACCTCCTGTGTCTGTACGACTGCCTCATTAGTGCCGGCTGTAGCTGCCACATAGCCTATACCTGCCAAAAGCGCATTGAAGCTGACTCCTGCGATGGTCTGTCCCATCTTTCTGAAAAATGAGAAGATAGCATAGGATGTACCCTCCTCACGCTTGTGGGTCAGCTTGTCCTGATAGTCGATGGTATCGGATACTAGAGCCCAAACCTCCATGGTAAAGAAGGTAAGGCCCACGCCCGTGATGAAAAGTCCCACGAGGAAAAGCGTGGCACTCGGAAGCTTCACGAAATACATGATAAGGTATGTAAAGGCCGCAAGATATGCACCAAAGCCGCAGAGCTCCTTTTTACCGAATTTCAGCACCAGCTTATTGAGGAAAGGCATGGACAGAGCCATAGGAAGATACGTCGCTACGGGAACCAGCGCCTGCATGCCGGGTGCATTGTAGTAGTTTTTGAAAAGGTATGTATTTGCTGTGTTGGAATACATATTTCCTGCCATAAGCAACATGGATGCCAGAGAAAGCGTCACAAAGGGACGATTCTTTACCAATGAGCCCATCACCTTAAATACTGTATCTCCCTTTTCCTTCGGAGGCGCGATGACTGTTTCACGGGTCAGTCTGTAGTTTAACTGATATGCGATAAACTGCAGGCATACGATCACAAGGATAGCCGCAAACATCTTGTGCTGATCCAATATCTTGACACCATTGTCTGCTGTGGTATAGACCACGAGGGGCAGTATCACCGAACCGGCCATCTGTCCGATACCTGCGCCAAAGGTACGCGCCATGGAAAGTGTGGAGCGCTCCTTGATATCCCTGGTCATAACAGTCGCCATGGAGCCATAAGGGATATTCACGCCGGTGTACATCATACCATAGAAGATATATGTGATGTATGCATACAAAAGATAATGATTAAATCCCGGGAAGATATCGTTTATAGGCAAAAACAGAAGGATCAGCGATGCCATCATAGCCCATGAGAAGCGATAAACCCATGGTCTGAAACGACCTGCGGGATTGGGCTTTCTGGAATCTACGAAAGCTCCCATCATAGGGTCATTTATGGCATCCCAAAGACGCGCCACCAAAAACAGGATGGTCAGCTTTGCCGGGTCGATACCGAATACATCCGTGTAGTACACATTTAGAAATGTACTGATAACACCGAACGCAAGCACTCCGCCGGTGTCACCGAGCGCATAGCCGATAATGTTTTTCCCTGTCAGCTTCTGTGTTCTTTCTTCTGACATTTTGTCTTTCCTCCTATCGTCCCATGTCTGTATGGGATTTTTATTCTAAACTGAGATGCCTCTCAGTCAAGATTAGTGTAGTCGCTGGGCACATAGTCCTCCTTTGCCCAGCCATAAGCATAGCGTACTGCCTTGTTCCAGCCGCGGCGCTTTTCCTCTCTCTCCTCCTCGGATATCTCGGGGGAGAATACCTTGTCGAGCTGGACATTCTTAACCACGTCCATGATACTGTCCCAATAGCCCACAGCCAGTCCTGCCAAATAGGCAGCTCCGAGAGCCGTGGACTCTATGCTGGAAGGACGGTTCACCGGGCGATTAAGCATATCTGCCTGGAACTGCATCAGGAAATTATTTGCCGATGCACCTCCGTCCACCTTTAATGTGCGAAGCTCGATGCCGCTGTCAGCCTTCATGGCGTCGATGACATCACATACCTGATATGCTATGGACTCAAGTGTGGCGCGGATGATGTGGTTTTTATTGGTGCCGCGGGTGATACCCACTATACAGCCTCTGGCATACTGATCCCAATGTGGAGCGCCGAGTCCCGTAAACGCCGGTACCACATAGGTGCCGTGGGTACCCTTTGCCTTTGTAGCCCAGTACTCGGAATCCTCTGCCGAGTCGATCATCCTCACTCCGTCACGGAGCCACTGAATGGCTGCGCCTGCCACAAATATCGATCCCTCTAACGCGTAGTTTACCTTGCCGTCTATACCCCAGGCTATGGTGGTCAAAAGTCCGTTCTTTGAGAGCACCGGCTTTTCTCCGGTATTCATAAGGAGGAAGCCACCTGTACCGTAGGTGTTTTTCGCCTCGCCCTCTGCAAAGCAGGTCTGTCCGAAAAGTGCTGCCTGCTGGTCACCTGCCGCTCCGGCGATGGGTATCTCCGCACCGAAAAAGCTGGGGTCGGCATAGCCGTAAATGCAGCTACTTGGCTTTGCCTCGGGGAGCATTGACGCGGGGATATCAAGCTTTTCCAATATATCCTTGTCCCACTCTAATGTATTTATATTAAAGAGCATGGTACGGCTGGCGTTGGAGTAGTCTGTCACATGAGCCTTGCCCATGGAAAGCTTCCAGATCAGCCATGTCTCCACAGTACCGAAAAGCAGCTCACCTGCCTCGGCTCTCTCACGTACTCCGGGTACATTATCCAGGATCCACTTTACCTTTGTGGCTGAGAAATATGCGTCGATGATAAGCCCTGTCTTTTCACGGAACCAGTCTGTGAGTCCCTCATTTTTGAGACCATCCGCTATATCCGAAGTCCTGCGGCACTGCCATACGATGGCATGATAGACAGGCTCGCCGGTGTTTTTGTCCCATACGATGACCGTCTCACGCTGGTTAGTGATGCCGATGGCTGCGATGTCCTTTGCCTTGGCACCGATCTTTGACATAGCCTCAACCGCCACGCCCAGCTGGGTGGACCAGATCTCATTGGCGTCATGCTCGACCCAGCCCGGATTGGGAAAATACTGCTTAAACTCCTTTTGCGCCATAGAGCAGATATTGCCCTCACGATCGAAAAGAATACACCGGTTACTGGTGGTACCGGCATCTAGTGACATAATATACTGCGCCATTTTAGCTCCCCCTTTGTCGTAAAATTATTTTGATAAAAGTCCCACTTTGAGACACTTTATACTGCTCTATTTAGACAGGTCTGTACGCCTCACCGCATCCCTGACCGAAAGCACCCGGGAAGGACTCACCGAAAGCTCGTCCACGCCCATGCGAAGGAAGGTCTCTGTGAGTGTGGTATCCGCACCCAGCTCACCGCAGATACCGACCCATGCACCACCCTTGTGACCGTTTTCAATGGTGGTCGCTATCGCCTTTAGGATGGCCGGGTGATGGGTGTCACAAATATTGTCAAGTGCCGGATTCTGCCTGTCTACAGCCAGAGTATACTGGGTAAGGTCATTGGTGCCGATGGAGAAAAAGTCTACTTCCTTTGCCAGCTCCTCACTCATCCATACGGCCGCCGGCGTTTCTATCATGATACCCAGCTCCACCTCGCCGTAGGAGATGCCCTGTCCATCCAGCTCCGATTTGACCTCATCTACTATCTCTTTTACCCGCTTCACCTCGTCCACCGATATGATCATCGGGAACATTATGGAAATCTGCCCATAGTAGCTCGCGCGATAAAGTGCCCGAAGCTGTGTCTTAAACACATCTATCCTCTCAAGGCAGATACGGATCGCGCGGTAGCCCATGGCGGGATTGTCCTCGTGGGCCAGGCCGAAGTAATCCACCTGCTTGTCCGCGCCGATATCGAGGGTACGGATGATGACCTTTTTGCCGGCCATGGTCTCCGCTACTGTCTTATAGGCCTTAAACTGATCCTCCTCGGTGGGATAGTCGTCAGACTCCAGATACAGAAACTCACTTCTGAAAAGGCCTATGCCGCCAGCGTCATTTTTCAGTACATCCGCCACATCGGAAACGCTGCCGATATTGGCGTAAATGTTTATCTTTTTCCCGTCAAGGGTGACATTCTCCTTGCCCTTAAGCTCCTGGAGTAATCTCTCCTTTTCCAAAAGGTCTGCTTTTTTTGCAGCGTACTCCTTTGCGGTAGCCTCGTCGGGGTCGATGATAAGCTCGCCTGTAAAACCATCCACTATGGCTTCCCTGCCTTCAAAGTCATCGGCATAGTCTATCCCGATAAGCGCAGGAATATTCATGGTACGGGCCAGGATCGAGGTATGCGAATTTGTGGAGCCGTGTCTGGTCACAAATGACAGCACCAGCGACTTGTCCAGCTGGACAGTCTCCGAGGGCGCCAGATCATCCGCCAAAAGGATCACCGGCTCGGTGGCATCCAGCCACCAGGCATCCAGTCCCGCATCCCAGATCTGACGTTTCATGTAGGACCAATAGATATCGCGTGCCTGCGGATTGAAAGGGTCATAGACCTTCACCCCCTTGCCCGGCGGGAACGTCTCGATCGGCAGCAGGGCCCCGATGGCTTCCATCTCCTGATAAATGTTCGTTTTCGGACCGAAAGAGGGCCAGATCGAGATCAAGGCATGCGCATGGAGTCCGTGGATCTCATCCATCATCTGCCGCGGCTCCGGATAGGCCGGATTGCGGAACTCCACGGAATTCCACTC
>ERZ842401.6539-NODE-6539-length-12412-cov-2.987295_pt1 | contig 12412 bp, 13 predicted proteins | sample MGYA00521270_ERZ842401 | MGnify/ENA primary metagenome ERZ842401 (study PRJEB31892, sample SAMEA3878208) | bioreactor metagenome | biome: Moose rumen | place: Sweden | collected 2011-10 | study: EMG produced TPA metagenomics assembly of the PRJEB12797 data set... | reverse complement strand
AATTTCATTACTTTTAGTAGTTTTTATTTTGATTTGAAAACGTTTTACTTATATTGAATATGATATAAAAAATTAGTAAAATATATTAAATATTTTATGAGGTTTATATTATGTTATTTGATAAACATATAAACAAATATTACCTTAAATATGGTCTATATTTTTTAATTGGTATAGCTGCCTTAATTTTTGTAGACTTCTTTCAACTTAAAGTGCCTGAAATTATTGGAACAATAATTAATGGGTTAAAAGATAAAACTTTAACACAAGTTGATTTAAAAGAATGTATGAAAGAAGTTGCTATAGTTGCTATTGTGCTATTCTCTGGTAGATTTATTTGGCGTATTTGTTTATTAGGAAATGGAATTAGAATTGAAACTGATTTAAGAAATGAAATGTTTAAATCAATGATTAAACTATCACAAAAGTTTTTTGGTGAAAATAAGACTGGTAGTTTAATGAGTCTATATACTAATGATTTGCAAACCTTAAGGCAATTAATGGGTTGGGGTTTTATGATGTTGTTTGACGCCTTAGCATTAGGTGTTATGACAATAATAAAAATGATTCGTATTGATTGGCGATTAACACTAATTTCTTTTGGAACTTTAGTTATTATTTCCGCGATTTCTTTTATCATTAGAAAGAAGATTCGTGCCGCCACAAAGCGTAATTTTGAAGCCATAGGAAACTTATCTGATTTTGTACAAGAAGATTTTTCTGGTATTAGTGTTATTAAAGCTTTTGTGAAAGAGAAATTGCAAAACAAAAGATTTGAAAAATACAATCAAGAGAATATGGATTCAACAGTAGATATGACTAGACTTCGTGCTTTACTTGATTTATTTTTAGATGGCATTTTATGGTTAATTTATATCACTTTGTTGGGTATTGCAAGTTATTTAATTTATAAAAACAGTGGATTAGGAAGTTTGAATGTTGGGAAACTAACAGAATTCTTATCATATTTTGATACTTTAATTTGGCCTATGATGGCTGTTGGTGGATTAATTAGTTTAGTTGGACAAGGTAGAGCATCTATTGATCGTATTTCTTTGATTTTGGATGCGGAAGTAGAAATTAATGATAAATTAGTTGATGATCTTACAAAAGAACTAATTGAAAAAAATGAATTTAAAGGTGATATTGAATATAAGAATTTAACTTTTGCTTACCCTAATAATCCTAATGATGTTTTAAAAGATGTTACTTTTAAAATTAATTCTGGCGAATTTATTGGCGTGATGGGAGAAACTGGAGTAGGTAAGACAACAATCGTTGATTTATTATTAAGAATATATAATATTCCTGAAGGAAAAATATTCTTAGATGGTATGGACATTATGCATTTACCACTTGATTATGTTCGTTCAAAGATTGCTTATGTTCCTCAAGATAATTTCTTATATAGTGATACAATCGAAAATAATGTCGCTTTCTCTGAAAATGGTGAAATTGACCATGATAAAGTAATTGAAGTTAGTAAATTAAGTGACATTTATAAAGATGTTTGTGATCATATAAACGGTTTTGATACTGTTTTAGGAGAACGTGGTGTTACTGTATCAGGTGGTCAGAAGCAAAGAATTAGTATTGCTAGAGCTCTTTATAAAAATGCGCCTATTCTTATTCTTGATGATTCTCTATCGGCAGTTGATACGGAAACTGAAAAGATAATTATTAATAATTTAAGAGAATTAAGAAAAGGTTTAACCACAATCATTATTGCCCATCGTATTACTACTTTGCAACATTTAGATCGCATAATGGTAGTAGAAGATGGTACAGTAACTAATATGGGAACTCATGAAGAGTTATTAGAAACAAGCACTGCTTATCGTAAAGAAGTAAAATTACAAGAACTAGAAAAAGAAGTTCATCAAGAGGAGGTGAAGAAGAATGAATAATTCTCATCCTCAAGATGAAAGATTAATGAAAAATGGAGTTTTATTTAATCGATTATTAAAATACATGAAAGGTTATTATCGTTATTACCTTTTAGCTATTTTATTAATGGCTTTGGTTGTTGGACTAGACTTAATGGTTCCTTATTTATTAGGGTTAGTTCTAAAACTATTAGGTGAAGATACAATTAATATAAAGCTCATTATCATTTATTGTGTTATTGGCATGATATTCTTAATATTATCAATAACATTCACTTATTTAAATACAATGTTACTTTGTAAAACAAGTAATAAAATTGTTTATCGAATTAGAGCTATTGTACTTGATCACATTCAAAAAATGAGTCATGAACAATTTAATAATATTCCAATAGGAAAACTTGTAACGAGAGTTACAAGTGATGTTAATACTTTGTATGAATTGTATAATACAGTTTTATTAAGCTTGTTAAGGAATGTTATTACTATTATTGGGGTATTTGTGGCTATGTTTGTGATTAATGCTAAATTAGCATTAATATTATTAATAATTGTGCCAATTATTTTTACTTTAGCACTTATATTTAGATATTTTAGTCGTCGTGCTCATCGTAAAGTACGTGAAAACTTAAGCAATATGAATGCCTTTTTATCAGAAAATATTTCTGGTATGAAGATTACTCAAGTATTTAATGAAGAAGATAAAAAATATAAAGAATTTACTGAGAATAATAAAACACTTAAAAAGAGTTATATAAATGAAATATTTGTTTTTGGTATTTTCAGACCATCAATATTCTTATTGTATATTTTCTCAATTGGTTTAGTTTTATGGTTTGGTGGTAACCAAGCTATTAATGTAAACTTAGGTGTTACAACTATTGGTCTTGATTATGCTACTTTATATGTTTTCACAAACTATGTATCAAGATTCTTTAACCCTATTCAAAGTTTAGCTGATCAATTTAATCAATTACAATCATCATTTGCTAGTGCAGAAAAGATTTATTCAATATTAGATACACCAAGTAAAATTGAAGATAGTAGTGATGCTATTGATATCGAATTAACAGGTGATATTGAATTTAAAGATGTTTGGTTCTATTATGTACCTGGTGAATGGGTTTTAAAAGGTGTTAGTTTCCATATTCATCAAAATGATACTATTGCGTTTGTTGGGGCGACGGGAAGTGGTAAGACCACAATATTATCATTAATTACTCGTAATTATGATATCCAAAAAGGTGAAATTTTAATTGATGGAATTGATATTAAGAAGATTAAGCTTTCATCATTACGTCGTCAAGTTGGTCAGATGTTACAAGATGTATTCTTATTTAGTGGTACTATTGAATCAAATATTTCGATGAATGATCCTGCAATCACTCATGAAGAAGTAGTAGAAGCTAGTAAATATGTTAATGCATCAAAGTTCATTGATAAATTACCAAATGGATATCAAGAAGAAACAAGAGAACGTGGTAACAATTTCTCACTTGGGCAAAGACAATTAATAAGTTTTGCAAGAACAATCGTCCATAAACCAAAAGTCATGATATTAGATGAAGCAACATCAAATATCGATACTGAAACCGAAGTGTTGATTCAAGATTCATTACAAAAGATTATGAAATTAGGTACAGTAATAGTGGTAGCACATCGTTTGTCTACCATTCAACATGCCACAACAATCTATGTTTTTAAAGATGGCGAAATCATTGAATCTGGAACTCACCAAGAACTTTTAGCATTACACGGACGTTATTATAAGTTATATTTATTACAATTTGATAATAATCTTGAATAAAAAAAATTTAAAAAAATATAAATTTTTTTAAATTTTTAATTATTTTTTGTTGCAATATAAATAATGATATAATATAATTTAATTATGTTTGAGTTTTAATAAAAGTGGGAGGAGTTATGGATATAGGTTTTCAAACATGTATTATCTGTAATAATAAAGTTGAAACAAAAAACGTAGTAAGTTCACTTGATAGTGATGTTACTAATTTAGATTCTCGACCTAAAGGTATTGCTAGAATCGCAGAGAAAAACTTTGTAAATTTATGTGAGAAATGTGGATACGCGAGTTTCAATCTTGAACTTGATATCACTGAAGGTCATCATGAAATATTACAAAGTGATGAGTATTTAGACATATTTCATAATCCTGATTTAGTTAAAGATGCCAAGAAGTTTTATCTAACAGGTTTAATTTTAAAATATTGTGAGCATTATCAAAAAGCCGCTTATTCATTTTTAAGAGCAAGTTGGTTTTTTAATGATAGTGGTAATAAAGAATGGATGATAAAATCAAAGAAAATGACAATTGATGCTTTCCTTAATGATGAATTTACATTTAGAAATGAGCAACAATGCTCAGTATTAATTGATTGTTATCGTCGTATTGGGGATTTTGATGGTGCAATAAAAGTAATTAAAGAATTTGGTATTGAAAATGTTAAAGATGAATATTACCAAAAATTGTTTAAATACGAATTAAAATTATCTTTAGCTCAAGATTCATGCATTCATTGTTCTACTGATGTTTATGAAAACATTGAGTAAAAAAATATTATTTATTATTTTATTATTTATATTTTCTCCCATTTGTTTACCTTTAATTGTAATTATTTTCTTATTGGCAGTTATTTATATGCCAATAGAATTATTAATTTATAATAAGCATAAATATAAATATGGTAATAAATATTATCCTTTGGTTACAATTCTTGAAAAGAATTGATTAAAAACAAATGCTTTAAAAATTGGCCTTCCATTTGGGAGGCTTTTGTATTTACAAAACATGAAATAATTGGTATAATACTTGTATATAAGGAGTAAATTTATGAGCGTTTATGAAGATCTAAAAAAATCTAATAATAAAGAAGTACTTGAAGTGCTTAATAAATTTTGTGATATTTATTCTGGCTTAGATATAGAAGAACTCACTGAAGAACTATATGAAGAATTTGTGATTGCAAAATTTGATGAAGATAGTGAATATAATAATAAAAATTATGAAAATTTCACTAAGTTTTTAAAAGAATCACTGGAAATAGAAGAAAAACTAAAACAAGAACTTATTAATATTAAAGAAGATCATAAAAAATCTGACTTATTAGAATTTGTGGTTTATCCTAAAGGATTAAAAAAATATTTTCAAAGAAGAATTGTTATTCCGAGTTTTTATACTTTTTCGGAAATGTGTTATAGTATATTTGCTTCATTTGAACTATTTAGTGAAGAATTATATATTCTTTCAATTGATGATACTTCATATGAAACAATATTAAATGAAAATATTGATGAATCATCATTTATCGCTGAAGAAGAATATGTTCATTTTTATCCATTTTTTGAGGATTCGGAAATAAAAATTCTATTTAATGATTATGAATTTATATGCAAGTTTATCTCAATTTGCCATAATGATGAAGGCTATGACAATGCATATTTATTAGATGGGAAAGGCTATCGATTAGTTCCTGATAAGGAAGAAAACATGAAAAAATATCTAAAAGGTAATTATGATAAAAGTAGTGATGATTATTATGAAATAAAAGAAGCAATCGAAACTGAATTTGATATTAGCGAAGCTAATGAGCTATTACCATCAAAAATAGAAGAATATCGTTATAGTTTTGAAGAAGAACCATATGACGATTATGACGGTGATGGAGAATAAAAAATCTTGCTTATTAAAAAATAATATGATATAATTTTCATATAAATAAATCAAACGATTATTTAAATTTGGCTAAAGAAAAGAGGTTATGTTATGCCATTAGTAAATACTAAAGAAATGTTTGAAAAAGCCTATAAAGGTGGTTATGCAATTGGTGCATTTAATGTTAATAACATGGAAATCGTTCAAGCTATTACTGAAGCTGCTGGCGAATTGAATGCTCCTGTTATTTTACAAGTTTCTAGTGGTGCTAGAAAATATGCTAATAGTCGTTATCTAATTCATATGGTTCAAGCTGCTTGTGAGAACTTCCCTAATCTTCCTATTGCTTTACATTTGGACCATGGTGATAGTTTTGAATTGTGTAAAGCTTGTATCGATGATGGATTTACTTCTGTTATGATTGACTATTCTGGTCATCCATATGAAGAAAATGTGGAAGTAACCAAGAAAGTTTGTGATTATGCTCATGATGTAAAAGCTCGTGGACGTTATATTACTGTAGAAGCTGAATTAGGAACTTTAGCTGGTGTTGAAGATGATGTAAAAGTTGAATTTGGTAAATCAAGTTATACAGATCCTGATCAAGTACAAGATTTTGTGAAAAGAACTGGTGTTGACTCATTAGCAATCGCTATTGGTACTAGTCATGGAGCTTATAAATTTACAGCTGCTCAATGCACAAGAGATGAAAATGGTATTTTAGTACCACCTCCACTACGTATTGACATTTTAGAAGAAGTTGAAAAGAGATTACCTGGATTCCCTATCGTTCTTCATGGTTCTTCATCTGTTCCTCAAGAATTTGTAAAAATAATTAACGAACATGGTGGAAAGATGCCTGATGCAATTGGTATTCCTGAAGCTCAATTACGTGAAGCTAGTAAAAAAGCTGTATGTAAGATTAATATCGACTCTGACTTACGTTTAGGTATGACAGCCGCAATACGTAAACATTTTGATGAACATCCTGATCATTTTGATCCTCGTCAATATTTGACTGATGGAAGAAATAATGTTCGTGACGTTGTAAGACATAAGATTGTAGAAGTATTAGGTTGCGATCATAAAGCTTAATCTATTTATTTAGAATTATTTTGGCATTTTTAGTTTATCTAAAGATGCCTTTTATTATAAAATAAATTTTATAAAAAAAATTTTTTTTGAAAATAACCATAAATAATAGTATAATTAAAAAAGTGGTGATAAAGATGAAAGTAAATGGAAAATTAGTGCGTGGAATTATATTTGATTTAGATGGAACTATTTTAGATTCAGCTTCTATTTGGAAAGAAGTTGATGAGGCTTTCTTTAGGAAAAGAAATATCGAAATGCCTATTGATTATGGAGAAGAGATAGGACATATTGGCCTTGATAAAGCTGCTACATATACAATTAATAGATTCCATTTAAATGAGAAAAAAGAGGATATTATTAAAGAATGGAAAGATGGTGTATTAGATTATTATGCCCATAAAGTTACTTTAAAGCCTCATGTAAAAGAATTCTTGTTATTTTTAAAGAATAATAATGTTCCATTTTGTGTTGCAACTGCTAATGATGAAGATTGTTACAAAAGTGCATTAATTAATAATGGAATCTATGATTTATTTGATTTTATTTTAGAGGTTAATAATTTCAAAAATGGTAAAGATAAACCAGATATTTTCTATGCATGCATTGAAAAATTAGGAAGTACCGTATCAACGACTATTGTTTTTGAAGATTTACCATTACCTCTTTCCACCGCAAAACAAGCTAACATTATGTGTGTTGGTGTGAAAGATCTAAGTTATAATGATGATATCGAATCCATAAAGAAAGAATTAGCTGATATTTATATTGAAGATTTTGATGAATTATATAAATATATTAGTGATTAAATAAAGGTATAATAATTATGAGTAATTTTAAGTTTCGAATTAAAAATAATACAATATATTATGGTGTTGATTATTTAAAATATTCTCTTTCAAATACAATTAATATCGATGATTTTAAAGTAAATATTAATGATTTTCAATTGGTTGAATCATTTATTAATAAGTTAGTAGTTTTTACTTATCATTATGGAATGAATATTGTAAATAATACTAATGTTACTTTAGTAAATCATCATTTTATTGATTTAAATGGTATTGAAGTATTAATAATGGATACTGTCAAAATAAATCGTTTTATGAAAGTTGGTAAATTGCCTACTGGAAAAAAGAATAACATTTGTGATTGCAAAGGTGTTAGAGTTGGTCACTTTACTATTCATGATCATGATTATCATACCGGTGTAACAGTAGTTTCGCCTCATGAAGGAAATATCTTTAAAGAAAAAGTAGTTGGTGCAAGTTATACCTTTAATGGATTTGGTAAATCCATAGGATTATTACAAGTTGATGAATTAGGAACTATTGAATCGAATATTGCATTAACATCAACTTTAAATGTTTGTAAAATAGGTGATGGTGTTGTAAATGAAGCCTTAAGTCAGAATCCAGAAATTGGGATTACAACTGGAACTATTAATCCAATATGCATGGAATGTAATGATAGCACTTTAAATAAAAGTCGTGATCGTATTTTAGGAAGAAAAAGTTATTATGATGCTCTAAAAGTATTAGATTATGATTTTAGAGAAGGAGATATAGGTGCTGGAAGTGGAATGATTTGCCATGGTTTTAAAGGAGGTATAGGCTCAAGTTCTAGAATTATTAAAGTATTAGATAAAGAATATACATTAGGAATATTAGTTAATTCTAATTTTGGTGATGATAATGGTAAATCACTGATTTTAAATGGTGAATATTTAGGTGATAAGTTTGATAATATATTTTCTTCATTAATAACTGAAGAAAAAGGAAGTATTATTGTAATAGTAGCAACTGATGCTCCTTTTAATGAAAGACAGATAAAAAGAATATTAAAACGGGCAGAAATTGGTATTGGTCGTACTGGAAGTTATGCCGGTAATGGAAGTGGAGATGTCTTTATTGGCTTTTCAACAGCGAATAAGAGATTACATTTCGCAAAAGAGATTGATAATATTGAATATTTAAGCGATAACTATATAAGCCCATTTTTTAAAGGGGTAGTGGAAGGGTGCGAAGAAGCAATTATCAATTCGATGTTAAGCAGTCACCATTTAAAAGGTTACCAAAAAGAAGTATATTCTTTAAATGAATTCAATTATTTATTTAGTGATATGATTGATGAGGTTATTGAATGGAATTATCAAGAGAAAAAAAATATCGATTAGGTATTTTAGGAGGCATGGGACCTTTAGCTACAGCGACTTTGTTTAATAAGTTAGTAAAAAAAGAAGAGGCTTTAAAAGACCAAGATCATATTGAATGTGTCATATTGAATAAATGTTCAATACCTGATAGGACTGATGCAATTCTTTTTAATAAAGAAAGTCCAATTGATAAATTAAATGAAGGAATTAATGAACTTATTAGTTTAGGTTGTGAATATTTTGTTATGCCTTGTAATACTGCTCATGCTTTTGTTAGTGATTTTAAAAATTTAGATAAGATTAAATTTATTAATATGATTTCTTTAGCTACAAGTTATATTGATAATTATTATAAAAATACTAATGAATTAGTTATGGTTTATTGTACTAAAGGTACAAGGCTTATAAATGTTTATGATTCGCATCATTTCATATTTCCAGATAACGATAGACAAGATGAAATAATGGATATAATAACTTCAATTAAGAGTGGGAATAATGAATTAGAAAGATTAAAAAAATTGATTAAAAGCGAAAATAAGCCAATTATTTTTGCTTGTACAGAGCTTTCTATTTATTTTGATGAACTTTATGAATATTTTAAAGAAAATCCAGAAGAAGATCTTTATCTATTTGATGCTATGGATATTTTAATTAACGAAGTAATTAAATTATGTAAATAAAAAACTAGGCAAGACCTAGTTTTTATTTTGGCTATATTAAATCGATTAGATCTTTAATAGAATTAAAGATATAATCGGGTTTTATAGGAGAAGAATTGATTGTATCGATTGTGCTTTCACCACTTAAAACACAAATGGTTTTAGTGTGAGCATTTAAGCCTGATGCTATATCTGTGTATAATCTATCACCAATTACACATATTTTATTACTTTCAATATTATATTTCTCTTTTAGTAAATCAATCATGTATGGATTAGGTTTTCCAATATAAAATGGTTTTTTGCTTGTGGCATTTTCTATCATTTTGCACATGCTCCCACAATCCGGTACATATCTTTTATTGGCAATGGGACAAACAAGATCGGGGTTTGTGGCTAGGAAGAGAGAGCCATCATCAATAAACTTGCAAGCTTTTTCTAGTTTTTCTGTTGTTAATTCTCGATCAAAGCCGGCTATTACGATATCTGGATTTTCACTAACAATATTAATATTATAATTCTTTAATTCGTTAATTAAAGCATTTGTTCCCATAACATAACATGATTTATTAGGATAATATTTATTTAAATATAATCCCATTGCCATGCCAGATGTAAAGATGTTTTCACTACTAACATTAAAACCTAATCGATTTAATTTATTTAAATATATTTCCTTACTCTTTGAAGAATTGTTTGTTAGGAAAATATATTTTTTATTTTGATTACGAATTTTTTTGATGAATTCAATGGCACCAGGAATAACATCATCATCGAGATAAATTGTTCCATCCATGTCTAATAAAAAGAGTTCTATTTCTTTTAAATCGCTGTATTTATTCATAAAATCCTCTTTTTTATTTTTTTAATATATTTTATTTTATCATTGATGATTAAATAAATCAAGATTAAAAGTTTATAACTTAATTATAGAAAAAGAATAATTTACAGGAAATTATTCCAAAAGCAAGAATTGCTACAATTACAATAATAACTTTTTTCTGTCTCATAAAATAAATCTCCCCTTATTAAATCTTTCCAACAATATACAAAGCTGTATATCCACACACAACTGCAAAAACACCATTTATAATAACAGAACCCGTTGTTGATTGCAATAAAGCACAACTTATAGATGTTACTCCTGCAGCAAATACAGTTCCAATTCCACTACCAAGAGCTGTTGCAATAAAATCCCCAAAATCAACTGTACCATTTGGATCAAAATAATCCCATAACTCCTTTAGAGCACCAGCTGTAACGCCTGCACTCACAGAAAGAGCAGCAGCAGCAGTATGGCGATAACTATATTCATTTCTTTATACCCCCCCCCAGTTGTTGATCAGTGTCAGCCAGGAAATGTTCCAGGAGCAGAGTGCAATGACAATGACCGCAAGGCTGACCAAAAGCAGCGTATAGATGCCGATTCCAGCCCGGGAAGCAAAAATCTCAAAGCGCATCCGCAGGGAGTAGATAACCAGCTCCAGCAGGTAGAAAGCAGAGATACAGGCTGTAACAACAATAAGAATGCGGGCCAGCGTCGGCTGCTCGTTTACTGCCAGGATAATGCTGATAAGGGGCACAGCAAGCTCCGTCACAGAATCGGCGATACCGATACTGGCAAAAACTTCTATGATGATTGAGATACATACATAGACAATGACGATGATAAAGGGATAAAGCTCGCTCAGCCCCACGGGAACCAGCAGGTAGCGTATAATCAGGTAGGCCAGGGAAACCGTGCAGGCAGCAGTAATAAGAGTTTTTACGCAGGTCAGAAACAAGGAACCGATGCTTTCGTGTAAGGTGATAAGCCGGCTCAAGCCCAGCCCGTATACCAGAAAGACGGAGCTGTAGAGAATATAATACAGGACGGAACTAATCATGCTTCTTCACTCCTCTTTAGGATTGCAAAACGGTTGCGACTCAGCATATAGAGCGCAAAGAAAAATGCCAGCAGCAGTATGGCGCCGGGAATGGTGGCGAGGAAAGAGGAGGCATACACCGTGTCCGTTTTGAAAGGAAGCTGGAAGACGGCAATTCTTCTGGCGGCAATCATCGTTATGGTCCCGTAGCCGAAGACGTCCCTGATAAGGAAGAAGATGACGGCAATGACAGAGAAACTGCCGCTTAAGAGCATCTTGTTTCCTATGTCTTTTTTCATCGACGGCTCGGTCTCCTTATAGAGAAAGTCGATGATTATCGCGGAGAATGCCGGCAGGTAGAGGATGAATCCCAGTGTCAGTGCAACTACCGGACAAATCAGGGTGATTATCTGCTTACAGAAGATGGTGGAGGCGATGATTTCCATGGCCATCAGCGCATTTTTCAGCGAATTCAAGCGCAGGATATTTATCAGCCGGGAAAAAAGAAGACTGGTTATAATCTGAAAATTGAATACCAGAATCAGCACCAGGCCGAAGGCAAAACGGCCGGGGGCCGGAATCAGCAGGGCAAGGGCTGCTGCAAGAAAAAAATAAACGATTTTGTCCGCTGTCTCAAGGTTAATCATGCGTCCACCTCCACTCCGCAGGCGGCAAGAATCTGCTCCACCTGCTTCTGCCAGTACTGTATGATTTTCAGACCGATGCTGCTCTCAAAGACGGTGGATGCCTTGCCGTAAGGCAGGGCGTAGCCGATAAAATCAGTTCCCCTGTCCTTTGTGTAGAGGAATATTGCCGGAGCCGGGCCCGCGATGGTAGGAATGCGCACGATAACGCCATAGCAGTGCAAGGAGATTGAGTCAGTCACCTTTTTTTTAGTGACCGTATAGACGGCTGCACTTGAGGACATGGGTGTCTTTAAGGGCAGATAAGAGCCCACGACATAGGTGTCGGGATAGAAGGTGTTGAGGGCATCCTGCATGTTCACCGCCAGCCCCCGCTTCCAGCTTCCCTGGGAAATAAGTATGACGGTAAGCAGGATTGCGACAGATCGGAAGAGC
>ERZ842401.6538-NODE-6538-length-12414-cov-3.561534_pt1 | contig 12414 bp, 15 predicted proteins | sample MGYA00521270_ERZ842401 | MGnify/ENA primary metagenome ERZ842401 (study PRJEB31892, sample SAMEA3878208) | bioreactor metagenome | biome: Moose rumen | place: Sweden | collected 2011-10 | study: EMG produced TPA metagenomics assembly of the PRJEB12797 data set... | reverse complement strand
ATCATAGAAATCATCAATCATGTTGAAATCTAAGATGTCGTACACTATTTTATTATCTTCTAGTGCTTTAGCAAGCTTATCAACTTTTCTCTTATCTACTGGATTCTTTTTAATAACAAGTACTTTCATAAAATTTAATCACCTATAATAAAATATTTAACTAATCAAGCACATCATGTGCATCATCTACAACTTTTTTTATGTATGATTCATCAATCAGTATATTACAATTCGTATCATCGGCACTTTTGCTTACATACAGCAGAAACTCAATATTTCCAGCAGGGCCTTTTATTGGCGAATAATCAAGTCCAAGGCAGGTGAGGTTTTGAGAAATGCAGAAACTTACAACATCTTTTATAACGTCTGTATGGATAGTCTTGTCTCTAACAACGCCATTCTTCTCAACCTTATCTCTACCAGCTTCAAACTGCGGTTTTATAAGCATCATTATAGTACCATTATCTTTTAATATTTTAATTGCTGGCGGTATGATCTTTTTAAGTGATATAAAGCTTACATCAATAGTAACTATATCAAGCGGTACATCATCTATCATATCTCTAGTTAGGTATCTTGCGTTAGTATTTTCAAGAGTTACTACTCTTTCATCAACTCTAAGTTTATAATCAAGTTGGTTGGTACCAGAATCTATAGCATATACTCTCTTCGCACCATTTTGTAACATATAATCAGTAAAACCACCGGTCGATGACCCTATATCAGCTGAACATTTCCCTTCAAATGATATATTAAAAACTTCTCCTGCTTTCTCAAGTTTTAAGCCACCGCGACTAACATATTTTAATGTCTCACCCTTAATCTCAACTTTAGCATCTTCTTTAATCATGGTTCCTGGCTTATCTTCTTTTTGATTATTTACATAGACCTTGCCTTCCATGATGAGTATCCGAGCTTTTTCGCGAGATGGGACTATACCATTCTCATATAAATATACATCAAGCCTTTTCTTTTTAACCTTGTCTGCCATCTATCTAACTCTTAAGAGAATATACTCGATAATCTTTTTATATACTTTTGATTCTTTTGCATTACTTTCATCAGTCATCATATCTATAAGTTTCATAGAGGATGTATAAAGTATCTCTAAGCGTTCCTTAGATGCATCTATTCCGACTTTAGAAACATAAGTGATCTTATTATTATTTTTATCCGAATCAACAGATTTGCCTATCTTCTCCGTAGTACTTTCTATCTCTAAAAGATCATCCTTTATCTGATATGATTCACCAATATATATACCTAATTCTTCCATATATGATATATTCTTAGAAAACTTAGCTGACATATTGGCTCCTATTACAAGACTCGCAGTAAGTAAAGCTGTGGTTTTCTTATCATACATATATAGTATATTCTGAAGGCTTAGATCAGAATTTCCTGTATTCATCACATCATATACTTGTCCAGTAATCATCCCATCAAGTCCAGCAAGTCTAAGCAATATAAGTGCAGAAGTTATAAAGTAACTACCATATTCCGTATAAGCAAATTCAAATATTGTCTCAAGGAGTATAGTTGAAGCTTCCATGAGTAACGCATCCCCTGCAAGTACTGCTATATCTTCACCATACTTTTTCCATACAGTGGGTTTGTTGCGTCTAAGCTCATCATTATCCATACATGGAAGGTCGTCGTGTATAAGTGAAAATGTATGTATAAGTTCCAATGAAACCATAAGTGGAGTTATAAGTAGAAAGTCAGTACCAAGTGAGAAATAATATGTAGCGAAAAGTAAAAATGGTCTAAGTCTCTTTCCGCCATCAATCATAGCATAATCAAGTGCCTCTTTGAATTTTGATACTTCTTTTAAATCATAAGATTCTGATAATTCTATATATGCTTCATCTATAAATCTATTAAAGTATACTATAACTTCCTGTATGTCGATCTTCTTAACCGTTCCTTCGTTAATTATACTATCTTCATATTTAAAGAAAATTTCTTGAAACTTCTCAAGGGCTTTATTAGTTCTAGCAAAACTTGGTATCTTAGTTGTGGGTATTATAGGACTCACATTGGGATACATTTTCTTCATCAATTTTTGCTTTGATTTATTAAAATCGATAACTTTGTCAGACATCTTAATCCTATTTACTAAGTACCTTCAAATCTTTTTCTATCTTATCAACTTTCTTATTCACATCATTCAAAATCTTTATGCCTTTTTCATAAAGTTCTATGCTCTTCTCTATAGTGCATTTTTCATTATCCATGTCAGTTATAATCTTATCTATAGCCTTAAATGATTCTTCAATACTCATATTATTATCAACTTTTTTAGCCATCGTCTTCTCCTCTCATAATTATAAGTTATCTGATACTTAAAACTTTAGTTTTAATACTGCCGTCTACAAGTCTCACATTTAAATCATTTCCAACCTTGACTTTCTTAATAGTAGTAATTTTCTTACCTTTGCTATCTGTGATAAACCCAAGTCCAGCTTTCATCTTATCAAGTACATTTCGTGATTTAAGTTTCTCTATATAATAAAGTGTAGTCGACTTTAGATCAGTCATTTTGTTATTCATTATGTACCTAATCTTATCTTCTTTATCTTTGATTGCATCTTTATATCTATCAAGTTTTGCCTTTGGTGCAAGATATTGAAGTGCTGACTTTTTTGTCTCTATTCTTTCTCTTATATCGTTTATACTGCTCTCTATGATATCATCAAGAGTCAACTTGTAATTTTCTATGTCACTCTCAAATTCACTATAATCAAATGTTGCAAGATTTCCTGCTGCTGTAGGAGTTGCAACTCTCACATCTGCAACAAGATCTGATATAGAGTCATTGATCTCATGTCCAACTGCAGATATTATCGGAGTCTTAGCATTAAATATAGCATAGGCTACTCTCTCATCGTTGAATGCATATAGATCTTCTATTGAACCTCCACCACGGCCAACTATAATCACATCAAGTCCCATATTATCAAGTGTCATTATGCCATTAACTATAGTTTCAAATGCAGAGTCACCTTGTACTGTCGCTGGGTACAGGATAACTTCAGCATAAGGATTTTTATCAATTATAGTCTTATGTATATCTTTAATCGCTGCACCATTTTTTGCAGTCACCACGCCAATTCTTGTCGCATACTTAGGAATCTCTTTCTTATATGATTCATCGAACATCCCGAGTTCCATAAGTTTTTTCTTCAGTGCTTCTAATTTTATATAATAATCTCCAAGTCCGATATTAGTTACTTTGCTTACATATATAGCATAAGTGCCACCTTTTTCATATACAGCAACTTTTCCTTCAATTATGAACTCTTGACCATCACAAAGTTCATTTACATTGACCTGTGCGCCACTATAATGTGTGAACACTATACATGATATACTTGATGACTCATCTTTCAATACAAAATAATAATTACCTTTTGATTCTTTGAGATTAGATATCTCTCCTTTAACAAGGACGTAGCTGAGTATCCTATCGTCAGATACTAGTTCTTTTATATATCTATTTAATTGTGTTACAGAGATAGCTTCTTTCATTATTTATGATTTTTATATATAGTTGATAGAACACCATTTACAAACTTAGGTGCCTTATCGTCGCCATAAGTCTTTGCAAGCTCTACAGCCTCATTTATAGCAACAGGCAAGTCTACTGTCTCATCATAATACATCTCATACACTGCGAGACGAATAATGGCGAGTTCTGCCTTGCCTACACGATTTATATCCCAAGTTTCGAGATTTTCCTTTATAATGCCATCAATTGCATTAGATTTTGAGATGATATCTTTAACTTTATTCTTAATATCTTGTATATCATCTTCTTCACTCAATGTTATAGTTATAGCCTTATCACTCTCATTTTTAATCTTGTCATCATCTTTTATAACTACTTTTGACACATTTTTATGCGATTTTAAATCACCCTCTATATATGAGTTCTCTTCATCCTCATCATAAGGTACATTCTCAAAATAATTGCTTATCACAGAATCAATGTTATCCATTTTAAAATCAAGCATAAAAAGTAATCTAAATTTATGATTCCTTTTTTCTTTATACGTCATCAACTTTAGCAACCTTAACTATAACTTCTTTGACGCTTATATCAAGCATAGACTCTATAGACTCTTTGATTTTTTCTTGGACGCTACTGCATGTCTTTTTGATTTCGACTCCAGTCTTTAAAGTCACAGTAAGTCTTACTGATATACTTCCATCGTCATTACTATCAATCTTTATACCCTTTTTGAGATTTGATGTCCCAATAAATGGTATATTCTTAAAAGTCATGCCTTCACCAAGTGAATCTACCCCTTTAATACTTGTAGCAGCGATGCCAGCAATGGCATTAATTACATCATCAGCTACTTTAACATCTGTTTTCATACTTGTACTCGCCATAATACTCCTTTTATGCAATTTTCATACTAAAAACACTGCAAAACCTAATTTTGCATCATAACAAAATTGATACACCAAATACCAATGTATTTAAAAATGTATCCTTAAACATATTATAAATATTATACCAAAATATGAATTTTTATGCAACAAAATAAGGGCTCGCAGTGCTCGCCCCTACAGAACTACAATATAGAGAGATTCTCTCTCTCTTTCTCTCTCTCTAGTATAGGTAGGAACTCGAGATTAAATTTCTCTGTGAAAGGTGATATTAAATTTTTGAATTGATTTAACATATATTTTTATCAATATTAAAACTCTATGTTTCCGCCAACTGGATATCTAAGAGAAAATTGAGTATGGTTATCATATTTTATGTATGTCTTCGATTGTTAAATCATATGTTCCATCTGGATGTCTCATATATTTTCCTTTTCTTCTAAAAATAAATCAGGCTCATATAACTTGCTTATATGAATTAGAATCTATATTCAATATAATCTCCATTTGTATACTCTTGCTCAGCTTCTTCAATACTCTTTTTTTCGCTTGGAGTAACTTTTGAAAAATCCGGATCCCATGCTAAAACTAATCTTTTTATAAATTCATACGCTAATTCTTGTTCGCTTTCAGGTAGTTCTTGTAACATATATGTTGTGTTAGCAACTATTGTACTCATAATTAAACCTCCATTCTTATTTATAAATATCTCCACGAGTTCCAATATCAAGTATTAATAATATTTCCAATACATCTTCATTTAAATATTTGTATATAATACTATATTTGCCTACTCTTAATCTTTTAGTTCCATCATTATATCCTTGTAAAACCTTTATATCACCCTCAGGCGGTTTTTTAGTCAAGCCTTTTATCCCATCCATTATTCTTTCTTGATAAGATTTAGGAATATCATCATATTCTTTTTTTGCTTTTTTTGTGAATCTAACTATCATATTTTTTTACTTTATATCATAAAACTAACGAATCGGGCTCGCAGTGCTCGTCCCTACGTATATTATATTAAATATCTATAGCTTTAGCAATAAGTAGGCTTATTTCTGCATTATCTTGATGAATTTTTTCATGTCTTCATCAGTTATGTCAAGGAACTGAAGGTAGGTCACTGGGTGTTTTAATATATCAATTGTGTTATAAGTGAAACCGCGAACTGATGCAATATTTTCTTGCATCTCTCCCATCACTATCTTCATATATTGTTCCGAATCTCTCTTTACCTTATAGAAGTTCTCATAGGTCTTCATAAAATCTCTTATGAGTTCATGCTTTGTAGCTCCAAGTAGTGACTCAAATATTGCACATATTGCTCCCGTCCTATCTTGGCCTTCCATGCAGTGTATAAAATAAGGTCCTTCATGAGTATTTATAAACTTCATTGCTTTAAGTACACTTTTACCAAAATTATAAGATGTGACATCTGCATTAGTATTGAGGAAAATTATGTTTTGCTTACTGTAATAAGTATCATTATATGATGGAAAGTTCTTGGCTCTCTCTTCATCATCGCTCAAGTTTATAATTGTCTTTATGCCGTATTTCTTAAGTAAATCATCGACATACTTCGCTCTATGCATAAAGTTGTTGATTGGACTAGAACCTCTATAAAGAAGATTCTTTTTCATCCCAGTTACATCTACATATCTAAAGTTACAGTACTCTTCATCATTTAGCTCTTCATAATCATCACGGTTGTCTGTCCTTCTCAAATCATATACTTTATATTCTTCTTCGTAACCATTCTTCTCATATAATTCAAAAGTGAATTTTATAGGGAAGGTTATACCTTTACATGGAAGTATATCTATAGTTCTATCTTCATTTTCAAGGAAGACTGCTATCTTATGTTTTTTAACGAAATTAGAGTGGAAAGCTACAATTGGTATAGTCTCAAACAATTTATCTCCAACTAAAACTGTACCACCTGAATGTGTGCACCTATAACTTGGCACATATGGAACTATAATTTCTTTTCCAAGAAAAGTAACCTTCACTGTGTCCTTATACTCTATGCCGTCTTTCTTAAAGTCATCCATAGTAAAAGTTGTCAGTATCTCACCATATCTTCCTATGTCTTCAAATTTTGCATCAAATTCTAAAATAGTCATTCACCTCTCATATCTTATTTTTAAGTAGCACAAAGAATACAATTACATTGATTGCACTACATGCTATAGCTATCCTATCTTCTATACCTGATCCAAGGAACATCCATATGTAAAATGCTATCTCAAGGTAAGCTATGTATTTTGCCTTGATCGGTATAAGAAAATATATCATAAAATAAGCATCTGGAAATGTGAGTGCGAATGCCATGATAAGCGAAAAAACTGTGTACGATGGAACAAATATCACTGGCCTCTTAAGTATGAAATAAGTAGCAAATGCTGCTACAATCTGACTTATATATCCTATAAAGAGATATAGGTTAAATTTAAAATTGCCCCACATCATGACAAGAGTCTTAGTTATAGAATAATACACGTATATCATAAGTAGACTCAATAATATATAACCACTTGATGTGATCGGATAAAATATGAATGTTATAAGTCTCCAGATCTGCCCATTGAGAACTGCTCCTACATTGAGGCTAAGATACAAGAAATAAAAGCTTGGGTTTATCATGTTGATAACTAGCCCCACTAGGAATATGATAACCATGTATAGATTAAGGTTTGGGAAGCTCAAAAATGGAAATTTTCTCTCTAATTTGTCTAAAATATTCATACACATAATATAGCAAATTATTAAAAAATATGCTATACTAAAATTGACTAATAATTTAGGAGGTAAATTATGGCAAAAAAGAAGGGTATATTTTTTCCACTATTTGCAGCACTCGGTGCTATCACTGGATATGCTGGCTACATGGCTAATAAAGATGAGTTTTCAAGTGAAACCAAAGATAAATTCGATAATGTTGTAAGCAAAGTTAAAGACATAAGTGAAGATGTAAAAAGAACTTATATCTCACTTGGTGATAAAGAAAAATTTGCTGCTAATTCCAAAAAACTCACTGCTAAGGCTAAAAAAGTTGTGAGCAGTGCTGGTGAATTAGTTAAAAGTGCAGGTGCTGATATGTATGACAATGCTAAAGAAAATGTCGAGAAGGCAGTTAAGGCAGCAGCAGCAGGCACCAAGAAGGCTTCTACTAAGAAGTCATCTACAAAAAAGAAATCAACTAAGACTACAAAATCTACTCCAAAGAAATCTGCATCAAAAACACAAAAAGTTACAAAAAAATAAATCAATAAAAATGAGCCTAGATAATTCTAGGCTCATTTTTTTTACTATAAAACTATACAATTAGTCTATTTTCTTAGTTTCAATTTCTTCTCTAATCATATTTATGAAATCATTTACAGATTTAGTTCCTATATCACCCTTTGCACGATTTCTAACTGATACTACATTATCTTCTACTTCTTTAGGTCCTACAACAAGCATGTATGGTATTTTTTGCATCTGAGCTTCTCTTATCTTATATCCCATCTTCTCAGCTCTATCATCTATCTTAACTCTTATACCAGCCTTCTCGATTTCTTCTTTAACTTTCATACCATAGTCAAGAGTCTTGTCAGATACAGGTATAACCATTACTTGAGTTGGGCTAAGCCAAGTAGGGAAGGCTCCAGCAAAATGTTCTATTAGTATACCCATAAATCTCTCAATAGATCCGAAACAAACTCTATGAATCATAATTGGTTGATGCTTTTCACCATCTGCTCCGATGTATTCAAGATTAAATCTCTGTGGCAATTGAATATCAAGTTGTATAGTTCCGCATTGCCAAGTACGACCGAGACAATCTCTTAAGTGGAAGTCAATCTTAGGACCGTAGAATGCTCCATCACCTTCATTTAAAATATAATCCATACCATTATTCTTTAACGCATTCTTAAGACCTTCTTCTGCTCTATCCCACTCTTCATCAGTTCCCATCCTATCATCAGGTCTTGTAGATAACTCTACAAAATAGTCAAACTTGAATACCTTATATATCTCGTCAATTATCTTTATTATTCTTGTAACTTCCTCTTCTATCTGTTCTTCTGTAATATAGATATGTGCATCATCTTGAGTAAAGCAACGCACTCTCATAAGTCCGTGAAGTTCTCCTGACTTTTCATGTCTATGAACTATACCTGGCTCTGCAAATCTCTTTGGAAGATCTCTATAACTTCTTGGTTCATTCATATATACAAGTATTGACCCAGGGCAATTCATAGGTTTAAGACAATAGTCAAGATCATCTATACTTGAACTATACATATTTTCACCATAATGCTCCCAGTGACCAGATGTGATCCATAATTCTTTATTAAGCATAATAGGAGTCATAATTTCATCATAGCCATTTGCACGATGAATTTTTCTCCAGTAATCCATAAGAGCATTTCTTACAATCATACCATTAGGTAAGAAGAATGGGAATCCCGGGCCATAATCACTTAACATGAAAATGCCTAGTTCTTTTCCGAGCTTTCTATGATCTCTCTTCTTAGCCTCTTCCATCATAGTAATATAGTTATCAAGATCTTCTTTATTGAAAAAGGCTGTAGCGTATATCCTTGTAAGCATCTTGTTTCGCTCGTCGCCCCTCCAATATGCTCCGGCTATAGACATTAATTTAAAATATTTAAAATCAGATGTGTGAAGTAGATGTGGCCCACCACAAAGGTCTATGAAATCATTTTGTTTTGCAAAATATACCTTCTCATTCTCTGGAAGATCTTCTACAAGTTCTACCTTATAATCTTCATTGCGGTCTCTAAAGAACTTTATAGCATCTACCCTATCCATGGTGTATCTTTCCATGGTAGCATTTTCTTTAATGATTTTCTTCATCTCTTCTTCTATCTTAGGGAAGTCTTCGTCAGAGATTTTCTCATCACCAAAATCTATATCATAATAGAAACCATTCTCTATAAATGGTCCTATAGCAAGCTTTGCCTTTGGATAAAGTCTCTTTATGGCGTCTGCCATAACGTGGCTTCCTGTATGTCTTAAAGTATCAAGAGCATATCTATCGCTCTTCTCATAATCCTTCGTGCTTCCATCTTTTTCAATAATTCTAATCATAATATATCACCCTTTCAAACGGGCTCGCAGTGCTCGCCCCTACGTTTTATTTTGTCAACATATCTATTTTAATATATCTTGTCGCAAATATCAATAATATATAGATTAAAAGTATAATGTAAGTTATATAATCTATGTTTTTATAATATAGTGGATGAAGCCTTGTCCTATTATTGGCGCTCGAATAGCACCTTGATTCCATAGCAATCGCTAAGTCATTCGCCCTTCTAAATGCTGACACAAAGAGTGGCACAAGAAGTGGCACGAGAGCCTTAGCTTTTTCTATAAGATTACCTTTGTCAAAATCAGCACCACGAGAAGCTTGGGCGTTCATAATCTTATCTGTCTCTTCTATAAGTATAGGGATGAACCTAAGTGCTATCGACATCATAAGTGCAATTTCAGCAACCGGCACTTTAAATGTTTTTAAAAACGATAATCCCTTCTCAAGTCCATCAGTCAATCTACTCGGCGTTGTTGTTAAAGTAAGTATAGATGAATCTATCACAAGATATATAAGTCTTATAGCCATCTTTGTGGCTAAAATTATACCTTCATAAGTTACATTAAATATCGAAAAAGTAAATACGACCCTACCTGGTGTTAAGAACATATTAAATAAAACTGAAATTAGGAGTAATATAAGTAGTGACTTAAGTCCACGAACTATAAAAGCAAATGGGACTTTACAAAGTATTATAAGAGTCACTAGAAATATCGTAGCAAATATATAAGCATAAAGATTAGTTGATATAAAAAGAGATATAAGGAATACAAAAGTAGCCACAAGTTTTACTCTTGGGTCAAGGCTATGGATTACACTATCCTTATTATAATATTGTCCTAAGGTAATATCTTTAATCATAATAATACTTTATCAAGCTCATCTAAAATGTCTTTATACTTTAACCTACTAGTATCTATCTCAATACCCTTTTCATGTAAATGTCTATATATGTCAATTGAATAAGGTGCTATAAGATTGCACTTCTTTAAAAGTTCCTTATCAGATAAGATAGAAAAAGGCGAACCAATTCTTTCTATCTTGCCATCATTCAAAACAATGACCTTATTCGCATATTCAATCACATCATCAAGATTGTGAGTTATACATATAATTGTTTTATTATGATTTTTATTAAGGTCTTTGAGCATCTCATAGAAATGTCTCTTAGATACAGAGTCAAGCCCTGCATCAGGCTCATCAAAGATAAAAATATCTGGTTCCATCGCAAATACACCAGCAAAAGCTACTTTTCTTTTCTCACCACCTGAGAGATTGAATGGAATTTCATCTTTAAGATATAAATAAAGAAAAAATCCTATGACGATAATTTTAAAAAGAGATTTTATAAGTTCAACTATTGCGCGTTTTGAAAATAATCTGCCGAAACCGTTAATTGGGTTTAAATTGTCAAGCTTAGGTTCAAGTCTTTCGGTAGAGAACATAAAACCTACTTGATAAACGTTGACTGCGAGTGCGAAAATTAGTACGCCAATCATCACGGGAAATGCTGTTCCGACTAGCAAATCGACAATGTCTAGAAAAATTTTCATAACATCTTCGACAGTCGTGCCGTTTTCGTGAAGATGCCCAAAAATATGCGCGGAATATGCGGCAACATTTTTGTACATATATTCCCAAAAAACTCTTAGGATTAAAAATCCTGCCAAAAGTACGAAGGCGGTATTAAGTTCCTGACTTTTAGCGACTTGACCTTTTTTTCTAGCGTCGTCACGACGTTTAGCGGTAGGATCTTCAGTTTTATCTCCTTCAGCGAATCTTTGTAAGTCGAAAAAGTTTTCACTGACTTTTGGAGAAATTTTTTGAGCTTGTAGATTTTTTTCTAAAGTTTCTTCAAAATCGCTATGGTGCAATGAGTTTAATTTCATTTAATTTCTCCAATATCTTTGATTTATAAAGGTATTTTGAGTAATGTGTCTGCATATTGTCTGCATTAAGCGTTTGTCTGCAAGATTTTTTCAAAAATCGACATTGTATCATCTTGTAATTTCTGCGTGTTATGCGTGTACAAATTTTGAGTTATAGCCGCGTTGGAATGTCCCAGCCTTCCTGCCACTCCTTTCGGCGTTGCTCCGTTTTCTATTAATACCGTCGCGTGCGTATGTCTGAATGAATGTGCGTTGAGTTTTTCTTTGGTTAAAGTTTTTTGCACATATTGTTGATTAATACAATGTCCGTCATTATGCGTACAGACCAACTCTGCTTTTTCCGCTGAACAAGTCAAACTTCGCGATTGCTGAATTATCTTGTCGTCTTTATCTCTGTAAACATAAACATAACCGCCGCTCAATTCAACTTCATTTTCAATTTGCTGTTTCTTCCAACGCCGCAATTCGCTCGCCAAATATTTATCCATTAAAATTTCCCGAACACTTGAGTTTGTCTTCGGCGCGGTTAAATAATGTCCTCGCTTTCTTATGTATACTATCTGCTGACGAAGGCTTATAACGCCTCTGCTTAAATTGACGTCCTGCCACATCAGCCCGCATACTTCGCCGAGCCTCATTCCCGTATGATAAAGCAACATCAGCGGTATGTGCATTGACGTTCCAAACGGATATTTCTCAAGCAATTCATTAAACCTTTCTTGCGATATTATTTTGCGCTCAACAATGTTTGTAGGAGCTTTTTTCGACACCTTAATATATTTGGCAGGATTCGACGTGATAATTTGCGCAGGATATACCGCATAATCTAAGGCGTGACTTAAGAAAGTCAAAATATTTGAAAGAGTTCCTTTGGCAAGCCCTTCTGAAGTCAATACGCGCAAAAAATTATCCACTAAGGCTGGTGTCAATTCCTGTATTTTGATTTCTCCAAAACAAGGCACAATATGATTTTTTAAATTATTTTTTATAAATCCTCAAAGTTGTTGGCTTGATATTAAA
>ERZ842401.6537-NODE-6537-length-12414-cov-5.453516_pt1 | contig 12414 bp, 9 predicted proteins | sample MGYA00521270_ERZ842401 | MGnify/ENA primary metagenome ERZ842401 (study PRJEB31892, sample SAMEA3878208) | bioreactor metagenome | biome: Moose rumen | place: Sweden | collected 2011-10 | study: EMG produced TPA metagenomics assembly of the PRJEB12797 data set... | reverse complement strand
CCAAAGATTATCTGGGCAAGCCCGATAATGACATGCGTTACTTTATTATCGGAATGTGAAAAAAGAATGTTAGAACTTAATCCGCTCAATTTTCAATTTCGCTCAATTTTCACATTTCCGTTTTCATTTTTCCATTTTTCTGCTACACTCTTTTCTATGGCAGAACTCATTCAACCGCGAGTCCTCAAAGGATTCAGAGACATTTTACCGCAGGCGGAAATCGTCCGCACGGATTTGCAGGAAAAAATCACAAAGGTGTACCGTTCATACGGATTCGTTCCGATTGACACGCCGGTGCTTGAATATTCAGAAATTTTGCTCCGAAAATCAAACGGCGAGACCGAAAAACAGGTCTTCCGCTTTATGGATAACGGCAAGCGAGATGTCGCGCTCCGTTTTGACCTCACCGTTCCCTTCGCGCGCTTTACGGCAGAGCATGAATCAGAACTTTACTTCCCGTTCAAACGATACCACATCGCGAAAGTGTGGCGCGGCGAAAAACCGCAGGCAGGGCGTTACCGCGAGTTCGTGCAGTGCGACATCGACACGGTAGGAAGCGACAGTGCGGCGGCGGATTTTGAGATTCTTTCTATTATGAAGGCGGCTTTGGCAGAAATCGGCGTTACGGACATTACGATTCATGTAAACCACCGCGGCATTTTCAACCGATTCTTGGCGAAATTGGGCGTTGCCGAAAAATCAGAGGATATTTTGCGCTCAGTTGACAAGCTCGCAAAGGTCGGCGAAGAAGAAGTCAAAAAAGAACTCGTGGAATTCACTGGCTCCGAAGAAAAAGCGGCTGAAATTTTGAAATACATCGCGGGCGCGGGCGATTTTGAGTCAACGCTTAAAATGATTGAAGAAATGAGCGGCGGCGAAAGCGAAGACTCGCTCCGAATGCGCGAAATCTACGAAATGATGAAAGCGGCGGGAATCGAAGCAACTTATACGCTCGACCCGTCAATCACGCGCGGCTTGGATTATTACACGGGCGTGGTCTACGAAACATTCTTGAACGCGCTCCCCTCAATCGGCTCGGTCTGTTCGGGCGGGCGTTACGACAATCTGGCAGGCTTGTACACCAAAACGCGGCTTCCGGGCGTGGGCGCTTCAATCGGGCTTGACCGCCTTATCGCGGGTCTCACAGAACTCGGAAAATTGGAATCAAAAGGAAGCTACCTTGACGCGGAAATTTTCTGCATGGATAAAAATCTCGTTGTGCTCTATCAAAAGGTCGCGGCAGAACTCCGTGCAAAAGGCGTAAAAGTCGAAGTGTTCCCTGAGCCAAAAAAGATGAACCAACAATATTCCGTAACCGACGCAAAAAAAATAAAATGGGGAATTCTGATTGGCTCAAACGAAGCCGAAAAAAATGCCGTCACGCTCAAAAATTTGCAAACGCGCGAGCAGTTTGTAGAAATCAGCGTGGAAGAAGCGGCAAAAAAGATTCTTAATTCTTAAAGAGTTCTTTTTTTGCTTTTTCGGCTTTGAGTTTGTTTGAATACACTTTTACCGCCCTTGAAGGCACCCAACCGTCTCCAAGCGCGTACCACAGTTCTTTGGTGTCGTCAACGAGAACCGTGCAATTCCCCTTGATTTCGTGCAACTCGCCTTTTCGGAACGAGGCGATTGTCTCAAATTCGTAGCCCGCTTCTTTTCGGCACGCTACATACGGGTCGGAAACGAGCGCCCATTCGATTCGCGGAGAAAGAGCTTCGGGCGCGATATTCTGCATTTCAAGCTGACCGCCGTTTTTTTTACAAGAGAAGAACAGCAAACACAGCGCAAGGAAAATCAGTTTTTTCATTTTTTGCTTGCAACCCATTTCATAACGGCGGGATAAATAAGCATGTCCGAGTCCACGAAACTGAGCGTGGGAATTTCTGCCGGAAGTGCCCATTTGTATTCGGTGTGTTCGGTGAGCGTGTATTTTTGCGCGATGCCGTCGTGCGGTACGGTGATTTCGTAGGCGTGAAGCGCGACTTGCTGCTCGTTGTGCACAAAAAATGTCTCGGTTATTTTTTCGCCGACAGCGACCTTTACGCCGAATTCTTCTTCAAATTCACGGACGATTGCTTCTTCGTCGCTCTCCCCTTCTTCCACTTTGCCACCAGGAAATTCCCAGCGGTTTCCCATCTGCCCCGTGGGGTTTCGGTGCGCGACCAGTATTTTTTCGCCGTCAAAGGCAATGCAAGCGATTGATGTTTTCATGATTTTATTTTAGCCCATTTTAAAGAATAGTTCCACACCCTCAAGCAGCCCTTTCGCGCGTTTTTTGAGGGATTCGGTTTGAGTGTCGCTCCATTCGTTTCCGAGTTCAATGTCAACGGTGGGAATCGTGCTGTAGCTTGTTTGCGTTAAATCGACTTCCATTTTTCCGCCGTTGTACACAGTGAATTCTTGATTTGAAAGCCCCTGAACCAAACATTCGCCCAAGCGTTCGCTTTCCTGCCAGTGCTTTTTGACATTCGGAAGATTTTTGATTCCGTCGGGGATTGAACAGTAGAACACGCCCCTGTCTTCTTTTTCGTTGTCTCCGTCAAAGTGAATCGCAATGTGAATCTGTGCGCAATTGTTTGCGATGACCGTGCGGGCAACATTGTCAAACTGCGTGTCAGAAGAATCGCGAATCATGAGCACATCGTAGCCCGCGCCCAAAAGCAAGTCTTTAAAAAGACGCGCCGTGCGCATATTCACTTCGGCTTCCGTTTTTCCGTCCTTAAAAACCATGCCGTCGCTCACGGCAGTTGACTCAACTGCGCCCGCTGCCGTTGTTCCGCCCGTGACTTTCGGGGATTTGTCGGGGTGGGAATAAGTCTTCACTTTTGAGCCGCCCTTCGTTCCGTGCCCAGCATTCACCGCTACCACAAGATTTTTTCGGTTCTTCGTGGCTTTGTACAAAACCGCCTCGCCCGAGTTGATTTTTGAGAATTCGGCGAACTGCCATTTCGGGTTCAGCGAGATTCTGTTTTCGCGCCATGAGCCGTCATTCTCGAATTTTTTTGCCGCCGAAAGCATTTCAAGCCATGTTTTTCCCGTTTTGCGCCGCACTTCAAGCGTGTTCACATTCACCGAATTCGCGGCGATGGCAGAAAGCTCGTTTTCATCACCTGCATTTTCTGATTCAAGCGGCTTTTCAGAATCAACATAGTACGAGCCGAGCGCACTGATGACATAATTCTTTCCGTTCACTTTGCCGAGATACATGAACACATGCCCCGGAAAGCCCATGAGCGTTCCCGCTTCAAGCGAAGAAGCCGCACTTTCCCGCGCCGAAAGGGATTTTCCCTCAAAGCTGAGCGATTTTCCTGCCACCGAAAGCTGGGCGCGGCTGTTTCTCGGGAGCATAAGCCCAAAACAACGGAAAATATCCTTTAAATATTCAGAGCAATCCCGTGCGTTTTCCATGCCGCCCCAGCCATAGCGGATTCCGAGCGGCTTAAAGGCAAGCGTGAGCACATTCGCGCTCGTGTAGTCAAGAAGCCCGAGCGAGCATTTTCCCGCGGGAATTGAAGCGAATGCAATCCCAAGCGAGCCGTCCGCCTTCCGATAGGGGAATTCCACCAAATAGCTCGCGTACGGCTCACGGGGAAGGAGCGCCCCCTGAAAGCGTTCGTTGTTCCAATCCGCCGTAAAAAGGAAAGTTCCCATAAAAAGCTCGGGAACACCCGAAAAATCCGCGCCGTTTGAGGAAAGCACATACTCGCTCGGAAGCACAAAGCGGTCCTCGGTAATCGTAACGAACGAATCCTGCTTCTTTTCGGCATAGTCGAAGTAGCGGCAGAATTCCTCGTCCGTGCAGAAAGCCGCATCGTCAGCGTGAATCCACCCCGTGCAATACGAAGCGCGCACATAGAGCCAGTTTTTGCCCTTGCTTTCCCACAGAACAAGCACCGGCTCGCCCTGCAAAATTCCCGAATTCTGCGCGATGTCATCGTACCAGTTTTCCGTATCATCGGTATAAAAATCATCGCTCGGAATCATGCGCATGTTCGACCGACGCACGCAAACCGCCTTTTTTACGGGGAAATCTTTTTTGTACTCGGCAGAATCGCTCGCCCTGCCGCCAGAAAAATAAGAAAAACTTTCAAGCGGGGCGTAATTCATTTCTTCGTAAATAGCCCGCCAGTCTTTTCTCGTCAGTTCATGCACTTCCTCGCCCGATTTCACCGTCACTTTTTTGAACCAGGGCTTTTTCGCAGTGTAACGAACCATGTCGCTCCGAATTTCAGCGGCAGAAAGATAAGAATCGCATTTCCGCAAGTCAGAAAGAATATAAAATGAAGTCGCACCGGGGTAGAGAATTTTCACATTCTCTCTGTTCCACAAAGCAATCTCCGCTCGGCTCATTTTGATTTTATACGGATTTTTTGTTTTTTGAATCCAATAGCTTGCCGAAAGCATATCGCGCGAGACATCGGGGGCAAGGCGCACGGGAAGCGAAGAAGATTCACCCACAGGCGCGACGCTCGTTGAAGCGCAAGAAAAAGTGAAAATGGAAAGTGGAAAAATGAAAATGATAAAAAATAAAAATTGATGCGGATAAACGCAGATGAACGCGGATAGTTTTTTCATTCGCCCACTCCACTCGTAAGGAATTCCGCCGCTTCTTTGAGATTTTTGCAGATTTTCCATGCTTTTTCGCGCATTTCACTGTCGGGCTGAATCAAATCGGGAACCATAATGCACTTGATTCCAGCGGCAAAAGCGGAGCGCACGCCGTTCGGGCTGTCCTCAATCGCCACGCATTCAGACGGCAAAAGATTAAGAGAACCTGCCGCCTTCAAGTAGATTTCGGGGTCGGGCTTTGAGTGTGTTACCATGTCGCCCGTGGTGATTGTTTCAAAGTAAGAAAAAATGCCCGCTTCTTTGAGCTGGGGATGCACTTTGACCGCCCTCGTAGAGCTTGCGACCGCCAAGCGGAAGCCCGCACTTTTGAGCGAATCCAAGCATTCGATAACAAAGGGCATTTTCTTTAAGCCCTCTTCCTTTTCGACCACATCAAAAAGAACGGATGTTTTCTCACGGAACGCAGAAGCCGCTTCCGCGCTCGGAAGATACTTCTCTAAAAGGCGCGTCGTGTCAGCGCGGCTCCGCCCCACGCACTGCAAAAAAATTTCGTCGATGTTAGAAAGATTATATTCCTCTGCCGCCCGCCGCCAGCAGATTTTACAGACAGATTCCGTATCCAAAAGCACGCCGTCCATATCAAACAAAACGGCTGTAATATGTTCCATGCAGGAATTATAACAGAAAAAACCACAGATGTCACAGATTACACAGACCAAAACATCATCTGTGCCATCTGTGTAATCTGTGGTTATAAATTATGCATTCTGCACTATGAATTACTTACCTGTTGAAAGGAAGTCCGTTGTGAAGTAGCGGTCAGAAAGAGGCTTGTCAATCACGAGGTTTCCGAGCTTCATGATTGACGCGTGTTTTTTCTGTACATTCGTCATCACATTTTCGGTCGGGATATTGTAGACATGCCCGCCGTTTCCCGTCATCTGTGTGATTGACTTGATTTCGTTCACTTTGAGCAAATTGCCCTTCTTGTCGTACAACTCGATGTAAGTCGGAATCCAAGAATCTTTTGTGACCCAAGAGATTCGCTTTGAATACTGGCTTGATTTCGGGTCTTTCGGAACTGACTCAACCACATACAAATTCTTGAAGTTGCCCTTGTCCTCGCTCTCTTTGAGCAATTTGTGCGTGTCCTCATCGACTTCGCGGCTGCTCATGTCGTCATAAGAAAAATCCGTACCAACGAACGGCTTTTCACCGTCGCTTGCGGCGATTCGGCGCGTGTTTTTGAGCGACGGGAGATAAATCCACTTGTCATCGTCCTTGCCCTCATTCTCTTTTACAAGGAAGCGCGTTCCCGCAACCGTTGCCGGTGAAAGGAAGACCATCGTCATGTCGGTAAGGTTGTTCTTGCAGCGGCCGTATTCGCCAACCTTGCGTGTTTCCTCGACCTTTCCGTCTTTGGTGAGCGTGAGAAGAACCGCCGCCTGCGTGAAATCAGGTTTCTGTCGGTCATACACTTTCTGCATGATTTCCGTTCCGTCAATTGCGAACGCAGAAGTTCCCATCGCAAGGGTCAAAGCCAACGCTGTCAAAGTTTTTGTAAGTTTCATAGTATTTCCTCCAAAAATTGTTAACAATCGGATTTGCTCAAATCTAACGATTTTCGCTTTTTTGGGTGAGCCTCGTTAGAGGCGAACAAATCCGTTTGTTTATTTTTAATATCAGTTCAAATAATTAAACCGTTCAACCAATGATAGGTTACACTTTTCCGTTTTTAATTTTCCGTTTTCAGTTTCTCTTTGTACGCTTCTTTTTCTTCCTTAGACCACATGAATTTCGGGTCGAAGGCGTTCAAAAGCCCCGGAATAATCGTCATTGCGAGCGAAGAGCTTGTGAACATGACGACGGCGACCAAAATTCCGATGTAGCGCAAGATGATGAACTTTGAGAACACGAGCACAAGGAAGCCCAAGCCGACGGCAAGCGCGTTCGTGACGATGCCCTTTCCGCTTGAATTGAAGGTTTTCTTCGTGACTTCCTCGCTGTCAGTGCTCTTCTCGCGCTCGTGCTGATAGGTTTCCATGAAGTGAATCGTGTAGTCGATTCCGACACCGATTGCGATTGAAGAAACGATGCTCGTGCACAAGTCAAGGCGGATTCCCGCAAAGCCCATGACCATAAAGTTAAGGAAAATGACAAGCCCGAGCGGAATCGCCCCGATAATGCCCGCAAGCGGCGACTTGAACGAAAGCGCGATGATGATAAAGACCATGACGAGCGAGAACACGATTGAAACCATCTGGCTGTTGATGACAAGGTTGCTCATCGTGTATTCGAGCGCGGCGCTTCCCGTCGGCTCAACAGTGTATTTGTCCGTGGGGAAATATTTTTCAACATAATCGTTGATGTCGGCGATGAGCGCGCCCGTGTCCACCGTTGAGTGCGTGCGGAGCTGAATCTGCGTGCGGATTGCCTTCGGGTTCGTCATGTCGTCGGCAAAGCGCGTGATTGCGTCGCTTGAAAGCAGATACAAATACTGCGTCACCAAGTCAGAAAGCTCCTCGCGGCGGTCAACCGGGTATTTTTCTACATCGTACGGAACTTCGTAGTATGCCATTCCGTTGAAATTCAGCTCGCGCTCAAGCTCGCGCACAATCTCGTTCGTGCTCGCCTTCTCTCCGCCTGCCGCCGCGTACGCCGCTTCAAGCATTTCAAGAATATTCTGAACCGTGGCAGGAGAATCGAGAATATCGGCATTCTCAGACTCAACGCCGCTTGCCCCCGATACGGGAACATGCATAACCTGATTCATTCGCTTGATGAATGTGGTGAACGAAACGATTTTTCCGATTTCGCCATGCTTTGCCAAAAGATAATTCTGCAAGTTGTCAACCGCCCGCAAAATCTCGGGATCGGTGAGAGAATAATACTGCTTGATTTCCTCAACTTCCCCGCCTTCCGCGCTCGCGTTCGTTTCAGCGGCAGGAGTGTCAAATGAAGAGAAATCAAAGTCGCCGAAATCGCCGAAGTCAGAAGAAGCATCTCCCGAAGTTTCTGTAGTTCCAGAGGCAACTTCGCTTCCGACAACGGGAGTGTCAAAGCCCGAGAAGTCAAAATCACCGAAATCGCCAGATTCTTCCGCGGCAGAGCCAGAGACAGCATCGCTCGCGGGCTTTTCCTTGCCTTTCACGACGATGTACATGCTGTTCGAGCCGGCGAGCGTTTCGTCGACATACGCCAAATCCTGTCGGAATTTGCTCGTGTTCGGGAAGTAGTTCACCATAGCCGTATCGACGATGAGCAGCTTCACTCCAATAGAAGAAAGCAAAACAATCGCGAGCACGAGAATCACAAGGCGCGGCTTTGTTCCCGCAAAGAAGTGGTAAATAGAATAGAGCGTGCTTGCGTTTGCCTCGTCCTTTGTTTTTCCGCCGCGGCGGGCAAGCTCGTGCTCCAGTCTCAGGCGGATTTTCGTCGTAAGCCGGTTCTTGTTCTTCCAGTGCTTTCCGACCACCTTAATCGGTGTGACATAGAGCATGGCGGGAATGAGCGTGATTGAGAGAATGAGCGCGAAGGCAACGCCAGAAGCCGCAAAGATTGAGAATGAGCGAAGCGGGCGCAAGGGGCTAGAGACATTCGAGATAAAGCCCGCAACCGTGGTGACAGCCGCAAGAAGAACCGCGACCCACACATCTTTGAGTGCGAACGCAATCGCCTCGGCGTGATTTTCTTTGGTGATTTCACCCTGAATTTTATCCAAACCGATGTAATAGTGCGTCATCACATGGATTCCGTAGGCAGAACCGCAGGCAATGAGACAGACCGGAATCATGCTTCCGATAATCGTGAATGAGAAATTGAGAAGACAGAGAAGCCCGACCGACCACACCGTGCTCACAAGAACCGTAATAAGCGGCATGAGCGTTCCGCTCCAAGTGTGGAATGAGAAATACAAAGAGAAAAGAACGATGAGCGCGACGAACGGAATCAAGTTGATAAGGTCGCTCATAAGGAAATCACGCGCGTCGTGAGACATAACCGGGTCGCCGAAATAGCGCACCTCCAAATCCGAGCCTTCAAGCTCTTCCTCGCAGATTGCCTTGATTTCGGCAAGGATTTTGTTCTGCGTTTCAGAGGGAAGCTCCTCGCCGTCTTCGGTTGAGGCGGTTACGGTAATCATCATCTGAGTTGCCTTAAAGTCGTCGTTCACGATGACGCGGTTGTACATTTCCTGCCAGTCGATGATTTCCTGCTTTATGGTTTTCATTCCCTCAGCCGTGAACGAATATTCGTCGTCCTCGCCGAGCAGGCTTGAGGCTTTGAGCGTGCCCTCGCCGTCCTCGCTGATTTCGCCGTGGATAAAGTCGATGTTCGAGAGAGAATCAATGTTCTCTACATATTCCACGCTCTCAACGCGATCGGTGATTCGCTTGACCACATTGACATACTCAGGCGTGAGAATGGTCGCGCCCTTCGTTTCGAGCGAGATTCCGAGCATGAGCATTGAGCCGAATTCATTCTCGGTTTTGAGCATGAGCTGATAGGAATCGTCGTCCTTCGGCATGAAAGTGCGGCTCGTGTTCTCGATTTTAATCGTGCGGAGCTGCCAGCCGAAAAACACCGTGATTGCAATACAGGCGGCAATGATGAGCCACGAGCATTTCAGCATTTTCTTAATCATTTTGCTTCTCCCTTATATGATTTTTCACGAATCACTTGCAATTCCGAGCGGAATCGTTTATAATTCGTTCAAATAATTAAACTGATAAACCTAATATAGCGACAGAAAAAAAATCTGTCAATACAAATTCAAAAATTTCTTAAAGTTTCTTTAAGAAAGGGGGAACTATGATAGACCCTGTAAAACTCGCGCAGGCTCAGGAAGACTTCAAAGTCTGCGTTCCGATTTTCACCGCGCTCGGAGACTCCACGCGCCAAAAGCTCTGCCTTGACCTCGCCGCGGCGGGAATCGAGGGAATCAATGTCGCCGACCTTGCGGGAAAGTCAATCCTCTCGCGCCCGGCAATCTCGCACCACCTCAAAGTCCTCAAAGACTCAGGAATCGTCGAGCCGCTCAAAAAAGGCACGCAAATCTTCTATAAATTGCGCCTCAAAGACGCGCTCGTTCCCATGAAGGCACTGATTGACACGGTTGAGGAGATTATTAAGGAAGAAGAAAGCTGATTTTCGCGATTCATTCTGACATTTTTTCAGTTTTTGTCAAAAACAAGGCTGTTAAAAGTTGAAAAACACAAGATTATGCTATATAATCTTATTCATAAAATTTTAAGGAGACTTTATGAAAATCTTAAAGAAACTTGCTCTTGCAACACTTGCAGTGGCACTTGGTTCTTCACTCTTCGCAGACGAAGCCTATGATGTCATTAAAAAACAGTCTACACTTGACGCCCCAGACACCTCTCAGGCTATCATGATAATCACAGACATCGAAAAAAACGGTACCACATCAGTTCAGGAAATGCGCCAGTACGGCCGCAAAGAAAAGGGGCTTATCCAAACGGTTTTCGATTTCCGCAGCCCCAAAACAGTAAAAGACACGCGCGTTCTCCAAATGGAAAAAGATGCACGCGAAGATGACCGCTGGATTTACATGCCAAACCTTCGCCAGGTTCGCCGAATCCCAATGGGCGACCGCTACAAGCAGTTCGTCGGTCACGAATTCACCTACAACGACATGGGTATCCGCAAGGTTGACGAAGACAAGCACGAAATGCTCGATCCAAATGTCAAAATCACCGTTCCGGGCGGCAGGGAATACACCTGTTGGAAAATCAAGTCTGTTCCGCTCAAAAAGAGCGAAGTCGAATATTCATACCGCGTTCAGTACATCGACAAAGAAACCTACTTGCCGGCAAAAATCGAGTATTACGACAAAAAAGACAACACCAAAATCATGAAGACCTACACCACCGAAAACTGGATTTACCTCACTTCAAAAACAGGCAAAAAATACACCATGCGCATGAAGGCCCGCATTGTGAACAATATCACAGGTCGCCAGACTACGCTCGACATCAAAGACCCGTTGATGGACGCAGGAATTTCCGCAGGCTACTTCACCCAGCAGTATCTCTCAACAGGAAAAGCAAAATAACGGCATGAGTTAGGAGCTAGAGAATATGAAAAAGATTTTATTTACAGTAACGGCACTTTCGCTCGCCATGTTCGCCTCTGCGCAGGAGTACGGCTTCGGCGGCGATGACTTCGGTAGCAGTTATGAAGAATCATCAGAGCCTTCTGTCACCATTACAGGCGAAGTTGGAACAAGCGCACGAGGCTGGATTGGAACATCCACCGACTTAACAAAAAAAGACACTGCAACATTAACAGCAGAAGAAATCGAATACAAAAAGAGCGGCATTGAAAACCTGTATGATTCACAGGGCTACGACAAATTCTACGATGTGAGCAAATCAGATGTCGAGGGCAATGTCTATGCGAACATTGAGTTTAACTATGCGGGCGAATACACCGACGCGAATATCAAGCTCAAGTTCGACAACGACACCATCAAAGAATATCCCGAAGACATCATCGATGAAGCCTACGCAAACGGAAGCTTCAAAGACGGTCGTTTCCAGCTCAAAGCCGGCAAATTCAAGGAAGTCTGGGGAAAAGGCGACAAAGTGCATGTCCTCGACAACTTCAACGCGAACGACTACACCGACTTCATCTTCCCCGACTACATTGACCGCCGAATCAGCGAAATCATGTTCAAAACAACGGTGAACCTCTCATGGGACTACAACCTCAAACTCGAAGGAATCTACGCCCCCATGATGACGGCAGACCGCTTCGCAAGCGACGGAAAACTCGTGCCGTATGCGCAGAAAAAGCTCACGAACACGGTAACATCGATTCTCAAAGCACAGGGAGCGGCAAAGGCAACCAATGCTGTCAATGTAAGCGGCACTTCAGTAACTGTAGATGAAAGCCTTGTTCAAGCTATCATAGATTTATCAGAATTCTCGCAGGATGATTTGTACGAAGACAACATCAAAAGCATTAAATACGGCCAGGCAGGGGCAAGGCTCACGGGCACAATCGGCGGAATCGACTTGGGAACGAGCTATTACTACGGTCACTACAAGCAGCCGAGCGCGAACCTTGAAAATCTGATTAAGCTGAATACTGGTGATACAACAATTCTCTCTAAAGACATTGGCGAAATCGTTTCCCTCAACTACGATCAGGTTCAGGTATTCGGCCTTGAGGCGGCGTTCGTCCTCTGGAAGCTCAACACCCGATGGGAAGCGGCATACAACCTCACCGAGGATATTGCCGGCGACAATCCGTGGGTCAAGAACAACTCTGTCTCATGGGTAGCGGGATTCGACATCGACCTTCCGATCCATAACCTCAACATCAACGTCCAGGAAACGGGAACTTACATCCTCAACAGCGACAAAGTCAAGGACATGGACAGGGGAATCTCAATCGGCGGAAACACAGTTTCTTGGACTGCTCTAGGCGGAAACTATGACGTTGACTACAACTCAGACGGGAAATACACAAAGAACAAGCTCATCGTGCTTCTTTCCGACAAATGGCTCAACGAAAAGCTCACCACCGAGGTGCAGGGAATCTACTGCTTTGAGGACAAGGGCTATATGATTGCCCCGAAAATCGAGTACAATATTTCAGAAGGTCTCACGCTCGGGCTTCGCGGCGTGTATCTTTACAGCGACAACGAGAACGGCGAATTCTACAACTTCACCGCCGACTCAGAGCATCACGACAAAGCGTTCGTAGAATTGACCGCAAAATACCAGTTCTAGGAACCGAAATTACATCCTGTAATTTCGGATTCCAACGAGAAAATTCTGTTCACCTAAAGGCAAACAGAATTTTCTCTCTTTGCTT